>PPYF01525016.1_pt1 | contig 79278 bp, 48 predicted proteins | sample 1559871 | NCBI WGS metagenome assembly PPYF01 (sample SAMN08240021, study PRJNA423297) | Human gut metagenome, whole genome shotgun sequencing project.
CGTTGCCCTACGCTATATAATTAAGCCCTTTCAGGGCACCCCAATAAATATATAATTGTAAGGCTTTCAGCCTAACTGCTAAATTCCCATTAATAAAACAACCAATCCATTGTCTCTTCATCCCCGGCAAGCCCGGCATTACGAACTTTCGTTTCCGCAGCCGTGAATCCTAACACTTGCAGATAACCTTTGGGTAACATCAATGTATGCTTTCCAGCCGGAAAACTATATGCATGCACATTTGCCAAAGGCATTCCGTTGATACGGACAGCATTCGTCAACACGGGTTCCGCCTGACCGTAATCATTGGCTGACGCATCGATTTCCAGTTTCGGAGCTTTTGCATATTTTTTCTGGTCGTCTTTGAAATAAGCGACTAACAATTTCACCGGAGCATCCGTTTCGAAAGTGATACTTGTGCCTTTCTCTCTCTGCTCATTTCCATTGAAGCAAAGCGCCTTCATTCCTTTCAATTCCGGAGCTACTGCTTCTATCTTACCTGGAACATCCACAAATAAAGAAATACCCTCATCCACTTTCACTGTCGGATAATTAGAAATCAGTTTCACGTTTGCAGGAGTCCAGGCAGCAATCTCGACAGTTTCAGTCACCGCATTTCCATTCTGTTTTTCTTTCAACAAAGCGAGGTTGGCTTTGAAATTTTCCAATTCCTTCTCATAGTGTACCAGCAATTCTTTCCAAGTCTTATTCTTTCCATCATCTCCACCGATAGGAATACGACGTTGGGCAGTCTGCATACTGTTGGCATACAAGTAATGTTCGTCCGTCAGTTCCACCAATTTGCGATAGTGTTCCAAGCTTTGTTCCATCAAAGGAATAGCTTCTTCAAGATTCTTAATCTCTTTTCCCCATTGATAATCCAATACCAGTTTGGCAGCTTTCACTTTCAGGTTGAACGCATACGCAAATTCACGATAACAATGCATATCATTCTGCAAACGTGCAAATTCATCCTTATTTGAAGAGACGGAACCTGCTGCTTTATCAATAGCCGCTACTGCTTTATCTCCATGTTCTATTACTTGAGCAACAATATCCAAAGGCATTTCACCTACATGAGGTTGCTTTTTCCATTCTTTTTCTACATACTCTATCAGCTTCTCCCCTTCCGGTCCGCAACTTTCATAGAATCCCGGATAGATCGTATATTTGTACGGATTGACAAGCTGACTCATAAACATACCCAGTAATAACGTTTGGCGATTTCCCTCTGTAATACCGAAACGACGTAACAACTTCGGAGCAATCTCTCCGCTTTCTTCGTATGCTACACGGATATTACTTGCATTTTCGTCAGAGGTTCCGTAGAACTTGCCCAACTGATGGTCCCAGTAACCCATTTCATCTGTACGGTCGCGATGGCAGTTCCACGCATAGCGTCCCCAGGTCTGATACCAGATCCAATCGCGATCCAACTGGAATTCACGTTCATTGTTTGGTAATTTGTCCGCCGTATAAGGCCAGTCCCAATATGAGGCCTGCGGATAAAGGTGCAACGCATTGGCACCGTGTACATTGTGCATGGCAGTGACCGCCTTTTGTACGAAATCCGGAGAACCCCAGCGGAACGGTTCCAAATTTGCCAGGATATGTACGTTACTGATATGAATGGAACCCAACGAACTCAAATCCGTATGAATTTTCGACCAAGGCCCACGAGGTTCGTAGGTAGTCAACGATTCACCATTGTACTTATGCATCGTATAAAGATTCTTATAGAGCGGCAAGGCAGCGTCCATCACCAGTTTGCAGTCCGTGTCGTGCGCACGCAACAAAAGAGGCGGTTCATCCGTACGTCCCAATGCCTGTAATCCGTCTTTCACTCCCGGAATTATTGTTTTGGTAAACCATTCCACATCGTCCTCCACTGTACACATCGCTTCACCCAGACAAACAAGTAATCCTACATTAGGATACTTTTCAATGAAAGCGGTAATACTCTTGCGTGTATAATCGGCAATCAGAGGAGTAATAGGACGGTTACGGTCCTGTGTTTTCAGTCCGTAATGTTCAGCAAAAGGTTTGGAAAGAATGATATTATAAAACATCTGTATGACAAAGATACCGCGCTTGTCCGCTTCTTCCGTGAGGAAAGAGAACATTTCTTCATTCATTTTGAAGGTTTCTTCATCTACTTCCAGTGCAAACGGATAATCTTCCAGTTTCACCAATGACGCAAACGGATGGCCATTCCAAAGGTACAGCGAATTCATGCGGTTGGCAACCAGCATATCCAAGTATTTAATCCACTGTTCTTTATCATAAAACCAGGGGAAACTTTCCGGCGTATACGGATATTCGTACACACCATGCCCCGGAAGGTATGTCATCTTCTGCAATCCTACACATGCACCACGCAATACCATTTCAGGACCGTCTTTCAGTTCCTCCGGGAAGTTCAACTTACCATCCGAATCATTCACACGGTCAATCAGTTCACGGCATCCGTAAATGACACCACTCCCATCCCTGCCGGACACTCTGGTTAGATTGCCCGTCGTCGAAATATGAAAACCTTCTTTCTTGAGCGTCGTGTCATTTACTTCCGTCAACAGAATCGTTTTGATTTCGGGATCGGAGAATGTCGTGTCTCCCTGTTGCATCATTACCTGATAACCGGCTTTATCCAAGGTAGTCTGTAACTGCTCCGCACCAAACAGAACACGATTTGACGCATCCGGCGGAGTCATAATCTTCACGGTTTGCCTGCCACACGCTGCCAAAAAAAGTGTGCATGCCGCAAACATGAATAATCTGGTATTTTTCATTCTTCTGATATATATTATAGATTATATAATTCACTTCTTCACTAAGAGAAAGACGAAATAATCCCCTGTTTGTACTCATTCGTCTCTTTTTCCACTTTTCAGCACCAAATTTCCACTTTCATTCTGCTGTGATATGCAAATGCCTCATTATTTAAAAGTTATGCTTATCTTTGCAGGCTAGTGTCTTATAATATAAAAACAGAAAACAAGAGCAAACAATATGAAAGAACAAACAAATTATGACTATGAAAAATACGTTCAGATAGCACAAATGGCCAAAATGGGATGGTGGGAGTCAGATTTGAAAAATAAAGAATATATCTGCTCTGACTTTATTGTTGACTTACTCGGCCTTGAAAGTAACCGCATCAGTTTCACCGAATTCCACCAAAGAATACGTGAAGACCACCGGCTGCGTCTTAAAAATGAATATATGTCTCTTTCTTATCTGGAGACATACGAACAAATGTTCCCAATCCGGGCAAAAAACGGGGAAATATGGGTGTACTCTAAGATTAATTTCCAAAAGCCCGATGAAGAGGGATATAGGAACATGACGGGCCTTCTGCAATATATTGACAGACCGATTGATACTACGGATGGAAACATTGATTTCTTTCAAGTGAGCAATTTGCTTTACCAACAAACTAATATTTCATATTCATTGCTTGCTTTTCTGCAATGTGATGATGTCACTCAAGTGGTTAACAAGACGTTAGGAGATCTCCTTCACCAATTTTTGGGCGATCGTATCTATATCTTCGAAATAAATAGAAAAGAACAACGCCAGGATTGCACTTATGAGGTTACCGCCGAAGGAATATCCAAGGAACAGGAGTTCTTGAGTAATATTCCCTGGGACCCTTCTACCTGGTGGAATCATCAGATAGCCGAAAGAAGAGCTATCATACTGAACACGCTGGACGACATGCCCGAAGAAGCTGCGGAATATCGTCAGACGTTGGAGATGCAGGATATCAAGTCGCTGATGGTAGTTCCGCTAATCTCTAAAGAAGAGGTATGGGGCTATATGGGAATTGATATGGTAAGAACGCAGCGTAGCTGGAGCAATGTGGATTATCAATGCTTTTCCTCTCTTGCTAATATTATCAGTATTTGCATCGAATTGCGAAAGTCGGAGTTACAAGCCAAAGAAGATCGTCTTGCTTTGGACAACAGCGAGAAGATATTGAGAAACATCTATAAGAATCTTCCGGCTGGTGTCGAACTTTACGACAAAGACGGTTATCTGGTAGATATTAATGATAAAGAGCTTGAAATATTCGGCTTGTCTGACAAGCATGAGGCATTGGGAGTTAATCTGTTCGACAATCCCAATATTCCTTTAGAGGTTAAAGAGAGATTGAGAGCGAAAGAAGATGTAAACTTCTCCATCAATTATGATTTCTCAAAAATAAATCAATATGTAGATAGTCGGAGAAATGGGATTATTAATCTTACCACTAAAGTTACTGCTCTCTATGATTCTCAAAACCGATTTATCAACTATCTGTTTATCAATATAGATACGACGGAAACGACCAATGCATACACCAAGATACAGGAGTTTGAGAATCTGTTTCTTCTAATCGGTGATTACGCCAAGGTAGGATTTGCTCATTTCAATGTATTGACAAGAGACGGGTATGCCCAAGATACATGGTACAGGAATTTGGGAGAGAAAGAAGGTACTCCCATGCCGCAGGTTATCGGAGTATATACACATGTGGTTCCTGAAGATCAGGCTGTTCTGAAAAACTTTGTACGCGAAGTGAAAGAAGGGAAAGCAACCAGTTTGCGTAAAGAAGTTCGTGTATGCAGGGAGAATGGTAAATATACATGGACCAGCATTAACGTTATGGTCAGAGATTATCGCCCACAAGACGGTATTATTGAGATGTTGTGTATCAATTATGACATCACGCCTTTGAAAGAGACTGAACAGAAATTGATTATTGCCCGTGATAAAGCGGAAGAACTGGATCGTCTGAAGTCGGCTTTCCTAGCTAACATGAGCCATGAGATCCGTACTCCTCTCAATGCTATTGTCGGTTTTTCCAGCCTTCTGGCAGAAACGGACAGCAGAAGCGAACGGCAGGAATACATTAAGATTGTACAAGAGAATAATGAACTTCTCTTGCAACTGATATCGGACATCCTCGATCTTTCGAAAATTGAAGCGGGTACATTCAATTTTGTATATACCAATGTGGATGTAAACGAGACTTGTTCTGAAATTATCAAATCAATGGGTATGAAAGTGGGTAAAGGCGTTGAACTGATTTTAGAGGAACCATTCCCGGAATGTTATATCTATACGGATAAAAACAGATTCACCCAAGTAATCAGTAACTTTATAAATAACGCGTTAAAGTTCACCCAGCAAGGCAGTATCACCCTGGGATATGAACAAGTATCCCATCAGAAAATAAAATTCTATGTGCGCGACACCGGGATGGGAATACCGGAAGAAAAGCAAAAGAGCGTATTTGAACGTTTTGTGAAGCTGAATACTTTTGTTCAGGGTACAGGACTCGGACTTTCTATCTGTAAGAGCATTGTTTCCCAAATGGGAGGAGAAATAGGCGTGGATTCGACCGAAGGAGTAGGCTCCTGTTTTTGGTTTACACATCCGTACCACGCTGCTGACTAGACTGACTATATGTGTGAAAGGGGGTATTCAATGAATGATGGTTAGTACTTATAATTATGAATAGCCTCCAACAAGAGCCGGCTGCAGAATTCTGCAGCCGGCTCTCTCTTTTACTATTTTCTTTTACCATTCCCCCTTCCCTTTTTCTAGCGGAATATTGTCGCAGAAATGCATACTGGCATGTGTTCCGTCGCAGAACGGTTTATTGGACGATTGTCCACAGCGACACAATGTCACTCTATTTCTGATTTCATAACTTCGTCCGTCTGCTCCTTCAATACGGATACCACCTTTCACCCAAATAGGGCCACTCACTCTGATGCCCGGATCTTCTATAATTCCTATAGACGGTTCAAAAGGAGGTTCAAATACTTCTTCTGTTTCCTTATCCCATACGACTAATCTTCCTGAAGGACAATGCCCGGCTTCGCGACGAACCAATTCGCGCTCTTCTTCTGTTTCAGCTCTTTCCACCAAATTCCAGATTCGTCCACGTGCATCGCAGAAACGGGCAAAAGCGCAATACTTTTCGTTATCACCAAGTACCATTGTAGGACCTTCGATTTCATCGGCATCTTCCAATAACGGTCTATGAGGGGCTGTCTCTCTCGGATCCCAATCTGCATGTTTGTGCGAACCATCGCAGAACGGTTTATGTTTGGAATGACCACATCGACACAAGTGGACAGGAGCCTCTGATGTTTCGAAATGTTTTCCTTTCTGATATACCCAGGAAGAACCTTCTGCATTCGGCATAATGATTTCTTGGTCGATAGGCGGATTGCCATACACAAAATAAGGACCGTCGGCTGTAATTTTAATGTAAAACAGTTCGGGTGCTTGTTTACTACCCTCTTCGACTGGAAGTTCTTCTTTATTAGTCATAATGATACGCGTTAAAAGGTGAATTAAATACGTTAACCTTTATTACTAACATTCTGTTCTTCGAAAAAGTTCTTGTAAATCCTTTGTTTATAAAATATTGAACACCGATAGTATATTTCACCATATGTAATCAATTCTTTGCAGATGAAAAGAAAAAGATTTGTACCTTTGTATTCCATATATTATCATAGTTATGCAAAAGTATATAGAAACACCCCGTCTGATTCTCCGCGACTGGAAAGAAGAAGACATCCCGTTTTTTGCCCGTATGAATGCCGATCCGAATGTGATGGAGTTTTTTCTTAATTCATTGTCATCGGAAGAATCATTTGCCTTTTATCAGCGTATTCAAAATGAGTTCCAAACCTGTGGCTTCGGTTTGTATGCCGTAGAACGAAAAGAAGATCATGCTTTTATGGGCTATACCGGACTACATCAGATTACATTTGATGTTGACTTTGCTCCGGGCATAGAAATAGGCTGGCGGTTAACACACGAATATTGGGGACAGGGTTATGCTCCTGAAGCTGCAAATGCATGCTTGGAGTATACGCGCAATAAAACGGATATAAAAGAACTCTTTTCTTTTACTTCCCTTCTCAACCAACGGTCAGAACGTGTAATGCAGAAAATAGGAATGGAACGAGTGAGGGAATTCGATCATCCGCTTGTCCCTGGTGAACATCCGTTGTGCAGACATGTGTTGTATCACATTTCTTTAAGATAAAAAGATAATTATATTTTTATCAAGCATCCCAATTTTAAAGAAGCTATTGACTTTGCCCTTTTTATTTTGTATATTTGCAGTAACCAATTAGCTGACAACAGATATGATATATACAAAAATAAAGACATAAAGAAATTTTTCAGACATATATTTATCTGTCTGAAAGAATAGAAATGGGGTGGAATCTTTGCAGATTCCACCCCATTTTGTTTAATATATTCGCATTTGATTAGTGAATGACCCGGAATATTGTTTATTATAAATGTAAGACCCGTTTATAATAAACTGTTTCACTTTTTATTAAAAACGTTTCATGGGTTTATTAATATCTTGTATAAGAAAAAGAAAATAGCGTAAAGGTAGTAATGGTATCAACGAGATAAATACAAATATATCTACACATTTATAGCAATGAACTACCTTTACAACTTGATTCTTTTCATCGATTACCCATTATAGCGAGTTTTCTCTCCATCTTCAACAAAGCTGATAGCATAGAATAACAAGAATACTTCATATCACAAATCATTAAGTATCAGTTTATTTACTCCATTTAAATACCGGATAACCATTACTACTTTCTTTCCAAAGGGAAGAATCCCAGTTTATAACAATACTTTTAAGTTCGTTAGCAGATTTAGCTACTCCCTGAAAACTACTACCGGACGGTGCTGTCTCATCTGAAACAGTAAATGTAGTTTCTCCTGCTTTCAGAACCATACCATCATAAGCAAAGCAGTTTTCATAAGTAGTATTGGCGGTACCTCCGACTATACGTCCTACCTTTGTTTCATCGGTACTGGCCAATGTACTATTCCAAGCAATGCAATTCTTAATGGTTAGCTTACCTTTATCCACTTTACCTACTATACCTCCAGCATTTCCTCCACCTATAGTACTGATATCGCCACTAGCATAACAGTTTTCGATACCGCTTCCATCGGCATTACCATTCACCCTTCCGATAATTCCACCAGCTTTGCCTGTATTGTTAGCAATCTGATCGATAACAGTAGCATTGGAATAGCAGTTTTTGATGTACCCCGAACCACCGAGTACACCGCCAATTCCACCTGCTGCTCCCGTCCCTTTCAGTACTCCGGTAGTATAGCAATTAGTTATTTTGCCTGTGTAGTTTTCTGCACCAGCAGCTAATCCTACATAGCCGGCTATAATACCGATACCTGTATTAGGAGATGATATATTTGCGTTTATAAATCCGACGTTTCTACATTCCCCACACAATACACCAAAGAAACTGCGATATGTTCCTGATAAGCAAGTGAGATTCTTGATTACGTGATTACACCCGTCAAAGTCAATCCATTTATGATATCCGGAGCCATCATTTAATGGTAGCCAGTTAACCCCCTGCATATCAATATCAGCGCTTAATTTGAAATAGATTTTTTGCTTCTCAATAAGTGCCTCCCTCATGTTTTGAATATGGGTTACGTTCGCAATAATATATGGATTATCCAGAGTGCCATCTCCGCTTGCAAATTTTTCATCCGGTTCATCTATATCCGGATTATCTGCATGCCCTCCGTAACTTTCATAATCTCCCCGGACTAGTTGCCATTCAAAAATAGGATAGCCCTGATCTATATTTCCAATATGATGCCATGGCGTTCCCCAATTTGCAATCTTACTCTGCAAGTTTGCAGTATTCTCACCTACTCCATTATAACTTCCACTTGTAACGGATGTTGTATTATCACTTGGAATAAATCCCTTGCAATCTATTCCATCCCATGCATAACAATCAGATGCTATTGGATTGGCTTCATGACCACTATCACCTAACGATAAATGTCCGCTAATACGCGCAGCTCTTGTTGAACATTCGACTTTTTGATTCCATGCCACACAATTAGTAACTTGGGCTCCTTCCGACATCAGTGCAGCAATACCGCCTGCTGCGTTTGTCCCAACGACCGAACTTGTAGAATAGCAAAACGACACTTCGCTCTTTTGATACATAGCTCCTACTATTCCCCCACATTCATCTCCTGTAGCAACAACATCCACAGCCGAATAACAGTTCTTTATATAGCAATTTTGGTTTCCAAACGATCTTCCCATACGTGCTGTAATACCTCCGGCGTATTTTCCTTTTACCGTTCCGGAAACATAACAATTTTCTACTTGACCTACTTGTTCTATACTACTGGGCGATTTTAGTCCCAAATACCCCCCAAGAACTCCCGCACCGCTATTGACCGTTGATTCTACATAAGCATTATAAAAACCGACATTCTTACATACACCCGTCAAGATTCCGAAGAAGCTGGCATAATTCTCACCTATACAAGTAAAGTTTTTAATAATGTGATTATTACCGTCAAAATAGATAAAACAATCACCTTTGGGATTTAATGGAGCCCAATAGGATACAGATTTCATATCAATATCTGCCCCTAACTGGAAATATACCGTTTTACCTTTTACCAAACCGTCAATCATATTCTGAATCTGTGCCGTATTCATAATAATATATGGTTTATCCTTTGTTCCATAACCTTTCTCAAAAAGCCCACCTGCACCGTCGCCCTCATCTCCATTATCAATTTCCGTTTCTCTGGTAGGAGGTATACGACTATATGAATCCATCGGATTGAAATCCGAACAAGAAAAAAGTCCTCCTATCGTCCATAGGATAATCCATATTTTCATTGTCGGAATTAAATAAGTAATATAATTTATATTTTTCATAATTGTAATTTTGAGTTTTAGATTTCTGCTACAATAACTAGAGGATAATGATCTGATAAAGGACATTCAATAATCCGACTAGATAGTACTTTCACATCTTTCACAAAAATGAAATCAATTCTTGTCTTTTTAGAAGGAAAAGTGTAAGAAGGTCCTTTCAGTTCCGTTGTTTCCAAATACGAATCTTTCAAGATTCCGCTCTTACATATGGTGTTCGCTATTTCATCCGCTTCCGGAATATTATTGAAATCACCCGTACAAAAAGCAGCCGTATTCTCTTTTTTTATGTCAGCCACTGCATCTACCAACATTTTGCAGGCCTTTGCTCTTGCTACACCGTACAAAGGCATATGCGATTCAAATAAATAGAACTCCTTTTGAGTTTTGACATCTTTAAATTTCCCCCATACACAAAAACGCTTATATCCGGTTTCATCCCATCCATAAGAAGGCACATCAGGAGTTTCGGAATACCAAAAACGTCCGGCTTCCAATAATGTGAAGCGTTCTTTCTTATATAATATACCGCTCATTTCTCCGGATTGACTATCATCATTCCCTGTATCACGACCGTATGCCAGAAAGTTATATTTGTCTCCTAATTGAGCACCTAAATATGAACGTTGGGACCAGCTAGCTTCTTCAAATCCACAGATTTCAAAATTATAGTCGGTTATTAATTGAGCTACTTGTTTTCTACGGCTATTCCATCCGTCTCCCGATTCTACTTTAAAATTGTAGGTAGCCACTCTCATTGAGGTTTCAGTTTCAGGATCTTTATTCTCATCACCCCCATTCTCATCATCATTTTCTTTATTCCAAGCGAAATCCGGATAATATAATGAGTTGTCTTTATCACTTTCACAACTGAATGTAAAGGCAGAAAGCACTAAGAAAAGTAATATGTACATAACTGTATTTTTCATAAATCTATCTTATTAATATTTTATTTATTCATTAATCATTCCAACCGGGATTTTGCAAAACAACACCGCTTGACAGGGTAATTTCTTGTCTGGGTATCGGGTACAAATAATCCCGGTTCTCATTCCACGTACGATTAATCCAATCATAACATAATAAATTACCATGGTCTTTTTCAGACAATGCTGTTCCACTTCCATCCGACGCCAATTGTACATAAGTAACATTACCTACATTCGGTTGTAAAGCAGATGTATAGAAACATACATCATTTGTCCCGTCGCCATCAATATCATAAGCATTATTTATAGCACTGGCCGGAAGATAAATCCCTTTAAAAGGCTGCGCGATACATTGCCCTTCTTTCCATCTCATCAAATCATAATAACGAAATCCTTCCATTATCAATTCTATCGTACGTTCTCGACGTATTTCCAGAATAATGCCCTTATTATTTCCTGTAACATTGATATATCCAGTTTCAGGATCGCATATATAAGGGTCGGGATTTGCATTGGCTGAATACAAATTCAACTTACCCGTTACTCCGGCACGCTCACGTAACTTATTAATCGTATTATCAATATCCGTTTGCGTAATTGTTTCTAATTCGGCTTTCGCTTCCGCATAATTCAAATAAACCTCCGCCAATCTAAATAAAGGCAAATCATTACTCGAATCTCCAGCATAACTCATATTGTCATTTGCGTATTTCAATAGATGATAACCGGTCATTGTTACATTTACATTTATATTAGTGGTCCGGATGGTTTGTGCCAAACGCGGATCACGATTCTTTATTTCATTCTTAAATTCCATCGTACTATATCCTGCCTGGTCCGTAAATCGCGTTCCATCTTTCATCAAATAATAATTCACTAACTTTTTTGATAAACCGGGACGTCCAAATGTCGGTGAATTTTCAAAAGTTTGCGCTTTATGTACTAAATTCAGTCCGTTGTTATAATCTTTAGCCAATATAATTTCTGTACTAATAGCATTTTCAGATTTAAACAAATCACGATAGGCTTGTGAACCTGCCTGATATAATGAATATCCATTGGCGGCAGTCATTATCTCATTAGATGCATCCACACAGTCGTTTAAGTACTTTTCAGAATCACCCAACCCATGATACTTTCGATAAGTTCCTTCAAATAAGCAAATTCTGGACTTTAACGCTTGTGCAGTCCACCAAGTGATACGATATATATCTTTGGCTCGGTTGTTCTTTTTAAAAACCTCTATGGCATAATTCAAATCTTCCATAATTTTAACCATCACAAATTCTCGTGTATCTCTGGCTTTATATAAATCAGGATCGTTAGACTCCAATACCTTGTCATACCAAGGAACGTCTCCGAAACGTTTAATCTTTTCAAAATAGAAATAGGCACGGAAGAAACGGGCGAGTGCTTCATATTTTTCACAAACAGCCCGGTCTTTACAGTTTTGGACATTCTCTAACAAAAAATTGATGGACCGCAATGCTTTCCAGTCCCATCCTCCTCCTGTTTCGGGAACAACTCGTTGGCCGCTAACTTGATCATCCAAAGGAGATACTATGAGCGCGTCGGAATTATCTTTGTAAATCTGATCATCTCCCAGAAAATTATCTTTATAAAATTTATTGCTGTACAACTCTAGCTGTTCTTCATTTGTGAAGTAGTCTTTGCTTGTTAAACGGTCTTTTGGAGATGTATCCAAAATACTCTCACAAGATACTAATAATAGTAGCAAACTGATAGCTGCTCCTAATGTAGCTTTTTTCATTTTCATATTTTGTCTTTCTTATTTTAAAGTTATTATCAGAATGTTATATCTACACCAAATGAATATGTTTTCGACCAAGGATAAATCCTGGTATCACTCCTGCTGGTTTTCCAACTATTACTTGCCGAGGCTTGTTCAGGATCAATATAATCAGAATGTAACTTCGTAAAAGTCAATAAATTCTCACCACTAAAATAAATGCGAATTTTCTCAAACCCTATGCAGGAAAGCCATTTATCTGGTAATGTATAACCAATAGAGAGGTTTTTAAGACGGCAATAAGCTAAATTTTGCATATACTTCGTGTTGATTTCTGCTAACTCCCGATTAGTATTCAATGCAACATATCCTCTAGGACGGGGGAAATATGCGTTGGGATTTTCTGTACTCCACACATTACTCATAAAATCAGAAGGAATAAAACTTGAATAAGGGCGTGCATATGGTCCCCAAAATAATAAACATTCACTACCCGGATACCAATTTTGCTTTCCAATACCTTGAAACAATACAGATAAATCGACTCCATACCATTGGGCGAATAAACTAAAATTGTAATTATAACGAGGCAGCGAATTTCCGATCACTTTCATATCTTTTATATCCTTGGCAGATGTTGTTTCCTCTATTTTGTTATTGCCGTCTAAGTCTACAAATTTCAAGTCGCCGGCATGAACACCATTATCCAATGCACTCACATTGATTATCTTATTGACAAAAGACTGGTCGACACTATAGTTTTGAGCTTCTTCATCCGTTTTAAAATATCCATCCACAACATATCCCCATATTTCACCTAGTTGTTGCCCTTCATAAGGATCGGTCAGTGTACAGTTGGGATTATCATATTTCGTGATTTTGGAAGTGTTATCACCAATACCAAATGTCAACCTGTAATTAAAGTCCTGATTGGCTAATGTAAAACTATCGTTCCATGAGATAGATGCCTCCCAGCCTTTCGTACGTAAATCTGCAACATTCATTTTTGGAGAAGCAGCACCATACACACTAGGTAATGTCTTTCCGGCCATTAGCATATCTTTGGTATCACGTATATATGCATCCAACGTTACATTTAATCTGTTTTTGAAGAAGCCTAAATCCAAACCGATATTTTTAGTTATTACGGTTTCCCATGTCAAATCACTGGAATTAGGAGCGGATTCATAAGCATAAGCAGCCTTACTGGGATTACCAAACGCATAGTCAAGAACAGCTCCTGTATTTATTAACTGTAAATAATCATAATAACCTACCGTCTTTTGGTTTCCTAACGACCCATACGATAACCTCAACTTCAAATTGTTTACATAATCTTTAGTCGGCTTAAAAAAGTTTTCTTCACTTATTCTCCATCCCGCAGAAAAAGAAGGAAAGAAACCAAATCGATGTCCTCTTCTAAAACGGGAACTACCATCATAACGCCCGCTAGCTTCAAATAAATAACGGTCTTTGTATATATAGTTCATCCGATAAAAGAATCCTAGAATTGCGTAATCATTTTGTCCTCCTTTTAATGTTATATCATCACCTTTTGCCAAGTTAAAGTCATCCAAAGATTCGGATAATAATCCGTTACGCTTCATTGTTAATCCTTTAAAGTAGGTATAATCATAGTTACCTCCTATGATGAGTTTAACCGAATGATTTTTAGCAAATACATTTTCGTATGTTCCGTAAAGGTTGACGGCTTGTCGTATTTGACTGTTTTGAGTTTCTGATAGATAATTGCCCCCGGTACGATTGTTATCCATTGTCATGATTGCTCCGGGCGCTTTAGAGTAAGGCACATCTACCGACCGGTTCAAGAATTGTTGGTCATAATGCGCCCAACTATAATTCGCACGTACCTCAAAATGTTTAACTGGTTTTAATACAGCCTCAAAAGTTGTGACAAATTCATATTCACGGTCTCGATTACGATGACCGCCATTCAATAGAACGGCACTAATTCCATCAGCCACTTCACCGGTATCAGTTAATCCTGTCCTATATACTAAGGTTCCATCGGGATGCATGGGGACTATACTAGCCAGTGCATGATTAGTGGCTCTGGAAAAAATACTATTAACTCCTGACATTCCGGGATAGGTATATTCAGAATGGTAATAAGAAGTATTGTTACTAAACTCTAACCAAGAAGTTATATCTGCTACAATTTTCGAACGAAAAGTATATTTCTTAAAACGGTCCGGATCAATTCTGATTACTCCTTTCTGATTATAGTAGTTGCCTGATAGCATGTACTTCACTTTTTCGGTTCCTCCCGAAACCGTCAAGTTATGTTCCCAAGTGGGGCGGGTATTATCAAACAAACAATTATACCAGTCAAAGTTGCCATAATATTTATACTCTCCGTTTTTTTCTACCACCCATGGTCGGGAAGGATCTTCCACTTTATCATTACGGCGAATCCATAATTCATGGTAATCTTCTTGGGTATAATGTGTATAAGGGACGCCCTGATATGTTTTGTAGAACATATCATTGATACCGGCCGAATAATAACCACGCGTCTCAAAATCCGTAGAAGTTGTCGTTTCACCAAAACTAAAACGACCGTTATAGCTGACATTGGTCTTTCCTATCTTTCCATTCTTGGTTGTAACCAAAATAACTCCATAAGCAGCACGGGCACCATATACGGCAGCAGCCGAAGCATCCTTCAAAACGCTGATGGATTCTACGTCATTGGGGTTTACCTTATTTATATCTCCCTCGATTCCATCAATAATAGTCAGAGGTGCTGCATCCGCACTAATGGAGTTGACTCCACGGATATTGAAGCTTCCCCCTTGTCCGGGACGTCCCGAACTAAAGTTTACGTTCATATTCGGTACAGAACCTTGCAGAAGCTGTGATAAGTTAGCAGCAGAACGGGTCGTCAGTTCATCACCCGAAACGATAGCAACGGCACCAGTCAGGTTTACTTTCTTTTGCGTACCATATCCCACCACTACCACTTCTTCCAGTGTCTTACTATCTTCGCGGAGAACTACTTGGGATAGATTTCTGCTGGTAGCAGCGTAATTAACCGTAATATATCCGATGTATGATACTGTAATCGTACTGTTTTCGGGAACATTAGCCAAAGTATAACGTCCGTCTACATTCGTTATTGTACCCAAAGAGCTGCCTTGCACCATCACACTGGCGCCAATAATCGGCTCTCCTTTTTCATCGACTACCCGACCGGATATATTTCTTTTGTTCGCATTACTGGTCTGTTGTTCAGAATCCGTAACTTTCTCCTTCAAATAAATTTTTGTTTTTCCGATCTCATAGTTTACGTTAGTACCAAGAAACAAATCATTCAGAACTTTAGATAGTTCCTGATTCTTTGCTTCTACCGTCACTATTCGATCCGGATTGACGATCGTACGGCTATAAGCCACCGTAAGACCTGTTTGCTGTGTAATAGCAGAGAATACTTTCTCCAGCTTTACTTGTTTAAGATTCATTGTCACCTTTTGGGCAGAAGCGGAAACGCTTATGATAATCCCCAGCAACAATACGAGCAGAACTTTGTGTTTCATACTACTTGCTTTGATTAAAGTTAAACTTAGATTTAAAATCTCATTTATGCTTAGTAGACACACAAGTCAAAAAAGCGGGTGAGAGAAAAAAGAGTTTTTTTGCATAAACCTAATTTATTTCATAACATTCTTATCCTAAAACAGTAAAGGCTGCGTATATACACAGCCTGTCCTCATTCTATTATCCTATCCAGTATATTTTACTTCTTTCCGTCCTATTTCATTCGGACTGTCACTTCTTTCCGTCCTTCATCATATTCAAATTTTACCGGCGCAATCTTTTCCAAATCCTGAAGCACCTTCTCCAGTATCGTATTATCCGAGGTCAACGTATATACATATTTCGATGCCTGCTCATCCTCTATCTTAAAGTTTACATTATACCAGCGGTTCAGAACCTTGACCACTTCTGCCAGAGGAGTATCTTTAAAAGAAATCACATTGTCTTTCCACATTGAGACTTGCTTTGAATGATCGTTCTTGATTATCCGGCACTGGTCACTTTCTTTATTATATATCAGTTTTTCACCCGGCAGTAACGGGTATTCTTTTGCAGAGGAGAGAGTCAGGTTTACATGTCCTTCATCCAGACAGATCACAATGTCTTTATTCTCCGGGTAGGCTTGTACATCAAAAGAAGTACCCAGTACATGAACGGAAGGTCCGTTCAGATTAACAATAAACGGACGTTTTTTATTCTTGGCTACCACGAAATAGGCTTCTCCCACCAAGAAAACTTCCCGCTTACTCAATCCGAACTTTTTAGGATACTTCAACCAAGAATCTGAATTGATATAAACTCGTGTCCCGTCTTGAAACATCATCTGTATCCGCTCTCCTTTGGCAACACGAATTTCCTCATACTCCGTAGTGCCGAATAAATCCACCCGGGAATTGATCTGTAAATAAAGACCTATCAGGAAAATAACGGGAATCAAGATTGCAGCCACACGGAAGCAGATACGTTTGATCTGTTTGCGTGATATGTTCTTTTGGATCTGATGGTACATCTTTTCTGAAGGTATAGTATGGTCCACATATATTTCTGCCGTTTCGGCTTTTAAATATTCTGCCTCCCGAGTCATCACAGCATCCAGGTAAGTGTTCCCTTCTTCTGTGGCAAACCATTCCGCCACAAATTTTGCATCCTCCGGTGTAGCAACTCCGGCAAGCACTTCTTCTATTTGTTTATCAGTGGGTCGATTCATTCTCTTTTTATCTTAAATAGTGGACACTTAAATATGTCATTAGTGTGACAAAAGTAACAATTATTAGCATTTTACTTAAATGAATACGTAGCATTTTCAATGCTTCCGTATAATGCGTTTTGACTGTATTAACAGACAGATTCATCCGTTCGGCTATTTCCTGATTCGTTAGTTCCTCTTTCACTTTCATCAAACAAATACTGCGTTTCTGCGGTGGAAGCATATCTACCGCTTTATAAAAAGAGACCATCAATTCTTTCTTCTCCAGATTTTCTATCAGATTATCTTCGTAGACAGGCGTCGATTGTGCTATCTCATAGTTCTTGCTGATTGCACTATTCTCATTACGAATCAGATTTAAGACATGATTTTTCGTCATAGTGAACAGATAGTTTTTAAGGCTGATTCCTACATGTAGTTCCGACCTAAATTCCCATAAACGGGCAAAGACATGTTGCACTACATCTTCTGCCATGTCTGCATTCATTAAATAACGGTAAGCTAATACATATAGCAGCTTATGATATCTGTCATAAGCCTGTGTAAAAGCTCCTTTATCTCCTTTTTCTATGAAGGAAAAGAGCTTCTCGTCATCTGTATTAGTGTATTGAGCTGATTTATCTAACATTCCTTGGATTTTGTTTAATTGTTTTTCCAAAAGAACAAAAGGCGTATTACAATTAAGTGTCTTTCACAAAACAAAAGTAGTAAAATTTAGAAAAGGTGGTGCATATTCCAATAAAAAAAGTCCCCGATTAACAATCCCCATTAAAATGAGGAACCGTTAATCAAGGACTACTCCACTAACTAATTAACAATGTATTATAAATGATAGGTAACAATTCTTTCTTCAGGTGAATCGATCCAGAGGCGCCATACTCCTACTGACACTTTTTCCGGTGTTCCGATATTTGCTTTAGGTGGACGACGGCTTTTGATGGTTAGATAGCCTTTCCCTTCTGTTGCTTTCACTTTCATCGTTTTGCTGTTCATATAGACATGGATAGTGCCATTCGGAGTAGGAACAGTGCCTTCCATCCATTTCAATCCTCCCAACACAGGAGCAATAGCAAACTCTTTATATCCTTCTTTTACAGGTTTCACTCCCAGATAATATTTGCCCAACAAGTAGATAGGACTCGCTCCCCAGGCATGGCACAAACTCTTTCCATATGGACGGCCATACATGGCAAGATGTTGCGTTCCGGTTTCTTCCGGGTTATATTTTTCCCAGAAGGAGGTAGCGCCTTCCTTCAACATTCCACCCCAATAGGCTTTCATTTCTTTCATTACAGCATCCTGTTCGCCAAGAGCACAAAGTGCTTCCAGTTCGTAAAAACGCATATAGGGAGTTGTTATTTTCAGAATACTGTCATTCAGCAGAACAGACTGTTTAATGGCTTGTTGCTTATCTTCATTCAAATATTGAAAGAAGACAGAAAACATATTCGCATAGCGGGTGACCGCATCACTTTGCTGACCGTTGACACAGTTATGTACAAATGCCTGTTTCTGGTTATTCCAGAAGGCAGGTTCTAACTTTGCTTTCAAAGCAGCAGCCAGTTTCTCGTATTTCTGTTTGCTATTGGCATCTCCAACCAGTTCCGCACACAAAGCCATTGTTTCCAGACTCCTGCAAAATAAGATTTGTTCAAAAGAGAGTTCGCCTTTTTTATCCAGATAGCCGTCTGCCCAGTCCACAAATACCCAGTCGCCGGTCATGCCTTCTACCATGCCATTCTTATTGGTACGTCCCAACACGTAATCCATCATTGTTTGCATACGTGGATACAGTTGGTTGACAAAATGGCGGTCGCCACTATACATATAATAGTCATATACGCTAAGGAACCAGTAGAAAGTATAGTCCATGATTGTATTACTGTGGCTGGTCACAGGGTCCTTGCCACGAAGTAACCAGATTGTACGTTTGACGGACTCGTTATCAAAGAAAAGATAGTAGTTCATCAAATAACTTTGGATGGCATCGCCACTCCATACCCAACGGTCACGTTTGATACCGTCAATGAAGAATTCGCGGGTAGTGAGATGCATGGTGTATGCGCCAACTTCCCAAATACGATTCAGTTCTTCATCATTGCATCGAAAATTTCCGCGGTATTCTTCAGGAAGATATTCATATTGCATGGAGACTTCTCCAATCTGTACACCCGGCTCGTGAGTTACATAGACATAACGGAAGGCTTTGCTGTTCTCCAATGTATATTCGTTTTCAGAATTACTCAAAGGAGAAGTGCTGCGGATAGCAAGGTCGGTCACTTGTCCCGGTTCGAGCAAGAGTTTGTCCAATGTTTCGCAATATGCTTTATCTTTTGCTTCTTCCGGGCTTTCACCATAATAAATTTCTATTTTTCCTTTTCCGGAAAGATTCTTCAATGTGATAAACCCGAATGTTTCTTTTCCAAAATCATAAAGAATACCTCCTTCGAACTGTTCTGACTTCGTAACAGGTTGCTGCGGTTCACGCATCAGACTGAATTGGGAAGGACGTTGGGTAGCTCCGTCAAAGTTCCAGCATCCGGCATCCATATAGATAGTGGCAGATGTGTCACTGGCTTTTCCGCTCTCGTCAATCCATTCTTTATCTTCGTAAGTCACACGCCAGGAAGAGTCTGAATTCACTGTTTTTCCCTTCACATAAATAGTTGGAGGAGTAGCCTGATTCCAGACTTTAATGTTCAGATTATGTTTTCCGGCCGGAAGCAACATGGTTTCCGGCATACCGAACTGGAGCTTTCCATCCAGTTTGACGTTGTACTTTCCTTCGGCAGCAATAAAGATTTCTTCCGGCTCGGAAAGATTCAGTTGCTTGCTGAATTCTACGACAACATAATGACTGTCCGTTTTCCAAAAAGGAGGAAAAAATGCACCTCGTTCCGTACGACGGTTATTCATTTGATTTCCCAGCCAGATCTCGTAGTCTCCCGGATACCATATCCAGGTCTGGGCAAATGTGCTGCTTGCCAAAGACAAGGCACTAAGCAATATCATATATTTCTTTTTCATTTTTCTTTCTATTACTAACAAACTGAATCGTAAGAAATAATTCGTTCCACAGTGGTTGACGTTTAGTTCCACATCTGTTTCCCTTTAGTTCTACAATTGTTTTCCTTTAGTTCCATATCTGTGGAACGAATCACGTATTACAGTTAAATGACTTGTCAATACCTACTGGATATTTAGTAAATCCTTATATCCTGCTTCCAGTCCCGCACGTTCACGAATAACACTATCCACTTTCGGGCCATTGTTTTCCCATACATTTCCCGGACCATTGGCATTTTGCAGATACTTCTCTCCTTCTGTCCAATTATCACGTACAGTAATAAAGGAAGAACCTTCATCCGTATAAAGATAGAACCAGTGATTAGGATCGTGTACATACCCCGGCTTATAAATACTATGCACGCAATTCTCCGTTACATAACTTTTCGGCTGCGAACCGAGTGTGTAAATACCTGCCACATCATACATGTGTTTCGCATAATGATGAATCAGATTGGCATGTACTCTGTTATTACGCATACAATTCACAGTTTGCGTCCATCCCCAACCAAGACTAATGCCACTATAAGGCACTTCGCTGATTTCATTATGCTCGATATTGACGTCCCCTACATATCCCGCAGCAATGGCAAGGCATCCCCAATCTTCATTGCCTATTTCCGTGAAATAGCAATTATTGATTTGTTGCTGTGTGCATACTTCCCGACGGTCAGCAGGATCGTATGGCAAATGCGTCTCATGGGCAGCCGGAGAAAAACTGCCGACTAACAGACCATTTCCGGCAATATCGCGGAAGAGACAGCCACGAACAACACCGCCTTGCACCGCTTCTTCATAATCCAATCCGGTTGAGCCTAAATGCTCGAACCGGCAACGCTCGAAATCAATCTGCCTTGCAGCAACCACACGAACAGCAGCTGCGGGACGTCCCAACCATCCTTGGTTATCCAACGGATGATTCAAGTAGTTCCGTTGCATTTTCGGATCAATCCGGTAACCATCTGTCAGATACATACCTGCCTGAAGAGGTACATGTCCTTTTTCTGACGGACGCATCCATGTAGTATAGGAAAAAGTAATTTTCTCAAAACGAATATGGCACACAGGACGATCCAAAGTTCCTTCCACCCGTACTAATGTCTCAACAGCAGGCACGATCACTTCCGCCTCCTGCATCTTCTCTCCTTCCCGTGGATAATAATATACTTTACGGGCATCTATATCATGATACCATTCTCCGGGTACATCCTGCAATTCGCGGGCATTTGTCAGATAGAAAGCAGAATTATGTCCGTCCGTCGTCACCATCGGACGCGGCCAGGGATGCTCAAACTGAATCCGGCTTTCCGGTTGATGAAAACGTATTGCCGCGCTGTCTCCCTGCACTTCAACTGAACGAATCCGAAGATTGGCAACACACCACATCTGATGTAATACCATCTCGGCATATTTAGCTTTCAAATTCCCTTTATTATCAATAAGTCTGCGAATGGAAACTGCAGGTACATAAAGAATTTCATTCTTCTCATCCACACTGCAAATGCGATTCATCTTTTCGAAATCCTCCACATCACGGGCACGAACTGCCTTTTTTCCATTCACCCACAACTGGCGGAAATCCAATGGACGTCCATTAAATACTGGTACATCTGCTACCCAAACTTTCCCTTGCTTCTTCCAACCTTTTATGCTGATTCCTCCACTCAATATCACCTTTTCATCGTCTACCGAATGAATGATTGTGGGCGATTCTTTGGTTCCGCTATCTTCCGGACGGATAAAAACCGGTTCATAGAAGGCATAGGTTCCACCTTCCATATAGATTGTAATTCCACCTTGAATACGGTTATCCTCTGTCCTGCGCCATTCTCGTGCTTGTCGTAAGGCAGAAGTCAGCGTGGCTTTAGGAGATTGACGAGTTCCGTCGTTGAAGTCACTTCCCTTGGGAGAAATCCATATCTCACCGGCCAATAGCCAGTGACTGCACAAGATACATATAGCCGTTACAAATAACTTTTTCATGATTTTTTTCATTTCTGTATACTAAACAATCCGGACTATCTGGCAAGAGGCATCCATACAGTCATTTCTCCCTTTCCTCTGTTTCCCCAGGCATAATAAGGAATCAAGCGGATATTTACTGTCTTTTCAGCCTGAACAACTGGTCGGTAAAGCACTCCTTCCCACGAAGTTGCAGATGCCAGACGTGCCACTCCTTCAAGTGCAACAATCGGACTGCCTTCAATTGTGATTTTCTTCGGAGTTAGTTTTATATCAGCGGGAATCAATACGTTATCAATCTTTTCCCCGTTTGCAATATCCATACTTTCCAGACAGTAAACCAACGGTCCACGCTTCACGACCACCTGATTACGAATCTCCTCTGCTAACGGATGAGCTTCGAGCAAACGGACAGGCATATCCATCACCAGCTCCACTACATCCCCCTTCTTCCATGTACGATTTACTTCCGCATACGAATTTGCCTTTGCATTGGTTTGCAGCGGCTGTCCATTCACTGTGAGCGTAGCCTTTTCGCACCATTCAGGAATACGTAAGAAGAGCGAGAAAGCACCTGCCTTACGAGGAACTCTATCCAACGTTACACGTACCTTTCCTTCCCAGGGATAATCCGTCTCTTGTGTTAATGCCAGTTCTCCTTTGTCTTTCCAAGTCGTAGTCAGCGTATTTGCACCATACAAGTTACAGTAAATGCCTTCCGGACTCAATGTGTAGGCGTAATTCTGTGCCTGACACAATGTACGCAATGTATTCGGCGGGCAGCAGAAACAACTGATATATTCCGTCCGTTCTTTCGGCCAACGAAGCGTGTAAGGAAGATCGGCACTGATACGAAGCGGATTGGTATAGAAATATTTCTTTCCGTCCAGACTGATACCGCTCAATACACTATTATAAAGACAAGTCTCTACAAGGTCAGCATATTTCGCATCCCCTGTCACTTCCAGCATACGCCAGTTGAAAAGCATATTTCCGATATTGGCACATGTTTCATTGTGCGCTGTACTATTTGGCAACTGATAAGGACGTCCGTAGCTCTGATGTACCTTCTGAATACTATCCGGCTCATAGCAAGTCCCGTCCGGTGACGTTCCATCATAAAGAGCACCACAAGCTCCGGTCACGTACATCTTCCGGGTGACAATATCATTCCAGATACTAGTCAAATTTTTCATCAATTGCTGTTCGCCTGTCTCGGCATATACATCCGCTACTCCTGCATACAGATAATTTGCACGTACGGCATGCCCCATTGCACGATATTGGTCGCGGAAAGGAATACGATCCTGATTATCATCCGTTCCGTTTTCCACCATACCGCGAATATCAATCAGGTTCTTCGAAAGTTCCAGATAACGGGGATTTCCTGTGGCACGATACATTTCGACTACTCCCATATAATGTGAAGGGCAAATGGCATTACGAGCCAGTTCGGCAGAAGCCGTTTCGTAAAAGTGGCACAGAAAATCTGTTGCTTTTACGGCAGCATCAAAAAGAGTAGTCTTTCCGGTGGCACGACGATGCACAATACCCGCCATCATCAGGTGTCCCAGGTTATATGTCTCAAAGTTCAGCCGATTAGCAAAAGCTCCTTTTTCATTCTCGTCACCTACTTTCGTTCCGATGACCGTTTGTTTATGCTGATCCCCTAATGCATGAGAGTCAATACCTTTATTCAGTTCTTCGATAACAACAGGCGTATGTATATAACCATCTGCACGTTGGGCTTTTACGACACAAGTAATAAAGTTATCCATTAACTTATCCAGTTCCGGATCTTTATTGACAGCATAGACAGAAGCCACACCCTCCATCCATTTATACATATCTCCGTCATGGAACGGAGGTCCCCAATGTTCACCCTTACACACACCAGCGGCAATCTCAAAATTACGGAAACCGTGGGATATTTCTGGTGTGTTCCAGGTATTCCACATACTTTGCAGGGAAGTCCGGCTAAATACCTGAAAGCGATCTCCCCAGAATCCATCTGTCCAATGTACGGCACTGATTCCGGTATTCGCCATCTTCGCAAAACGGCTCTGACTCATATCCGTCAATCCATTGCTTTGCGCAAGTGCTCCCGTAACGGAGGCGGAAGCTAAAAGAAGTAACAGTTTTATCTGTTTCATTAATATGGATAATTTAAAATTTACACAATATCTTTATAAAAAGACGTGATTATCCGTATTTTGTACTCAATAAACCGAAAGCGAAGATTGCTAAGCAACCCTCGCTTTCAGTAAAAAAGATCTGTATTAATCTTTATTTCTTATTTATCAGGTGTATAATTCAACTCCGCCTTTCTCGCCTGCGAATGTTGAAATTGTCGTGCAACCTTATACTCATGTCCGTCTTTTAATAAATAACTCCCTGTCTGTTTAAACCAAAAACTGACATTCGCATCTATACATTGCTGCCGGATATCCAATACCCACTCGTAATCACATACCCGGACTTCTTTGCCTGACTCTCCTCCTGCCACTACCTGTTCCACCCACTCTCCCAGCTCACCTCTGAAATCAATCCGACTAAGAAGCGGCTCGCAGATAATGATTTTATGTTTAATAGGCATTTCTTTATAAATAGGTAAACGATAATCCACTCTATCTTGGTTCTCCATCGTGCAGCAGATGGTCACATTGTCATAGCCATCTCCCCAATCGGGAGGCAGACACTGTTGCAACCGGTCTATCCGCTTAGTGATAAAGAGGAAACGAAGATCCTGCCGTATCTGCATCATCTCCCACGCTTCGGCACGCCATTCATCCGCATCTTCAATGAGAAAATCTGAAGTAAAACAGGTATATACCAAATTCCCCGAAGGTATCTTATACGTACCATTCTTTTTACGCTGCAAGGGTAAATCGAACTTTTCTGTCTTTGTCACCACCGAACTGTCTTTTCCATATTTACCATCCGTCCGGTATACATAGCAATGTCGGCAGCCTTCACTTAATTTGTGACAGCCGTGCCATAGATTCCACATTGAAGCTTTTTCACCCATCTTTTTTTTTCTTCAAAAATATATTTAATATTACATATACATAACTATAAAAAGAGTGCACCTTATTCTTTATCAGAAAAAAGGTGCACCAAAACACAAACAAAACAAACAATAGAGCGACCTTCACAGGCAGCCGATCCACGAGGGATCTTTATCTTAATCTGCCCATCTTGACAAGGGCAACATTCACATTTTCAGATCATGTAATTCAGAACATCACAGCAGAAATCTTCGCCCTCATACTGCTTATATGTCAGATACAAATATTATTATACAATTTGCTCTATTAACCCCGATGTCACTTTACAAAGATAACACTATTCTATGTATTTCTATGAAAATGCCCAAAAAGAATTATTCTTTTTCTCATTCCAAACTTTAGCTATAAGCCATAACATACAAGCTGAATGTCTAATATCCATCATTTCACATATCTCTCCAGCCCTTCCTGCAGGAACTCTATATATTTTGGAATATCTTCATTATATGCATACGACTTATTCAACGGATTACCGTCATTATCCAGCAATACATAAAAAGGTTGGGCATTTGCTCCAAACTTCACCCGTTGCAGATAGCTCCATTTATCGCCTACTGTTCGTAAAGTGCGTTCCGTATCATTCTCCACAACATTTATAGGCTCATTCAATGGAGTTTTATCATCCACATACAAAGAGATAAGTACATACTTATCATTGATAATACCACCCACTTTACTATCTGTCCACACAGCCGCCTCCATCTTACGACAATTCACACAACCATATCCGGTAAAATCAATCATCACAGGCATTCCTTGTTGTCGTGCATACTCCATACCGATTTCATAATCCTTGAATTTGGGGTGGACCTCATTCGAATATAAATTAAAGTCCTGTGTCATCACAGGAGGAGCAAATGCACTGACAGCTTTCAAAGGTGCACCCCAAAGTCCGGGAATCATATATACAGCAAATGCTAAAGAAACAAGCGCAAGAAAGAAGCGCCCCACGCCTACCCTGTTTTCATCACCGTCATGCGGAAACTTGATCTTTCCCAACAGATATAACCCCATTAGTCCGAAAATCACAATCCATAACGCAAGGAAGGTTTCCCTATCCAAGATTCTCCAGCCATAGGCTAAGTCCGCAACCGACAAAAATTTCAAAGCAAAAGCCAGTTCCAGAAAACCCAATGTCACTTTAATTACATTCATCCACCCTCCTGACTTAGGCATTGATTTCAGCCACGAAGGAAAAAGAGCAAACAGTGTGAATGGTAAAGCCAAAGCGATGGCAAAGCCTAACATTCCGATAGCAGGAGCAATCACGCTACCTGTCGTAGAAACCTGTACGAGCAGAAAGCCGATAATCGGCCCTGTGCAAGAGAAAGACACTAGAGATAACGTAAATGCCATCAGAAAAATGCTTAATAGGCCACTCGTCGCTTCCGCTTTGCTGTCCACTGCATTGCTCCATTTAGAAGGTAAAGTAAGTTCAAATGCCCCAAAGAAAGAAGCTGCAAAAACAACCAACATCAGGAAGAAAAGAATATTGAATACGGCGTTTGTTGATAAAGCGTTCAATGCACTGGCACCAAATATTAAAGTAATTGCTAATCCCAGTGTTACATAAATCACGACAATTGAAGCACCATAAGTCCATGCATCCCGAACCCCTTTCTTCTTATCCTTGTTTCTTTTCAGGAAAAAACTCACAGTCATAGGAATAATCGGCCATACGCAGGGAGTGAACAAAGCCAATAATCCGCCAAGAAATCCAGTGACAAAGACATACAACCAAGATTTATCCTCTTGAGAATGTTCTTCACCTAACACCTGCAATTCATTGATTACCGGTTTCCAAAGATCACTTTCCGATTGCTTCTCTACCACATTTACCGGAGCCTCTTCTTTCCCTTTTGCAACTATTATATCTGCTTCTGCTTTTTTCCCATATTTAAAAGGAATTTGAGTCGGAGGTAAACAGCTTTCATCGTTACAAGCTCCAAACTCCAGAAACCCATCCATAAAGTAATCATTTCCTGTAAATTTCACTTTTTGGATAAACTGTACCGTATCTTCAAAATAGCGCACATTCATCTCGAACATCTTATCATAGATGCTGATTTCTTTTCCAACAGGTTGCAATTTACCCATTGTTTCTACATGATTACTCGCATTGATGTTGAAAGTAGCGGAAATAGGCCCATCATCCCCTAGCCCGGTCGAATACACATGCCATCCTTTCTCTATCGAAGCAGTAAACACGATTTCCGCTTCCGTTTCAGATGTCATTTTCAACTCATTTTTGAACTTTACAGGCTCTTTGATTTGTGCTTGTATATTCCCGATTGTGTACCAACTCAATAATAAAAATAAAATAATTCTCATTTTCTAAGTTCTAAATTATAATCTATTATACAACAAATTTATTTCACTGTTCATATTCTATTGTGGTCGTTGGTCCCTTATATCTTTCAGCATCTCTATATATTCTGGAGAAGGATTCTTATTAGAAGTATCTGCATTTGATGGCGGGGGTATCACTTTGATGAATAAGAAGATACAGAATATTACCCAAATAAGATTTATTGCTAAAAAAATCCAAACTTGTTTCATACGTTGTCGTTGTTTTTCTTTAGTTTCATTACGATATTTATCAGCAATAGACAAATATCGTCCATCGCTAACAAATAATCTATGAGCAGCAAAAGTGAATATAACAGCCAAAAGTATACCTAACTCTTCATTGTTTTGTACTTCCAATGAATGTAATACTCCAACTATTGGGCCAACAAAAACAAAAGTAAACAATGAGGTCGGTAGTAATAACCCTGCTACTTCTGGCGACCGCTTTTCTCCCCACAATCTAAGCTGCCATATATATGTTCGATAAAACAGATATTCATATATCTCATATATTTGTTTAAGTATATTCATTCTCAATACATTTATGAAGCAAAATGGGGATGCTCTCACTAACACCTTATCGAGAAGCATCCCCTTTAACTTAAGAGAAAATTTATTTCACAAGAGATTTAGTCTTACTAATATAAGTTTTCTACTTCCGGCTTGTTGTAAATGAGCGAGCCAAAAGTTCCCGCAGGACGTTTCAAAGGTACAGATGGTACTCTGATGATTTCATCTTTTGAAGAACGTGTCAAACCAGCTCTTCCACTACGTTTCACCGGTTCTCCTGTAGTCGGATCCACCCCTTGAACATCACATAGCGCCCAATATAATGGATAATTGAAATCAAAATTGTCCCAATCTCCGAAAGCATAAGGGAATACATTATCAATATCATCTTCATAGCTTGAGTTTTGATTATTCAACATGACATCCGGGTCAATACCGTCAGCATAATCTCCCCAGTCTTTTGCATTGAAAGAACGGAAAGTAATTGGAGCAAATTCATAATATTTATTTCCATATTTATATTCTTGCACTTCCATTCCTACGTTCTTTCCTTCCGTGCGGCTACCAAATAATTTCACAGGAAAATCTATGCCTCTTAATCCACTAATTATCAATTCACTGGCGGAAGCCGTTTCTTCCGAACAGATGATTCTTACAGATTTAAGATTTAGATCATCACCATCTCCAAAACGGATATATTCATCTGCACCGGAATTACGTTGCATTCTCATAAATACATCCGAACGATGTGATGTACCAGCGATAGAAGCGGCTAAATAACGAGCTAATTCAACAGAACCTCCATTGTTAAAACGTAAATCCAAAATCAAATCTGTGATGCCCTCTGCCTTGAACTGTTGAATTACATATTTCAAGTCTTCCGCAAAATTCAAATCAAAACCTAGATAAACTAAATAACCGATATTGAATTTATTCTCTTTTTTGTCTTTGATAAACATTGAATTCAAGATAGGACTATTATTGTAACTACCAGTGGTTAATGTAGTAGTACCATCCACCAAATCATAGTCGCCCCGGCTTTCATCAAGGATTTTACGTCTATAGCCGATCTTAAAAGTTTCACCTCCACCTGCATAAAACAAAGTGCTCATATATTGCTGGTAATTACTCTTATTCAAAGTCGTACCATTTACAGCAACGATTACGTCACCCCGTCTCAATCCGGCTTTTTGAGCAGGAGATTCTAGATATACATATCCAATGGCTAATCCAATAGTAGTTTTATCCGGCATGTAAGAAGAGAAAAACGTTCCAAGCCCCGATCCTACAACACTTGTTGCACGAGTATTTGCACGAGTTCTACTGGCACCAGTTTCCATAATATAAGAATAGATATAACGCTTGCCTGCATTGACTGAAAATGCACGATAAGTTCCGCCATCCTCTATATTGGTTTTCATTGGTAAAAGATAAGTTGACAGAAAATTATCATAAGAAACCGATGCATAATCTACATCTAGTGTATTATATTCTTCTTTAAAGAGATAATGTTCCTTCAAATATTTATCCATATACTCATTAAGAGCTAGATCTTCTGCCGCTCCGGATCCTCCTCCTTGTGTGATAGTACATACTGTAACAGGAGTTTTATATCCCTCCACTTGTACAACCACAGTCAATACTCGCTCTTTTCCAGATTCGTTTTTATTAATTTTCACCTTTACTCCCCCTTTACCGGCAGCAGAGTTACCACTGGTATTAGTTATAGCAGCCCAATCTGTTCCTGTAGAATATTGTAAAGAAGGAGTCCATTTTCCTGAAGCCGTAAACGAAATCTCAACAGTCTCTCCATAAATAGAAATCGTCTTTTCCGTTTCAGTACCAATCGCAGTGATTCCATTATCAGTATCACCGACATCTCCCCCGTCGTCGCTATCCGAACAATTACTGAAAGTAATCAGACACAAGGCAAGCAATACTATACTATAAAAGCTATTAAATAAGTTTTTCATCTATCATTATTATTAAATTAGAAAAATTAAAAAGATTATTGTGCCGGAGCTTCTACTACGGTTTTAGAAACCTCATAAAAACGTCCTTCTTCATCCATCCAGGTTACATTGATATTAGTAGGTAATGTTCCGTAAGCACTTCCCGAATAAGTAGTTGTTTGTTTTACTCCGTTTTTCATTACATACCTGATTTGTTCATCATACATACCAGTCAGATAATCTGCCGGCCCGGCAAATACATAAAATACTTTGCAAGCAGACTTAGGTTTCACAGTGTAAGAAACGGTATAGAACTTATCTTTTTCTATCTTGTCAATCGTCACTTCCGGCACACTGGCATTCCATAAGTCCGCATCTCTGTCTTTCCTTACAAAAGTCGGTTTTGCACTAGTATACTCCTTCTTTGCTATGGTTGACGCAGGATTACCATCAGCATCAATAGCTATCATGAACAGTATATATTCTGTATTAAACTCGACATCCTCAATGGTCAATTGATGATTCTTCAGTTCAGCGGCAACAATTTCAGTTACATCACTATTCATCACCAAAGCCTGTTTGACCGCTTCTTCATTTCCCCAATACGGATAACTATTTGTGAAGTCTTTCAATTTCATGTGAACATAACGGTATTTTACCGGATTCCCGGTTGGTGTCAACGTTAAAGTTGTAGATAGAACACTTGCCTCTATTGCCACATCTACCGAAATTGAAGGATTATAAGATATTTCTTTGGAGTCAGCCTGTATTTTCACTAACGAACCGAGCTGACCTTTTTCATTCAAAGCTACCGCAACAATAAAACCTTTTGTTCCCGGGTCTAAAGAGATCCTTTCAAAGTTTTTTGCCTCTTTGGAAGAATCCCCGCTTTTGATAAGGTAAGAGATTACGTCCTTGTCGGTCGCATAATTGGCCAAAGTCTGTTCTTTCATATAAGAATAATAGAACTTATAACAACCTGTTCCGGGAGTAATAGTCGCACTAATGCTTGAAACCGTAGTAACAACACTACTAATATTTATCGCCGCTGTCCCGTCATACGTCAAGGCAGGAACTGCAATTTCAACCGCCACCAGTTCTTCTGTCTTATAGCCCTTCTCCTCCTTATAAGGAATGGCCCAAAGTACATACGTTGTTCCCGGTATTACTGTCGGAAGAAAATCTAACACCTTACCTTCCAACGGCCCGGTATAATCTGAAAACTGTTTGGTTCCTCCCCCATAAGCCAGATCTTCAATAACTCTTTCGGGTGAATAATTCGGCTTATCTAAAATCCCTGTATAATAAACGTCACAACCCTTTCTGATCGCAGAAACCGTTGCACCTTCAAACGTTATATCCGAAACCTTCAGTTCTACTGTTGCAGCAGTCTTAATCACGCTGGCAATCACGTCATCAGGCAAATATTCACTACCAGCTTCAGATGGAGGTACTGCCCAAATCATATATGTCTTTCCGGCTTCAGGATCCTTACCTATCAGTTCTGCCAATGGAACTTTATCAAGAGCCTCTGTCTTCATATACATACGGGCAACATATCCATTCACTAATTCAGCTACAGCCTCTGCACTATATTCATTAATTTCCAGCACTCCCAAATAATACATTTCTATACCACTCGTTAAAGTAGTAGAAACCGTTTGGCCCTCAACAGATATAGTAACAGGAGCCTCACCTATTATCACCGGAATCTCCGAGATTATGCTCTGCCCATTAGACGCAACAGCCATTACTGCCACTTTGCCCCCCGTTTCTGCATACTGATTCTCTGCCACAGGAGCAGTAATAGTCAGTCCCTTTCCTGTCAGTGAAACTTTCCAACCATCAGGCTTCGTTACGGTATACTTCGAAATACCACTCATTTCAACTGAAATCAGTTTCTCCTCGCCGTTTGCAAAATATTGTTTTCCTGATAATATCTCACATTTCAATTCCTTAGATTTCGACAACTTTAATATTGTGCCATCCTTCAGAGTAAAATACGCATAATCATCATCCTGACTAACTCCACTAAAAAGAGAGGTATCTCCTGTTCCTTCACCAGATGCGTAAACACCAGTAGACTCCCAAGTCTTTCCACTATCCGTAGAAATCTCCCACTCTTTCGTGTTCGTATTAATGCGAATCTTAGGAGCGGCAGCCGTTACAGGCATCATTTTTCCTTCTCCATCTTTCAAGAATGTCTTTTTACCGTCTGTACTAGTTATTCCCCAATAATAGATACCATCCTCTTCGTTCTTTATCACGGTTATTTGCGGAGCATCCTCCCCATTTTCACCATTACGAATAGTTACTTCCGTCTTATCTGAAAACTTAATTGTATAACTTCCGTCTTCATTCTCCAACACAGAAGCGATTGATTTATTTTGAGATAAAGCATCAGTCAGCGTCTTCAATGTGGAAATATCTGTCTGTACACTTTGTAACGAAGCTTCCAACTTATCCATGCGGTCTTCCAGACCGGAAATTGAGTTTTTTAAATCATCGTCATTATAACATGACGACAACATTACCACACATACTGCCAGGAAACATACATATTTCCCCATACTACATAAAAAATATTTTCTTCTCATATCTATGATAATTTAGATGATTAGAGAAAACCGCACGACAGACTTTCACGCTATCGTGCGGAATAATTGTGCCAATACTATATTATTTGGCGTGAGGATGTTTACCCAATTTTTTCAAATCAAGATAAATAGTACTTCCGCTCATCATCGCACCAGGAGTACTCTTATCCACTTTTTCCTTAATAATCGTATTTGCAGGAATCCGGTTATCTTTCTTCACTACTTGAGGTTTCACTGTTCCCTTTATTCCCTCCTTCAACTTCGGAGCATCCGGGAATAATACGGAAGGATCAGTAATGATACCTTTCTCTTTATCATAGAATACTGTATAAAGATCGCCAATCACTTCATTTCCATCAGCATCGGCACCAATAGGTACACATAGGGCAACCAGTCGTTTGGCTTCACTTGTCTTATCATATGATTGAGTAGTTGAGTTAACACCAGATATACCATAATCTAGACACTCTTCTTTCCATACATCCATACATTCCTGGTAAGTATAATCACCACTTGCGGAATAGTTATCTTCTGTTATGGCATAATATAGTTTGGCAACATCCTTCACAATAGAATACTGAACTGTAAAGTTACCCAAATCACTCATGTAGGCATTCAGTTGTATCGTCGGATTCGGACCTGCCACAATTGCTTCAGTGGTAGCTTTTACAATCTTCACATCCGTCAATACGCCATTCCAGTCTTCAGCCATATATGCAAATATATATTCGGTAGCCGGGTCTAATCCTGTCCAAGTGAAACTTTCCACCCCTCCTGTTGCATCAGCAGGCCATACATTAGAGTCTTCAGACAATAAATAATTGATTAATTCCGCTTTATTAGCATCTTCCAGTAAATCCGGTGTCATAATATACTGATGATAGAATACGGCTGTTTTCTGATTATATGAATAATTCAGTTTCAGACTTGTACGTCCCGGATCAGTGATCGTTATATCAATATCAGCTTCAGATGCATCCGGAGTATCAGTAATACGCGCTTTGGTAGAAAATGAAGCATGCTTTACTTCTTTGGATAACTGCCCATACTCATTACGCCCAATGTAAGCCACGACATAAGGAGCATCAGGAAGCAAATCAAATTGGAATTCTGTACCTTTATAGGAACCTTTTTGAGCAAAATTCGTATTTTTCACACCCCATCCTTCCTGGTCTAGAGTCCGTGCTAAAGTAGTCATGGTTGCTTCATCTGCATTTTCATAAGGAGCCCACTCCGAAGCCTTAAATATACGATAAAACATGGCTACGCAATTATCTTCCATTTCCACATTCATATCAACCATGGAAGCACCAATCCTGCTAATTTCCAGTTTGCACTCTGGTAATTCTGCATTCGGGCCTATTTCTTTCAAATGAAAGTCCTGACGGACATACTCACCCGGAGTCTTGTTCTCATCCAGTCCGATGCTGGTAGCGGTTATCATTCTTTTTGCATCTGCCGTATAACCGAAATCTACCGTATAATACAATTCCTCTTGAGGAACCTGTGCATCTTCCGCTTTTTGAATCCAGTGTCTCATAAAGTCTATATACATCGACTTTCCATACGTATTTATAAATGCATCAATAGGTTCTGAATCTCCACAGAATTGATAAAAATATTTACTATCCGTATTGGGGAGGTATTGGATACCGACTGCATGATAACTTGTAGTAACATCAATATCCACACGAGGAGTGCCTATTACACTCTGAACTGGTGTTTTTAGATAACAGATTTTCATATCCGCCGGATTCTGTCCGCCTTCATCATTACAACCGACTGTTATAATCAGGTATTCCGCTCCCGGTACAATCTCCGATTGAGCATATTTGGAATTTACCCAGTCAAATTCTGCATTCGGATAACTATCTCCTAAAGTAGATCGACTAAACGTATATGCACCTGCACCTTCAGAATTATAAATAGCCTCCATTATTAAATCTTCCACTTCCTCCTCTGTTGCCTGTACTCCTGCCCCTACACTTTCCAACAGGTAATTGTACATGCGGCATAAAGGATATACATCCAACCGATAAGATTGGACTTTAGAACCCGGAGTACACTCAAATACAAAATTATGTTCAGTGTTACTGGTAACTTTTATACCTACTCCTCGTTCGCCGCCGTCCACTTCATTTTCAACCCATTTGATAGGTGTAGGGTTTGGAGGAAGCGGCACATCCGGATTCACAGGTACATCAGGTTCTACACTCGGTTCATCACCATCCGAACACGAAAGGATCATAGAACTTATCACAAAGATAAATCCCAACATGAGTAATAAACTAAATAAATTCTTCTTCATAATTAAAAGTGATAAATGTAATTAATCATTTACATATTCATAATCGGCATCTCCATCAATTGCCTTGCAGACAGCCAAATTATTTACATATCCGTTTTCATCAGTAACCAATGCATAAAAAGAAAGATTCTCCGCATTCCATTCTTCTTCCATTATAACAGTATAACTCCTGCTCGACTCCTTACCGGTCGCTATATATCCCAATTTATCGCCATCAACGGTAGCAGACAGTAATTTACGTACCACATGGTTATGTGTGTAATCACGATAAATTCCCCCGTCATTCTGTTGGTACTTCAATCCGTTTTCTACCGCATATAAAATCAAACGATATTCAGCGTCTTTTTCTGACGTAATCCTCACTGTCACATCAGCCTGTCCGTTATATTGTGACTGGATGGCCACTCCACATGATGCGGGATACTCCTCCAAAGACTCATTAAATATAGCCCGCATGACACTATAGTTTTCAGATAGTCCCATTGTCCCACGCATATCAACCACGCATGAAGGATAACCGGAGATAGCAAACTTCCTGGAAAGAATCGATGACTGTTCAATTGTCATTGGATCGGCACTTGTCCCATCAACATGAAATGACATCAGATAAACAACTCCCTCATAACTCGAATTTATCAGATAGTTCAGGCGAGTCATTCCTGCCGGACACATGGCGCACCAAGTTCCGGTGAACTCCATAGCACAAATACGTTTTACAAATTTGGAAGGTGTACCTGGTACAGCACTCGCAACGACCGTTACCAGCTTGGATACATAGTTACCATAAGATGCTTCAAAAGCGTAGGTTCCGGCTTTAGAAGTAGAAAAGGTATTTCCATCCAAAGTTTGTCCGTCCATCACGGAACGGATGATTGCATCAGCAGTTACATCTATTCCCGCATGCATTACCGTAAAGGTTATAATATCCTTTCCGTCCGCAGTCAATGTATTTTTATCGACGCTCAAAATCACTTCTGTCTGCTCCGAATCATCGGAATTGCCTGAACAGGAAATCCAGCATATTCCCACACAGCACATACAGACCAGCAATATTATTTTATAGACATTTATATACATAACTCTTCTTTATTCGTTATACAAGTAATCTGCTGATTCTCCAAGTTTACACTCATTTACATTGTTACACGTATAAGTCTTTCCTCCATCCAAAGTTGTCAGCATCGACACTATCACACGCATATTATCCACATTCCATCCCGGTTCCAACTGATAAGATCGTTGCATGGTAGATTCTACTCCCGCATTTACTTCCCCATTGAAACGGTCGCCGTTCAACGATGTGGACACCACTGCACGCACCACATTATTATGTGTATAATCATTCGCACCATTCGTTTGAAAGTATTTGATTCCATCCTCTACCAGATAAATCAAACAACGATAAGTGTTTGTTACGTTGGAAGTTAATTTGGCAGTAATCTTCACTGTACGGTCAGAAGCATTATACACAGACTCAACAGCTACCCCACAAGAAGCCGGATAGTTACTTAATTCTTTCTGAAGCTCTTCTTCAATCTGGCTCTTGATACTGATCATTTCTTTAGTACCCTTACGCAGATTGTAAAAGAAACGGGGCAGTCCCGAGAAATTACCGAGAATATTAGTCCGGTAATTATTGGTAGCTGCTGTACTCATGGGATCCGTCATTCCTCCGAAATCCATGTGGAAAGAAGCGATAGCCAATCGCCCCGGTTGTTCAGTCTGAATTGCTTTCAATGTAGTGCTAAGCGCCGGACAGGCCTGGCACCCGACAGAAGTAAACTGCATCCCCAGTAATTTATGATAATAGCTGGTTCCTCCTGATACGGGAGCAACCTGAACGGTCACTTCATTTTCACTGACCATTGCTTTTCCTTCATAATAGCGGGCTTTAAAAACATACGTACCCGGCACTGAAGTGCTGAAAGCACGAACACCATAATCCAGGTTTTCCTCTCCCGATTCCTTTACCAAAATCAGGTTCATTGTACTTTCTTCACTTACATCTTTTGTACCCAGTTTGACCGTGAAGGTCACTTTCTCTACTCCATCTGCCTGTATAGCCGTCTTATCAGCTGTAATACGCAAAATGCCGTCATCCGTCCCTCCATTCTCCGTTTCGTCCGAATTGCCGGAACAGGATGACAGCATTGCTAAACAAAGGATCATTACAATTGGTAGAATTGTCAAGTATAATTTCCTCATAAGTCTTAATCATTATAGAGATAGTCTATGCTACCATTAATCGAACATTCGGTTATATTATCCACCATATATGCGTCATCCACTTTACGCAATGCATAAACCACTACACGCGATGTGGCAGGATTCAGGTTCTTTGCATTAGAGATGCTGAAAGTTGCGGCAGTGTGCTCCTCGTTTGCACTCACAGTAAACCGTCCGTCGGTTGACATCGACAGGTAATTGTTGGAAATAGCTCTTACTGTATAATCATACGAGGCCTCATTTCCTCCGGATGCTGTTAAGCCATCAGTCACCAAGACATAAACAAGGTCATATTCTCCCCCCAAGCTCGACTTCAGTGCGGCATTCACCGTAATCTCACCCATAGAAGAATTATAAGATGTATTTACCTTAATTCCGCAGGTTGCCGGATATTGTCGGATTTGACTTTGTAAAGTCTGTTTAATAGCACTCACGTTCCTGTCTATCGACATGACTTTCAAGTCATAGATACAGGTAGGAAAACCGGACGCTCCAAAACGACTCATGATTGTGCTTGTCTGTGACAAATGGAACGGGTCAGTGGCGGAACTGCTGGAAGAATGAAAAGCCATTTTTACCATACGTCCCGGCATCAGTTCTTCCACTTTCTTCAATGCCGAAGTCATGGCCGGACAATAAGTACACCAAGTTCCCGTCATTTTGAAGACACCTACTTTACGATAGAAAAGTTCATAATTCTTACGATTCTGTGCGGTTACGGAAACTTCATCCGACTCCCAGTCCAGGTAATATGCCTTAAACTTATGTGTCCCGTTCTCTACTGCCGAGAACGTATTGGTCCGTCTCTCCAAATAATCACCGGTAGTTACATCTTCAAAATATACATTCTTCATATATTCGGAAGTCGTCAGTACTTTTCCATTGGCATCAGTCACCGTAAAAGTCGCCATATCTGTTCCATTGGCTTCAATCTTGGCTTTATCCACAGTCAAAGTAATAGGTCCTGTCACTTCGCCGTTATCCGGCTCTTCACCATTGTCGTCAGAATTGCCGCTGCACGCTGTAAAACATCCGCACAAGCATATCAGACTTGACATAAAAAACATTGTAAATTTTCTCATATTCTATATTCTAATTAATAAATGTTTCGATGAACTCAAAATGAAGTAGTTATAGTCAGATTAGCACCTGTATATTTAGGAATCGTCCGACAAACTCCACCAGAGCAGACGTATCCTTCCTTGTTACGACCATAACTCAAGGCTATACGTGTACGTGACTTGGCATAACTGGCTCCCACATTGTAATAATGGATTTTATCCTTGCCGTGATTATACATATCACTTCCGTAAATGCTCCATGCCGGAGCAAAATTTATCTCCAACAGAGCTGCCATCCAGTCCTTCTGATCTTCTTTTGTAGTTAGATATTGCAACTCCATGCGAGTTGAAAAAGAAGGTGTGAACTTATATTGTAAATCTGCTACAAAAATATTCGACAGATTAGTCGTTTTATTCGCTCCGTACGAAGGGCTATATTCTTGCATGGAATAAAGCAAGTTCATTTTGAATGACTTTGTCCATTGCTTTTCCACATCAACACTAAAGTCACGAAATGCCAAGTTACCTATCTGGGCTGTTCCTTCTTTTTCTAAAGCATAATAGGTAGAAAAGTTAGCGTGTAATTTCAAACCACGTTTACCTCCAATGACCGTTCCTCTTTTGAAATGATAAAAGATATCCAATTGTCCGCCCATCTCACCGCTAACTGCATTTGTCACATCTCCTATTTGTGGAGTATGAGGATGCAAGTTGGTCAGCATATAGGTATATTGCGTACTCATAGCCGGAACATAATTCAACAGATTCGAAGTCGAACCATTACCGGCAATAATCTCACTATTCATCCATTCCAAACGGCGCCCGGTCAGATTTACTCCCAACCCATTGCCGCTATATCCCAACTCCAGCAATTGCGCATTGGCACGTTTCCTCGCATAAAGTTTGTCATCATGAATGAAATTATAATATTTATTGCCACCATCCACATATTCACCTTTCGCTGTAAATCCGGAGCGTTCAAAATTTACCCGTCCCGAGAAGCCATTCGAATAAGGTTTTCCCCCTTCTTCTTCGAGGTCGATATTGATTTTCTCATACCGGTTCAATGCCCCTCCTTCGATACTCAAGGATGTATTTTGCCAACTAAGCATTTCAGATAAGGAGAAACTTACATCTACGCCACGTACTTGTGTATCGGAAAAGTCCATGCCAAAACGTGGAGTTCCCCAAATGGCCTTCAACCTTACAATATTCTTGTAATTGTAAGTAAAACGTGCTCCCATCACCGCATTATTCAAACCAAGCATACGGTCCTCCCAACTACGGAATAGCAGTCCACTCCCAAACTGCTCATAAAATGTACCCGCTGTTACGGAAAAATCCTTGTCGGCCCAAGATACGTAATAGTTGGTTAGTTTTGCTTTCTCCAATTCTGTCGGGTATCCCACCAGTACCGGTTCATAGGCTTCCAACTGTACACCTACGGCAAACTTACCTTGATAGTAATCCAGTTTCAGATAATTGTTCGAACCGAAATGATCTTCCGGAGATTCTGCTTTTGTCTTACTATCATCCTTGTAGTAAATCGTATTCGTTTCAAAGCTCCCTGTCAGATAACCTTTTTTGTTATCTTGCTGCGCATAGGTTAGAGTAGACGCTAACGCTACTAAAGCCAACACCTGAATTCTTATTCTAGTCATGTCATTGCGTTTATCTATGAATAATAACAGTTTCTATTTCTGTAGTTTTTTTATCGCTTTCAGTAGTTCCAGCTCACTTCCCGGCGCGTACCCGGTGTGTGAATAGACAATCTTCCCATCGGCATCCACTACATATACCTGTGGAGTCAGGCTCACATTCATAGCTCGCATGAATTCCTGATTTTTATCATACAACATGATAAAATCATCCCATCCATGTCCCTCTGCCAATGCACGCGCTTTAGCAGTAGAACGGCTGTCATCTGTCGAAACAGCTACAACACGGAATTTGGCTTCTTCCAACCAATCGGGCAATTGTTCATTTATAGCGTCCAATTCACGAATACAAGGTTTACAGGTTGTTGCCCAAAAAGAAATAATCATAGGTGTTTTGTGATTAACCAGGGAGGAGGTATTTACCTGTGCTCCTTTCGCATTTTCAACCTTGACTGATGGTATTTGTGCCATGGTACAAGTTAGAAAAGCGAACAACAGCGTAATGCAGACAATTAATGCTCTCATAAGTTCTTTTTATTTGTTATGTTAATAATCTTGTTTTATCTGATGTGTTCCATCTTACAGCCAAATAGCCTGAATTTCTGTATTTGTATCAAGCCGTCCTTATACATATCGCCTATCAAATTGGCATTCTCGAAAGTGACAGTTTTAGTTTCAACATCATATTCTCCACGATATACGTCAGAAGTACTTCCGTCCAAAGCTAGTCTCTTGAAACGAATAGTATACGGGCCATAAGAAGCGACATCTTCACCCGGCACAATGGACAGGTAGGTTTTCTGCGCCTCCGAATCATATTCATAATGCAACCGCCAACTAAATTCCCATTCAATATCATTATCCGGATCAAATCCATTCTTATTCGAACAGACCAGATAGTGCTCGTATGCCTCCGTGCCTTCTTCCGCTGTATTTACTCTTACGGAGAATCCCACTTGCACATTGGAAACATTGGTGGCAGAAGCCGTTCCGGTAAATATCCAAGTTCCTGAAAGCGTTTCATAAAAACTGGAATCATTGTCTTTGATAGTCACCGTCAGTCGCTTGTTCTCACCAATAGACGCCCCTTTCACATCGGCAATTTCAACATCAAAAGAACGGTCGTCATTAACAAGCTTGTCATCAACGGTCTTAAACTCAAAATTCATTGTTTCCTGCCCGGCAGGAATAAGTAACGTTTTGGTTGTGACAATATAGTTTTCATCTTCTTTGGCGTTATGATCTTTTAATTCGAACGTCACACGAATAGTTCCGGTATGTTCGCCCGTCACAACAACAGGCACAGTACACAAACCGGCAGATTCTTTCACCGTCATTGCAGTTTCCTGCAAGTTTACCGTAGCCGCTCCGGAATTAAACTGTTCCTCATCGTCCGAACAGGCGGCGATCAGAACGGCACATAGAAGAAGGGTGTATATTTTCAGATAGTTCATTTTACTCAAGTGTTTGATAATTTACGTTATTCATTGATTAATATCCCGGATTCTGCTGACCTGCCAATTGAGGGTTGGCATCCATTTCTGTTTTAGGAATAGGCCAAAGCATCCGCTGGTCATCCACAGGTTTATCCAGTCCGTCAGTACTTGCTTGTCCCGGGAAAAGCACCAGTCCTTTGCTTTGCGGTTTTCCACGCTTCACACCTTTCCCCCAACGTTTCAGGTCCATCAACCGGTATCCCTCACCTACAAGCTCCCGTTCCCGTTCGTTCATGATTTCATTTAATAAAGCTTCCTGATCGTAGGTTGCATCAGTCCATCCCTCGATTCGCGCTTTTTTTAATGCATTCAAAGCGTCATTACCCTTTTTCACAGCAGCTGCCGTTCCAATCTTAGCATTAGCTTCAGTGGCAATCAGATACATTTCAGCAATTCGGAATGGTTTCGGCTGATTCAAATAGCGTGTTTCGCTTCCTAATGCATTGTAATATTCATTGCCCGGATATTTATTAAAGAAATAGATGTCTGCCGCATTACCAGATGATACGGTTAAGTGATATTTTCCGAAATAAGACTTTAACCGGATATCTTTTTCATTGTATAAGTCAATCAGTGTTTGTGTAGGAATATAATCCTTCTTTGTAGTCGGATAACCGATAAAAATAGTCCCCAGAGGTACACCGGCATCGTCGGCACTAGTCATGGCAATCTGCCAGATGGTTTCCGTTCCCTTGTCATTCTTCCATACGCTTTCAAAATCTGTTGCTGTGTTCGATAATGGATATCTGTTCGAATTAACCAGGTCACCTGCATATTTGGCTGCATTTTCATAGTCGTCCATTTGCAGGGCAACACGCGCTTTCAAGGCAGTCACTACATCTACCGTGATATAATTCCCACAATTCTTGGGAGCCGTGTTGACTGTCACGTATGCACCATTAATATACCTGTCATAATCAGCAATGCCATTTTTTGCAGTCTCTATACGTTCTTCGGCTTCTTCGAGGTCCTCCAATATCTGTTTGTAAGTATCTTCCAATGAAGATCGTCCCGGATATTGGGTAGCAGAAAGTTTAGGCTCATATTTTACCTGAAGCGGCAGTCCCGGAGTACTTGCTGCGGTAGCTACATCGTAATCGCGGCAAAATAAAGTAGCTAGATAAAAGTAGCAGTATGCTCTTGTAAAATACGCTTCCCCCTCATACACATTAATCTGTTGTCTCTGGGTTTCAGTCAATTCGATTTCCGGATTCTCATCGATCTTACCTACCCCGTCAATAAAGAAGTTGACACGTCCGATAGCGGCATAGTAGTTCGACCAGATTGTTTCTACGGTAGAGTTGGTGCTCTCGAAAGTCCAACGGTGCAACTCACCATATTTATTAGAGAAATCCGCCACTGCATTAAAGGCATCTGCCTGAACTTCCGGAGCTAATACATAGCTTCCTCCTGTCAGTCCTAAATATACGGAATAGATACCGGCACGTGCTTCTTCAAAACCGACTATGGTCGTTAACGCTTCTTCTGTAGGAACAGCATCGTATGGCATTTTATCCATATCACAAGAAGTCACCCCAAGTGTCAGTATAGTCAATGCTATCATAGATATTTTCTTCATATTCACCATTCTTTATGTTTTTAGAAAGTTAGTTCGACTCCGAAAGAATATTGTTTCGTATTGGGATAGTTACCCAATTGGATATTACTGTCTACTTCCGGGTCATATCCTTTATATTTAGTCACTGTGAGTAAATTACGTCCTACAAAGTAGATTCTGGCGTTACTGATTACTCCTGTTTTCTGAATCAGTTTGGCCGGAAGGGTGTACCCGACAGTCAGGTTTTTCATACGCATAAATGAAGCATTTTCCAGTAAATGCGTATCAAACTGCATCGGGGAGTCGGGAGTGGCAATTCTGGTTATATCTCCCGGCTTCTGCCACATGGTAAGCATTTCTACAGTTTGATTGTCCGAACCTGCAAAAGTGGGATTCTCTGTAAAAAAGCGCTCATTATTCAACATATACTGGCCTAGCATAAAAGAGAAGTCGGCACTAACAGAAATCCCTTTCCATCCGAACTGGGTGCCAAAGCCACCGGACCATGGTGCATAGCGTTGTTTGCCGACAAAAACTGCATCTTCTTCGGAGTAACTCTTCGTCAGATTGCCATTTTTGTCGTACCACATATTATATCCGTCACGCGGATCGACTCCTGCCCATTTCACATAGTAATATTCTCCCCAAGGTTTGCCGACCTTCATCTTCAAACCGGTATCAGGCAAAGTATATTCATCCAATCCGTTAAACAGTTTAGTTATTTCATTCTTATTATAATTCAGGTTTCCGGAGACACTCCATGAGAAATCTCTCGTTTTCAGAATATCCACTCCCAGAGTAATATCGAAACCACGATTACGCATACTTGCTACATTTTCCACACTACTACCATGTCCGGTAGTGTATGACAATGGATAACCCATCAACATATCGTCCGTCTGACGGTTATAAAATTCCAGTTCTACAGAAAAGCGGTCAAACACTCTTGTACTGATGCCTACATTCAGTGTTTTCATGCTTTCCCATGTCAGGTTATCATTTCCGACGGTAGAAGGAGCAATACCCGGTTGTCCGTTATACAGCAAACCGGAGCCGACCAATGCCAACGCATTATAGGCACTGATACCGGAATTACCAGTTGTTCCATAGCTCACTTTCAACTGTAAACTGTTCAACCATGAAACGTTCTGCAGGAAATTCTCTTTTCTCATATCCCACATGGCTCCCAAAGAATAAAAGTTTGCCCACTGGTTGTTTTTGGCAAACAGAGAAGAACCGTCCCGCCGTGCTGCCAAATCGACATAATAGCGATCAGCGAAACTATAACTGATTGTGCCGAAATAAGAATTGAAAACCTTGTCATACATCGAATGTATCGGCACTTCTGACTCTGCTCCAGCTGCCATCAGCATCATTCGTGAATCTACCATTTTTTTAGAAGTTGCCGAGAAATTCTCATTCTTTGTGATAATGGACTCCTGTCCGGCCAACACGGTAAAAAGATGCTTGTCTGACAGACTGAACTTATATTCCGCTGTATTGGTGAAAGTAAATGAATAATAACGTTCGAAAGACTCGGACGCCACCCCTGCCCCTTCAAAGGGGCCTTCCGGATAGGCTTTATGGGAGTTACGATAATCAAAGGCATCTACTGCCTGCGAGGTACGTATATTCAATCCTTTTATTGGGTTTATATTAAAGAAGGTATTGCCATTGATACGTACCGTACTCCGGTCATTCGGTTGAAGTTCTGCCAAGTAATACGGATTATAATATCCCATATCGTCAAAATAGTCCAATCGTTTTCCATATCCTGTAAAGTTACCTTCTTCGTCTGTCAATATTTCGTTTATTGTTTGGTCAGGACGATAAATACGGGCAGCATACGCTTTATTATAAACGCTATTAGCTTCCGTTCCGAAAGTTGTCGTGTTATATTTCTGATAGGAAAGGTTCACGTTAATCCCGGCTTTCAGCCAGTCGGTCACCTTTACTTCCACATTACTGCGCAAAGTCTCACGGCGCAATGAAGAATCATCCATAATTCCCTCTGTATCATAATGTCCAAATGAAATATAATAGTTGATACCTTCGGAACCACCGACCACATTTACATCATATTGTTGTGTAGGAGCTGCATCTCCGAAGAAGACATCCGCCCAATCTGTAGATATACCATTATCTATATAGAACTTTTTCCGTTTTTGAAATGTAGTATCGTATGCTTTTCCCGGGTCCAGCATTTCCTGCAGGTTAAGCCATTGTTCGGTATTCATCATCTCTATGTTATCCCCAGTCATTCTCGACCAGCCATATTGCGCATTGATACTAACACGGGCTTTCTGTCCCATTTTTCCTTTCTTGCTAGTCATTATTACTACCCCGTTAGCAGCACGAGAACCATATATAGCTGTTGAGGAAGCATCTTTCAATACGGTCATGCTTTCGATGTCGTTCGGATTTAATGCTGTAAATGCTCCGGATGATATAGGTGAACCGTCGAGAATAAAGAGAGGTTCTGTATTTGAATTGATCGAGCTGACTCCACGCAATCGCATTACAACACTTCCACTTGGTTCTCCACTGGGAGTAAATACTTGTAAACCGGCAACTTGTCCTTGTAATGCATCTCCGGCATTAGCAACCGGTCTATTGGCTATCTTGCTATTATTTACCGTTGTTACCGAACCGACTACAGACCCTAGTTTCTTTGCTGATCCGTAACCTACCACAACAACTTCATCCATCAGTTGTGTATCAGACTTTAAGATAACTCTAACAGTCGGTTGAACAGAAACCGACTCCGTTTTCATACCGATATAAGAGATTTGTAATATTTTTGCTGAATGTGGTACATCCAATAATGTGAAATGCCCGTCTATGTCTGTTATTGTACCTAAGTTAGTGCCTTTTACGACAATTGAAGCCCCTACAACAGGTTGTTTGTCATCATCGGAAATCACTGTCCCCGTGACTTTCTGCGTTTGAGCTGTTATCAGCCCGATACCTATAAAAAGGTATCCAAATAGCAGCGCTAATTTTTTCTTCATAAATCTCTTTTTAAATTATTAAATAGCCCTAAAACATTTAAACTCACTTTTTACACTTAGATAAGTTCTATCAGAACTTAATTATAATCCATTGTTTTTGTAGTGTTTTTACATCAAATATGTAATTCTGGAAAGAAATGTTGCTTGATTTTACTTTTTCAATCAATTTAGATGACTATTCCATAAAAAAAATATGTCTTTTCGTTGTTTTTTGCAAAAAGAATATATACTTTTGTTCCATTATATAATACCAAACCGGAACTGTTAATAAATACAATCCGAAAAAGAGATATAATTTGTATTTTAAGAACTATATATTTATTTTAATAAGAATAGAATATGAAAAAGCACTAAGTTCTGATAGAACTTAGTGCTTTTTCGTTTTAAGGAGCTATTATTAGCCATTTTACTTGGATTTCCTTCCTATTCTACTTTTCAGTTACATTATAATTATATTTTAAATCTCCCTCAAACATAAAATAAAATCAGAAATATAAAAGAGGCTCATTTAAACTATGTTAAATAGACTTCATCTAAAATTTCTTCATATATGACACTCTGTATATTTCTTTATATAGATAAAAACAAGTAAATATACAATAGTACTATTTATTTACATCAAAAACAAACAAGTTATTTTATGATTTCAAAATTTCGAGAGATTTATTCTAGCTTTATCTCTTGATTTTAAGGAGCACCTCGTTGCATTAAAACCAACGAGGTGTTTCTCGGTGTGCAACGAAAACCCACTTATGTAACTATCTGAAAAGCAAAGCATTACAAAAGCGTCCTCCCGGCCTTTCTTTTTAAGTAAAATTTTCAACAAAAGAAAACGGATACCAATATCAAACACGGTACTCCACTGATAAATATTTTACAAATCAAATCTAAAAACAATGGTTACAGTTACTTTTCAGATCAAGCCCTATCTAGCGGCTTACATGTACATGCGCTACAAAAATCACCTCGACGTACCTCCAGACCGCTCTTCTTCCTCACTTTCCGCGATCCATCTTCTCGACACCCAGCCCATCTACCACTTTCTCCACCAGCTATCCATTCCCCACCCTCCCAACGCCTCATGGCACGAAACCGGAAATATTACCTTCACCCTCCCCCATCCCAGAAACGGCAAAAATCCAAATGTATATAATTATATAGGTCATAACAGTGCACTTATCATTGAAAAAGCAATGGAAGTAGAAATGAGGGCCGAACTTTATGAATTTCTACTGGAAAATAAATACTGCCACGGCATCATGTTCAAAAAATCAATGGAAACTTTTGTCGAACATTATAATATGGTAGGGTTAGTGGAAGAAGAAAGTTTAATGAGGGCGTTTCAGAGGTGGAGGAAGATGATGAAGGAGGAGAAAAATAGGTGATTCTTTTATAGGGTGTCACATAAAATGAGACACCCTGCTTTTACTTTTGCACCAAACTTCATTAATAATCAAAACAAAAGTAGTATGGCAATAAAAAAAAGTATCGAAACAGCAGACATCCCTTTTAAGTAGCTATTGAAAAGGCTTCAACAATTGGATACACAAACGAAATACTTTCATCTGTTTTAACCTTGATTAGAGTGGGAAATAAACAATCCTTTGAATTATCGATAATAGTTTCACTATTAATCAAATATTGTGCAGAATTATCTTTGGTTATCATATTGAAAGACAGCATTTCAGAATGAGAATTTGTCACCCTATGCCTATAGTCTAAATTCAGCAATTCAGGGTTGTTATAATAGATCATCTCTCCCACAAGAAAAACAGCAATAATATCAGCTCCTGCTTTTATGTCTGACGCAATCTCATTAATCTTTCTATATGTGGTCGTTTTTATAGAGGATTCAAACATAACCATAGACAAAACACCATCTTTATGCAAAGTCAGCAAGGTAGGCATAATTTTCTTTTGCTTAGAAAAACTTACAATATGCATTCGCTTAAATGCCTCAAAAGTATCTTGTATAAAGTCATCTGTGATTTCTACATGAAGTAACTCACAAAAATGAGTATACTTAACTCCGGTTGTAATAGGTGTAATGACTTCAAATCTTTCACCCTTCTCGAAAACATTACCTTCCCTATAGAAAACATAATCATCAATAAACCATGCATCCTTGGGGATTCTATGAAACTTTAATTTAGCTATCTTGTCTTGAAGTATTTTACGTGTTTTAGATGCTTCTATACCGATTTCTTTATCAAGCTCTATAAGTAATGAGAGAATAGAATCTATTCCATAATTTATAGTACTAAATAGATTGATATCTGAACCTTTTTCTTTATAAATAAACTCTGTAGAAAAAAAGACTTCGATGGCTGGGATACTCCCTATTCTATTTTTTACAGATTCAATTAATGATGCATAGTCTACTTCATCTTCAATAGTATAACTTTCGGAAGGAATATGTGTGATTCTGCACCTGGGTTCATACTCAAATGAGTAACTCCCATTGTCGTTCTCTGTTAGAGTTCCGGCTTCAATACCTTTTATATATATTTTGCACTTCGCATCGCTTATCGATTTAGTTGTTTGCCCCCCAAGGTAATCTCTACTCCAACACATCTAAGATCTTGACCTGCAATTCGATAGTAGGATTTGCCTGTCCACGCTCAATTTTGTAGAGCGTATTGACTGTAATGGGTAACGATATAGAAATGAGCGAACCACTTTAGTCTGCTGTGTTTTTCCATCGCTTCAAATAACTTGATTACAAAGATATAAATAATCGTTTAATCTATATTGCTAAATAAAATATATTTCTCTTGCAAAACTCTCAATTTTAGGTGTAAATATGAAATTTGATTCATTTTTACACCTAATCATCTCATAAATAGGCATATCTTTGTAAAAAGATAAAAGTATAGATATGATACAGTTGCGTAAAATAGAAAATGAATCACCTTGGGTAATATCTCAGTTAGCAAATAATTATGAGATTGCTAAAAACTTACGTGATATATTTCCTCATCCCTACACGATTGATAATGCAGTTTCTTTTATTGAATTAGCTAAGACAGGAGAATTAGGACTCGTGTTTGGAATATATTCAGAAAATGAATTTATTGGTTGTTGTAGCTTGAATCCTCAAAGCGATGTATATAGAATTAATGCAGAGGTCGGATACTGGATTGGCGAGCCATATTGGAGAAATGGATATGCAACAGCGACTGTTAAACTGTTAGTTGAAATGGCTTTTAATCAATTAGGAATACAAAGAGTATATGCAAATATTTTTGAATATAATATGGCATCAATGAAGGTATTAGAAAAAGTTGGTTTTGAGAAAGAGGCTATTATTAAATCGTCTGTGATAAAAAAAGGACAAATATTTGATGAACATATATATAGTATAAGGAAAACATGAAAGATGAAGCAATAAAACATATAATCGACAAATACAACTTAAATGAAATTGTTGATATACTGTCTAATAAATTGAGTGGTTCAGAGTTAAATTCTTTGCTTTTAGAGGTGTTTGAAAGACGAGTTATGCAAGAAACTCCCTCTTCACTATTAGGCAAATATACTAAAAACAAACTCGTTAAACCTGCACAATTAGACTTTCTAAAATTTAAAGAAGAAGAGTTAGAGTGTTGTAAAATAGTAGCAAATAGCAGTTTTGAATTAATCGAGTTATCTCCTGTTGCTCAATTAGGTACAAGTAGTATAATGGCAACTGTAAACCAAAAGAAAGTTCTTACAGCACTCCGAAATACAGAAGTTCAATCAGACCCAACAAATTCAATAGCTTTACATTACGCTTCATTGAAGAAAAACAACGAGTTGTCGGAGAAAACATATAATTTCAGCAATGTGTCGAGAGTTATACGGACTCAGGTTTTCTCTAATCCCAACTTTACACCCCATTTCCCTATTCTGTGTCTAATTTCCTGCGGTATGGATACGGGTAGTTTTGAGTTTGAGAAAACAGAGATACATAAACACTTTGTTATAACTCAAGATGTATGCAAAAGTGTTTTTGGGGTTAATAATCTGTTTTTTGAGATTATTCCTTGTAAAGAATATGACAGCAACAGTCCATTAATATCTAATAGCTTATCACATATTAAAAATAGTGGTTTTGATGTTCGTATTGCCGAATCAGATTCACAAAATAACTATTACTACGGTATGAGAATTAAAGTCAAAATTATAGCTGATGGTGTAGAATATGAAATTGGCGATGGAGGATTACTTGATTGGACTCAAAAATTATTAGCAAATAAAAAAGAACGTATGCTAACTATGGGGTTAGGAATACAGTTGTTACACTTATTCAGAAAATAATATGTTGATATCTAAAGTTATATACGAAGATGAAGTAAACGACCATGTAAGGATTAAATATCCCTGTTTTGAGTTGAGGGATATTGTTGAGTATTACTTTGAAATTACAACGGAAAACAATTTAATAACTCCATTCTCAATAGTTGCTCTTCCCAATGTAAATATTGTCGCCTCTGTGAATCTTACAGATAAAAGTCAGACGTTAAAAGTGGATAGAAAACTCGGTATCAAAGATACTACGGGAGATAAATTATGTGGTAGTCTTACAGATGCAATAACCATAATACATGCACCGGGAACACATGAATTTGCAATTAAATTCAAACCGGGTGTGTTATATCTGTTTTTGAAGGATGATATTCCTTGCTTATTGGACAGCTACAAACCATTGAGTAATTATATAGATAACACAATTATTGAAGAGCTAAAATCTAAAAAGACCTTTGATGAACGTGTTAGCTATGCAGAAAACTATCTTCTATCAAATATAGATATCTTCAAGTCTGATTATAAATTAGAGACCGTAATTAAAGCAGTTTATTACATTACTCATTGTGGTGACTTCAAATCGAATATGGTTAGTAAGATAGTAGGGGTATCAACACCTACACTAAATAGATACTTTAAAGAGGTATTAGGTATGTCACCCAAACAATGCTTTAGAGCCCTGAGGTTTAAAATTGCTTTGATGAATTACCGCTCTAAAGGCTGTAGCAATTCGTATGATGAGTTGGGATATACAGACTTCTCTCATTTTGCAAAAGAGTCTCAATGTCTAACAAATAAAAAACCATCTGAGTTATAGCAGATAAATAGAATCATTCAATAGCAAAGCAAATGCTTCAATAAATATATTAACCTAAAAAGTTATAGTTATGAATGATTTAATGAAAATGAGGATATTCGGGCTATTGTCTGGAACCTCACAACAAGTAAGTAACGAAGAAATGCAAGAAGCCTATGGCGAATTTATCGAACAGATTAAAACCGTGAGTAATGGAAATGATTACTCTACTACTTACCGGATTCTTGTAGCTACCCGTATTGAGATAGCTTCACTTGAAACATCACCACTTTACGGGCAGGGGGAAAATGCGCTTAAAAAGCTGTTCTTACAAAAGACATTGGGTACTTTTGGAAAAAGTACCTATATTTGCAACTGAAAGAGTTATTTGACAGCATTTCAACGCAAAGCGCTGAAATGCGTAGGTTGCTAACTCGTTACCGCCACTTCTCAAATAATTCGCTAAAAATTTATTTATCAATCGGTTAAATCAAACTGACAAAAATCTAAAATAGTAATATCAAAAGAATTCTTACCTTTACAGCAATAAACAATTCAAAATAAAATTATGGCACTTTACAAATATAATACTTCAGGCGTCTTTTCTGAAATAAAGGAAAAACCTTTTAAATTGGAAAGAGATATTCAACGTATGTTTGAAACTAATATGTCCGAAATCATGGGACTTGAAATGATAAAGTCCGAATTTACGATTAAAGACCGCCGTATTGATACGCTTGCCTTTGATCCTCAATCGAAGGCTTTTGTTATCATTGAATATAAAAGGGAAAGAAACTCTAGTGTCATAGATCAAGGGTTTACTTACCTAAGCCTAATGCTGCAAAATCAGGCTGATTTTATTCTGGAATATAATGAAACACAAGCAGGGAACTTGAAACGGAATGATGTGGACTGGTCGCAGACAAAAGTCGTTTTTGTTTCACAAGGATTCACGCCTAACCAACGAGAGGCCGTCAACTTCAAAGATTTATCCATTGAGTTATGGGAAGTGAAGCGCTATGAAAATGATAGTGTATCCATCACCCCTATTCGTAAAAGTCACGCATCGGCAAGTATTAAAACAGTGATGCAGAATAGTCCGGAATTTAAAGAAGTAACAGAGAAAATTAAAGAGTATTCGGAGGAAAATTTATTAAAAGGAAAATCTGACGATGTAGTAGAATTATACGAGAGTTATAAGAATGCAATTCTTAATTTGAATACAGAAATTGAAGTTAAACCACAAAAGTGGTATATTTCATTCAAAAAGGCCAACAGCCATATTTGTGCACTTGAAATCCAGAAAAATGGAATAAAGCTTACTATAAATGTAGCCAAAGGACATTTAGAAGATAGTAAGCAATTAACAAGGGATATTTCAACTGTCGGACATTTTGGTAATGGAGATTATGAACTCAAAATCTCGGATACTAAATATTTAGAATATATCATGAGCCTTGTGAAGCAAGCGATTAAATAAATATGGCTAATTATTGTAACACAAAAGATTGTATTGATAAATTCAATCTTCACAAAAAGAATGAGATTTCCAGCCCATATACACGGGAATTAGAGTTTAAAGAACTTACCAATTCTCAAGAAAAGGTCGTTTTGGAAACAAAAAATTTGCAAGATTTATTTTCTTCCAATTTGGTTATTCCCGATTATCAGCGAACCTATTGCTGGGAAGATAAAAATGTTACAGACCTTTGGGATAATTTACTTGAAATGCCTCACAACAGTGACTATCATTTAGGTTCTATCATCTTACAAAGAAGAACTGTGAATGATTGCACTCTTTACAACATAATTGATGGACAACAACGCCTTGTCACTTTAACGCTTATTATGCGCGAATTAGGATATACAGGGCAGATGCCTTTGCTTAAACAAAAATTCATATCAAAAGATGCGCGTCTCCATGTAGCCAATAACAAAGCACTGATTAGAATTCTCAATCAGAGGAATACAGACATAGCCATGTTGGAACGTCTGTCCCATCACTTGATTTTCTCTGTACTTATTCTTAATGACAGCAATCTTGATCTGGCATATACATTCTTCTCAAATCAGAATTCAAAGGGTGTATCGCTTTCAGACTATGATTTGCTAAAAGCGCACCATCTACGCTATCTAAACATTGAAGATCAGGCAGAACATCTTGCTATGCGGTGGAATGATCTCTCATTAGAATATGACAACAATGGAGATTCTTATCTTACCCATACTTTGGGAGTACATCTTTTCAGATTAAGAAAATGGATGCGGAAGCATAATGTGGAGGAATTTCAGCCACGAAAGGTAAAAGAAGAGTTTTCGGCTGCCCGCATTATGTCCAGTATTCCTGCTTTTGGAGAGAAATTCTATTTCTATGAGAAAATCCAAGGTGGTTCGCATTTCTTCGCATACACTTCTATTTTTGTAGATAAATACAAGGAGTTTATCCGTACCAGGCAAATACAGCTACTAAGAAATCATCTTCAATGGGAGTCTCATTGGAAATATGCCGATATTATAGAAAGCCTCATGTTCGGTTATTTTATAAAATTCGGGCATCAATATTTATCTGAAGCATTGTTCTGTATTGCTGGAATCATGGCGCAGCATAGATATAGCGCCACACGCGCTATCTTTTATAAGATTCGTGAATTCGCAAAAGATTCAGAAATTATAATGATGATAGATCAGGCATCTTCGCCTACATTTTTTCTTGCCGAGGCCATTCCTTATATCAGGATTAGTGGATTGGAGCAAGAAGGTGACATCAAAGAGCGATTCTATAGGTGTTTAAGACGTATCTTCTGTGAGCTGAATGATTTTTCGGATAAAACAATAATCGAAAAGAAAAACAATGAATATGGAGAATAAATATACGCCGGAACTTATTGCTACAAGCCAGTTTAAGTTTTCGATCCCGCTTTACCAACGTTTATTTGCGTGGAAAAAGAAAGAAGTTACCAAACTTCTTTTTGATCTTAAGGAGCATTTTGCAAAGATGCCTGCCGATGAGCCATATTATCTCGGTATGCTAACTTGCATTGACATGAAAAATCATTATGACCTAATTGACGGTCAGCAACGATTTACTGTCATGACTCTTTTTGCCATCATTTTTAAGGAATATGATGATAAATGGTCCGGTTTCTTAATGGATGGTAATCGCCTTAATTTCATAGCGAGAAGCGATGATAAGGCATATATAAAGAGCAAGATCAATGGTTATCCGACTAAAACGTATGTCAATAAGAATATGGAAGAGGGACTCGCCGCTATAACTGGTTTCTTAGAATCCAATTTTAATACTCAGGAGGAACGGATTGAGTTTGTGCAACAGGTTTTCACACGATTGACATTTTTCTTTTCTTACTTGCCATCAAGCTATCTTGCAGATACCACTTCGCTGAATAAATATTTTGAAGCAATGAATGCACAAGGAAAAGGACTAGAACAGCATGAGATTCTCAAAGTGCAACTGATGCGGGGAGAAAAAGAACAGGATTACTTGACGCATATTTGGAATCTGACCTCCATGATGGATCATCCTATCATTGCGAAGGAAGAAGACCAGGACGAGGCTTGTTACCGTCAATTTTATGAAGAAGCTATAAGTCTCTGCCGTCAGAAACGGTTTCATGAAGCTTTAGAAAAGTGCAGATATACGTCTCTCGATGACGAGGAGGAGTATTCTATAGATGTGATCCAACCTGAAAAAATAGAGTTTAAACAGAATAGCTATGAAGATGGCGAAAACAGTATTATATCATTTCCGGAGTTTCTTCTTTTGGTACTTGATGTATGTACTGGCGGTGAGCAACCAGCCAGTCATTATCAGCCGGATAAACTGATAGAGAAGTTTGATGCTCTGAAAACGTACTTCACTGCAGGGGAATTTTACGAGAAAATGCTTTATTACCGGCTACTGCTTGATTATTATACGATTAGAAAAGATATCAAGGATGGGCAAGGTAATTACAGTTTAATCCTGAAAGGTCCAAAGGATGATAGTGATAAATTAAAGCAATACCAATCGATGCTTTACGTTTCAACGGAGGCTTTCTACAATTGGCTCAAACCTTATTTGAGAAAATTAGAGCAAGATGAACTCCACTCCTGTGCAGAGATGCTCGCATTCCTTAAAAAAGAAGATAATGAACGTCACAGCATATTACCTGCCAGAAAAGATCTTTCATATAAAGCATCCGGTAACATTAGGTACTGGTTTTGGCGTTTAGACTATTACCTTTGGGAACAACGCAGCACTTTCTTCAATGAAGAAGAACAGAAGATTGTAGAGCACTATGTGTTTCGGAGAAATCGTTCTATTGAACATCTGCATCCTCAAGACGAATCACACAATGAAGAATGGGAGGAAGAAGCTGTACATTCATTTGGCAATCTTGCCATGATTTCTCAAAGTTTCAATTCACAACAAAGTAATGACCATATACAAATAAAGTTTGCCCGAATCCATGAGCAAATCAGCAACAAATCACTGCAAAGCATTAAGATGTTTTTAATGTGTAAACTCGCTGACTTTAACTATCAAAATTGGACAATGAAATTGGCTAAAGAACACGAAAATGAAATGATTGAATTTTTAGAACGGTCTTTCTATATATCAGATTGAATCGTATATTGTTATATAACACATTATTTCAGTCTAAGTTCAAATACTTGATAGGTTTCCTTTAATTAGCAAAGCTATATGTTCTTCTCTATCTAATATTTACAATGAATATAGTACATATTTTAGTTTATATCAGTTAAACTGAAAATATGTACTATATATTCTTTTACCCTATAATACTTTTAATGTAATCCGTAGGACATACATGATAGAAGTCTTTGAACTTCTTTCCAAAATATTTAGCATCACAATATCCCAGCATTCCTGCAATTTCCGAAACAGTGTACTGTTGGGAGGCTAGCAGTTTAAGTGCCCTGTCCATTTTGAACGAATAGATATAATTTTCCGGAGGATTCCCGGTTATCTCTCGTATCCTGCTATAAAAAGCAGTACGGCTCATTCCTATATCGATACTTAATTTATCTATTGTATATTTATCAGTAGAGAGGTTCTTTTCCAAGATTTTATTGACTTTATCCATAAATATCTGATCCGTATTTTCTGTTTCCATTTCTTCTTTGGTGGGTACCATTGGGAAAACAGCATCTGACAAAAACAATTTGACCCGTTCACGCAAGACCATGCGGTTTTCTACAAGCATACGTATGTTTGCCCTTAGCCTGCAAATGCTTTCTGTTCGTAATTCCAGACGATCCGCCCCACTTCCTAAATGAGACAAATAACTTTCGTTATCAAAGGCCCTTATCAAAAGAACAACCGGTATATACCCTATCATTTTATCTGTTTTGATCCGGAAACAGAGTGCATCTCCATTTGTTCCGTTTACATTATCGTCAATAATGATAGCATCAGGATTTTGGCGGACTACTGTATCCTTCAGCAAATCAGGATCTTTCAAAACTGAAATCTGAAAATACCGCGATAAAGCTTTCCTTAAATAATTCCTGAATGCCCCGTCCGCCATTACCAATAAGATATGGGATGTATCTTTTGTTTTAGCATTCGGGGTATCATCTTTATCACTTTCAGAAGATTTTTTAGCCTTATTCTTCGTGTTTGTTGAAGAATGTTTGATAGCCGAACATTCCTGATTCCGGCAATGACAATCTGTTGGAATGACAATTTGGAAAGCAAATGATTTGCCATGTCTATATCCGTTTATTTTTCCACCATGCAGGCGAATGATTTTTCTTACAGTCCACAAATCACTATACCCATATATGGGAAATATGACCGGAATAAAAGGAAACATTTTCCCTACTCTTTTGTCTGCTATCTCACAATTAGTAATCTGCAACTGCCAGGAATCTGTTGTATGTGTTATATTGATTGATATGCAACAACCTAAATCGGAACCCAAAATTAGTTTGCTTATAAGATGCTGAAGCGCTGCCGTCATAATGTTTTCATTGATTCTGCAACTGACGCAATCCGAACATTCGCTGACAGTCAGTTGTATACGGCGCGAATCAGCATAAGGTCGACATTGATTGACAATAGAAGTAATATAAGAAGAGAGTTCCAAATTTGCCGTTGATGTCTTAGGAAGTATTTTTTTGTTTACCTTATTGAGGGTTACAATATTCTGATTGCAATATATGATGTATTCGGTATATCTCAATGCCTCTTCTACTTGTTGGGAAAGCGATTCGGGAAGATTACCGGTTTTAAGTTCTTCCAATTGATTTCGTAACAATATCAACGGGGTATACGTAGTATGGAGCATGTTCATAGCTATCTTAAGTTTTTCATGTGACAACAACTGAACATTATACTCTACCGCAAGATACGCAAACAAAACAATAAATAGCCCAATGCCGAAACTCTCTACAGGAACTGCATAACCAAGCAATGACAAATCAGGCAAAATTACGCCAATAGCTTGTTTACTGTTTACTAAATTGGCTCCACTATCTATAGAAAGTAAAGCGCGAAAGTTTAATAATAAACTCAGGTAACAATCATTCATACTTATATAGGATTTGATTAATACTTACATTTTCAGCAAAACACGTTTGATGACCTTTTAACGTGTCTAAATCCGGAACAAGTATAAACTTTTCAACGTCCACATATGAGGTGGATTCTAACAAAAACAATGGGTGTTTTCTATCAAAAGTGGTAACAATATCGTTTGTTACCGAAATATCAAAGAATAGATTCTAAAATCATCATTTTATTTGGCGAAACGTAGTGATTGTCAAATATTATGCCATACAATAACACAACCATACGATCATATAGTTCCACTTAATCATTAAAATAATGAAATAAGTAGAATTATAAAGCCGCGTATATAATTTGAAAATAATAGACTTTAGATAAGTATTGTCAGATCATGATTTACAGGAATACCTCATCATAAGACGGAATAATCTTCGCATCGTAAACGTGAGTGACCGCAAATACATCGTCTTTCTTTATTAACAGCCAGTCTTTATCCTGATCATCCATATTGGTATGTATAAGGACAAATAGCCCTTTGAGTTTATGCCCGTGTAACTTGAATTCAAGTATTCCATTTTTAATGGCAGCGGAAATGTTACGATTATTACCAACGTAAGCATAGGTTCCACTATCCCATATTTCCACCGTACCTGCTCCATAGTTACCTTCCGGTATAACTCCTTCAAAGTGCGCATAACTCAAGGGGTGGTCTTCTACTTCTATGGCCAACCTCTTATCTTTTGGATTCATGGAAGGTCCTTTAGGCACCACCCAACTTTTTAATACTCCATCTACTTCCAAACGAAAATCGAAATGAAAATGACTGGCATCATGCTTTTGAACAACAAAAACAGGCATTCGATTGGGAGTTTCCACCGTCTCCGCCATCGGTTCCGGTGTTTTACCGAATTGCCTTTTTGCCCGGTACTCTTTGAGGTTGATCATAGAGGCTTCAACCGCCTGCTTTTCTACCATTTTGATGTTTTTTCCTTCATCGGGAGAATTCTTTGCCATAATCTGTATTTTTTAGGTGAATAAAAAAACGAATGATTTAATGTGACAACAATCAGTATATCTGTTTGTTTGTCGAAATTCATCTATTTTAATGGCTTTATAACTGCATTTAAGTTTGCTAACTTATTTTTATTCTTCTCCCTTTCTTACTGCCTGCATAGTGGGTACAAAAATCCCTTTCAATCGTCCTTTTATAAAAGTATAAAAGCAATTGGAAGGAAATGAATAAAAAGAGATTAATCGGATATCTGTTCGTCACGATGTCTGTTGGTTGTATTCAGGCGCAGGAACAGAAGTCTTCTGTACCCGAATACAAGTTATGGTACGACTGTCCCGCACAGGTATGGACCGAGGCATTACCCCTTGGGAATGGTCGTTTGGGGGCCATGGTATATGGAACACCAGGCACAGAACAAATACAACTAAACGAAGAAAGCATTTGGGCGGGACGTCCCAATAATAACGCCAATCCGGATGCACTGGAATATATTCCGAAAGTGCGTGAGCTGGTCTTTGCCGGAAAATACCTTGAAGCTCAGACACTGGCCACAGAAAAGGTAATGGCAAAGACTAATTCAGGAATGCCATACCAAAGTTTTGGTGACCTGCGAATCGCTTTTCCAGGTCATACACGTTATTCCAATTATTACAGGGAATTAAGTCTGGATTCCGCACGTGCAATCGTACGTTATGAAGTAGACGGAGTGCAGTATCAACGCGAAACGATTACTTCATTTACCGATCAGGTAGTAATGGTACGACTGACCGCCAATCGTCCCGGACAAATTACTTTCAATGCACAACTCACTTCGCCTCACCAGGATGTTATGATCGCTTCTGAAGAGGGAAACTGTGTGACACTCTCGGGAGTCTCTTCCTTGCATGAGGGGCTCAAAGGGAAAGTAGAATTTCAAGGCAGATTGACTGCTAAAAATAAAGGTGGGAAAATAGCTTGTGCCGATGGTGTCCTTTCCGTTGAAGGAGCTGATGAAGCTACGGTCTATGTATCTATTGCCACCAACTTCAACAATTATCAAGACATCACCGGTAATCAGACAGAGCGGGCTAAGAATTATTTGGCGAAAGCAATGGTTCATCCGTTCATTGAATCGAAGAAGAATCATGTTGATTTTTACCGACAATATCTGACACGCGTTTCTCTTGATTTGGGACGAGACCAATATGCGAATGTAACCACCGATAAGCGTGTGGAGAATTTCAAAAACACCAATGACACACATCTGGTTGCCACCTATTTTCAATTCGGACGTTATTTGTTGATCTGTTCTTCCCAACCGGGAGGACAACCCGCCAATTTACAAGGAATTTGGAATGACAAATTATTCCCTTCCTGGGATAGCAAATATACTTGTAACATCAATTTGGAAATGAATTACTGGCCTTCGGAAGTAACGAATCTAAGTGAACTGAATGAACCGTTATTCCGTCTGATAAAAGAAGTGAGTAACACAGGAAAAGAGACGGCTAAGATTATGTATGGAGCCAACGGATGGGTGTTGCATCATAACACGGATATATGGCGTATTACAGGAGCAGTTGACAAAGCTCCTTCGGGTATGTGGCCCAGTGGTGGCGCATGGCTTTGCCGACATCTTTGGGAGCGTTATCTATACACCGGAGATGTGGAATTCCTGCGTTCTGTCTATCCGATACTGAAAGAGTCCGGACGTTTCTTTGATGAAATTATGGTGAAAGAACCCGTACACAACTGGCTGGTAGTCTGCCCCAGTAATTCACCGGAGAATGTACATTCGGGAAGTAACGGGAAAGCTACTACAGCTGCCGGATGCACCATGGACAACCAATTGATTTTCGATCTTTGGACAGCAATTATATCTGCTTCTCAAATACTGGATACAGATCAGGAGTTTGCCTCTCATCTGACACAACGTCTCAAAGAAATGGCTCCCATGCAGGTGGGACATTGGGGACAATTACAGGAGTGGATGTTCGACTGGGATGATCCGAAGGATGTGCACCGCCATATTTCTCATTTGTACGGACTTTTCCCCAGCAATCAGATTTCCCCTTACCGTACCCCCGAACTATTCGATGCGGCACGCACTTCTCTGATTCATCGTGGCGACCCGTCGACCGGGTGGAGCATGGGATGGAAAGTTTGCCTTTGGGCACGCCTGCTTGATGGCGACCACGCCTACAAGTTGATAACTGACCAGCTGACTCTCGTACGCAATGAAAAGAAAAAAGGAGGCACCTACCCTAACCTGTTCGATGCGCATCCGCCATTTCAAATTGATGGAAACTTTGGTTGTGCCGCAGGCATTGCAGAGATGTTGATGCAAAGCTACGACGGTTTTATATATTTGCTTCCCGCACTGCCTACCGTTTGGAAAGAAGGTTCTATCAAAGGAATCATTGCCCGTGGAGGTTTCGAACTTGATTTGAGTTGGAAAAACGGGAAAGTTAGCCGACTGGTTGTCAAATCTCATAAGGGAGGAAATTGTCGTTTACGTTCGCTCAACCCATTAACCGGGAATGGCTTGAAGCGTGCCAAAGGTGAAAATCCGAACCCTCTTTATGCAGTCCCCACCATTCCGGAGCCATTGATTAACGAAAAGGCCAACTTGAACAAAGTGGAAATTGCAGAGACATACCTCTATGACCTACCTACCAAAGCAGGAAAAGAATATGTATTGATTGGAAAATAATAACTCGACCGATATGAACAAAAACTTATTGAAACTGATTGTCGCCTGTGGAACTGCTTGTTTCCTAGCTTGTGCAGCACCTCAAAAAACAGAAACGGAAAAATGGAGTGAACGCATGGCACGCTCCGAAATGAAACGTTTCCCCGAACCCTGGATGATTGAAAAAGCTAAAAAACCACGCTGGGGATATACCCACGGATTAGTAGTGAAATCCATGTTGGAAGAATGGAAACATACCGGGGACAGCGTATATTATGAGTATGCCAAGATATATGCAGATAGTCTGATCGATGCTGACGGACATATCAAAACCATGAAATATCTTTCATTCAATATTGATAATGTCAACGGTGGAAAGATTCTTTTCGATCTTTACGCACAGACCGGAGACGAACGTTACAAAATAGCCATGGATACTTTGCGCAAGCAAATGGCAGAGCAACCCCGTACCAGTGAGGGAGGATTCTGGCATAAATTGAGATATCCTCATCAAATGTGGCTGGACGGAATTTTTATGGCCTCTCCTTATCTGGTTCAATATGGGGCTACTTTTAATGAACCCGCTTTATTTGACGAAGCAACAAAACAGATTCTTCTAATAAATAGCAAGACTTATGATCCTGCAACAGGGCTTTATTATCACGGATGGGATGAAAGTCGCGAACAGAAATGGTCAAATCCTGAAACGGGTTGCTCTCCTAATTTTTGGAGTCGCAGCATCGGATGGTATGGAGCTGCTATTGTAGATGTACTGGACTTCCTGCCACAGGAAACTGCCGGACGCGACAGCATTATACAAATTCTGCAGGGATTGGCAAAAGCGATTGTGAAATACCAAGATCCTTCATCCGGAACCTGGTATCAGGTAACCGATCAGGGAGCACGTGAAGGTAATTATTTGGAATCATCTGCCACTGCCCTGTTTATCTATACGCTTGCCAAAGCTATCAATAAAGGATATATTGGCAACGAATATATCGAACCGACACAAAAAGCCTTTGACGGAATGGTAAAGACATTTACCCGTTTGGAAGAGGATGGCAGCTATACAATTACCAATTGCTGTGCTGTTGCAGGATTGGGCGGAGATTCAAAGAGATATCGTGACGGCTCATTTGAGTATTATATCAGTGAACCGATCATAGAAAATGATCCGAAATCGGTAGGTTCATTCATCTTGGCTGCTATTGAGTATGAGAAAATGACAAAGAAATAAACTAAAAACGATAAAATACAATGAGAAAATTCAAGATTCTTCCCCTTTTGTTGCTGCTATTGACAATGGCAACTTCGGCTGCAGCACAGAAGAAAACACAAAAGACGTATATCCCCTGGGACAACGGCAAACTCGTAGTTTCCGAAGAGGGACGTTACCTGAAACACGAAAACGGTGCTCCTTTCTTTTGGTTAGGAGAAACCGGTTGGCTATTGCCCGAACGCTTGAACCGGGATGAAGCCGAATATTACCTGGAACAATGCAAACGTCGCGGATACAACGTGATTCAGGTTCAAACGTTGAATAATGTTCCGTCTATGAATATCTACGGACAATATTCGATGATTGACGGATACAACTTCAAAAACATCAATCAAAAAGGCGTATATGGTTATTGGGATCACATGGATTACATTATCCGTACAGCAGCCAAGAAGGGACAATATATCGGCATGGTCTGCATTTGGGGAAGCCCGGTGAACCGGGGCGAGATGACTGTAGAACAGGCAAAAGCATACGGCAAGTTTTTGGCAGAGCGTTATAAGGACGAGCCGAATATTATCTGGTTTATCGGTGGAGATATCCGTGGCGACGTGAAAACCGCTGAATGGGAAGCTTTGGCAACCTCTATCAAAGCTATCGACAAAAATCACCTGATGACATTCCATCCACGTGGAAGAACAACTTCCGCAACTTGGTTCAATAACGCTCCCTGGTTGGATTTCAACATGTTTCAAAGCGGACATCGTCGCTATGGACAACGTTTCGGAGATGGTGACTACCCTATCGAAGAAAATACGGAAGAAGATAACTGGCGTTTTGTAGAACGCAGCCTGGCCATGAAACCCATGAAGCCTGTGATTGACGGTGAACCGATCTATGAAGAAATACCTCATGGTCTGCACGATGAAAACGAACTGTTGTGGAAGGATTATGACGTACGTCGTTATGCTTATTGGTCTGTATTTGCAGGTTCTTTCGGACATACTTACGGTCATAATTCCATCATGCAATTTATCAAACCGGGTGTAGGTGGTGCTTATGGTGCAAAGAAGCCTTGGTATGATGCTTTGAATGATCCGGGCTACAATCAGATGAAGTATCTGAAAAACCTGATGTTGACTTTCCCGTTCTTCGAACGCATACCTGATCAGTCTATCATCGCAGGACAGAATAGAGAACGTTATGACCGCGCTATCGCTACACGTGGAAATGATTATCTGATGGTATACAACTATACCGGACGTCCGATGGAAGTTGATTTCAGCAAGATTAGCGGCGCGAAAAAGAATGCTTGGTGGTACACCACGAAAGATGGTAAACTGGAATACATCGGAGAATTTGATAACGGAGTGCACAAATTCCAACACGACAGTGGTTATTGCAGTGGAAACGATCATATTCTGATTGTAGTGGACAGTAGTAAGAACTATGTAGAGAAGGACTGGACAGAATTACCCAATGCACAACAAAAATGGGCTAAATAATTTTGTATTATTAGGCGCGGATTACACGGATTTCATGGCTTTCAGAATGACAGATAAGTAAAACGACAGCGTTAATCCATGCAATCCGTGCCTAAATTTATTATATAAACGAATTATGAGAACATACTTATGAATAAAAGAATAGTATCATTTTTCTTTCTTCTGCTCTTTGCAGGTTCACTATACGCAGCCATAGGTATAACTGACCTGCGAACGGAGCAGTTGAAAAATCCGGCAGGTATCGATGTGCGCCAACCCCGATTGAGTTGGCGCATCGAATCGGATGAACAGAATGTGATACAAACTGCGTATCACATTCTTGTCGCATCTTCCCCGGAGCTATTGGAACAAGGGAAAGGAGATATTTGGGATTCAGGAAAGATTGAATCTGACGCTTCCCAATGGATCACTTATCAGGGAAAAATATTAAAATGTAATGCTCCCTACTATTGGAAAGTAAAAATAGACACCAACAAAGGTGCAACGAATTGGAGTGCTCCGGCTTCTTGGACCACCGGACTATTTAATGAAGCAGACTGGCAAGGGCAATGGATCGGCTTGGACAGGGCCGCTCCCAGAGATAGCGAAACACAATGGAGCCGTTTGGCAGCCCGTTATCTCCGTAAAGAATTTGCAGTAAAGAAAGATGTGAAACGTGCCACAGTACATATCGCCGGAATGGGATTGTACGAGTTGTTTATCAACGGACAACGCATCGGCAATCAAGTACTGGCACCTGCTCCTACCGACTACCGGAAAACAATTCTGTACAACACATACGATGTTACTTCACTGCTTCAAACAGAAAATGCTATTGGAGTAACTCTTGGAAATGGTCGCTTCTATACGATGCGTCAGAACTATAAACCGTATAAGATACCGACTTTCGGTTATCCTAAACTCCGGTTGAATCTGATTGTGGAATATGCAGACGGCAGCAAAGAAACGATTGCTACAAACACTTCATGGAAATTGACTACTGAAGGTCCTATCCGTAGCAATAATGAATATGATGGCGAAGAATATGATGCTCGTAAAGAGCTAGGAGCCTGGACTCAAACCGGATATGATGACAAAAACTGGATGCCGGCCCAACGTGTCAGTATTCCTTCAGGAACATTGCGTGCACAAATGATGCCGGGCATGAAAGTTACAGAACCCCTGAAGCCCGTTTCTATAAAAAAGCTTGGTAACAAATATATCCTGGATATCGGTCAGAATATGGCAGGCTGGGTACGTTTCCGGATAAAAGGACAGGCTGGCGATAGCATCCGTCTCCGTTTTGCAGAAAGTCTGCAAGACAATGGCGAACTTTATACTAGAAACTTCAGGGATGCCCGTTCTACAGATGTATATGTTGTCAGCGGACGCGAAACAAAAGATGCTACCTGGGCACCTCGTTTTATTTATCATGGGTTCCGTTATGTAGAAGTCAGCGATTATCCGAATGCGAAGGCAGAAGATTTCGTTGCCGAAGTAGTAGAAGATGAAATGGAGCATACTGGTACTTTCAACTGTTCTGACGAAACTCTGAATAAGATTATCCGTAATGCATTTTGGGGAATCCGGAGCAACTATAAAGGGATGCCGGTTGACTGTCCGCAACGGAATGAACGCCAACCATGGTTGGGTGACCGTACCATGGGCTGTTGGGGAGAAAGCATGCTTTTCGATAATTACGCCATGTATACCAAATGGACGCGTGACATCCGCGAAGCACAACGGGAAGACGGCTGTATTCCTGATGTAGCCCCGGCATACTGGAACTACTACTCGGACAATCTGACCTGGCCTGCCGCTTTACCAATGGCCTGCGACATGCTTTTCACAAACTTTGGAGATAAACGTCCGATCGAAGAGAATTATCCGGCTATCAAGAAGTGGGTATCTCATATCCGGGAATACTACATGACAGAAGATTTTATCATCACCAAAGATAAATATGGTGACTGGTGCGTTCCGCCCGAATCACTGGAGTTAATTCATAGTAAGGACCCTTCCCGCAAGACTGACGGAGCTTTGCTCGCAACGGCTTATTATCTGAAGGTATTACAACTGATGCACCGCTTTGCAAGCCTGCAAGGGCTGAAAGCTGACGCAGAAGAATGGGAAGATTTGGAACATCGCATGAAAGACGCATTCAATGCCCGTTTTCTACACATAAAAGAAAGTACTTCTCCCGTACCGGGACATACCTTATATCCGGACAGTATTTTCTATGGTAACAACACAGTTACTGCCAATATCTTGCCACTTGCTTTTGGTCTAGTGCCAAAGAACTACATCAATGAAGTAGCTAAAAATGCCGTAACTTCCATTATTACAACCAACAAGGGACATATAAGTACCGGAGTAATCGGTGTACAATGGCTATTGCGTGAATTGAGCCGTCGCGGTCATGCCAATGTAGCTTATCTACTGGCTACCAATAAAACATATCCTTCCTGGGGATATATGGTTGAAAAAGGTGCTACCACTATTTGGGAGTTATGGAACGGTGATACGGCAAATCCTGAAATGAATAGCGGTAATCACGTGATGCTTTTAGGTGATTTATTGCCTTGGTGCTTCAATAACCTAGCAGGTATCCGTGCGGACCGCTGGAAGTCCGGTTACAAGCATATCGTCTTCCAGCCGGCTTTTGAAATTCAGGAGTTGAGTAACGTGGATGCATCGTACATGAGTATCTACGGAAAAATAACCAGCCGATGGACAAAGACTCCCACACATTTGGAATGGGATATCGAACTTCCCGCCAATACGACGGGGGAAGTACATCTTCCGGATGGACGGAAAGAAAAAATCGGTTCGGGAAAATATCATTTCAGTGTAGACATTCCCACCCGGAATACGGCTATTCTGACTGATGAATTTCTGTATGAAAACGCTTCTTTCCCCGAATGTCATGGAGCTACGATAGTAGAGCTGAAAAATGGTGATCTCGTAGCCTCTTTCTTCGGAGGAACCAAAGAGCGCAATCCGGATTGTTGCATCTGGGTATGTCGTAAACCTAAAGGCTCTAAAGAATGGACCGCCCCCAAACTTGCTGCCGACGGTGTGTTTTCACTCAAAGACCCACAAGCAGTATTGGCCGGAATCGATTCAACCTGTACCCCGGTGAAAGATGCAAAAGGAACACTTATTGCCCGCAGAAAAGCTTGCTGGAACCCGGTTCTTTTCCAGATTCCCGGAGGTGACCTGATTCTGTTTTATAAAATAGGTTTGAAAGTGAGCGACTGGACAGGATGGCTTGTCCGTTCACGCGACGGAGGAAAAACCTGGAGCAAACGCGAAGCGCTTCCGAAAGGTTTTCTTGGACCTATTAAGAATAAACCGGAATATATCAATGGGCGTATCATCTGCCCTTCCAGTACGGAAGGAAGTAACGGATGGCGTGTCCATTTCGAGATTTCCGATGATAAAGGCAAGACCTGGAAGATGGTCGGACCACTGGATGCCGAGTTATCTGTCCCCACCCAAAATCGTAAAAAGGGAGGTGTGAATGTGGATGACCAGGAAGGCGGAGAAGCGATCGAAGGAGAAGGAGCCAAACCTGTTTATGCAATACAACCCAGTATTTTGAAGCATAAGGATGGAAGATTACAGATACTCTGCCGTACACGTAACGCACAGGTAGCAACTGCGTGGAGCAGTGATAATGGTGACACATGGAGTAAAGTTACGTTGCTGGATGTCCCGAATAATAATTCCGGTACGGATGCCGTGACAATGAAAGACGGTAGACATATCCTTATCTACAATAATTTCTCTACATTGCCCGGAACTCCGAAAGGTCCGCGTACTCCGCTCTGTGTGGCCGTTTCAGAAGATGGTATCAATTGGCAGCCTGTTCTTACATTAGAAGATAGTCCGATCAGCCAATACTCTTACCCTAGCATTATTCAGGGGAAAGACGGGAAGCTGCATGCCATTTATACATGGCGCCGTCAACGAATTAAATATGCAGAGATAGATCCGACGAAGTTTTAAATATTGAACGATCTTCTGAATGAAATCGACCGCTCCTTTGCCCGCAAAAGAGCGGTCGATTCTTGTATTTATCCATTTTATACTTTACATTTGCCAATAAATAAAAAATAACGATGGCAGATAATTACATAGAAAGACAACAGGAACAATACGAAGCCCAAAAAGCTGCTTGGAAACAAGCACAAAAATATGGTAAGAAGAAACTAACAGCAGTACGTCCGGCTGAATCGAAGTCTCACACTTCAACGGTTTCAAAACCGGAGGATTCAAAAAGAAGAGTATTTATAACAGGCGGAGCGGAAGGAATAGGCAAAGCAATAGTAGAAGCTTTTTGCCTAGCTGGAAATCAAGTTGCCTTTTGTGATATAAACGAAACATCGGGACAGGAGACTGCGAAGGCAACCGGGGCTATGTTCCATAAGGTCGACGTAAGTGATAAAAACGCACTTGAAAGTTGTATGCAAACCATTCTTGCCGAATGGAACGATATTGATATTATTGTCAACAACGTCGGTATCAGCAAATTTTCTTCTATCACAGAAACAAGTGTAGAGGATTTCGACAAAATTCTTTCTATTAACCTGCGTCCTGTATTCATCACTTCCCGGCTGCTTGCCATCCATCGTAAAAAGCAGCCCTCTCCCAACCCATACGGCCGAATTATAAATATCTGCTCTACACGTTATCTGATGAGTGAATCGGGAAGTGAAGGTTATGCAGCTTCGAAAGGTGGTATCTATTCTTTGACTCATGCATTGGCTTTGTCTTTATCCGAATGGAATATCACCGTAAATTCCATTGCTCCGGGATGGATACAGACCCATGATTATAATCAACTCCAACCGGAAGACCATTCACAGCATCCTTCACGCCGGGTAGGTAAACCGGAAGATATTGCCCGCATGTGTCTGTTTCTCTGCGAGGAAAACAATGATTTCATCAATGGAGAAAACATCACTATTGACGGGGGAATGACGAAAAAGATGATTTATATATCTTCGGACGCAACATAAACATCATTACGAATTCATGTTATATACTTCTGGATACAAAACAGATAAGGCTTTGTAAATAGCTGAATTTATTTCTATTTTTTCAGAGCCCTTTTCTAATTTTATCCCGGGTTCTTTTTGAGAAAGATAACTTCTCATACTCTGCCCATCTGTAAAATGATAAGCATCGAAAGCCATATCAATATATCCCCAATATTGATTTAATGGATGTTGTAAAGTTGCACCACGTACTCCATTTATATATGATTTCCAATTAGGATTACTAGTGCAGAACAAATCATTGTTTTTAATGGCTTCTACCATACAAATTGCTCTAAGAGCAATACTATTCATTATCTCTTTCAAATCAATATCTAAACTCATATCATAGAACTTGTCTAAACAATAAAGTTTCATTTGTTTAGTACTTGTTATATTTCCGTGCACCTGCCATTCTTGGTGGGTATGATATCTATATCCTAATTCCCATAATGAAAAAAGAAAATCCAAATTACCCACTGTTCCGGCTTCTAATCCTATTTGCAATTTGGGATGTATCTCCGAGCTGTATAAAATATCCAGAACATCAGTCCTTGCATATTCTTTTAATTGCTCAAGGATAATATGTGAATCTCCAGAATTGAGACAAAGTAGTGCCATCAAAAAAGTATCATGTGGAAGAGTATTCCATAATGACAAAACCTTTTCTTCAGCTGTTCTACCTTCTATATCGTTGCATCCCCATGCCGGACGCTGTTTTCTTATAGCATAACCTAAAGAACTAAAAGTGTCTGATAGTTCCGATTTCTTAAAAATAGAATCAGCCTGTTCTAAAAGACTAACTGTTTTTCCTTTTATACGAATATCAGGCACTTCCAACTGTGGATATAGTAACCTCAGAATCTCATATTGTTTTTGATTTTCCCACTCTAATAGTGCATCTTTATCTATTGCATTGTATATTGCCTTGAATGAACTAATTTTAGATATTTCCTCCCATTTTCCGCATTTTTTCAATGCAGCCTCACAAAATATCCAATAATCTCTATAATTAGTAATTGCGTTATTAGCAATACAAAGCCATACATTGGTTTTATATTCAAAATATACCGAAGTATTAGATAACAAAGACTCAATAGTATAAATTGACTTTATAAAAGAATCAACAGAATTAAATAATTCCGCTATTAAATCAGGACGTCCTTGTTCATATAAAGTAAAAGATAGCCTTGAGAGAGTGGCTAATTTTTTATATACTACATATTCACACTTGTCTCTTATAGTTTCTCTATCCTTACGAGTTATCTGATATCCGTGTTGTAAGAACAGAACTAAAAAGCTATGTGGGCTACTTTTTCTGCTATTTTTATTGAATAAGTCAAAGTGAATCACTATCTTTGTAACAGATATAATAATATCTATTATAATCATATTTATTACTTATCAGATACAATGATATGTCTTTATTATACAACTTTGACATAGATACGCCCGAAGATATTCTGCAGTTACTTGCCTGCAATTTACAAAAGAGGCGATTGGAGAAAGGACTTTCAAGAGATGCTTTATCCAAGTTAAGTGGCGTTCCTTCTCCCACTATAGCTAAGTTTGAACAGAAGTTTTCTATTTCATTGAGCTCTTATGTGGCATTAGCAAAAGCATTAGGATATTCTAAAGACATAAAGGCACTTCTTGCAGAACCACTTTACAGTACAATGGAAGAATTGGACGTTATCAATAAAAATAAAAACAGGAAGCGAGGAAGAAATGAAATTAGTAAATAAGTTATCGGTACTTTATCGTGATCAAAAGATAGGAGAACTTACCATGACACACGATAACCGATGTTGCGCTTTCCAGTACGATAAGAAATGGCTGATATCAGGCTTTTCTATCTCTCCATTAGACTTACCATTAGAATCTAGTTTATTCATCGCCAAACCAGAACCTTTCTGGGGAAATTTTGGAATATTTGAGGATAGTCTCCCTGATGGATATGGTCGTTATTTGTTGAATCGTTTACTCAAAAAACAAGGTATAAATGATGCTTTGCTTACACCTATTCAGCGATTAAGTATAGTGGGAATTTCGGGAATGGGAGCACTTAGTTACGTGCCGGAATCTTATATTGGAGAAGAAAAATCTCTACCTGACTTGGACAACTTACAACAAATGGCTCTGGAAGTACTTTCAGAAAAATCTGAAGAAGGCGAAGATATTTTATATTTCAATAGTGGTAATTCCGGTGGCTGCCGTCCTAAATGCTTGTGGCATGATCGTGAAGGTGCATGGTTAGTGAAATTCCGCCATACATATGATCCGAAAGATATGGGGAGAATGGAATATAAATATAATGAAGTAGCTCGTAAATGTGGAATAAATGTTCCTGATTACAAGTTATTAGATGGCAAATATTTTGCCAGCAAACGTTTTGATATAGAGAATGGAAAACGACTACACATTGCTACTGCTGGTGCGTTACTCAATGAATCAATATCAAATCCAAAACTAGATTACAAGGTATTGTTACACTTAACAGGATATTTGACACAAGATTCACAACAAGTTGATGAAATGTTCCAACGCATGGTGTTTAATGTACTTACAGATAACAAAGACGACCATGTCAAAAATTTCAGTTTTATTTGTCGTGAAGGAAAATGGTCATTAGCACCTGCTTATGATTTAACTCTCTGCAAAGAGGGGTATCACGGTGAACATGCTACTTCAGCAAATAACAAAGGAAATCCGGATATTGAAGATATGTTGGCGGTCGGTGAAAGTATCCGTATACCCCGAAGAAAAGGAATGGAGATCATCAACCACATGATTAATCATTGCCAAGAGATTCTTTCAACACGTTTCGAGTAACTTCCGCTCCTGTCTTCACAATCGAAGCTGCGTGATGGAACTCCAACATATCATACGTATCGCCGGAAATTTGAATTAAGATATCCGGCTGACAACGTTCTATCTGGTAACGAGTGATTTGTTGCATCATCATTCTCGAAGATTCTGTCAACAGATTATAAGGAGACATTTTCTTTTTCTTTCCGATTTCAATGGGTGCATTCACATCGACAGCTATCAGAATGTCTCCTTCAGTACGTTGCACATGACTCAATGGAAGAGGATTCAGAATACCTCCATCAATCAATACCATACCGTCTTTTCTTAATGGGCGGAAAAGCATAGGGATAGAAATAGACGCACGGATAGCTTCATGTAAGCTCCCTCTGTCAAACCTGACTTCCTGATCGCGGACAATATCCGTAGCCATCGCTACATAAGGGACAGGCAGGTCTTCAATATTCATGTCCGGAATAATTTGTTTCAGTTCTTTAATAAAACGGTCACCTTTCACTAATCCATCCCGGCTTAAGGTAAGATCCGCCAATTCCCACATCTTGCGTTTGTCCCAACTATACAGCCATTCTTTACATTCTTCCATTTTTCCTGAAGCATACATTGCTCCCACCATTGCTCCCATGGAACTTCCTGCAATGGAAGTAATCTCAAAGTTGTGACGAAGTAATTCTTCAATTACTCCTATATGTGCTATTCCACGTGCTCCACCCATGGAAAGGACTAATGCTACTTTTTGCTTATCCATATCATATACATTTCTGTTAGCCATCTACAAAATAACACATTTTCTGCGAAAAAGATGTTTAGTAATCGTGAAGAAATAAATTATAGCAGTGTTTTAGGGGAACTAAAGCATAGCTTTAGATATGATAAAGCTATGCTTTGTCAGTTGCAAAGCATAGCTCTATTATATTCTTCTATTATCCCGGAGATTTTCCGGTTATGTAGGAGGTTAAGGGTTTACCCTCATTTATTTCTTTCCTTGAGCCTTCTTTTCTGCGTTTCGCTTATTCACGTAATCTTTGAACATCTGCCGCCAGTTGCGACCATGCTCATTGAAATACTGTTCGCATTTGGTTTTATAAATTTCGAAGATAGCAGAAATCTGCTTCATATTCTTGTAGTCAATAGCCTGTTCGCGAGCCAGTTTCAACTGTTCCAGAACAAAAGTCGTTTCCTCCTCCGTCATATTGGGCACGATGGCCTGATAACCTTTCAAGGTAAAAGCAACTTTACCTACCGTGTATTTATCCAGGATTTGTTCAATCTGTTCTTCCGTCAATACTCTGTGTAAATCTTTCATTAGCCTTTCATGCACTTCTTTCGGCATAGCAGAATCTGCAATCATTTCACGGTCGAGCTTAGAAAGCGGTTTGCCTGTCAGAGGATTGATACCCTCGGGGATTGTTGTATAAGGGTGCTCATTGTGCCAGTCACGCACTTTACGAAGATGATTATAAATGGCAGTTACTGCAAAACCTGCTTTTTTATCATCGTTCAACTCTAAAGAAGCTACCCAGTCGATGGCTTTCTTTTCGAGAGAAGCATCTGATTTTAAATTAGCAAAAGCCTTCTTGTCAAAATAAGCAGCTACCTTGTCAAAAGAACGGATGGCGCCTTCAGGAAGCAAAGCTCCTTTTTCACCAAAACTATACATAGCGGATTCCGGTTCAATGGTGACCTTGCTTTCATCCAACATCTTTTTATCCAATTTGAATACTTCTGCGAAGAAGTCATAAACAGCATTCCGCTTATTCGGGCCAAAGTCATGTTTCTCTTTGGGAAGATGTACATTCGTTACTTTATCTTTTGCCTGGTAGAATCCGTAAATTCGTTGCAGATAAGGAAATTCAAGAGTAGGAACACTGGCCGTCCAGTCGCCGCCATCCGATACGATCAGTTGTGGACGAGGAGCAAAAGTAGCGGCTAATTCCGCATTACAGGTTCCTCCTGCAGATAGTTGAATAGGCATTCCGCTTTCGCAGGGACAACCACCGTCGAAGTGAGAAGCCAGGCTCACCACCGGAGCTGAAGCGGTGAAACGATCATCTAATACGCTCAACAATACAGTATGGGTACCTCCACCCGAACCGCCATTCGTACCGATACGGCTGGTATCAATGTCCTTACGGGAAGCAAGCATGTAGTCAAGAATCAGTAAGCCGTTCATTGCCTGAATAGTGTGCGCCGCACTACTACGGTGTGCCGCACTGCCCACTTGCAAAGCCGACTCTCCCCATCCGAACAAATCATAGTCTACACAAACAGCTCCCATACGTGCTAAAGTTCCCATACGTTGTTGTTGGTCTTCCCGATAACGTCCGCCACCAAAATGTCCGTTAGGGCAGATTATCAACGCATGTTTTCCTTTCGATTGGGGCGTATAGATAGAACCGCAAACGTATAACCCGGGAAGTGTTTCAAGCGCGAAATTCTGCACGGTATAGCCATCAAACTTACGTATCTTTGAAAGAATAGGTTTGGATTTGACACATTGAGCCAACAAAGTATCAATACCTAAACGCTGACGTATCTCTTTTTTCAGAGAATCGGCACGAAGTTGAAAAGACTGTCGGTCTGTATAGAGTGTATTCAGATAAGCCAGCATCTTCTCTCCGTCTGCATCTGTACGACGTGGATACTCGTATGCTTTCAGCTTATACATATTTCCTTTCTGCTTGACAAATTTATAATCGAAAGGTGCCAATACATTCGTCAAGGACTCTTCCACGGAATAAGGACGAATACGGAAATCGGCATAAGGCAGCACTTTTCCCACCGTATCAATGTCATATTTCAAACGGACTCCGAAACGGTTCTGTATATCCGTCAGTACTTCATTCAAGGGACGGGCAAATTCTGTCTCGTATGTTTGCGTCTGGGCTTCGGCCGAAAGAGATGCGGCAAGAAGCACCCCATTGACGATCACATCATCCATCGTGATACGCTCACAATTTTCGAAGATACATTTCTGTTTTCCTCCCTGAATATGAATATCACGCAAAACGATGTCAGATATCGGCGCTTCTTCCAAGCCCACTATTTTGATCGGAGTCTTTACGTTTGTCACAGTCATTCCACTGATATGTACGTTACGGAATATCGGAGTGCGTTCACTCTTAGGTTCGGCAGGCATTTTACTGTATTTCAAATTCAATACAACAGCTTCCTGTTTAATGTTGCTCATTACGACGTTGCTGACACGAATATCTTCAACGACTCCTCCCCTTCCACGGGTCGACTTAATACGGATTCCACGATCTGTTCCGTCAAACACGCAATTGGAAATAGTAACTTTACGCACACTCCCACTCATCTCGCTGCCGATAACAACGCCTCCATGACCGGAAAGCATGGTGCAGTTGGTGATAGTGATATTCTCGCAAGGTACTCCCAAACGACGGGCCTGCGCATCTCTTCCCGACTTGATTGTGATGCAATCGTCTCCTACTGATATATGGCAGTCGCTGATATGTACGTTGCGGCAGGATTCCGGATTCACTCCGTCCGTATTTGGTGAGGGGGCATTATCTATGGTGATCCCCTTTATGGTTACATTGTCGCAAAACTCCGGATTGACCGTCCAGAAGGGAGAATTTATGATTTTCACTCCTTCAATCTTTACTTTCTTACAACGAACGGGCTGAATGAACGGAGGACGGAAAAAGCGACGTTGCAATGTATTTACATAATCCTTGTTCGTTTCAGCATAAATTGCTGTCGTATCATTTGCTGCATCCCACATTGGCTGATATTTATTCACATCACGCATGCCATTGTCTTTCAAATCAATCATGACACGAAAGAACTCCATCCACCATTTCTTTCCTTGTCCGTCCAAAGTTCCTTCTCCTTTGATCGTAATATTCTCGGCATCTACCGCATAAATCAAAGGCTGGAAACTTTTCATCATCACTCCTTCATGACGAACCTCGACAAAAGGAAGATAGTCATCAAAGTTATCGGAAAAGAGCAAGGTAGCTCCGGCTTCCAACTCCAGTGTAATATTACTTTTCAGATGGATACTCCCCGTCAGGTAAGTTCCGGCAGGAAAGAAAAGAGTACCTCCGCCACCACGGTTCAGACGGTCAATCGTTGAATTGATTAGCTTTGTATTAAGAGTCTTGCCATTTGCTTTTGCACCGGCCTTCAGCATATCTACACGCTCGGCACGAAGAACTGTGGTTGCACAGAAGCAAAGAAAGACAAAAAGAGTTGTTCGTAAATTCATAATCGATATTATTAAAGTATATTTCATCGTTTCCTTCTAAAAAATCATGCTAATAGAATCTTTTTTTCTTCCCAATGTTTGAAGACAATCATTGAGATGTTTTTTTCAAACATGCTACATGATTAAAATAAAGATGCTGCATGATTTTTTATACGAATACATTGTTTTTTAATTCTACAAATATATACAAAAAGGTTCTTTTATTTTGCACAAACCAATTGATATGTTCCGCTCTGTATTTCTTTCGGTTCTTTTCCGCCCGGGAGATAAACAACAGCGGTAGTATTCACCGGAACAGACACGTTTAAAGTGAAAGTCCCATTCTCACAAGTCCAGTCCACATTAATGGTACCGTATAAAGTTTCATACGACGCTTTGACATATTTCAAATCTCCCACAGGTTGGGGAGCGATGATGAACTTCTGATAACCTTGTTTTGGAGTGGTAGAAGGACGAATACCGACCAGTGAATTAAAGAACCATTCATCAATCTGTCCCATCATAAAGTGATTCCAGGAAGAACCTTGACGGGGGTCCCATTGCTCGGTCAAAGTTGTAGCGCCGAATTTTAACTGGAAACCATATCCGGGAGCTTCTTCATGATTGAACATTTTATAAATAAGTTCATGTTCTCCATTACGCGCCAATGTCTGAATCAGATAACGGTTTCCCACATCACCGGTAGTCAAACGGTTGCCATGTGCTTCCACATCTTTTATCAGATTCGCGAATACTTTCTCATTCAAATCTGCATCCGATTGGTAGTTACCTTGTTCATCTGCATTCTGCGTCATTTGGAGGAACAGCGGAAGCGCATTACTGCATTGGCTTCCTGTACCATATTGTGCCATATCTTTATGAAGAAAACATTTATTAAATGCAACCATTATATCCTGTGCCAACGAAGTATAATAACGAATGTCAAAGTCATTACCTACCATTTTCGCGGCTTGTACCAAATACATGACTGTCATGTAATAATGCGCAGTAGCCACCAAAGGAACGGGTGTATTCCGTGAGAATCCCGCACGAAAATCTCCGTAATCATACCAGTCTCCCAATCCGAAAGAAAGAATACCCTTATCTGCACGAGTCTTGAGATAATCCACATAACGACGCATATTCGGATAATATTTCTTAATCAATGAATCGTCTCCATAAGTCTCATAGTACATAAAAGGGAAAATAACCAAAGAACCACCCCACTCCGGAGATTCGGCAAAAACATCCATACCCGGACCTTCAAAAATCACGTATTCCGGAGCAGTTGTCGGCATGGCCCCGTTGGAATGTTGTGCATCTGCCATATTCTGCATAATCTGCGGAGCGTATGCTGTCAAATCATAGTTATACAACAAACCCGGACCATTCAGATGTACCTGTTCCAGCCACCCAAGTTTCTCACGATGCGGACAATCCGTAAACACAGACTGCATATTGCTGCGAACCGCTTTCTCGATCAATCGATGGGCAGCATTAAATATCCGGTTGGATGATTCGAAAGTGGAAACTTTCCTGGCTGAATTATAGACGAAACAGGATTGAATATTCTTTAATACAGGCAATTTCTGCGGATTCTTCTGTCCTTTTAAGACAGCCCCCTCTACCTGAATATATCTAAAACCATAATAAGAGAAACGAGGGTGCCAGGTTTCATCGCCTTCCCCTTTCAGAGTGTATTCGTAATAGTGTTGACGCCCTGTCTGACGCTGATTGCAAGCACCTTCCTCTGTCAATGCTTCGGCTACAATCAAAGTTACTTTCTGACCACGTTTGCCACGTACTGTTATTTCCGGAAAGCCAGCCAAATTCTGTCCCATATCCAACACAAAAGCAGAAAGATCGACTGTTCTCTTAGTTGATACAGAAGCTGATGCAACTTGGTCCGCATTTAGTTTGGTTACCTTTTGAATATCATACCGTTCCATGATTTTCACCGGAGCCGCCATCTGTGGACGAAGTATTCCTTTAGGAGCTTCCTGTATGACTACCGGACGCCAATGACTGTCATCAAAGCCAATCTGATTCCATCCTTTCTGTTCACGACGCGCATCATAATCTTCTCCTCCATATATGCAATTGAAGGTTACCGGACTAAAATCATATTTCCAATTATTATCGGAATGAACCGTCGTACATGTTCCATCTTCGTAGTTAATAACCAGCTCAAATAAAAGTGTGGGAGGACCAAAGCTGATCTGTAATTTGCGATAACGCCCCCCCTGCACATTATAGAATCCATTCCCCAATAAGATTCCTACGACATTTTCACCACGCCGCAATTGTTCCGTCACATCGTATGTGTTATAGTAAACAGTTTTATCATAATCACTCCACAATGGGGCAAACTCACTGTTACCCACCTTTTTGCCATTCAAAGAAAACTCATAGAATCCCAGACCACAAACGTATGCCGTTGCCTCCACTATTTTCTTGCCCGGTTTACGGTTTGCACCCCCTTCTTTCGCATCTCCTACCTGGAATGTTCTTCTCAAACAAATACTTTTCTTTGCCAAAGTGTCCACTGCTTCCCAAGCAGCTTTCACTTCCGGTTTCTTCAGCTCTCCACCGTGGAACTTACGCCCTTCCGGTAAATGAGCATTTTGTCGGGTAATAGCTCCAATCCACTGCCCCGAAGATAATCTTTCGGGTACTGCCCGGAATTTCGCTTCACTGCTCCACTCGGAAGGTGTATCTGTTTCATCCCAAACACGAACGCGCCAACTATAATTAAATGAGTTATCAGGACGTATATCTGCCCCCTTTGTAGAAACTAACTGGCTCTGCGAAGAATAAACCTTCCCACTATTCCAAACGGAACGCCCTGTAAAAGCTTCCCGAATATCAATCTCATAGGCAGATTGTCGTGTCCCATTTTCCGGCGATTCCATCACCCAGCCCAAACGGGGTGAACCTTCGACCACTACCAGTCCCTCCTGCATCTCACAGGTAAGACGACTGATGGTTATATTCTTCGCCTGTACAAAACAAGACAAACAAATTAGCAATGAAAGAAGAATCTTTTTGAATTTCATTTTTCAAGTATCTTTTATTTGTTCGATAAATGAGAATTTATCGGTTAAATGGGAATTTTGCAGTTAGGCTGAAAGCCTTACAATTATATATTTATTGGGGTGCCC
>PPYF01026616.1_pt1 | contig 79231 bp, 77 predicted proteins | sample 1559871 | NCBI WGS metagenome assembly PPYF01 (sample SAMN08240021, study PRJNA423297) | Human gut metagenome, whole genome shotgun sequencing project.
CGCCATCCCTTTACATACCACCTGATTCCAACATATACCAGTTGCACGAATAATAAGAGAAATAGCAGATTGATTGGCACTGTTGTCTTTATCCACTTCCTAAAGTAGATAGCTGTTGAAAATCACGGAATATTCTCTCGTGGTCTTTTTTCATAAAAATAGGACTCAGACTGTAAATACTATTGTAATTACATAATCTAAGTCCTATTTCATGGATATATTCTTTTCACCTCACAATCGCTAAACTATCTGCATACATCAACAGATAGTTTACTATTGTGGATATTGATTTTGTTCGGCGCCGTCCTAATCATTATCCCAAATGATAATAAAAAAATAGGACTTAAATCATTCAAAACCCTTTATTTATAAGGCTTCTCTTGATTTAGTCCTATATTAACGCATTCCCCCTCAATTAAAAGAGCTGTTTTTCCTTCCGATTCCTGCTTCCACTTTCGCATTTTTTCATATATTTTTCGTTTAAACATAGCTCTCTTCCTTTCTCCGCATTTTTTATATGACCATTTTACCATGTTTCCGCATTTTTTATACAGTCATTTTACCACATTTCAGCATTTTTTATATCTTCATTCTTTATTAGTTCGACTCATCAGAATTCAAGAATGCTTCCGCATACAAAAAAGTACAACCCACTGCTTCTCAGATGATTGATGTAATTTCCAGCATTTTGCGAGCATCATTAAATCTGGAAGTGCGCTGTCTGAGCCGTTCCTCAGGCGAGTTTGCACGTACAGATTTTAATAGATAGCGCAGCAAAATCTGCGAAATTCATCACATCTGAAAACAATGAACTGTACTTCTTTTTATTGTATCTACATGATGCCCACGGATTGCTCCGTGCTTTGCACTCCCACAATCCTACCCAATATTCGAATATCGTGTGGCTTGCGCCCCACTTTTATTCTCATATTGGGGCGGGTCACTAAGTCATATAAGCATTTATGTGCAAGCACAACATGCTTATTGACTTTTGACCCTGGCATCATTATATCCTCGTATTCTTCTCCCTTGACACCTTCAACCGGTTCATGGCTCTTGCCAGGGATGCTTTCGTGTGATAGTATTCCTGGATACTCTGCTTCTGACGAAGTTTTTCTTCCATGACTTCACGCCGTTCTTCTGCTCTTCTGGCGTCAATTTCTTCCGGTTTTTCAGCGGTCTGTACCAGCATGGTAACACGGTTGTTAACAACCTCAAGGAATCCGGTTCCAACGGCAAGTGTCTCCCACGTTCCGTCTTCCAGCTGCATCTTCGCTTCACCGACTTCGATTGCTATAACCATGTTCTCATGATCTGCCAGAATTCCCATCTGACCGCCGTCGGCTGCAGGTACGATAACCTTCTGGCATCGTCCGTTATACGCCACGCGGTCACTGGCTATGACTTTCAACCAAAATGTTTTCATAGTTTACGCACCTCTTACTCTCCGTCTTTCAGTGTCTTTGCTTTCTCGATAACTTCGTCAATCGTTCCGACATTGAAGAAGGCGGCCTCCGGATATTCATCCATTTCTCCGTCGATGATCATTTTGAATCCACGGATTGTCTCTTTCAGTGGTACATATTTTCCAGGAATTCCTGTAAATGTCTCAGCTACGAAGAATGGCTGTGACAGGAATTTCTGAATCTTTCTTGCTCTCATAACCGTTGCTTTATCTTCATCGGACAGCTCTTCCATACCAAGAATGGCGATGATGTCCTGAAGTTCTTTGTACTTCTGAAGAATCTCTGTTACCTGGTTGGCTACTTTATAATGCTCTTCACCTACGATGTCTGCCTCCAGGATACGTGAGTTAGACTCCAGCGGATCTACAGCCGGGTAAATTCCCTGCTCAACAACCTTACGTGAAAGTACGGTTGTTGCATCCAGATGTGCAAATGTTGTTGCCGGTGCAGGGTCTGTCAGGTCGTCGGCCGGTACATAGACTGCCTGAACGGATGTGACAGAACCATTCTTTGTAGAAGCAATACGCTCCTGTAATTCACCCATTTCTGTTGCCAGTGTCGGCTGATAACCTACGGCTGATGGCATACGTCCAAGCAGGGCGGAAACTTCAGATCCAGCCTGTGTGAATCGGAAAATGTTATCAATAAAGAGCAACACGTTCTGATGTTCTTTGTCACGGAAATACTCAGCCATTGTAAGTCCTGTCTCAGCGACACGCATACGAGCTCCAGGCGGCTCGTTCATCTGACCAAATACCAAAGCGGTCTTCTCAAGTACGCCAGACGCTTTCATCTCTGTCCAGAGGTCATTTCCTTCACGGGAACGCTCTCCGACACCTGTAAAGATAGAATATCCACCATGCTCTGTTGCTACATTTCGGATCAACTCCTGAATCAGTACAGTCTTACCAACTCCGGCTCCTCCGAACAGACCAATCTTACCACCTTTTGCATATGGTGCAAGAAGGTCGATGACCTTGATACCTGTCTCAAGGATCTCAACAGCAGGACTCTGCTCTTCAAATGTAGGCGCCTGTCTGTGGATTTCCCAGCGCTCTGCATCTTTCTCTATTTCTTTTCCATCATCGATGGTCTGACCAAGCACATTGAACAGACGTCCAAGTGTCTGATCTCCAACTGGAACTTTGATACCGCTTCCAGTTGCACGGACTTCCATATCTTTGTGAAGTCCTTCACTTGCAGCCAGCATCAGACAACGTACTTCGCTGTTTCCCAGATGCTGTGCAACTTCCATAATACAAGTCTTGTCTCCGTTATCTACCTCAAGGGCATCTTTGATATTCGGAAGCTCTCCGTCTTCAAATAAAACATCGACAACAGGACCCATGACCTGTACAATTCGTCCTTTATTCATATCTGTTCTCACTTCCTTTTCCGTTTCTGTGCCTTCGCACCTGCGCATACCTCTGTGATTTCCTGCGTAATGGCTGCCTGTCTTGCCCGGTTATAAGCAATAGACAAATCTTTGATAATTGCCTCAGCACTGTCTGTCGCTGACTTCATAGCCGTCATTCTGGCATTATGCTCACTTGCATACGCCTCGACCAAACAACCGTAAATCATTCCGGTTACATAATTCGGTACGATATTGTCCATGACGCTCTCGACAGACGGATATAGCTGAATCGCCTCACGCCTTAAGTTTGCCGGAATGCTGTCCTCTCCGAATGCACTTCTCTCAAGCGGAAGCAGCTTTACAGTCTCCACCTCAGATACCATAGAATTCTCCATTCGCGTATAGACAACATACACTTCGTCCAGCTCGCCATTATTAAACTGTTCCATCAATGTCTCAGAAATAATTCTGGCTCTGCTCAGGTTCGGTTTCTGCACAGTATATTGGAAATTTTGTTCAATCTCATGTCCCTGACTTACAAAATAATGTCTTCCAAGCTCACCTACGACAAACAATTTGTGGTGTCCCGGCATTTTCATGATTTCCTCTTCTGCTTTTTCTACATTGTGATTGTAAGCTCCTGCCAGTCCTTTATCACCGGTAATAACTACAGATCCGATTTTCCGTTCTTCTTTCGGAATTTCTTCCCTACTGTCAAAATACTGGTTGCTCACTTCCGGCATATGACGCAGGATTCTGGCAATCTCAGCCTGTAATTTATAAAAATACGGCTCTGCATCTGCCAGTTTTTTTCTGGCCTGACGCATTTTTGTAGAAGAGATCAGGTACATGGCATTGGTGATTTTCATCGTATCTTTTACACTGTTAATTCGTGTCTGTATTTCTCTGATATTTGCCATACATTAACACCTGCTCTTTTTGAATTCCTCTGCAATCTCCACGATCTTCTGGGACAACTCTTTAGACAGATCCTTTGTCTCCTCGATTTCTCTTGCGATTTCCGGATGTGCACTTGCAAAGTAACTTAACATATCCATCTGGAATCCTTTTACTTTTGCAGTTGGAATTCCAAGCATGACTTTATGTCTTGCAGCACAAAGTGTAATAACTTTATCTGCCAGTGACATTGGTTTTCCAAGCGGCTGCTTCAGAAGCTCCATCAGTCCGCTGCCATATTCCAGCTGTTCTTTCGTTGCATCATCAAGGTCTGAACTGAACTGTGTGAAGACTTCCATCTCACGATACTGGGCCAGATCGATACGAAGACTTCCTGCTGCCTTCTTCATAGCCTTTGTCTGTGCATCTCCACCTACACGAGATACAGACAATCCTACGTTGACCGCCGGACGCATTCCTGAGAAGAACAAACTGCTTTCCAGGAAAATCTGTCCATCTGTGATGGAAATAACGTTTGTCGGAATATATGCAGATACATCTCCGGCCTGTGTCTCGATGATTGGAAGAGCCGTGATAGATCCGCCACCTTTTTCCTCACTCAGACGGCTGGAACGCTCCAGAAGTCTTGAATGCAGATAGAATACGTCTCCAGGATAAGCCTCACGTCCAGGGGATCTACCAAGTAACAGTGACAATGCACGGTACGCAACTGCGTGTTTGGAAAGATCATCATAAACGATCAGTACATCTTTTCCTTTGTACATAAAATACTCTGCCAGTGCAGTTCCCGCATAAGGAGCAATGTACTGAAGCGGCGCACAGTCGCTTGCTGTTGATGCTAATACGATGGTGTGATCCATAGCTCCTGATGTCTTAAATGTATTTACAACTTTTGAAATCGTTGATGCCTTCTGACCGATGGCAACATAGATACAGATTACTCCATTTCCATTCTGGTTCAAGATCGTATCTGTTGCGATAGATGTCTTACCAGTCTGTCTGTCACCGATGATCAGCTCTCTCTGTCCACGTCCGATCGGGAACATGGAATCGATAGAAAGGATTCCTGTCTCCATAGGAACGCTGACGGATTTTCTGTCAATGATTCCAGGTGCTTCATTTTCAATCGGGCGATAATCATCTGCCTCAATCTCTCCGGCACCGTCGATTGGTGCACCAAGGGCATTGATAACTCTTCCGATAAATTTATCTCCTACCGGGATTCCGGCTTTTTTCTTTGTACGTGCAACCTTTGTTCCTTCTTTGATTCCTGTATCTGATCCAAATAAGATACATCCGATCTCGTCTTTCTGGATATCCTGTACCATACCCTTCAGACCATTTTCGAAGGTAACAATCTCGCCGTACATTGCATGATCGATTCCGTAAATGGTAGCGATTCCGTCTCCGACTGTTACAACAGTTCCGACTTCGCTGTCTTTACTGATCTCATCAAAATTCTCTATTTCACTTTTCAGAATTGAAATAATTTCATCTGAATTGATTGAACTCACTTACGTTCACCTCCAGGTCAATTTTTGTTCTAACCGGTTCATTCTTCCACGAATGCTCCAGTCATATTCATCACTGCCCGCTCTCAGGATAAATCCTCCAAGCAGTGACGGGTCTTTTTCGACCTCCAGATTTACCTTCGATTTATGATATTTATCCATAATAAATGTTTTCATCTTCTCAGCCTGCTCTTCGTCTGGCTCGTCTACACATATTAAAGTCGCAGTCATAACTTGCTGCTGCTCCTCACAATATTTATCATAGCTTTCGAAAATGTCCCAAAGCATGCCCATTCTCTGGTTCTCGCATGTTACCTTCAGGAAATTACAAATAGACTTTGGAAATATCTGTTCGATAACACTGTATTTGTTCTTTGCCGTAATTACCGGATTTAACAGTACTTCATATACTTCCGGTACCTGACAGAAGATTTCTTTTGTTTTCTCAATATCTGCTTTCGGAATTTCCAGTTCGTACAGAACTCTTGCATAGCGCTTTGCTGCCGGCTGAACGAACTTTACTGTATTACTCGTCTTTGCCGTCATGAGCGTCACCTACGCTTTCCAAAAACTGATCATAAATCGCCTGATTTCCTTGTTTTCTTGTCTCTTCATCTACAATCTTTCTGGCTGCCTGCATTGCAAGTCCTGCAATCTGTGTCTCAACGCCATCCAATGCCTGCTTTCGCTCAGTCTCGATGGTCTTTCTGGCACGTTCGATCGTGGCATCTGCTCTTCTGTCCGCATCTGCAAGAATCTCATCTGACTGTCTCTTAGCCTCTACACGGGCATTTTCAACGATTTTAACCGACTCCTCTTTTGCACCGGAAAGAGCTGACTCATACTCTTTTTTCAGAGACTCTGCCTCTTCCTGTCTGTCACTTGCATTTTTCAGTCCGTCGGCAATCATCTGCTCACGCTTTTCCATGATCCCCATAACTGGTTTGAACAGGAATTTCTTCAGTAATAGATAAAAGACTACAAGGTTTATTATGGTCCAGAGAAGGCTCAAATCTACTTTTATCACCTTTTCCCACCTGCCTTTCTTCTTTTCTCCTGCTTCTTTACGAACTGCTAATTATTTCAGCATCAGGATAATCAGAAGACCGATGATAAATCCATAAATAGCTGTTGCCTCTGCAAGGGCACAACCAAGAATCAGGTTCTTGCTGATCTTTGACTCAGCCTCTGGCTGTCTTGCGATAGCGTCTACTGCCTTGCTTGTTGCAAGACCAATACCAATACCTGCTCCTAAACCTGTTAAAACTGCGATACCTGCTCCAATTGCTACTAACATAATCTTAATCTCCTTTTCTTCTTGTCTAAAAATGTTTTCTTAAATCCCTTTTAAGTCTGTTCGTCTTATCTTCCGGCTTTACTCCTGTTCCTCATTCATGAACAGCGCCGTCAGAAATACAAATACATAAGCCTGTAAGAATCCATCAAATATATCAAAATAAAAACTAAACGGGATTGGTATAATCGCCGGAGCTACTATTTTTAAAAGCTCCATGATTACAAATGCTCCCAGTACATTACCGAACAGTCGCATGCACAAGGACAATGGACGGATTACAATCTCCAGTACCATGATCGGTGCGACGAACGGAACCGGCTTTGCAAAATGTTTGACCCAGTGTTTTAATCCGTTTTTATGTATTCCGGAATACTCGATCAGACACATACTCATAACAGCCAGCGCTATTGTGACATTCAGATCCTTTGTCGGCGGTTTAAACCCAAGCAATCCAATGATATTGGCAATTCCGATATAGATCAGCACCGTGATAAGATATGGGATATATCTTCGGTTTTCTTTGCCCATAACATCTTCAAAGAAGTCCACTCCTTTTCCGATTGCGGATTCCAATAAAAGCTGAGCTTTCCCCGGATTCTCTACACTGAGATTCCTTACGAATATGACACACAGCAATACAACTACAGCCATAATGATCCATGTAACCGCCACGGACTCACTAATCTTAATTCCCCCGAATAACGGAATGGTAAATGCTGTATCACAATTCAGCTCTTCCAACAGACTCTCTGTTAATTTCTCCGTATGACTCCCTCCCTTTCTTCTTCAAATTTCGTGATTACTTTACTCTCCTGTTTTTTAAATGTCAATCATTTCTTTTTTTCTTAACAATTACTTTATTTGACAATTTTTTAAGCATATTCTCTTATTTGAGTTTTTTCATTTGTCCAAAATTTAGTCACTTTCCTCCCGTTTTATATACCTTCTCCTTAACATGTTGAAAATTTGCACAAATTATTTGTGTTTTTCAGAAAAATTTTAGTCGTTACGCATATTGCTTTCGGCAATATGATATAGATATGACCGCTATACACCATTGAGTTTGACTTTTTTTGCCAAAGCCTGTAAACTAAGGCAAGGCAAGAATCTCCCGGATTTGGGAAGTTTGCAAATAAAGAAATACAACAAATAAGGAGAGCATATATGCGACTTAGAAATATACCCCGCGCCGAAGGCGTGTTAAAAGAGTGCAGTCAGGTTATCGAGACTCCGGAAGAATTCCGTGATCACTGGGCATCTGATGTATTCCAGAATGACTACCCGGTCCACATTGAAATCGGCATGGGAAAAGGCCGTTTTCTCATGGCACTGGCTCAGAAAAATCCACAGATCAACTACATCGGAATCGAGCGCTACACAAGCGTCCTTCTCCGTGCTGTGGAAAAGTTAAACATATATATAGAAGAAAACGAAAGCACTCTGCCAAACATTCGCTTCATTTGTATGGACGCACAGGACATAGCAAATGTGTTCGCTGAAAATGAAGTTGACCGGATCTATCTGAACTTCTCCGACCCATGGCCGAAAGCCCGCCATGCAAGAAGGCGCCTCACGTCACCGGATTTTTTTGCACGTTACGACAAGGTGCTTGTCCAGGACGGACAGGTAGAATTCAAGACAGATAACCGTGATCTTTTTGATTTTTCCGTTGAGTCTTTAGGGGAATCCGAAACATGGGGCATTTCCGAATGTACTTATGACCTGCACCATGATGAAATTATGAACGTTGGAAATATTATGACAGAATATGAAGAGAAATTTTCATCCATGGATCACCCGATTTGCAAGCTCATTGCTAAAAGAAGATGTCTGCTGTGACTTTCTTAGCGCTACAGCGCATATATTATTAATGAGAAAGCCTTCGGAGTCTGTTCGCCATGAGCCGAAATTGTCATAACAAAAAAAACTTCCGACAAAAGTTTTTTGAATACACTTATCGAAATCGGTGTCTGCACAGGTGGATCGGTTGTTTCAGAAAATCCCTGAAAGAAGTATATGATATTCTGAACCACGGTTCTGACTGCCGAAGGCACTGATCAGAAAGGTTGATTTGATGTTACATTTAACTGCAAAAAATTTTCAAATAGAAGTAAAAGATACCTCTCTCCCGGTCGTCGTTATGTTCTACGCTATCTGGTGCGGGAAATGTGCCATGATGAAGCCGGTCGTGGAGGATATCGAAAAGAAATACGCCGGAAAGATCAAGTTCTGCGAAGTCGAAATTGAAGAATCTGCAGTACTCGCCGCAGAATACGCCCCGGAAATCGTCCCGACATTTGTTCTCTTCAAAGATAAAAAGTCAGTCGGTGCCATGGGGGGAATGGTGGATGAACACACATTTGAATCCAGAATACTGGAAATCTTGTCTTAGTCCACAGATGTACACAAGCCGTAACAAAATCTTTCGAAATAGTTAAGAATTTTTTACTTTTTACTTTTACACAAGTATGCTATTATTGGGGGTACAGAAAGGAGATGTGGCGTCTGACACCACAGGATAATTATGGGTATGAAAAAATTAAAAAGGGTTCTGCCGTTTAGCCTGGCAATAATTCTGGCATCTGTAAGCCTGCCGGTAACTGCCCTGGCTGACAGCGCAAAAGTAGTCACTCTCGGAGCGAACTTATCCGACGAACAGAAAGCTTCTATGTACAAATACTTCGGTACTTCCGCCGATCAGGTAGACACGATCGAAGTCACGAACACAGACGAGAGAAAATATATGGAAGGGATCGCAACCGAATCCCAGATTGGTACAAGAACATATAGCTGTTCTTATGTTGAGCCGACAGACAGCGGCGGAATTCAGGTAAAAGTCGCAAACCTAACATTTGTAACAAGTTCTATGATCGCCAGTACACTTTTGACTTCCGGCGTTGAGAACTGTAACGTTGTTGCCGGATCTCCAATTGAAGTATCCGGAACCGGTGCACTGACAGGTATTATGATGGCTTACGAAAAAGCCAGTGGGAAAGAACTTTCCGAAGACCAGAAAGCAACTGCAACAGAAGAGCTGGTAACAACCGGTGACCTCGCCAAGGATCTCGGTCAGGATACAGCATCTGATCTGATCAACGATGTCAAAGAATCCGTTATTGAAGATAAACTGACTGATCCGTCCGATATTCAGGACGCGATTTCTGACGCAGCCGATAAGCAGGGAATTACACTGACCGATGACCAGCTTGCAAAAATCACAAGTCTGATGGAATCTATTTCCCAGTACGACTACGATGTCAAAGCACTGAAAAAGACTCTCGACAACCTGGACGGGAAATCCGGAGGATTCTTCAGCAACTTGTGGTCCTCCATCAAAGGCTTCTTTGGCGGAGATGACTCCAACGGCGGAATTATTAACAATACAGATGATGCAGCACTCGGAAATGATGCAATCATCGACAGCACATTAGATGCCGTAAAAGCCAAAGCAAACGATGCCGTAAATCAGGCAAAAGAGGAAGGACTTTGGGATAAAATCGTAGGATTTTTCAAAGATCTGTTCGGAGGCGATGATACCGAAAACTCCGATAATACAGATAGCACTGACGCAGTCGAAGAAAATACGGACAACAACACCGATACAGGCAGCACCGACAACAATGCTGATAACGACACTTCTACAAACGCAGAATAAAATTAATTCATAACTTTAGCAGGGAGATGGAATACTCAAATTCCATCTCCCTGTTTCTCTTCCACACCTCCCGGCGTAAATCACATAATAAAAGTGGCACCAGGCGGTGATAAAATCATTGAGTGATTCTCGTTATATTTTCGAGCTGGCCTCTCTTATTATATATTTTAAAATTCAAAAACTGCTACCCCATACGGCGGCAATTTGTATCCAAATGAATATGGTCTTCCATCACATTCTTTCTTCACGGCATGATAAATGTTCTGTCTCTTCTCGCCATTTCCGCCATATTTCACATCGTCACTGTTCAAAATCAGCTTATACTGCTTCTTTCTCGGAACGCCTACACGGTAATCTTCTCTTGCCATCGGTGTGAAGTTGATCACGAACAGAAGGTTATGCTTTCCATCTTTAGAATGGCGGATAAAACTGTAAATGCTCCTGTATGCATCATCTGCATTAACCCACTCGAATCCTTCCCATGACTGATCCAGTTCATAAAGCGCCTGTTTCTTTTTATACATGTGGAGTAGATCACGCATCCATGACTGAATTGCCTGATGCTCCGGCTCCTCCAACAGATACCAGTCCAGTTCACGTTCCTCTGACCACTCGCGAAGCTGTGCAAAATCCTGTCCCATGAACAACAATTTCTTTCCGGCGTGTCCCATCATAAATGCATATCCTGCTTTCAGGTTCGCATATTTATCAAATCCAAGTCCTGGCATCTTATTGATCATGGAACATTTCAAATGGACAACCTCATCATGCGACAGTACGAGAATGTAATCTTCGCTGTACGCATAACTCATGGCAAATGTCATCATATGATGATTGTCCTTTCTGAAATACGGATCCAGCTTCATATATTCCGTAAAGTCGTGCATCCACCCCATATTCCACTTAAGACTAAATCCAAGACCTCCGTCTTCTACATCTCCGGTTACCTTCGGCCATGCCGTAGACTCTTCCGCAATCATAAGTGCACCCGGATTTCTTCCAAGTACAACTGTGTTCAGATGCTTGAAGAAATCTACTGCCTCCAGGTTCTCATTACCTCCATACTGGTTCGGAACCCATTCTCCGTCTTTCTTTCCATAATCCAGGTACAGCATAGAAGCAACTGCATCAACGCGAAGTCCATCAATATGGAAGTGCTCCACCCAGAAAAGTGCATTGGCAATCAGGAAGTTCCTTACCTCATTCTTGCCAAGATCAAATATCTTCGTCCCCCAGTCCGGATGCTCCCCTTTTCTTGGATCTGCATACTCGTAAGTTGCTGTTCCGTCAAACTCGGCAAGTCCATGCTCGTCCTTTGGAAAATGTGCCGGAACCCAGTCCATAATAACACCGATTCCATTTCTATGCAGATAATTGATCATCCACGCAAAATCTTCCGGTGTTCCATAACGGCTTGTCGGCGCATAATATCCTGTCACCTGATATCCCCATGATCCATCAAATGGGTGTTCTGCGATTCCCATGATCTCCACATGCGTATATCCCATATCTTTCATATACTTTGTGATTTCTTTTGCAAACTCACGATAAGTATAGAATCCCTCGTCCTCTGTGCCTGGGTGTCTCTTCCAGGAACCCATATGAACCTCATATACAGACATTGGTTCTTTTTTGTGGTTCCATTTTTCCCGTGCAGTCATCCAGGAACTATCGGTCCATTTCAAATTCTCAATATTCGTTATTCTTGATGCTGTACCCGGACGAAGTTCTGCATAATTGGCATACGGATCTGCCTTCATATGATACTCCCCTGTAATCGTCTCAATGCAGAACTTATACATCATGCCTTCTTTTACTCCCGGTACAAAGCATGTGTAAATTCCGATATATTCCGCCCTTGTCATAGGGTTTCTTGTGCGATCCCAGTCATTGAATTCCCCCACTACAGACACGGATTTCGCATTCGGTGCCCAGACAGCAAAATAAACTCCTTCCTGCCCTTCGTCGTCCACCATATGTGCACCCAGCTTCTTATAAATTTCGTAGTGATTTCCCTGTCCGAAAAGGTACTGATCTAATTCTCCGATTTCATAAGCTTTCCATTCTTTCTCCATAAACTTCCCTCACATTTCATCCGGATTTCAATATCTTAAGTATACCTTAGCGGAACACAAAATTCAATCTATGTCACTCGATTCAAGACAAAAAACAGGGATACAATTTTCTACAATTGTATCCCTGCTTCATCACTTACATTCACTATATCATTAAATTTTAAAATCTTCTTCCTTCAGAATAATGCGATCTGACGAATCCGTAGATTTTCCAAATACACGTCTTGCAAGATGCTTTACATTTGCTTTCTGTGAATGTTTAATTGCTTCATCCATGATTTCTTTTACTTCCGCAACTGTAACCGCATGATCTTCACGCTGCATTACATCAATTCGGCTGTAAAGTGCCAGAATTCCCATTTCATCAAGCTTATATCCATTTTCCTTCGCATAAGTCTGACCAAATGTTACTAACTCATCATTGATGAATACCGGAAGTTCAAGCTTAGAAGTGAATTTCTTTTTGAAATCCGGATTAGCTGTCATAATTCTCTCCAGAGGTTTTCTCTGATCTTCAAGAACAAAGAGAAGCTCTCCGGTCTTTCTTGACATCAATGCATTCAGTTCCTTGATTGTTCTGGAATTCAACTTACCAGCCTTTTCGATGATGATTGCTCCACCGCGAAGCTTCTGGATAATATTGCCAAGTTCCTTCTTATTCAGCGATTCACCTGTAACAATAGCAACTTTACCCTGTTTCAGATTTCTTTGTTTCTGGATTGCTTTTACAATATCTACTGCAAGTACTGTTTTTCCAGATCCTTTACGGCCAATGATCATTAAGTTACCGGTTCTTGAAGTTCCCTCTCTCTGGGCACGTCTGTCATTATCAAGTACTGCAACAATCTGTTCACTCATTCCTCTGACCGGTACGAAGTAAGAGAATAATTTCTTCTGCTCCTCTGTCAGTCCGGCTTTCAGTCCAATCTCACTGGTTGCACTTAAATCATATCTTCCTGTTACAACAAATCCGGTATCAAATGGAACTCCGCTTCCTTTTGACTTCTTAATTCTGCGCTGAATCTCTTCCTCAGATGGTTCTTCAATTTCCAAGTCTCCTTCAAGGTCTTCCGGATCCGGAATCTCAGGAAGCTCATCTTCAAAGTCGTCTTCTTCGAAATCATCTTCCTCAAAATCATCCTCTTCCTCGAAGTCGTCCTCTTCCTCGAAATCGTCTTCCTCGAAGTCGTCCTCTTCCTCAAAGTCATCCTCTTCGTAATCGTCGTCTTCTACATAATCATCTTCATAGAAGTCATCGTCTTCCTCAAAGTCGTCTTCTTCCTCAAAGTCATCCTCTTCCTCAAAGTCGTCCTCTTCCTCGAAATCATCCTCTTCCTCGAAGTCGTCCTCTTCCTCGAAGTCATCCTCTTCCTCGAAGTCGTCCTCTTCCTCGAAGTTGTCCTCTTCCTCGAAATCATCCTCTTCCTCGAAATCGTCTTCGTCCTCGGATTCATCTTCCGGGAATTCATTCCACTCTGCATCGAATTCCTCTACTTCTTCCTCATCTTCCTCCGGGAATTCATCTGCAAAACCATCTTCGTCAAAATCGTCTTCGTCGAATCCATCTTCCTCTTCAAAATCATCGTCTTCGGATTCCTCGTCTTCAAAATCATCGTCTTCGGATTCTTCGTCTTCGAAATCATCCTCGTCTTCGGAATTGTCTTCCGAATCATCCTGGTTTTCTGTTTCCGGAATTTCTTCATCTTCTTGTACTTCTTCGATTTCTTCTACAGCGTCGACTTCATCTTCTGCTTCAAACTCTTCGTCCTCACCCTCAAAGTCTTCGTCTTCAAACTCTTCCTCTTCGAAATCATCTTCATCCTCAGAATCCTCGTCCTCCGTCTCCTCTTCTTCCGAAACTGCTTCAACAATCTCTTCTTCAGGTTCTTCCACAATATCGTCCAGCTCTTCTTCTGAAATAAACTGATCTACAATTTCTTCTTCAACAGATTCCCCTTCTGCTTTTGCAAGCTCCAGTTCCTCTTCTATATCAAAATTTTCCTCTTCTTTCTCCTGTGCTGTCACACGATCTTCCAGCTCTTCCACAAGCTGTCTGATATCATCAGAAAGCAATGCCTTTCTTCTTGCTTCCTCTGCCTCAAGACGAGCCTTCTCTTCCGCTTCACGACGAGCCTTCTCCTCCGCTTCACGACGAGCCTTCTCCTCTGCTTCAAGGCGAGCTTTCTCTTCCGCTTCACGGCGTGCTTTCTCTTCTGCTTCCTGACGGGCTTTTTCTTCTGCTTTCCGTCTTGCTATTTCTTCTACCTCGCGTCTCTCTGCCTCAAGTCTTTCTGCCTCTCGGCGGGCTTCCAGTGCTTCTCTCTCTTTTCTAAGTCGTTCTTCATCGGATGCTTTTTGCTTTGCGATCGCCTCAGCATTTACCTTCTGCTTAGCTTCCCATTCCATCAAGATGTCTTCAATCTTCATCTGACCTTCAATGCGGAGTTCCTCTTCTCGTTCCTCCATCTTCTTCTGGTCTTCCGGATTAATTCCACTCGCCATAGCCACGCCATTAGCCAGTGCTTCTTGAAGTGTCGCACCCTTCACAACTGTCGTAATAGACTTTTTTGGTCCTTCTGCCGCATGCTGAAGAATTCCTTCTAACTCTCTGACATTCCGAGCTTCTTCCGGAGTTTCCTTTCCGATTGGTTCAATGACTGGTGCTTCTGTTTCTACAACTTCTGGTTCCTCTGAAACAGCTTCTTCCGGCTCCAGGACTGGTTCCTCAGCTAGTGCTTCCGGCTCTTCTGAAACTGGTTCTTCTGAAACTGGTTCTTCTAAAACCGGTTCTTCTATCGGAACTTCTTTGTCTGCCTTGGCATTTTCTTCCATTGCCTTCAATGCTTCTCCAAGCTCTGCTGTCGGAATTCTTCTCGTTGCATCCAGACCATCCACAGTTTCTGTTGTATTGGCTCCTGATTCCTGCTGTTCTGCCTCCGCAGCTTCTGCTGCTTCCTGCGCTGCTTTAATCTGTTCTTTTGGAATTGATACAGTATCCTGTGGAATACTCTTTACATCCTTAAGCGCAGCTCGCTCAGGTTTTTTATCCACTGCTTTCTTAGGCTCTTTTTTCGGTACACCTTTATACTCATCGTACTTTTCCTGTTGGAGTGGTGTCAGTGGTTTGTACTTCATCTTCAATTCCATTGCCTGATATACATATTTTCCTTCGCTGAACCACAAGATCAAATCGTCACATTCTTCCAGGCACTTTGAGGTCATGCCTGCTTCATGATATAGCTTTGCGAGCTCATACGCCCATTTTTCAATATATTCTGCCTTTTTAAATTCTTCCAGTGCCGAAATCTGTTCTGACAGATCAGACCCTTGTGCCTTCAAAATCCGATATTTCAAAATGAATTGATTCGGATCTCTCGGTGCCAGTTTTACAAATTCCTCATAACAGTCCGAAGCCTCATTCAGATCATTCAGTTTCAGGGCAAGTACTGCCAGACGATACACAACCTTTCTGCTAGACGGTGCTCTGTCAAATGCGATCATAAGCGTATCACGGCTCTTCTGAAACTCCCCGTTATTCTCGTAGATTTCGCTTACTGTATTTAACATTGCCGGGCTCTTCACCCTTCTCCAGTCTATTGTATCGGCAATTTCCATTGCTTTTCTAAATTGTTTCTTTTCGTAATGTTCGAGCATCTGCTCGGTTTTTACCCGATATTCATATTTATCCAATATTCTCACCTCAAATTTTTTGACAATTCTACAGATACAAGTTTATCATACACCAGTCTTATTGTCAAAAACATACGAGATTTTGTTACAAAAATGTTACAAAATGATATCGTCCACTTTTTTGAAATCTTTCAGGCTATACGCTTCTATAATATTTCCCTGGATAACATAAAGCGTATCTTCTATATAAATACCTCTTGTGATCCTCATATTATTTCCATTGATTTCCTCATGCATCGTACATGTAAATCCTTGTTTTTCGTCGTAAGAAAATGTATAGTACTCCCGGCCGCCTTCGCTGTCTGCAGCAAAACCAATCAGATTTTTCTCTGCATCTACTAAAGCTGCCTTATAATCATAAGAAACATCTGTATAGTACACATTTTCAATGACATAGGTCTGCTCCTCTTTCACATTTTCCGGATCAGAAATATCGAACATCGTCAATTTCACGCCATCTGTTGACATAGTCTTTTCATCAACATTCATCCCAATACCCAGAAGCTTATTTTTCCCATACGGATGCAGATAATCTGAAAATCCAGGTATCTTCAACGCTCCTATGATCTTTGGATTTTTCGGATCCGACAGATCAACGGAAAATAACGGATCCGTCTCTTTAAATGTTACAAAGTATCCTGCCTTTCCCATAAATCTTGCGGAGTACACCCTCTCATCTTCTGCCAGACCTTTGATGGAGCCGGTTTCTTTCAGTTCTTGATTCAAAACATAAACACTGTTCGTGTCGCCATCGGTCACTACAACTCTCAGATATCCATCATATTCATCAATAGAAAATGAATCATTAATATAGCCGTCTATTTTGCACTGTGCCCCAGCCGTCAATTTCCCACTTTCATAAGAAACTTTTCGGATTGTCGTCACATCTTTTCCGGAATATTGCCACACATTTTCATAAAAATAAATATTATCGTTGCTCACATATAAATTGCCACCGTCTGCCAAAAGTGCCTTACTGTGCGCTGTCTCATTTGGATTTTCCAGAGAAACTGATGTGATGATCGAATACATATCTGCCTTTGAAATGGACGGAAGACAAATATCTGTTTCTTTAATCAGATTATCGTTTACAAGTGGTATATAGGACTTCGGATTCTTCGCCGTTATACCATCAAGTGTTACATAATAATCACTGAATAAGTATAAGTATCCATCTGCAATTCTTGAAGAATTGTAATATCCACTCTGACTGACCCTGCCAACTTCTTTTGGATTTTCCCGGTCTGAAATGTCATAAGTTACTGCGGTCGTATTAGCCCTCTGACCATATCCATAATCATCATCATTCCATTTGCCGCCCACATAACCGTCACACACTGCGATTAATTGATTTCTTTCAATGTCCAGATACATTTCCTGGATTTCAGAAACATCTTCCACTGTTATAGTAGCCGTTTGCTTCATCCGATTATCGCGGGTATCTATAATGGCAATCTGATCGCTCTTATCTTTTAACACGTAAAGGTATGTTCCATCTGTTTTAGCTGTATCCCCCTCATCCACACCTTCCTGACGTACATTTGTCTCAGAATAAGAACCGCTTGCCATTCCGGTGTCCGCTGCTGCAGTACTGCTTTCTTCAATATTCTGTGCTACATCTCCACTTGCCTTACTGTCAGCTGATTCATCGACTCTTATATCATTCAATGATCTTGCCCCGTTTGAAGTGTATGCACTGTCTCTTTCCTGATCTTTCTTATATTTTTCCAAATATGCATAGACATCCTTATATTCCGCCGCACTTTCTACTTTCGTACTGTCACTGATCGTCACATCACTGCCTGCTATCTTATCATCTCGAGTCTCGTCTTCCATTTTAAAATAATTCTGGTATACCATCACTCCTACGATCAGCACCAGGCATGCTGCTGCCAGCCCACTAATTCTCGCCGGAGTCCACACTTTTTTCTTCTTTCCTGCAAGCTTTGCTTCAATCTGTCTCGGTTCAAGCGCTTTCGGCACCGGAACCTGTTCTGACTTTTCCTTTATTTTCCGAATCATGTCCTGCTCATTCTTATTCATAAAATGTCCTCCCATCCAACACACACTGCATCTTCTCCAGCGCCCGGCTTCGTTTTACCCGAACAGTTCCCGGCTTCAGGCTTAGGGTCTTCCCGATTTCTGTGCTGTTATAACCGCCAAACACTGACAGCCCGACTATCATTTGCTCTTCTTCTGAAAGAATAAAAAATGCATTTCTCACATCCATCGCAAGTCCCACATCTTCTTCATGAATTCCTTCCACCTGTCCTTCCGGGAAAAAATCTTCTGTCTGCTGTATTCCTTCTTTCGCCACCTGTTTCAATCTTTTCTTACATATATTTGACAAAATTGTAAAAATCCAGCTCTTGAAAGCTTCTTCTTTTCGAAGTTTATGTATATGTTCATAAGCAGATAACACTGCCGCACTCACCGCGTCTTCTGCCTCATGCGGATCACGCATCAGACAAAGCGCGTAGCGATAGAGGTCTTGATAGACCTGCTCATATAGCTTTGAAAATGCTTTTGCATCACATTTCATTCTTTTTCCTCCTCAATTTGTTTTTCTCAAGAAGTTCTCCACACTCCTCCATTGACTTATCCAACTGCCGTTCCCAATACCCAGTGTAAAAAGTATTATTACTTCTTCTACATATAAGAGTCCCAAAATATCCCAAGTGTTACAAAAAGGCGTCACTTTTTTTCATAAGTGCCGCCTTTTATTTACATTCGTTTATTCAATTATATTACCGCCAAAAATACTGCGCAAGATAAAATTCAGCGTAATTCCCAGTGCAACGGAACATAGAACATGAATTTTACCTATCGGATTATTTAGCCCTTATAATAATTAATCAGACAACCTTTGAGAATAATCTCTCTTTCTGCGTCTGTCATATCGCCAAGTGTAAATGTGACTTCTTTCAATGTATCTCCGACTACATAAGCTTTAATCTCTGCATCTTTGTTTTCCACTGCTTTTCTGATTTCCGGTACAAAGATATAATCGCCATTTTTGAAGCTTAATTTCTTGTCGTCTTCTTTTGTGATAAATGGAAGCATTCCCCAGTTGATCAGATTGGAGCGATATCTTTTTGTCGCATATTCATTTGCAATATTCGCCCAGCCACCGAGCACCTTCTGACAGGAAGCTGCCTGCTCTCTTGCTGAACCGTCACCTGGTTTTACTGCAAAGATCGTACTTCCGACTCCGATATTTCCTTTTCCTGCTTCCGGATATTTCTCCTGGATCTTTGCCATAACCGGTTTTAATTCTTCCAATACCTCTAACGGACATTCGCCTGCTTCGATTGCTTTCTGTGCTTTCTGTACTTCCTTTGCACGTCCTACATATGCAGGATCTTTTCTGGAAAGTGCAAACTCTGCCAGTCCAAGTGGATTGGATCTGTAAGAAGATGTTTCTCCAGATGGGATCAGCTCATCTGTTGTTGTAACCGGATCGTGAATCTCTGATACAACTTTCAATACCAGATTCTCCGGAAGTGCTGACATTGCCGGCCAGTCTTTGATATTCGGTCCGAACTTGATCTTTGTATCCGGATCAGCCACACCATGACTGTCAAATACACGATTTGCATAAATCTTCTGGTCAAAGTGGTATTTCTGTCCCTTGTATTCTACGTCCATATCTGTTGCAGGTGTCAGGAAGCCTTTATTTGCTGCTGTTGCTGCAATTGAACGGGCATCCATAAGTGCAACGGATGCAATCTGTCCACTCTGAAGCTTGGAACCTTCACGGTTCGGGAAGTTTCTTGTAGAGTGGCGAATAGAAAATGCGTTATTTGCCGGTGTATCTCCAGCTCCAAAGCATGGTCCGCAGAATGCTGTTTTTACAATTGTTCCTGCTTCCATAAGATCCGCAACTGCACCGTTTTTCACAAGTTCCATATAGATTGGTGTACTTGCCGGATATACACTAAATGTAAATTCATCTGAGCCAATGTAATGACCTTTTATGATGTCTGCTGCTGCGCAGATATTTTCAAATCCACCACCGGCACATCCTGCGATGATTCCCTGATCCACATAAAGTTTTCCATCAATCACTTTATTCTGAAGTGAATAATCCACAGCACCATCCAGGCTCACCAGTGCTTTCTGCTCTACATCGTGAAGCACGTCTTTCAGATTCTTACGCACTTCGTCGATCGTATATACATTTGACGGATGGAACGGCATTGCGATCATCGGACGTATCTCGCTTAAGTTCACATAGACCATACCATCATAATATGTAACTGCACCAGGATTCAGTTCTTTGTAATCTTCACTTCTGCCGTGGATCTCATAGAACTCCTTAATCTTATCATCTGTTTTCCAGATAGAAGACAGACATGTTGTCTCCGTTGTCATAACATCGATTCCGATACGGAAATCAGCACTTAACTTCTCCACACCTGGTCCGACAAATTCCATAACTTTATTGTTTACATAACCATTTGCAAATGTTGCACCTATAATTGCCAGTGCCACGTCCTGTGGTCCGACGCCTTTGACCGGCTCTCCGTCCAAATAAATTCCAATCACACCTGGCATCTTAATATCATATGTCTTATTCAGGAGCTGCTTTACAAGTTCCGGTCCGCCTTCACCCATAGCCATCGTTCCAAGTGCTCCATAACGGGTATGGCTGTCGGATCCAAGGATCATCTTGCCGCCGCCTGCCAGCATCTCACGGGCAAACTGGTGAATAACTGCCTGATGCGGCGGTACATAGACACCGCCATATTTCTTCGCACAAGTCAGTCCAAACATGTGATCATCTTCATTAATCGTTCCGCCGACCGCGCAGAGTGAGTTGTGACAGTTCGTCAATACATATGGAATTGGAAACTTCTCCAGTCCTGAAGCTCTCGCTGTCTGAATAATTCCGACAAATGTAATGTCATGAGATGTCAGCTTATCAAATTTGATCTGCAGTCTCTCCATATTGCCTGATATATTATGAGCCTCTAAAATTCCGTAAGCCATTGTCTGCGTTCTGGCTTCCTCCTTGGATACCTCACGGCCTGTCTTTGCCTTTACTTCTGCTTCGTCCGTAATGATCTCGGTGCCATTTACCAGATACGCACCGCCGTCATATAATTTCAACATGTCTAGTCCTCCTGATTACCTGTAATTATATTCTTCTGAATAATTACGTTTATTTCCAGATTGTATACATGTATATATTAGCACATCGCATGACATATGTCCAACCATTTATTCACCCTTTTTCATTCCCTTTTCTTCAATACCTTCTGATAAATTACACATATCATTCAATTCCTCCCTGATTTTTTCATCTACTGGAATATCTAACTCTTCATAACGAAAGCTTTACCTTTAATTAATTACTGTCTCAAATTTAAAATGTCAAAACGCCTTACATTTTAGCTACTAAAAACACAAAATATTATTTTAAAAATATTAACCAAATACCCTAAAGAGGAAGATTCCACAAATCCTTCTTATGAAATCTTCCCCTTTTGTTACTTAAATCTTTTTAAAAGTCAGACCTTTTCTTACTTTTCTTTTTCAACTGCTTTCTTAACAGTTTCCACAGGTACTCCTAGTATCTCAGAAACCTTTTCCAAATCACCGATATTTTTATACGCATTACAAATGAGTTGTTCTGTCACTTCTTCTGTTACCTGATCTCTTACCTCTTGAAATTCTTCTGCCATCAATTCTTTTAATGCTTCACACATACTCGATTTTACCTCCTTCATTGCCTTCCAGTTTGCTCGCGTGATAACTTCCATTGCCGCCTGGTATAATTTAGAGTTTTTCTTTTCTTCATATTGTCTCACTAGATTTTCAATTTCCATTCTATCTGTGATGTCATTCCTCAGACTACAGAGCCAGCGGTTTTCCTCTTTATCCAGCTCTTTTGTAATGAGTAACTGTATGGGAAATGCATCTCCTGTTATATAATAGATTCCAGATTCAACACATTCTATTTGCAGTTTGCGAAACTCTTGTAAATGCCGGAGCATTTTCACAGGATAATGATTACAAATAAAAGTAATCGTTAATTCTTCCGGTTTAATTTCACACACATGCTCTGTATCCGACTGATAAAAGCAGCAATAACCATATACTTTATAGAAATCATTGATTGTCAGATAATCGTCCGGGCTTTTATATTCAATAATATTGTGCTTTCGGAATATCCGTCCTATGTTCTTTTGAATCTTTTCTTCACCACGAATTTTAATCACCAATTCATCAATCCGCATTGGCTGTTTCGATAATAAATGTTCCGGTTCAAATGTCATTTTTTCAATTTCATTTTCAAATTCAATCTGAATAGATGCTTCAAATGCCGGGTGCCATTCTATGATTTTTCTTTTGTCCATCTAATTCTCCTCTCATTATAATTTTTTTGGTACCTGTTTTCAATAGAACTTCCTACGTTTACAAGTTACATTTTTCATATCGGGTAATTGTTTCAGAATTCGAAACGCCGAAATGAACACCTTACGGCTTGAATATTCGGAGACTAGACTTCCTCCTGAATTGGACATATCATAGCATACTCTTCTCTAGAAGTAAAGCATTACATAGAAAAAGGTTGAAACCTAGATTCCAACCCTTTTTAATAATATATTTCTTTTATTTTACACCATCACTTTTCGTTTCCCCAATAGTGCCATCTCTTCCACATTTTTTGTAGCATACAGTATTGTAACTCCGGTTCTCTCCTGCAATTCCACCAGCTCCTGAGTCAACTGATTATGGAATTTGGGACTTACATTGCGAAGCGGCTCATCCATGAGGATTACATCTGGCTCCAAAATCATGGCACGCGCCAGCGCGGTCCGATGTTTCCACAGATCTGACAAGTTTTTTACTTTTGCAAATCGGACTTCTACAAGATCCAGAAGTTCCATCACTTCCAGTGTCCGTTTTCCTATTTCTTTTTCATCTATGCCGCGAAGTCTTAAGCCCAGTTCTACATTTTCCAGAACTGTCATTCGTGGATACACAGTATAATTCTGAAAAATCATAGCAATTCCACGCTCCTCCGGTGGAAGACTGTTGACCAGCTTGTCTCCAATCCATATCTCTCCGTTTTTCACTTCATCAAGACCTGCGATCATGCGCATAACAGCACTTTTTCCACTCCCGGATGGGCCAGTCAATATTACAAATTCTCCGTCTTCAATCTGGAAATTTAAATCCTTTACTGCCTCATATCCATTCGGAAATGCGCGATCTACATGTTTTAATGTCAGACTTGCCATCTGATCAGCCCCTTTCTTTGTCTTCCCCTGACTACTGTAATTCAGGCTTTTTATCCATCATTACTTTTTTACAACAACGCCTGGTAAATGTCTCTCTTTCCGACTCCCCGGTCTTTCGCGACCATTTTCATTGCTTCTTTTTTCTGAATCCCCTGATCCATATAATAATCCATATGTTCCTGAATGGACATTTCTTCCCATTTCTGGCGTTCTTCTTCTATCTGTTCCTGACGGCTCTTACCCTCAATGACAAGCACGCATTCCCCTTTTGGTTCCTGCTCTTTATAATATTCCACTGCCGCACTGATCGTTGTTGCAAAGACGGTCTCATGCTTTTTCGTAAGCTCCCGGCAAATGCGGATTCTTCTGTCACCCAAGGTCGCAAGCAGAAGCTCTAATGTCCGGACCAGTCTGTGCGGTGCTTCGTAGATAATCATAGTTCTTGTCTCTTCCATCAGTTCGTTCAGCACTGCCTGTCGTTCTTTTTTATCTGTCGGAAGAAATGCTTCAAACGCGAATCTTCTTGTGGACAATCCGGAAATGGTCAGCGCTGTGATGCAAGCTGCTGCTCCCGGAACTGCTGTCACAGTGATTCCTGCTTCCTGACACATTGCCACCAGCTCCTCACCCGGATCGGAGATTCCCGGTGTTCCCGCATCCGTGATCAGTGCAATATCTTCACCATTTTCCAAGTGCTCGATCAACGTATGCGCTTTTGCAATCTTGTTATATTCATGATAACTGGTCATCGGTGTGTGAATATCAAAATGATTCAAAAGCTTAATGCTATTGCGGGTATCCTCTGCTGCGATCAGATCAACTTCTTTTAAAATACGGACACAACGAAATGTCATGTCCTCCAGGTTGCCGATCGGAGTTGCACACAGATATAATGTTCCTGACATATAATTCTCCTTTTATTTCATCCCGTACAATTTCAGTACTTCTTCCGTATACTCCCCGTCTTTCGTGTAGACTATGAGCGGCGGGTCTACGGCGAGGCGTGGTTTTCCGCCTTTGAGGCCCTCGATAAGAACCATGTTTGGCTCTTTGTCTGCATATGGGTGGACGAGACGCATGCGCTTCGGCTCGATTCTGTAATTGCACATTTTTGTAAAGATTTCCGGCAGGCGGAAAGGACGGTGCACCATGTAGAAACGTCCTTTCATTTTCAGTACTTTTGCACTTTCTCGCAGAAGATCATCTAATGTGCATAACGCTTCATGTCTTGCGATATACAAAGCCTCGTTATCATTTTTCAGGCCGTGTTCTCCAATCATATACGGTGGATTGGATACAATGACTTCATACGAATCATTTCCAAATATGTGACTTGCCTCTTTGATATCACCGGTAACGATATCTATCTTGTTCTCCAGCCCGTTGTGTGCCACGCTTCTTCTTGCCATATCAGCACTTTCTTCCTGAACTTCCAGACCTGTATAATGAAGTCCCGGATTCTTTGCTTCCAGTAAAATCGGAAGAATTCCGGTTCCGGTCCCAAGATCCAGTGCTTGTTCCCCACGTTTTACTTTTGCATAGGAAGACAGAAGCACGGCGTCCATGCCAAAGCAGAACCGACCGGGCTTCTGTATAATCTCATAGCCCTTCACCTGGAGATCATCCAGGCGTTCATCGGGCTTCTTATTAGTCATCATTTAACTTGGAGGCGCCATTTTTCTCCTCCAGAGCTTTTAACTGTGCAAACTCCTCTTTCGAAAGCTTTGCATCTTTTTTCTTCTTTCTTGATTTGAATCTCAGCTCACCTGCCGGATATTCACGGATTTCTTTTTCATCGTTATCCAGCGTCACAATAACCTTTACAATCTGACGCAGTACGTGAACGGCCTGAACTTCACCATGAAGTCCTTCCGGCGTCGTCACATGATCTCCAACTCCCGGAAGCTGACGGTTCAGCTCTTCATAGGTCTCTTCTTCGTTAGTCAGACAGCACATCAGTCTGCCGCAGACTCCGGATATCTTTGTCGGATTCAGAGACAGGTTCTGCTCTTTCGCCATCTTGATCGATACCGGTGCGAACTCAGACAGATACGTGTGACAGCAAAGTGGTCTTCCACAGATACCAATGCCTCCACGAATCTTCGTCTCATCACGGACACCAATCTGACGAAGCTCGATACGTGTACGGAACACGCTTGCCAGATCTTTTACCAGCTCACGGAAATCAATTCTTCCATCTGCGGTAAAGTAAAATAACACTTTATTATTATCAAATGTATACTCCGCATCTATAAGCTTCATTTCCAGACCGTGTTTACGGATCTTCTCTAAGCAGATGTTAAATGCTTCTTTTTCTTTTTCTCTGTTTTTCTCTTCTTTTTTGTAATCCTCTTCGTTTGCAATTCGAATCACAGATTTTAAAGGCTGTGTGATCTTGTCGTCTTCTACTTCTTTCGGACCTGTCACAACCTTTCCGAACTCAACACCGCGAGCCGTCTCTACGATGACACGGTCTTGGGGTTTAATCTCTAATTTCCCCGGTGAGAAAAAGTAGATCTTTCCCGCCTGACGGAATCTTACTCCGATTACTTTTGTCATAAATCTAGTTCTCCTTTATCGTCAGGAACAAAAGCTCCATGACCAGATCAAAGTTAACATTTGCTTTTAATCTGGCTTTTGCTTTGTCAAGGCTGTCCAGAATCGTCTCAATTCCTTCATAAGAACTGCGTCTTGCCTGCTCACGCATGCAGTCGATCTGATCTTTGAATACAACCTTATCTATTTCCCTTGTCGCTTTATATAACAAGACATCTCTGTACCATACCATGATCAGGTCAAGATAGTCGTTGATTTCAACTTTATAAAGAGTGCAGCGTTTCACTGCCTCCACAAGCTCACTGATATCCATCTCATTTATATGGCGCATCAGGTTCAGGACTTCGTCCTTGAGCTCATTAAAATGTTCGGAACCTGCCAGTTTGATAGCTTTTCCAAGGTTCCCCTGTGCAAATGCAGCGCAGACTTCAGCTTTGTAATCTGGTACTTCCATTCTCTCCATGAGATATTTTTTAATCAGTGCATCTTTGATGTAGCGAAGTTTTAACATGACACATCTGGAATTAATTGTCGGAAGCAATACGTCTGCATTTTCCGTCAGCAGAATAAATACTGCATACTGTGGCGGTTCTTCAATCGTCTTTAATAACGCATTCTGTGCCTGTACCGTCATAATATCAGCTTCCGGAATAATATAAACTTTATACGGGCCCTGATATGGCTTGATTGCAACTGTATTATTGATCTGTGTGCGCACATCATCGACTCCGATGGATCCCGGCTTCTCATGTGTCACCCAGATAATATCCGGATGGTTATTCGATTCTGCTTGTACACAGGAATGACATTTATTACATGGTTCCGGTCCATGTTCTTCACATAAAAGTGCCATGGCAAATAACTTTGCCAGCATCTTCTTTCCGGTTCCGCGCTCGCCATTCACAATGTACGCCTGTGATACCCGATTCTCGGCAACTGCATTCTGCAAATATTGAATTACATCTCTGTGTCCTACTACATCTTTAAAACTTCCCATATCGTATGTCCTCTATAATTTCATCTAAGCATCTTTTTTGGTCATCATTGTAATAACGCTTCTTTATTCCCGTAGCTCTCAGATGCTCCTCGGAAAAATCTTCCGTATCTGCGAGAAATCTTCTGCACATCTCCGCATAACGTGGCACTTCCTGCTGCCGCTCTCTCGTAAGTGCACGGTTCAGCCGCTCGCCGTCCTCTACTTCGATGTACACCGGAACAAGATACGCCGCTCCGTAATATTTCTTTAACTTTCCATAGGACTCCAGCGTTCCGATCATCAGATAGTCGGATTCTGCCAGATTGACCTGTCCATCTTCTATTGTAGCATATTTCCATGCTCCGTGAACAGTATTATAAGTACGAAGTTCAACAACCTTTCCCTGTCTCTCGAAAATATGCATCTGTTCATCTGTCACAAAATGGTATTCGACGCCTTCTCTTTCACCTTCCCGCTTCGGTCTGGTCGTGTAAAGCGTCACTGTCTGAAGCATCGGCAGCTCTTGCTTGATCTTCCGGAATAATGTATCTTTTCCAGATGAACTCTTGCCCATTATATAATATATCTTACCCATGCGTCCATACCTCTATGTATCCTTCTTTTTCTACTCCCTGTATCTCATATGTTCTTTCCATATACCATTGAAAATGTTCCCGGATCTGCGCTGTGATTCGTTCCCCCGGCACCAGCATCGGGATCCCCGGCGGATAGAGATACGCGTACTCCGCGGAAATGTAGCCTTCGCTCTGTGTCAATGGCACAACCTGAAACCCATCTGCCCCTGCGTCTTTCATGCTGATGACCTGCGCCGGTGAATAGATTACTTCCGCCTGTGGCAGATGTCCCGGTTCTATATCGTAATTTTTTTCTTTCTTTTTCGACTTTTTGATTTCTTCCGGCACTACGTCTGAATCTACAGTGTTATAAGCCCCCTGTAAAGGTTTATATTTCTTATCCAACTCATAAATTGCTTTTATAAGCCGTTTCATTCCTTCATCTGTATCCCCGACCGAAGTCATGGCAATCACATAAGTCCCCGCGGCCATCTCCATTTGCAAGTGGTACTGATTTAATAAATCTTCCTGCAATTGAATACCTGTTGCTTCTGCACCATATGTATCCGCAAGTCCTTTCGTAAGTCCTGCTACTGATAATACAAGCTTTGACTTATCATAATGTTTGGTCTCTGCCAGCCGGATATGTTCACATTTTCCAAGTTCTTCTCTACATCTCTTCAAACGCTCCACATACGGGTCAAAAACTTCCTCGCAGTGATGATCCAGCATCTCCATGCACTGATCGATTCCCGCCATCAGAATATAAGACGGACTGCTGCTCTGTAACATATGCAGATATCGTCTCACCTTTTCCCGGTTTACCAGATTTCCATTCATGTGGAGAAGTGCTGTCTGGGTAAATGCCGGAAGTGTCTTGTGAACACTGTGGATTACAATGTCTGCGCCTTTTTGATTTGCATTTTCCGGAAAATAGGGATGAAAACCAAAATGAGCCCCGTGTGCTTCATCCACGATCAGCGGCAGTCCTTTTTCATGTGCGGCCTTTGCTATCTCGGCCACATCCGACACAATTCCATCGTAAGTCGGAGATACAATCATGACTGCTCGGATCTGTGGATACCGATTAAGGGCCCTCCTCACATCCTCTGCGGATATCTCAATATTCAACTGTAACTCTGAATCAAACCTGGGATAGAGATACACCGGATTCAACTCATTCATGTAGATTGCATGATAGACCGATTTGTGACAATTGCGCGCCACAAGAATCTGATCTCCTTTATTCGTCACACCCGCGATAGCACTCAGAATTCCAACTGTACTTCCATTTACCAGAAAATGTGTCTCATCTGCATGATAGATTCTGGCTGCCCGTTCCTGAGCCTCTTTCAGGATTCCTTCTGCATGATGAAGATCATCAAATCCTTCAATCTCTGTAATATCTACAGTATAAGGATCCGCATCCCAGGACATATGCATCTTACGCTTATGTCCCGGCATGTGAAATCCATAATAGTCAGAATCGCTATACGCTTTTAATTTTTCGTATATCGTTGCCATTCTTATAATCTCTTAAGAAGTTCTTCTCTTTCTTTTTCGTATCCCGGTTTTCCAAGAAGTGCGAACATGTTCTTCTTGTAGCTCTCAACACCCGGCTGATTAAATGGATTTACTCCAAGAATATATCCGCTGACACCGCATGCGAACTCGTACATATAGAATAACTGTCCAAGTGACTTCTCGTCCTGCGCCGGAATTGTCACTTTCAGATTCGGAACCTGTCCGTCTGTATGTGCAAGAATCGTACCATTCATAGCACTCTTATTTACAAAATCCATTGTCTTGCCTGCAAGGTAGTTCAGTCCGTCCAGATCCACCGGCTCCTCACCGATTGTGATCTGCTCTGTCGGCTCCTCCACTTCCATAACAGTCTCGAACATAATTCTGCTTCCATCCTGAATGAACTGTCCCATAGAGTGAAGATCTGTTGTAAGGTCTACAGATGCAGGGAAGATTCCTTTCTTATCCTTGCCTTCACTCTCTCCGAAGAGCTGTTTCCACCACTCAGATACATAATGCAGGCTTGGCTCATAATTTGCCATGATCTCAACCGCTTTTCCCTTACGGAGCAGAATGTTACGTGTTGCTGCATAAAGCATTGCGTCATTTTCCTCAAATGGATTCTCAAGTGCGAATTTTCTTCCTTCTGCTGCACCTTCCATCAGCTTGTCAATATCAGCTCCGCTGACTGCGATTGGAAGAAGTCCAACAGCTGTCAGTACAGAGAAACGTCCTCCAACATCATCCGGTACTACGAACTCTTCGTATCCTTCCTCATCAGCAAGTCCTTTCAGAGCTCCACGAGCTTTGTCTGTTGTTGCATAGATTCTCTTAGCAGCCTCAGCTTTGCCATACTTCTTCTCCAGCATCTCCTTGAAAATACGGAATGCGATTGCAGGCTCTGTTGTTGTTCCGGATTTGGAAATGATATTAACTGAGAAATCTCTGTCTCCAATCACTTCAATCAGGTGTTTCAGATATGTACTGCTGATGCTGTTACCGGCAAAATAAATCTCCGGAGCTTTGCGGATCTCTTTTGATACTACATTATAAAAGCTGTGTCCAAGAAATTCGATTGCTGCTCTTGCGCCAAGATAAGATCCTCCGATACCGATTACTACCAGCACCTCTGAATCTGACTGGATCTTTGCAGCGGCTTTCTTGATTCTCTCGAACTCCTCTTTATCATAATCAACCGGAAGATCGATCCAGCCAAGGAAATCATTTCCTGCTCCCTCCCTTCCCAGGAGTTCAGCTTTCGCAGCCTCGGTAATCTTCTTCATAGATTCCATCTCATGTGCGCTGATAAACGCATCTGCCTTTGAATAATCAAATGTTACTTTACTTCCCATTGGACTCGTCCTCCTTATGCTACCTGTTACGTTCTAGTTCTTGTCTCGAAGAAATCTGTATAATTTTCTTCTTATAAATGTGACAGCTCACAGACAGTCCTTGTTTCACAAAACTAACTTTGAGCCGTTATCTATATTTTAACAAATCAGTCTCTTATTATCAAGCCATAAACTCCTCCAGGATTTCTCGGATACGCTGATTTCTGTTTGCCTCGTCCTGCGCCTTTGTCTCTTCCGATTCTATTGTTTTTTCTATTTTTTCTGTTTTACCTGGTTTTTGCGATATAGCTGTCTTTTTGACTTTCCGGTCATCTTCCACCTGCAGCGGTTCTGTCTTATACATCGCCCAAAGCAGACTGTCCATAGATCCAGGAAATTCCTGCTTTGGTTCCTGCTTCTTCTGATTCACAGATTCGTCTGGCAAGTTATCACCCTCTGCCCTTCCTGCATTTTCTGGCATTCTGGTATTCTTCACAATTCCTGTATTTTCTGGCATTCTGATATTCTTCACAATTCCTGTATCTTCTGGCATTCTGGTATTCTCACCCATTTTCGCTTCTTCTGGCATTCTGGTATTCTTCGTCATTCCTGCATTTTCTTGTGTTCTGGCACTCTCCGCTATTCTCGCTTCTTCTGATCTTGCCTCTTCTGCCAGAACTTCTTTCTTGTATGTTTTTTCATAGCGATGCTGATAAATATTTTCCAAGTAATCTACCATATAATTTCGTACTGCCTCCAGCCGGTACTCCTCATCCGTCAGCATATGTACCAAGAATACGATTAACGCCAGCGCCACGCCGGTTCCGCCGATCATAGCTGTCTGCTCTGTCGCCCCTTTAATCCGATAACTTATGATTGCACCGACTCCGCCAAGAATCAGACAAAGTCCGGCACCCGCCATCTGTAACCGCCGCCATGCATGGAGCCTGACTCCACCAATCCGGTATTCATAGAGATACTTGTCCACAAATACGCCTACGTTTTCCACCTTTTCACTGATCATACAGGTGTGCTCGAATTTCGCCCGCACAAGCCGCATCAACGGATGATTACTCTTCCCCATACTTTCCGCTGCTGCCACCAGCTTCCTAAGTGTTCTTCCAACGACCACCTTTGACACAACTCCGGCAAATGCACTCATTCCCATCAGTACATAGATCACATGTCTGTCTAACATTAATTCTAACATGATAAAAGCCCTCCTTTTGGCACCAATTATAATGGATTTTCCAAAAGAAGGGCGAAAAACCGTTCCCCATAAAGCGACATCTGCACACCGCAGATTATGGTATTTTTTCTTATATTTTATCGAATCATTTATTCTCTGGTTTTAAATCATCGGGAGCAATTCCTTTACAAGCGCCACGCTGTGGGCAATTGCCTGTTTTTCAAACTCTGGATAATCCATCGTTGCACTGTTGTCAGCTTTATCAGAAATTGCTCGAATGATGACATACGAAACTTTGTTAAGATAAGCGGCGTGCGCAATTCCGGCTCCCTCCATCTCTGTGCAAAGAGCCTGAAAATTCTCCACGATACGTGCTTTCACTTCTCCGGAAGAAATGAACTGATCTCCACTTGCGACCCTTCCTGTAAATGTATGGATCTGCGGATTTGCTTTTTCATTTGCCTTCACTGCAAGCTCTACCAGATGCGGATCTGCCGGGAATGTGCGTGTATCCATTCTTGGCACCTGCCCGATTGCATCTCCAAATATGGTTGCGTCCATATCATGATGCACCGCATCTGTAGAAATCACCATATCACCAATGTCAATTCTTGCATCCAGGGATCCTGCAATACCTGTATTGATCAACATATCTACGCCAAATTTATCCACCAGGATCTGCGCGCAGATTGCCGCATTAACTTTACCGATTCCACTTCTTACAACAACCGTGTCCTTCCCACAAAGAGTTCCTTTATAAAATGTCATGGAAGCAAACTCTATCACTTTAGCATCTGCCATCTCACTTTTCAGAGCTGCAACTTCCTCTTCCATTGCTCCAATAATACCTATCATCCGATTTTCCTCCTGCTATGCATTTTTACTGTGCGATTCCCGCACAGTTCCTTTATCCGACTGCCTTTTTCGCTATCATTACAAACATTTCCTGTTATCCTGTACATTATCCCCTACCCCATGCACAAATGTCAAGCATTGATACTCTTTACTGCACCTGTGTATTCCTCTATGTACTCTTTTTCATATTATTGGAAATCTTAATTTTTCTTTACAAGTAGATTCTTCTCTGTTAGAATGGCTTCTGATATTCATATATCTGGTATAACACATAGGAGGGTATTTAACATGGATTATAAAACACATGGTGTCTGTTCCAGCATGATTCACGTAGAGCTGGACGGCGATAAAATTAAAGATGTGGATTTTGTAGGTGGATGCAACGGTAATCTTCAGGGAATCTCAAGCCTTGTAAAAGGAATGAAAGTGGAAGAGGCCATCGAAAGACTTTCCGGAATCAAATGCGGTTCCAAAGCAACTTCCTGCCCGGATCAGCTTGCCAAAGCACTCCGCGAAGCAATCGCTCAGTAAATTGATTCATTTACTATAATATGCAAATTTGATTGACAGGCAAAAGGACAGAAGGTTTTATTTTCTGTCCTTTTTGTAACTATTCTTCGCTAAATTCACTTTCTCAAAATGTCTGGAATCTCTCTAGAAATCTTTTGGTTCTTTCATTTTGAGGATTTGAAAAAATCTTCTCTGGAGTTCCTTCCTCTATAATTCTGCCGTCGTCCATAAATATGATCCTGTCAGCAATTTCCTTTGCGAAGCTCATTTCATGCGTAACAATAATCATCGTACGCTTATGTTCATTCGCCAAATTTCTCAATATGTCCAAGATTCCAAGTACAAGCTCCGGATCCAAAGAAGATGTCGGTTCATCCAGTAAAATTAATTTGGGATTCACTGCCATTGCCCTTGCAATTCCTACTCGCTGCTGTTGTCCTCCTGATAATCTCGACGGATATTCATTAACTTTATCCAACAATCCTACCTGATCCAGATATTGCAAAGCCTTTTCTTTTGCTATTTCTTTTTCGATTTTCTGGACAGATGTCATTGGCAACATAACATTTTCAATTACTGTCTTATTTTTAAATATATTGTAATTCTGAAATACCATCGAAGTTTTTAATCTTAGCTGTTTAATTTCTTTTTCTGTACATTTTTCAGCATCTACTTTTACATTATCAATTTCAATAATCCCCTTCTCTGGTCGTTCAATATAATTAATGCACCTTAAAAAAGTTGACTTTCCCATTCCAGACGGTCCGATTATTACAATAACTTCTCCCGTATCAGCCTGAAAATCAATTCCTTTCAGAACAGCCAATTCTCCAAAGCTTTTATGTAAATCCGTTACTTTAATCATTCCAGTTCTCCATTTTTCAATTGTTCATATACACTTGGACGCACATAAGGTTTACCCAATTTTCCATAATGCACATTCTTATCGACAGCAACTCCCAATTCCATAGGATCATCGAGTCTTTCGCTAATCTGATCTTTCTGAGTCGGATAATCAATATAATTCATAGTTTGTATAATACCGTCCGTCAACGGCTCAAATTGTTGAATTGGAAGACCAACTCCCATTTCATCGTCTTCCCAAGCGCACATCTTTCTCGTACCTGCACATAAAACAGAAAAATTCATATCATTTTTTTCAAATGGACCAGCTGTCAAATCTGCACACACACCTTGATTGCCAGCCATATATAAATTCTTAGGAATTCCCCATTTATACGTATACCCTTGAACAACACGCATTAATTGATATGCATTGACCATAAATATAGCAACATCTGCATCTTCTAATTGCTCTAATGGACCAAGTTGAACTCCATATATTTTTTGTTTTATCCTTGAAATATCTTTTGTTACATCTTTTGCAACCGCCCTACTTTCATAAAGATTTAAGCTATAATACCTCTGTCCAGATTCTACGCACTCCATTTCCTCATCGAGCCCCAGCGCTTCCAACGCACATCTGCAGCCAAAATTTTCTAATTTTGCTTTAAAGCAATTGTCCTCCATTGCATGCTTTACCATCATACAATAACTCGTTTTTCTACCATATTCCTCTACAGATAACTTATCATACTCATGTTTGAAGTAGAGAAATCGTACGCCTATAATCTTTCTCCGAAGTCCCAATGCTTTTGTCATTCTATTCACATCTCTGTTTTTCATATCATCTTTCTCCTCGTTATCTATAAATATTTACAAATCTTTGATTCCATATAGCGTAACAGCCGATCTATCACAACTAAAACTACCCAGTATACAACTCCCACAGATATATACGCCTCGAAGAAGTTTAAAGATGAAGCTGCCAAAATTTTGGCCTGTGCAAGTATATCTACAACCCCTATCGTAAATCCTATCGCAGTATTTTTTATCATGGAAATAAATGAATTTCCCAATGACGGAAATGCTGCTACAAACGCCTGTGGCAAAATCACTTCTTTGTAGGCACTCACTGGGCTTAATCCAATAGACAAAGCTGCTTCTCTCTGTCCTTTATCCACAGCCAGTAATCCCCCTCGGATAACCTCTGAAATAAATGCTGCAGAATTCATCGCTATGGTAATGACCAAAACAGTTCCCCCGACCAGATTTCTCATAACAGGAAATATTTGTGGAAGTCCAAAATAGAAAATAAACAATTGAGTAATATATGGAGTTGATCTGAAGTAAGAAATATATAGTCCCGCCAATGTTCTTAATATTTTAAATCTGGAGGTAAAACAAATTTCCAAAAAAAGTCCTAATACAAAAGCTATTGCAAACGCGACACATCCTAAACATAATGTATATGGTATCTTTAACATCAGTTTCGGAAATATTGAAACAAAAAATTGTGTATCAAAATCCATTTCTATCTCCTTTGCCAAGAAAAGGCAGTCTTCATGACTGCCTTTTCTAAATTCATTATCTATTCAGTAATTTCCTCTTTTGAAATGTCTCTGCCGAAATATTTCTCTGATAACTCTGACATTGTTCCATCGTCCTGCATTTCTTCAATTGCTTTATTCACTGCATTTATCATATCTGGATCAACATCTTTTGCAAATGGAAATGCATTTTTGTCAATTAGAATTGGATCGCCAATTAATTTGAAATCATACTCACCTTTTTCATTAATCTGATCAAAAGATAATACTGTAATCGGGAATGCATCATAATGTCCAACTTTTAACTCATCATAAATATTTCCCTCTGTTGTAACAAGCTCCATTTTCTTATCATCTGGAAAAGTATCATTTATTTTGTTCAATGCTGCTTCAAGAACTGTTCCAAACTCAATACATATCTTTCTTCCCTGCATATCTTCAATAGAAGTTGCCGGATCATCACCTCTAACTGCTAATTTAATTGCATTATATCCATAAACATCACTAAATGTATATTTCTTTTCTCTTTCATCTGTTACAGAAACCTGACCGGCAATTGTATCATATTTTCCAGAATCTAGTCCTTCAAACATTGCTGAATAATCACCCACAACCTCAAATTTGATCTCATAACCAGATCTCTTTCCGATTTCTTCCATAACATCATGTTCAAAACCAGTTAACTCTCCGTTGTCATCCGTGTAAATGATTGGATAAAAAGAACCATTTGCAGCAACTGTTATCACTTTATCTTTTTCATCAGTAGATGAATCGGCCTCCTTATCTGCTTTTTTTGATCCACACGCTGTAACCATCCCCACACACATTGCAGCGCATAGTAAAATACTAATAACTTTTTTCTTCATAACACCTTTCCTCCTGTGTAATTATTACAATAACAATAACATTTACCCCCCCCTGTCCAATTTATATATTTTATATATGCGTTTATTTATTCCTTTTATCTATAATCAATTGATAAGATTCTTAAAATCTCAGGCTCTCTCAATTCTGTCTTAGACAATATATGATTAACCGTGTACTACCTTCTCCTGGATTTTAATTCTTATTAATCAGAAAAGGACACGCAGCTTTTAATAGCTTGCGTATCCTAAAACTAAACTTACCTAAACTTACTTCTCTTGATTGTTATAATATTTTTTCTTTTAAATTTTCTTTGAACTGTCTCCAGTTCTTTCGCCCTTCCAAAGCCCTGCGAACCAACGTAAGGGCCATGAAATATGTAGATTGCTGTGGAAGAGCGTCTAATTGTTTCAATATTCAGTTGTTATTAAATTTCTAAAGTATTATGATCCAACCTACTAACTTTACCCGAAATTTGTTTTTCCCATCATTATAATGGCCTTGCCCACTAATCTGATTGTAATTATAAATTTGTTAAATTCTTCTTTCTTTTCTACAAAATCTTACTTATGGTTCCTCAATGTAAACTCCATTTGTGAAACTGCTGCTCATATCATCATTAGCAGAATGAATACAACGTACACGGTAATAATAATCACCTTCTACATCCAAATACTTCTTAGATGATGCACGATCGGCATTTTCATTAAACTTCTGCCAAGAATCATAAAAAGACCATTTCGTATCTTCTTCTTTTGCACGTTCAATCATAACGCCGATTCCAACCCTGTCCACTACCCGTTCTGCAATGGTAGTTCCTCCGGCATATATTTGTCCCGGACCCATTCGGACAATTTTGGAATATCCGGTCAGAAGATCTTCGCCTCTGGCAACTTTTTGATTATAGCCGATGGATTCTGCATCTTTTGTAAGCTGGGATCCGTCGATCACCTTCACGCTAGATGCCGCCTGCGTATCCGTCGATACTCCAAAGCTTAATCCTAAAGCCATAGCGCATACACAACATATGGACATACATCGCTTCATTTATCTACCTCCCATCTCTCTCTATTTAGGGTTCCCTATATAATAGACACATGAGTTCAAAAAAACTGACGCATTTTTTACAAAAAATACAAATTTTTTAATATATTTTCTATTTCTTCCTTTGTCAACTCTCCCGAAAGGCAATAATGCAATTTTTTATACTCAAATTCTGCTACATATCTGTTTCTTTCTGTTTCTGGCGTTTCATACTCCGTCACTTCAATATCTGTGCCTTTTACCTGCTCACAATAATAATCTATTTTTTTATCTTCATTATCATATCCCCATGATACTTCTCCATAGGAAGCACTTACAAAATATTCTATTTTTTTATCCTTATATAGATAATCCACCTCAGCTACTTGAATATCTGTATCTAAAATCATGTTTTCAAATTCCATGTTTTCTGGATACCACCACAACCTTACAGGGGCAATTCCAAATTCTTTTTCTATCTTCTCATAGGCCTTCTCTTCATCTTCTTCCTCGATAACTTTGTTCTTATCGCTGGAATCGACTTGAGAAACTTTTCTTCCACATACAGAACTCTTCATAAACTGCAACATTCTCTCTGGTCCGCCAAAGCTTGTCATTCCGACTGCCATTACGAGGATCAGCACTGCTGCCAGCGCTACAATTCTACGGATATTGCGTTTTTTCCGGCGCATTGTATAGATTTTCTTCTCCTCGCTCTGATTCTTCATCATCTCCCGTCCAAGGCGAAGTGCTTCCTGGTCTTCTTCTGAGAGTTTCGCATACGCATCTGTTCGCTTCATATCTTCAGAACGCATTTCACGCTCACGGATTTTTTGATCCAGTGCATTTTTCATGCGGATCTTCAGCTCATTTGGAATCTCTTCATTATCGTTAAGTCCGACTTCTTCTTCTATCTGTTTCGCTTCTCTATTCAATTGATCTTTCAGGATTTCTTTCAACTGATCTTTTTTTTCACTCATAATCTACCTCTTAACGAAATCTATCCTCTCTTTCTCTTGACCAAATCTCTCGGGAACGTATAATATAATTATATGCCAAAGTTGAAAATCTTTCCCTGTTTCGTAAAGTGTATACGAAGCAGAATTATCCGTATGGCATTCTTATTGTAACATATATTATCGAAAGGAGCTTTTTATGAAACGTATTATCTTAACCGGCGGCGGTACTGCCGGTCATGTTACACCTAACATTGCCCTGTTACCACGTCTTAAAGAATTACAATACGACATCCACTATATCGGCTCATATAACGGAATTGAGAAGGAACTTATCTCTCAATTCGGTATACCATATCATGGCATCTCAACCGGTAAACTCAGACGTTATTTCAGCGTCCAGAACTTCACAGATCCATTCCGCGTTATCAAGGGAATGGGTGAAGCACGTAAACTGATTAAGATTCTGGAGCCTGATGTTATATTTTCCAAGGGAGGTTTTGTCTCTGTACCAGTAGTCCTTGCCGGTAAGGGACAACATGTACCAGTCATTATCCACGAATCTGATATGACTCCGGGTCTTGCCAACAAGATTTCCATTCCTTCTGCAACGAAGGTCTGCTGCAACTTCCCGGAGACATTATCTTCTCTCCCGGCAGGCAAGGCTGTTCTCACCGGATCTCCGATCCGTCAGGAACTTTTAAGCGGAGATAAGTACCGCGCCAGAGAATTCCTTCACTTTACTTCCGACAAACCGGTCATTCTGGTTGTCGGCGGAAGCCTCGGTGCCGTTGCCGTGAACAATGCCATCCGTGCGATTCTCCCGGAGCTTCTAAAAGACTTCCAGATCATTCACTTATGTGGCCGCGGCAAGCTCGATCCTTCTTTGAACGGAACAGAAGGCTACGCACAGTTCGAATATATCAAAGAAGAGCTGCGTGACCTCTTCGCACTGACCGACATTGTAATCTCCAGAGCCGGAGCCAATGCTATCTGCGAGCTTCTCGCCCTGCACAAACCAAATCTTCTGATTCCGCTGTCTGCCAATGCAAGCCGTGGTGATCAGATTCTCAACGCCCGTTCTTTCGAGCGTCAAGGATTCAGTATGGTGCTCGAGGAAGAGGAACTTACGAACGAAACACTTCTCAGTGCAGTTCATGATCTCTATGATAACCGCGAGAAATACATCGATGCAATGAAGCATTCTTCCCAGCAGGATTCTATCGATACCATCATTGATCTGATTGAATCGGTAACTGCTTAGATACTTACAAAACTATCTGATTCTGACGCAGATATCTGATAGAAGAAAACAGGTGTCATATCCGGCACCTGTTTTTTATTTGCCATCCAGTTGGTGAAACTGTTCTTCGTAGTACTTCTTAATCCATTGCTTTGCCCTGTATAATGTGCTATACAGCGTATCCACAGATATCCCCATTTTCTCTGCAACTTCTTTTTGTGGTTTATCCAAAGTATATGAAACGGTAACTGCCTCATACCATCTTGAATTTTTCTCATATAGATCTGCAAAGATCGTATCGTGTAGCTCGCGGCATTCTTTCTGGCGAAACACTTCTATGAGTTGAGCATCCAGTCCTTCTGACGAATATGGCACCTCCTGCTCCGGAACCTCTTCCATCGGTGTCTCCCATTTACTATCTCTTAGATAGTTCTTTGCCATATTCTTTGCGGTAGTGATCAGCCATGCAGGCACGGACTCCATACATATATCTCCCAGGTTGTCGTATAATTTCAGGAAAACTTCCTGCACAATCTCTTCTGCCACATAGTGATCTTCGACGTAGTACAATGCCGTTCGGTACACTTTACTTACATTTTCTTTGTAAAGCCTGTCGATTTCAGCTTTCTTTACATCTTCAGATTCCACCATTTAATTTCCATCACTTTCAAGTTTATAATTTAGACAGAATATCCTGCTTATCCTCTTCGGTAAGCTCGCCCATCTTCCAGCCAAGTCCAACTTCGTCACCTTTATAACGCGGAATCATATGTAAATGGAAATGGAATACAGTCTGTCCTGCTGCTTCGTTATTATTCTGCACGATATTGTACCCGTCACAGTGTAAGATGCCTGTAAGCTTTGTGATCATTTTCTTAGCCAGCACCATAACTTTTGCAGCCTTATCATCGTCCAACTCATACAAATTGGCATAGTGTTCTTTTGGAATAATCAGTGCATGTCCTTTCGAAGCCGGGCTGGCATCCAGAATCACGCGGAAATCTTCATCTTCATACAATGTTGCTGTAGGAATTTCTCCATTTGCCAGTTTACAAAAAATGCAGTTATCATCTTTCATTTTCATGTCCTTCTTTCCTTTAAAAAGTCATTTTAAAAATTGTTGATTATTTTATCCGCCAATGCTACACTATGAAAAAATAAATTCATAAAGGGCGGTAATCATTATGTTCACAGAATCTGATTATGAAAAATTACACCAGATCATGGCAGAAAGTCCTGAGAAAGAAGAGCTTCTCACCAGACTTCTTCACTCCCACCGTATGGATATCAGTACCATCAGCCATGAAATTCGCAACCCGCTGACTCTTATATACAGTACCTTACAGATGATCGAAGCATCCAATCCGGAAGTTCTGAATATCCGGCACTGGTCAGACTTACATAGCGACATCGAATATATGAAACAACTACTGGAAGAGCTATCAGCATACAACAACGGTCAACGTCTGTCACCTTCTTCGACAGATTTCGACATCTTCCTCAAGAAAATTTCCTTATCCTTTGCTTCCTCCATCATTGAAACCGATATTGAATTTATCTCCCGGATAGAGCCGGGGCTCCCTGTTATGCCTGCAGATTCCATCAAACTTCGGGAAGTTCTTCTGAATCTTCTTGGAAATGCGCGCGATGCAGTACTGATTCAACAATCTACATGTTCTAATCATCTTGATTCTGCCTGTAATTGTGAAAGTAACAGATCTTTGAATCCCGGAAAAGCACTTACCTATTCCCCACAAATTCACTTTCACGCATGGAAAGAGCATTCAAATCTGATTATTTCCGTCTCCGATAACGGCTGTGGTATTGCACCAGAACATCTATCTTCAGTCTTCGAACCATTTGTCACGTACAAATCGTCCGGAACAGGCTTAGGCCTGCCACTTTCCCGCCGAATTATCGAAGCACATGGTGGAACACTGACTGTCCACTCAGAACCAGATTTGCCGGACTGCCAGCTAAAAACTACATTCACCCTTACAATTCCAATCCCTTAAAACATTTTTAATAATGTTTCGGCTTATGTTTCCAATATGTGAGTACCGCCAGTAAAAATCCGGATATCAGCCCGCCAATGTGGGCTGCGTTATCCACCCCTTGTGCGGTGAATCCATAATAGAGACTTAAGCCTGCCATCAGAACAAGTCCTCTTGTTGAAATCTCTCCGACTCGTCCATGATTACGGATTGCAACATAAAGAAGTGCTCCCACAATTCCAAAGATTGCTCCGGAAGCACCTGCTGATACCGCATAGTTTCCCTGACTCACATCAAACCATGCCGATACGAGATTTCCCATCAGTCCGCTTCCAAGATAAATGAGCAGAAAACGGATCTTTCCAATCTCTGGTTCCAGGCTGTAACCGATGACCAGCAGCATCACCATATTGTTCATCAGATGACTGAATCCAAAATGCAAAAACATACTGGTGATCAGTGTATAATATCGTTCTCCGTTCATGAGATATGGAACATACATTGCTCCGTGTTCCATCATAAATGCGGAATCCTCAGTCATACCCATAAAAGACAGTCCGAGGAAGATCAGAACATTCGCTGCTGCGATTGCAATTGTACAAATTGGTAATTTCTTGTAATTTCTCATAGGGAAATTCTCTCATTAATTTTCTGTAATGTCAACGTTATTCTGCAAGATTTTACTCATCAAACTCTACAATCAGATAGTATCCTCTGTCCGTATGTTGTATTTCTTTGATTACGCCCTGTCTTGCATGAATACGCTCAGATGTCTTGTAAATTCCGGACATTGCAACTGCCGGTTCCACTACATAAGTAAACAGGTTCGTATTCGGACTTCTCTCTGTTACTTCCACTTGCTGGCCTTCTTCCACCAGCCCTTGTCTTTCCATTTTAAACCGTTCCTGTCTCACGACAAACCGCCTCCTGTCTCTGATATTCCAGCCGGGATTTTTTCCGGCATCATTCCTGTCAGTACAGTATAACACTAGAGATCTTCTTCTTCAATATACAGCCCGTCCCAGTCTCCCCACTTTGGTTTTCTGCGTCTGTGAAGAAAACGCTTCATCGGTGTCCACAGGTTTTCTGTCTCACGGAGTATCGTACTTCCCATTTCCTGACTTGCGATCCAGTCATGTTCTGTCCGGTCAAAATATGTGCTTCCTTCCTTTTCTTCCTCTGTTCCCAAATCTGTATTTTTATCCTCTGCCAAAACATTTTCTTCCTCTTCTTTTACACACTCCTTTATAATCTGTTCCAGACTGTAATTTTCTTTCATAGTCTCTTTATGCAAAAGGAACACGATCTGGACACATTCTTTATCCTGATAATCTGCACATTTCACCAGATATTCGCTCAGATGGTGAAATCCTTCCCACAGACTTTTTTCTTTCGGTGGATAATAACAAAAATAATACTTTTCTTCTGTGTAAAAAATATACTCCGGATCCATCAGAATACAATTCACATTGAGAAGATACCTTTCTACTTCTTTCACGACACGCAAAATAGATTTTAGCAATATTTTTATTTCTTCTCCACTCATCGTATGCTTTTCATAGAGCGCTTTCATGGACACTTTTCCACTCACATCATAATCATAACAGCTTTTGTCATCCATTCCCCGTCCATGCATTTCCAGCAGTCCTTCCACCTGATTTTCTTCCAGCATTTTATTTTGATAGTCCTCTGTATAAGGGACTGACTCTTCTATCGTAATCTTACGTTCCATTGACGAACTCCTTTATTTTCTTAATATCCCGAAGCTTTTTCTCCGGTTCTGTAATTGCCGCACGTTTTTCCACACTGACTTTCATCTTCCTCCATGTTCCCTGTGCCCGGACACAGACTTCATCTCCTTCCACCGTAACCTGTCCCTGGATTGTAGATAATAAGATACACTTTCCATTCACACGACTTTGAAAAAGTGTTTCCAGTTCCGCCACATCTGTCCCGCTTCTATCTCCAGATCCAGTCTGTGAATCCGGTTTTTCTCTCGCCTTATTACTGCCGACTACCGCTGTCTCATAAGCTGCTCCCGCAATTATATTCTTGTCATGGTAATAAAAAAATGCATAGATACTGCTCATGACCAAAAGCATAATAATTGGCGTTAAAAAAGACATCTCTACTGTATAACCTCTCACGCTGCACCTCCCTGCTCTGCCAGCATCAGAATATATCCAAGAGTCAAAAAAGGGAAAAATGGCATCGTCTTCACCCGTCCGCGAAATGCCAATATCACCGAACAGACTCCACTTGTAAAAAATGCTGCTGCCAGCACTCCCACAACTTTCCAAAACCCCAGATATCCTCCAAGAATCATAATTGCCACGCTGTCCCCATAACCGATTGCTTCTTCTGTCACTTTACTGACAAGAAGGAACAGCACTCCCACTCCGATTCCTGCACAGATTCCAACAAGATTCTCTACATTTGTCTGTTCCATCTTTTCCAGGAACACTCTGATCCGATAAAAGTCCACTATTTTCCAGATGACTGTCAATATTCCCCACAATGTCAGAACTCTTCTGGAAACTTTTTTATTTCTAATATCTGACACAGACAGCCCGGTTAGAATTAACAGCACAACTATATCTACCATTCTATTTATATTTCCCACATCTTGTACCTCTTCTCATTCTACTTATCATTCCCGGCATTCTACTTTCCACCACATTTTGAGCATGCGCGCTTTCCCGGTACTTCAGAAATTCTCGCTGTATATACGGTACGCTTTAATCCGCTGCATGTCAGTGAATTATGATATCGGTCACCCTGATCCGTAATATACACACTTCCACCCATACTGCTGCCATGAACACATTTCTCACAGGCATGATACTTTCCGCCACTTTCATTGCGAAGGCTATTAAGTTCCGATGACGCCGCCGCATGAATCGACAGGTCCAGATGTGTACAATGTGGATTTTTGTGATAGACAACTCCTGTATCCGTTACATATACAATCTGATCATCTTCTTCACCAAACCCTCCTGCCTCATAGCCGGTCCATGCCTTGATCCTCATAGTTTCCTTATAAGAAATCGGCGCTATAGAAAAGCCCGGAACCGGAATCCGCACCTGATAAGATGCCTGAATTTCTCCAATTCCCGTAAACGGCGACAAATAAGATTGATTGCAATTGATTCCTGAGCTGCCACCTTCTACAATGCTTCTCTCTAACCGTTCTGCTCCAATAGAATTTACAACATCACGTTCCAGATTTGACGGAATCACTGCCGGGACTTCTACTGCCTGCACTGCAAGCTTCTTTCCCGCTTCCTGAAGTCCGCTTCGCACAGCCGTCTGCACGGATAACAGCTCCAGCAGTAATACCAATGCCAGCGTCGCAAAAAAGAAGATTGGTACTGCCATGGCAGCCTCCACGGTAATGCTTCCTTTTTTTCGGGTGGATGCAGATGCCCTTCCTGTATGCTTGGATTTGTATATGCTGGATAATAAAGGGATATCTTTATCTGAGTTCATCGAATCTTTCTCCTTTCATTTTTTATGTTTTCAGTTAGCAGAAATTTTATAACTCCCGGTAGGGGGAGCGGAAGGACATCTGCACCCACCCGTTATTGATTCATTTCGTTTTTAATTGTATCCAAAATATGTCGGAAAATCGTACATGATCCCACGGCGCAGATTACATGTGCTGTGAAATTCTACTCTGCTGATGCAGGCATCTGCCCGAAAAAATGTCTGTCCATATCGTATCTTTAAATTTTGTTCCACCATATCTAATGTACGCATCCCAACTTCATCCTGGGATTTCAGGAACAACAGCATGCGAAGGTATTCCCGATAAGCAAGTCCGCTTTCCATATCTTTACCACTATCCGCTGCCACATTTTCTCCTGCACTGCCAAGCTGCATCAGTCCGGAAAGGCTTAGCTTCCAATCCTCTGCGTTCTTTACAAGTGGTACTTTTCCTCCACTTATCAGCGTTCTAATATCCATGATTGCTTCACCATAAGCCCATGCAAGTAAAATTCCCTGCGCGGCACCCTCTGCCAGTTCCGGAAGTCCGATCACCGTACATAATGTAAGCGCTGCCGCCTCGGCTTCTGCTTTCTTTTCCGGATCCGTCTGGATATATGCATAATCCGGCACAAATCGGACCATAAGAAGCTTACTGGCAACCGTCTCCATATTTTCTCTGTCGCTGGCGTGACCTTCCAGAATATATTCCAGTTCATAGTCCAGACTCCCCGCACCTGCCATGTCACCACGATTCCCATCGCTGAAGTCTTCATTAGCAGAATTTCCACTGACAAAATCTCCACCGACAGAATCTCCACTGTTATAATTTCCACTGCCAGATTGCAGGCTATCTGAAGCCATCTTGAAATGTTCCAGCACGTACTCTCCAAACAGTAATTTACTGATTGTACTTCCCGATCCTGCTACATCTGAGAAATCTCCATATCCCTGATTTCGTTTTCTATGAGATACCATTTCCGATAACGTAATGCTTTTCTTTGACATTACACGTCCCTTTGGCATAATCAGATCTACAAGAGGCATGCTTTTTAATTTCGACACATGCGATAAGGGATTCTCTTCCTCTGGAAATTCCTCCTTCTGCGACAACAGCTCCTGTAATTCCTGTTCCGTTTTTGCCCCGTCCCTTTCATAATTTTGTAAAGCCTCCTCTCCTGCTTTCCATGTATCTGTCTGTCCAACCAGTTTCTTCACCTTATCCAGTCCGTATTTATTTTCCATATATGCCGTCACCTGCTCGTAAAATGCACTGGCACCTTGGTCCGTCAATAGCTGAATTCTTGTAATTTCCTGATCCATCCCGCTTGCTCCGTAATAGGCCAGCCGTTCCTTTAACAATTCTTCACTGTAACTGCCCGTCTCATAACTTCCTTCCAGCGCAAAAATTCCGTAGACTTCCCAGAGTTCCTTCTGATACTCTGCAAATATACTTTCCACCGCCCGTGTCATATCTGCTCTTCTGTAATTTTTTACATTCTGTAAAGAGGCACTTTCCAGCATTGCTCCTGCAAATGAAATAAGTAAAATAAATACCAGACTTAAATACACTGTGACTTCCCCCTTTAAATACCGCTGCTCTCGCTTGTAATCTTCTCGAAAATCGTCTCGACCAGACTTGTGAGCTGAGATTTGAATATAACGACAAGTGAAATCAGTACAACCAAAATTAAGATAATTTCCACAACTCCGACTCCGTCTTTGTTTTCCAATATTTCTCTCACTCTGTGTTTTAAATACCAAACTCTCCACATAATTAATCCTCCCGCTTTCTCTATTCTTGCTTCTCTACACCCGCTTTTCTATTCCGTCATATCTTCTGTGGCATATTTTTATATTTTTACAATGCCTACATTTGTACGGTAAAAAATGCCGGGACTACAACAATCACAAGCACCTCTGCCAGCATCAGAAACATCGGAAGCAATAGCTTTGTTCCTGCTTCTTCCCCGAGCCGTCTTGCTCTTGCTTTTCGCTCTTCAAAAGACTGGATTGCTTCCAGCCGAAGCAGGTCATTTAGACCTTTTGTACCTTTTCTCAGGTTTTGTGACAGCAATGCACCAAATCTCATATATTCCTGTGTCCCGCATCTTCTTCCGAATTTCTCATAACATTCTGCTTCCGGAACACCGCCATCCATCTGTCGGCATGTATACTTCATTTCTTCATAAACTGCACGCTTCCCTTGCTGCTTTATCCGCGAATCGTAATCATTTACAATTTTTCTCCATGCTTTGCGGACCGTCATTCCTGCGCCTAAAAGTAATGTCAGCTTACTGATGACTTCCGGATAATCCAGACACATCTGTTTTTGTCTTGCCTGTTTTTCTTTTATCTCGTTCTGCTTGTCCAGCGCAAAAAACAGCACGGAAATCACAACTGCAGCCGCCATAATTACTGCACCTCTCCAGTTCATTACCGTATAAAAATGTATTTCCTGTCCATCCACCTGTTTCGGCAATGTTAACGTCCCGGATTCTCTGGTATCCTGATCTTTTTCTGCCACTGTCCGGCGCACCTTTTCTAATAACGCTCCATCACTTCCGGTCATTCGTGGATAGACCATTGCCATACATTCATACAGTACCTGTTTTTCTACATCTTCCCGATACGTCAATATGGCTGTCAGCTTCACCGGTGTTCCTTCACTTACAAGCTTATCTTCCTTTAATTTTCCGTAAATATTGATCACATCATAGCGGTCAAGCTTCCATGTAACATCGATCGGCTTTCCTGGAATCTCGGTCAGAAGATTCAAATCCCGGTCCACATGATCCAGACTTATATTCTCCCCCAGAATCAACGAATCTATTTTCTTTACTGCCTGCTTTAATACCTGACTGATTTCCTGTTCTCCATAGACCTGCTCTGTTACTTCGATCGGAATTTCCCCCAATACCCGGTCTTTTCCCTCTACACGCAGTTCTTCCGTCTTCTTCCCTTTGCCATAAGTTTTTCTTGTAATCTCCTCTACATTTTTTCTGTAGGCACCATTGTAATCCCAGATAAGAGCTGCAACGCCCACCGAAAACACCACTAACATGATCCCGATACTCAGACTTCGATCTCGATGATCTTTCGCCCAAGCCCGTATGCGCCCAAATATATGATCAGACATCCTGTCATCACTCCTCTTCCTGCTATATTTCCGTAAAGATTTCCCATAAATTCCGGAAAACTGACAGTCATATAAAGTACAATTCCAAAAGGAATGACCGACATCACCTGAAATTCATATTTTTTCGCCGCCAGCATTGTATCAATTTCCCGTTTTACATCAATTTTGTCTCCAATCTGATCCGCTGTATTGCGGATAATAGACATCAGATTTCCTCCGCTTCTCTTGGCCGTGACAAAGACTCCGGCAAAGCTTTCCACATCTGGAAGCTTTGTTCTCTCGGACAGTTCTTCTACTGCCTGTTCCACCGGTACCTGTACCCGGATCTGCCTGACCATGATTTCCAGCTCACGTAGAATTACCGCATCATCAGAGTAAAAAATCTGCATCTCTTTCAGGCTCTCTTTCACTGCATTTTCCACAGAATATCCCGTATTCAGTAAAGAGGAAAATGTCTGTATCAGTTCTTTGAACTGTACTAGAAATTCCTGTTCTTTTCGCTTAATGCATTCGTCCAGAAGCTGTATGTAATACCACACGCCTGCCGGAATCAACAATATAACTGCCACCCATGAGCGATAATATATCCATGCCGTTCCTGTCACAATAATGATGACCTTCAAGATCATTTTTACATATTCACACTTCTTTATATCCTGCTGCCAGTAACTTCTGTGTATGAACCAGGTCGTCCATTTTTCTCCAAGTTCCCTGAATTTTCCCATCCTTTTCTCCTGTCTCTTCGAATCTGTACAGTGGACTCACCAGAATCTCACCGTCCTGATAATCCAGGATTTCTGAAACCTCCAGTACTTTACGGCTTTTATCTCTGAGTCTTCCAAGATGCACAATAATGTCGATTCCTGATGCGATCTGTCTCTGAACTGCCCCCAGAGGAAGATCCATTCCCATCAGCACCATGCTCTCCAGCCTAGAAAGCATATCCTTAGGACTATTGGCATGACCGGTACTAAGACTTCCATCATGACCGGTATTAAGTGCCTGCAGCATATCAATTGCTTCGGCTCCGCGAACTTCCCCGACAATGATGCGATTTGGTCTCATCCGAAGCGCCGTCCGAATTAATTCGCGTATAGTAATCTCACCTGTTCCCTCAAGATTGGCGCATCTCGCCTCAAGAGTTACCAGGTTTGGAATATCCAGAATCCGTAGTTCTGCGTTGTCCTCAATTGTAATGATTCTTTCATCCTTTGGTATGTATTGCGATAAAGCATTCAGGAATGTGGTCTTGCCTGATCCGGTTCCTCCACTGATGAATATGTTGTAGCCTGCCCTAACAAGCTTTACCAGAAATTCTTTTACTTCCCGGCAGATAGAACCCCACCGGATCAACTGTTTCATTGTAATTGCTTCTTTTGGAAATTTTCTTATGGTTACTATGGGCCCATTTAAAGCGATGGGCCCCAGTACCACATTTACTCTCGACCCGTCCGGAAGTCTTGCGTCCACGATTGGAGATGCTTCATTTACGATTCGATTGGATCCTGCAACAATCTGTTGAATGACATCTTCCAGCTTCTCCCGCGAAACAAACCTTTTCCCGGATCTGATCAGTTTTCCTTCCTTCTCCAGAAATATATTCTCAGTCCCGTTAATCATAATCTCCGTGATCTTATCATCTTCCAGAAATTCCTGAAGAAGATCAAATTTCCGGAATGCATTAAATAATTCTCTGCCAAGCTCCGCCTTTTTCCCAAGCGGTATATATTCTCTGCCGGATGCCTCGTCCAGCACGCGGTGAATCAACTCCGTCAGCTCCTCATCCGGAATATCTCTGGACAGATCCAGTTCCTCCAGAATCCTCGCATGAAGCTGTTCCGCCTGTATCATGTGCGTTGCTCCTTTCGTATGATCTTACGTCTGACATCCTCGTAGCCCAGAAGTTCCAGTTCTGCCTCGAACTGCGCCACCTTCGCCTCTGCGACCGGCTCATCAATCGTAAGCATGTGAATCTCATTACAGATCCGAAGCACCCGGTAAATGTCCCGAACGCCTTCATCCATATCCAGAATCACGATTTCATAAATACTTTGTTCTATAATTTTCTGTATCAGCCTGATCCACTCTTCCGAGTCAATCTCCTTAATGTCTTCGGATACAGGCATCGGTACTATATAATCCAGATTTTCCGAGTGTCTCACAATAGTTGTAAGTACCGTTCCGATATTGCTCTGTTCCTGCCTTGCATAGTACAGGACATCTGCCAGTGTCTGTGTTCCTGCCGGAAAATGTCCACCTTCTCCACCGTAAGTTTCCATTCCCAGATACAATACATTTGCCTCCTTTGCCAGTTTTCTTCCAAGCCGGATTGCATAGGTTGTCTTTCCAATTCTTCTCACCGGAGAATATACCGCAATTACTCTGCAGTTCTTTTTACCGGTAATCTTTAAAAATATCTGCTTCTCGTCTCCTGACATGCTGCACTGACGAATCATTTCCGCCAGGATCTGATCTCCCGGCTGGTATTTGTAGATCGGCACCTCCCGGTTTTCCAACGCCACCTCTCTTTCTGGTGCGATTACAAATACCATACCGGCTTTTACCTGTTTTCTGGAATCTTCCGGATACTCCGAAGATATGAACAGAAAATCGATCTTCTCTTTCTCCTGTATAGCCAATACATAAGAAAGATCACTGCATGTCCTGACACGGACCGCCAATTCTTTCTGTCTTGTAAGATACTGTGCAAACGCGGAAGCAAATTTTGTCTCTGGATCACAGATTACCAGATTTTTGCTCTCCACATATTATCCCTCCTCTTCTTGTGTGTTCTCTCGTTATCTTCTTAGGAATTCATGACCGGAATAAATGGTCGAATAACATTGAATTACTTTGAATAACTTGAATGGTTATGTCTTGCCAACTAGAATATAACAATCAGATGTCTTGGATTATAGACAGGCTTTCCCCTTTTGTCTATCCCTTTTTTAGAAAATGTAAAACTTTGTGCAACATAGATAGATTTGTTTTTATCAATCATTGAAAATCATCTGGAAACAGTTATAATATATCCATAGAATTTTAAAACTTACCGACTTTATCTCACTTGAAAGGAGTCCATATTATGGAGTTCAAATTCTTAAAATTACGCGATTTACAAGGTAAAACTCCTTCATTTCCTGCTGCGGGCGAAGTACACATTATCTATGTGCCGGAACCGGATGACAGCAACTTGCACAAAGCAGGTGCCGGGCGTGCCATGATCAGAGAAATCCTTTCTTATTATCTGTGTATTGACAAAGGTCTGGTATGCCTGCATGAATCCAGGCATGGCAAACCCTATCTTGCCTCTCCAGCAATCGGACGGAATCTTTATTTTAATATTTCTCATACCGGAGGCTACCTTGCATTTGCAATGTCAACCTCTACACCACTAGGTATTGATATTGAAAAAGTTGACAGAAATGTCAGGCTTCAATCGCTGATGGGACGTTTTTTTCACGCGGAGGAAATTAAAAAATTTCTTGATTACTCTGACGAAGAGCGTGTAAAACATTTTATCCATTATTGGACTTTGAAAGAATCCTTCGTAAAGGGACTTGGAACGGGTATGACAACTTCTTTCACTTCTTTTTATCTTACGAAGGAATCCGAACGTACATTTTACGTCACTCCGGATAAAAAAGAACTCCAGGACGAATATTCATCCTGGAGAATCACTTCCATTCTTGCTCCCAAAGGGTTTATCTGCAGTGTTGCTTACCGGCTCTCATAAAAGGCCACACCATATAGCAGGGCAACCCCCGGGACTCCTAATGTTCCGGAGGCGGCCATTGTTATTGGATTCAGCCCCACCCTTACCGGAATCTCTTTTGACACGAAGAATCCATTTATCACAAGAATCAACATCACCCCGACTGCCATACGGATCAGAAAATTTATCATAAAATTCGAACATCTCTGTGACATATCCAAGCCTCCTTCTATTTTCATATATATCCTTGTTAAGCTTACCATATGACATATTTTAAAATATCCCCGTCTGATTTTTATTCAGAAATGCTGTTTCATTTCATAGGTTTAATCTTAAAAATCAGTATTATTTATATAGCATACTATTTTTATCCCACATGTTTTTCTATTTAAAAAAGAGGATCTCCTCCCGGAAATCCTCTCATCTGCTTCTCTATTCTGCCAATTTTTTAAGAATATCTAATAATTTATAATTCAATCTCTATCTTGCGATTCGATCTCTTGTATTGGTGATAAACCACTCCTGCTGCATCGAACATACGCATAGATGCCTGTACAGCTGTGCTTCCATCATATTTGTTACAGTCGTAGATAACTTCTTTGATTCCACTTTGAATGATTGCTTTTGCACACTCATTACATGGGAAAAGAGACACATAGAGCTTTGCTCCTTCCAGACTTCCTCCACGGAAATTCAGAATCGCATTCAGTTCACTGTGTACTGTATAGACATATTTTGTCTTTAATGGATCTTCTCCTTCTCTCACCCACGGGAACTCATCATCTGAGCAGCCCTTCGGTAGTCCATTATATCCCATAGATAAAATCTTATTATCCTGACTGACAATACAGCACCCAACCTGAGTATTCGGGTCTTTGGATCTAAGTCCGGATAGCTTTGCTACTCCCATAAAATACTCATCCCAGTTGATATAGTCTTTACGTTTATCACTCACTGCTGCTTCCTCCTATTTCGTTCCGAAAATACGATCTCCAGCATCACCAAGTCCCGGAATAATATACTTATGCTCGTTGAGTTTTTCATCCAGAGCACCGATATAAATATCTACATCCGGATGCTCTTTCTGCATACGTTCTACGCCTTCCGGAGCTGCTATAATGCACATGAAACGAATATGTTTCACACCTTTTTCCTTCAACATCTGAATTGCTGCTACGCTTGAACCTCCTGTTGCCAGCATAGGATCCACAACAAATACTTCCCTCTCATCACAGTCTGCCGGAAGCTTACAATAATATTCCACTGGTTCATACGTTTCCGGATCTCTGTAAAGACCGATATGACCTACTTTTGCAGCCGGGATCATGCTCAGCATTCCATCAACCATTCCCAGTCCTGCACGTAAGATCGGTACAACTGCCAATTTCTTCCCACTTAATTCTTTTCCAACCATCTTACAGATTGGTGTCTCGATCTCTACATCCTGTAATTTCAGATCTCTTGTTGCCTCATAACACATAAGAGCCGCAATCTCCCCAACAATCTCACGGAACTCCTTGGAACCAACTTCTTTTCTGCGGATATAATTCACTTTGTGCTGGATCAGCGGATGATCCATAACCTGTACTTTAGACATGTTTTTCTCCTCCATCTCATGACATGTTTATCAGATTTTTTAATATCCGGCACACATCTGATTTGATCTGCACCACATAAAGAGCCATCAAGCCTCTATCACATGATGTCCTGCTGCCTTTAGCAATCGATTCATAATTGCACTGCCGATTCCTCCGGCTGCAAATGATTCACTATATATATACTCTACTTCAGCATCATCGAACTCGCGCAATACCGCATACAAATGATTGGCGATAGTTGCTTCGTCTGCCCTTGTTCCTATGCTTTTCACTACGTCTGCCTTGTATCGGCCTACAGTCTCCTGTGTTCCGATCACACCGACTCTGTGTCCTTTAGCCATACGCTCTGCAGACATCTGGTTAATCGCATCGATCACAAGTTCCATCGGTCCCTCCACAATACTAAGATCCGCTTTCGGAGCATAATGTCGATACTTCATCCCCGGAGCTTTCGGTTTCACTTTGCTGTCCGGCGTGATCAATGTTCTGTCAATGTCTACTTCACCGATAAGTTCTGTGAGCATCTCCTTTGTAATCGCACCAGGGCGTAAAATCATAGGCGGTGTTACGGTCATATCCAGAATGGTAGATTCAACTCCGATATCTACTGCTCCTCCATCTAAAATCATCTCGATCTTACCGCTTAAATCTTCTTCTACATGCTCAGCTTTCGTCGGGCTCGGACGTCCTGAAGTATTCGCGCTTGGCGCAGCAATATACCCGCCGCCCGCATCGATCAAAGCTCTTGCGATTTCATCACTTGGCATACGTACTGCAACTGTATCCAGACCTCCTGTTGTCTCATATGGCACTTCCTCTGTCTTCTGGAAAATCATTGTAAGCGGTCCCGGCCAGTAAGCATCAGCCACTTTATAAGCAACTTCCGGAATAATATCTGCAATCTTATCCAGTGCTCCCATATTCGTAATATGCACGATCAGAGGATTATCCGAAGGTCTGCCCTTTGCCGCATAAATCTTGGTTGAAGCGGTCTTATTCAAAGCATCAGCACCGAGACCATATACTGTTTCCGTTGGAAACGCTACCAGTCCACCTTCTTTTAAAAAGTCTCCGGCCTGACCAATAATCTTCTTTCCTTCCTCTGTATTAAGTTGTTCTTTTGTAATTTTTTCTACTATTGTCTTCATGTTTTTTATTATACTACACCTGTTATCACTTTCCAAATATTTTTTCGAACCAAATCACGTCTGTCTGGCTATTTATCATTCTATGTACCATCGGCAGCATTTCTCAGATACTCGTCAATTCCTGTTGCGATTGCCTTGGCGATTTTTTTCTGATAATCTTTTCCCGCCAGAAGCTCTGCTTCTTGTTGGTTGCTCAGGAAACCACACTCTACGATGATTGTCGGCACCTGAGTCCTCCTGAGCAGGTAATATGTATCATTGGCCTTTTCCTGCCTCGTATTCTCACTGTCCGCGCCAAGAAGCGCCTGCTGCATCAGCTTTGCCGCTGTATGCCCTTCTGCTGAATGGGAATAATAAAATACCTGTGCACCATGTATTTCCTCTTTGTGATAACTATTCTGATGAATGCTGACCGCAAGCCCCGGAGCCTTTTCATTTATCAGATCAACTCTCGCTTTCATATCCTGTATTTTGGAATTTCCGGAAGTTTCTCCTGCGAGCATCTGATCTTTTTCCCTGGTCATAACAACTTGATAACCTTTATTCTTCAGTTCTTTTTCCACTTGTTTTGAAATCTTAAGGTTGATATCTTTTTCCAGGACTTCATTGATACCAACCTTTCCCGGATCACTTCCCCCGTGACCACTATCTATAACAACAAGATCCATCTTCCGCTCTTGTTCACTTTTCACCTGATCCGATTGTACATATTTTTCCAGATTTCGGCTGACGGTATAGATTCCTGCCAGCGCCAGAAGTAATACTAACAATTCAATTTTCTTGCGCACTTCCTGAAACCTCCAAAACTTCGTATATTTTACCAAAGCACCTGTTTGTTTCAGTATATGAATTTTCCCATCTGTTCATTCAAAAAAAGAAAGACCAGAAAGTAATCTCACTCTCTGATCTTTCATCACTCTAATTTACATACTTCAAAATCAAATCCCAGATATCTGAACTTTCCTGTCCTAATGCCCATGCGGCAGTACCTGCAAGCTTATTCTCCTTCATGAGTTGAAGCTTCGGCTCAATCGAGGTTGCATCCTCCAGCCAGATTTCATATGTTACACCGTCAGCTTCCCAGGTCGCATAATTATTCCCGGTTGTTTCATCTAATGTTGTTTCTGCACCTGCCTGGCTGATCTTATCTCTGGCTGTAGACATTCCCAGTGCTTCACTTGTCACCTTCATCGGATAATCTGCTGCTTCTGTTCCTGCCTCCTGATTCAGTTCTTCCTGTGTTTTCGGCGTTTCCGACCACAGTCTTGTAAAGAACGGAATCCCATTGATCACTTTCTCTGCCGGTACTTCTTTGATCGTCTCCTCAATTCCTTCTTTTACAAATTCATAAGAAGATACTGAACCTGCTTCCAGTGAACTTCCATTATGCTCATCATATCCCATAATAATGACATAGTCTGCCATAACGCCCTGTTCTTTGCGATTGTACTGTTGATTATATCCCTTAGGAACATAATTATCCACCGAAAGTACGATACCATTTTGTCTGCATTTTACAGACAGTTCTCTGATAAATTGTATATAATGAACTCCACAATCTTTTGAAATCTTTTCAAAATCTACATTGATGCCGTCTATTCCGACCTGCATCACCGCTCCTATCAATTGATTGATAAGATTCTCTCTTCTCGAGCTATAGCTGAGTAATTGAAGTGATTCATCATTGGATCCGATTCCCCCATCGAAATCCCTGATAGCGGCCCACACTTCCAGGCCTGCCTGATGTGCATAATTTACATAATCTGTTGAAGCAATCGATTCAAGATTCCCTTCTGTATCTTTCACATGGAACCATGTCGGCACAATTGTCGTTAACCCTTTACTATCTGCAAGTCTCTGCTGCAAACCGCTATTGGCGGTACTGTTGGTTACATTATGCCATGCCATATTAATGGTATAATCTTTCTTGATACTGGTGTATTCTGGTTCCGTAAAATCGCGGGTAACATTCTTAGTTTTTTCATTCTTCAATGCATTTTTCTTCACATATCCGATATACCCGTCTTTTGTAAGAATCTTTTTCCAGTTCTGTTCATTCTCCAGAACGATCACTTCATCTTTTTTCTTCACATCTGTCACGATTGGGCTCTTAACCCCGCCGCGATATCGAACCTGTGTATCTGACTTCACTGTTGCAACCTGTTTCTTTCCCCAGTCACAAGTAATCATCACCCGGTTCGGACTATCATATACTTCATAATCTATATTCGTATATTGCTGAATAAAATCTAATGCGACATAAGTTGTGTTTCCTTCTGTCTTCAGGATAACATAATCTTCACTTTTCTTTTCTTTGGAAACACTGTAATCTTTGCTTCCGATTTCCACAGTTACAATATCTGTCGGCAGTGTGTACAAAAGCTTGTTCTCATTGGCATCCCAGTAAAAACGGCTGTTGATATAATCTCTTACAACTTCATATTGCACATACGCTTTCCCATCCGATATCATTCCGTGAGGTTCCACAATCTGATCATCTACCGTAATAGCCATCTGACTATCGTTTTCAATTCCATAATATTTTTTTACATCCATCCGTTCCTTTGACGGACTGTACTTCTTCCACAGAAATGCTCCTGCAATTGCGGCTATCCCAAGTATGATCAATAATAGGATCATCAATCCTACACGTCTTTTTCGCTTGCGTTTTGTCTGCGCTTTTCTTGCTGCCGGCCGTGCCGCCTGCTTTTTCTGATTCTTAGAGATCTTTTCTGCCTTCTGCGGTCTCTTCTTCGGTCTCTCCTGACCATCTTCTGGTATCGGACGTCTCTTCTTCGGTCTCTCCTGACCGTCTTCCGATACCGGACGTCTCTTCTTCGGTCTCTCCTGACCGTCTTCCGATACCGGACGTCTCTTCTTCGGTCTCTCCTGACCATCTTCTGATATCGGACGTCTCTTCTTCGGTCTCTCCTGACCGTCTTCCGATACCGCCGATCTTTTTCTCACCTTAGATTTTCCCGCTGATGATCCTGCATTTCTCGCTCTGCGGCGTTCTCTATCTTCTACGGCTGCCTTTCCTGACAAAGTTTCCGCATTCTCCCGACTTGCTTGTCCTCTCGCTCCGCCCTCAGTCTCCGTGCGGCCGGATGACTCCTGGCGTCGCTGATTCTGCAGATTGCTGGCGCTTTTTGCCCACTCCGCTTTTTTTCGCGAATCTGTGGTTCTCTTGATTTCCTTTTCGTCCATGCTGCACCTCCTACTCGCTATTATAACAAACGAGTGGACATGCGTCATCCTTTTTCGACAAATTCAGGCCTTGCTTATGAGGGTACTTACACACTTTTTTTCAAGAATGCCTCGGCATTCTTGCTGCGAGGTGCGCGTCATGCAATTGCATGACACACTTCTACCGCGCACCTCTGCAAGTCTACATTCCGTTTCGGTCGGCGCAAAACCATTGTCCACCGGACAATGTGCGCCCTGCCGGAGGCTATATCATCTATCTTGTTCCTGCATCTCTACATCATCAAAACACAATTCTTTTATATCTCCATTATCATTCAACACATAATCCCGCATATAGACTGCATCCTCCCTCACAATGTGAGCCTGCACAATCTGCATGGGACTTGCCGGCACCCCGTTCATTAACATATATACTCCCTTTTTTTCATAACCTGCCAACTCTGAAAAAAGACTTTGATAATTCCTTTCTCTGGGGTCCCCCATGACTTTACCTCCTCCTCAATAATGCACTTCCCCGGTCGCATTGTCTTCGAAATCTGTATATGACAAACCAGAAGGATAAAATGCCGTGATACATTATCCCACATATCCAGACACGTCCACTTTTCTGCTAGAAAACAGCCGTGCATTACTATTCAACTATCTGTTGCTTTGTTACCTATCTGATTGATTTTTTCATGATCTGTTGTTATTTAATTGTTATTTGATTGTACTCTAATTGTTATCTGATTTTTTCTGATTGTTGTTTTTATCTGATTGTTATTACTCTTGAATCTTTGCGCGGAATTCGCGCTATTTCTCGAATTCTTATTCTGATTGGCTAGATACTGTTAAGAATTACTTTTTAAGAAATATGTTCTAAAAATATAGTTACCAGGGAAAACTATTTTCTAGTACGGTCATTATAATGGATACTCTTTTTAAAATCAAGCACTTTTTTGATTTTATATTTATTTTATTGAACAAAAAACTTTTTCTATGCTATACTATGTGAAAGGAAGTGATAAATATGAAGATTGAAAAATTAAGTGACAATCAGATACGCTGTACATTAACACGCGCAGATCTGGCCGAACGTCAGCTCCAACTCAGCGAACTGGCTTATGGTACAGAAAAAGCGAGATCACTTTTCCACGATATGATGCAACAGGCAGCACAGGAATTTGGTTTTGAAGCAGAGAATATGCCATTGATGATCGAGGCAATTCCTTCTTCCTCAGATTCAATCGTGCTGATCATTACTAAAGTCGAGGATCCAGAGGAACTCGACACGCGTTTTTCTAAATTCGCACCTCTTCCGGGGCAGGATGGAGATTCTTCCCGTCAGGGACTCCCTGACAAACTGGAAGGTGCTGAATCTCTTCTTGATCTGCTTGGCAAAGTCAAAGAGAAGATTAATGCTGCACAAAGTTCTTCCAAACCGGAAAATCCAGTCAGCTCTTCATCAGAATCTCTAGATGATCCTGAAACTGAAGCTTTGGAGAATGAAATACCAAAAGACGCTGCACCTAAGAAACCTGCAATCCGTCTGATTTCATTTGCCTCTATGGATAATGTCCTTGCGGCCTCACGATTACTTGGAAATATGTACTTTGGTGCGAACACTTTGTATAAAGATACTGCCGAAAATATTTATATCCTTGCGATGACTCAGTCAGAACATACACGAAAGGATTTCAGTCGACTCTGTAATATGTTATCTGAATACGGTACATTAGAGAAGACCTCCGGCGCTACAATTGCTTTCCTCGGAGAGCATTGCAAAGTACTACTGGAAAATGATGCAGTACAGCAACTGGCTAATGTTTAAACAAAACTAAGAAAAATCTTTCAGGCTTATGCCTGACAATAAAAAGCGGATTCCAATTGGAGTCCGCTTTTTATTGTTCTATTTTCTGTTGTTCTGCAAATCTAATATTACTCACCAAGTTTTGCATTAATTGTTGCATTCAGTTTCTCAACAAGAAGATCTGAATCAATTCCGTGAACATATGCAGCATCTGCAAGTGATTCTCCGATAGAGCTTGGGCATCCGATGCAATGCATTCCTAATCCTGTAAGAACATCTACAATTTCAGGGCACTGCTCATAATATGTCTGAAGCAGTTCTCCCATAGTCATTTCCTTTGTAACTCGTGCCATGTGTGCACCTCCTTTTCTTTTACGTTTTCTTATTATAATTGCTTTTCACCATTGTGTAAACATTTTATGACAATTTTCCATTAAAATTTGATTTTTTAAAAGTCAATACGTTTGCCGATTTTTTTCGACAAAATACTATTTTTATCATAACTTCACAAAACATTCGTTCTTTTATTTACCTTGAATTATCCCCAGTTTCCACACCTTTTTATGTGGATAATGTGGAAAACTTTTAGAAATCATGTATTTTTCCACCTTTTTTCACGTTTTTAGTGTGGAAAACTTGGATAACTCAATGTGGATAAATTTTTAACTATTTTTCAACAATCAAATTTTTTATACATTTTTGTCTATTTTGTACATCCGGCAATTTTTCACTTACTTAATCTGTTCTTTTATGCTTCTGTTCAATATGCACCAATTTAAAGTAATCTTCTTACTGTCAGGATTCCTTTATACGTGGCAGGCAATATCCCGATTCCTTTTCGGCTATTAATTGCATTTACAATTTGTCCGTCTCCCATGTAAATACCGACATGTCCATCATAGCAAATGATGTCCCCAGGAAGTGCTTCCGAATAACTGACTCCCCTGCCGGCACTTCGCATTTCTGAAGATGTTCTTGGAAGATTCACTCCAAAATGTGCGTAGACAGACTGCACAAAACCAGAGCAGTCAGCTCCATTTGTCAGGCTTGTGCCTCCCCAGACATATGGATTGCCGATAAACTGACATGCATAATCCACCACTGCCTGACCACTTCCGGCAGCCTCTCTCACAGCCTGAGCCTCTTCCTCTGCTTTCCTGGCCGCTTCTTCTGCCTCCGCAGCCAAACGTGCTTCCTCTTCTTCTCTAGATTCTGCATAAGAAAAAGCTTCTTTTGGATCTGCGCTTGCAGAAGCTTCTACGACTTCCTCTGCCTTCTGCTGAGCATTTCTTCCTATTATTATATACTGCGAATACACATACCCTGTAACCGAACCAGATTCAATCTTCGTCCATTCTCCAACTGGTCCTACGATTTTTGCTGCATAACCGGGATATAATTTACCCACCCATTCGCTCTGCTTTGTCGGTTCACTTCTTATATATAAAAATGATTCAACATCTGCAAAAGCCATATCTAAATACTCGCCCTTATATTCTGGTGCCAGATAATCTTCCACCTGAATCTCTTTCTGTGAAGAATAACAATCATTCAGCACCTGCTCAATTCCCACTCCTGGCATAGTTTGATTATCCTCGATATCAGAAGCATATGCCGTAGCTGGGAAAACTCCAATAGCTCCTGTCAAGGTAACTAGGAACAATCCTTTTCTAAGAATCGAATCCATAAACTCCCTCCTTATGTTTTCTTTTCTTATCTTTTGTAAATATTACAGAATTGTTACATATGTTACGTGTTTATTATATCACGCAACAATCCCATGTCAAGGCTATTATCCCGACTTTTTCTCATCATATTACATCCATTTCTTCACTTTTTTTACAAAATTTTACAATCAATTGTTACAAAAATATTACATTTATAAATTAAAAGTTGACAAATGGAACATTTTCTATTATTCTAATTATAGTAACAATTATCATTATCGAGGAGGTTATCGCATGGCTACATTGAAATACAGCAGACAGCGAGCATCCATTAAAGAATATCTCGATCATACAACTGAGCATCCAACTGCTGATACTGTATATCTTCATGTAAGAAAAGAATTCCCCCGTATCAGTCTTGGAACTGTTTACCGGAATCTGAATCTGCTTGCTGACATGGGCGAAGCAATTAAGATTACCACTCCTGACGGTGGGGACCGGTTTGATGGCAATACTCACCCACACTATCACGTTGTATGCACTTGTTGCAACCGGGTATTTGATCTGCATATCGACGAAGCTCACATCAATACCATGAATAAACTGGCCGAGGAGCATTTTGATGGCACGATTGATTCACATGCAACATTATTCTATGGAACTTGTCAAGACTGTCTCACACAGAAAACATCCCGTGAGTCATAACAAACTTGTCAGTCTATTTTATCAAAAAGATAAATTTAATAAAAAATATTATTGACAATGACAAGTAATTATGCTATCTTAATATCAGTAACAATTACTAATATTGATTTAGGGCTTTAAAAATAAATTCATTTACAAAAAATGCAAACGAAGCTCTGAATCATAAAACTAACTTGAACAACAAAAAATTTTAATAAAAAGAAAAGGAGATTATCATTATGAAAAAATTTGTATGTACAGTATGTGGATATGTTTACGAAGGAGAGGCTGCACCAGCTGAATGTCCAGTCTGTCACGCACCAGCTTCTAAGTTCAAAGAGCAGTCAGCCGATAGAACATGGGCTGCTGAGCATGTAGTAGGCGTTGCACAGGGCGTAAGCGAGGATATCTTAGAGGATCTTCGTGCAAACTTCGCAGGAGAGTGTTCCGAAGTCGGAATGTACCTGGCAATGGCAAGAGTTGCACACAGAGAAGGATACCCAGAGATTGGTTTATACTGGGAGAAAGCTGCTTATGAAGAAGCTGAGCACGCTGCAAAATTCGCTGAATTACTTGGTGAAGTTGTCACAGACAGCACAAAGAAAAATCTTGAGATGCGTGTAGATGCTGAGCACGGTGCAACAGAAGGTAAATTCGACCTCGCAAGAAGAGCAAAAGAAGCTAACCTTGACGCAATCCATGACACAGTACATGAGATGGCAAGAGACGAGGCACGTCACGGAAAAGCATTCGAAGGCCTGCTTAAGAGATACTTTGGCTAAGCTACAAGCTGAGCAAGGATAAAAAGAAAGCTGGCAGGATGGGGAATTTATTCACCAGACTGTCAGCTTTTCTTTTTAGACTTATTGGGCGACAGCCCTACATGAGGAAGTAGCGCCAGCGGATTCCGAATGGCTCGGCGCAGCCTCGTTGACTTATACGGCGACAGCCGTCCATGAAATAGACCGCAGGTCTATGAATGGGCATGGCGCAACCTTATTAACTTATTGGGCGACAGCCCTACATGAGGAAGTAGCGCCAGCGGATTCCGAATGGCTCGGCGCAGCCTTACAACCGCTTCACATCCACTTCATCTTTCTGCCGGATTTCATCCAGAACCCATCTTCCATCTTCACGGATAAATACCCAATACTCATAAAATGTTTCCGGAGATGTTTTTCCACGTACAACTTCTCCTGTATCGGTATTTATATAATATCCAATCATTCTTCCATGAATCAGATAAATCACCCGATCGTGTTCTTCGCCTTCTTTATCAAAGGCAAATACCGGAGCCGCATTTAAAAATCTGACTCGTTCTTGTACTGGCTTTTCATGATTTACTTCCATCCAACCCAGTTTCGAATTCCAATTTTGAATAAGATTTTTGCTCAGGTATTTTTCCGCATAAGATGTATCCTGACGCCTCCAACATTCCTGAATAACAAAATATGCATGCTTCACATATTTTTTCATCTTTTTCGGATTCCATTCTTCTCCTGGTTTTTCAAATGATTTCATAGAACGCAGGCTCTTTCGCTTTGCTTTTTGAATTCCATAATGAAACACTATCGTTCCGGCTCCGGCCATACAAATAAATGTGCCCCACCAGATAATCATTTCAACCGGTCCTCCGCGTCTTCCGCCTTGCCTGTAATAATGACTATGCGACCCACTGCCCGAACTGCTTCCAGATCCTCCCCCAGATCCTCCACTGGAACCTCCGCCACCGGCCCGTGCATATCCTGTAACCGTAAAACACATGCAACATATAACAATTAACAGTATTCTAAATATAACTTTATGTTTTTTCATTTTCTTCTCCATCAATCCATTCGAAACATTTTATTCTATTGTAACATAGTTATTATTGTTTAATCTCGCCTTTTGCATATAGTATTTAATACTATATATAAAAGAATAGATTACTACAAGATATTGACATCGAAAACGTTTTGTTTTATAATTAAATAGTTTGAAATTCAAACTATTTAATTTCAAGCATAAATGATTCTGGAAAGGATAAATATTATGAATACAAAATTAAAACATCTTCAAATTGGTGATCTGACTGCCAGACTCCCAATTATACAAGGTGGCATGGGCGTCGGTGTCAGCCTGAGTAAACTTGCCGGAGCTGTAGCAAAAGAAGGCGGAGTCGGCATCATTTCCACTGCCCAGATTGGTTATGACGAGGAAGGCTTCGAGAAAGATCAGGCAGGATGTAATCGTCTTGCTATACGGAAACATATCCAAAAAGCAAAAGAAATCGCCTGTGGCAACGGACTTATCGGAGTAAATATCATGGTGGCTCTAAAGCATTATGAAGAACACGTAAAAGAGGCCGTTGCCGCTGGTGCCGATGTCATTATCAGTGGTGCCGGACTACCGATGAAACTTCCGGCTCTTGTCAGTGAAACTTGCCGTACAAAGATTGCACCAATTGTATCGTCTAAAAGAGCATTACAGATTATTTTAAAACGCTGGGCACACAGATATGACAGAACCGCTGATTTTATTGTAATTGAAGGTCCAAAAGCAGGTGGACATCTTGGATTTTCTACGGAAGAACTTGTTGATATTAATTCTCTTAATTATGATGAAGAAATCAAAAATATAATTGAATGTAAAAAAGAATATGAAAAACAATACAACAAAAAAATACCAGTCATTGTTGCCGGTGGTATCTTTGACTCAGCAGACATTGCCCACGCATTGGAACTTGGCGCAGATGGTGTTCAAATTGCAAGCCGTTTTGTTGCAACAGAAGAATGCGACGCATCAGATGCATATAAGCAAGCCTACATACATGCCAGAGAAGAGGATATTCAAATAATCCAAAGCCCAGTCGGAATGCCGGGCAGAGCACTTCGCAATGAGTTCATCAAGAATATAGAACGAGAGCGTCAGCCAATAAAAAAATGCTATAACTGCCTTGCCCAGTGCAATCCTGGCACTGTTCCTTATTGCATTACTCAGGCGCTGATCAATGCTGTAAAAGGTGATATTGAAAATGGGCTTATCTTTTGCGGAAGCAATGTTGGCAGAATTCATCAAATGACTACCGTACATAATTTGATGGAAGAACTTACCGATTTTTCTTCACTCAATGAAAATTAAATCCCAAAGCAGGCATCTCCGCCAATGAGCGGAGATACCTGTTTTCATTATTTATTTTCTAACTGTTCAATTTTCTTCATTAATTTTCTAATTACTTGATCCTGCTCTTTGAGCCTATCGTCCTGTTCTTTGAGCCTATCGTCCTGTTCTTTGAGCCTATCGTCCTGTTCTTTAAGTTTGTTAATTTGATCTTTAATTCTATCATCCTGTCCCTTAAGTATTTCTTCCTTCTGTTTTATATCTTCTTGCATCTCGTCAATCATTAACTGTGCCGTGTTCCGATCCATTTCTGCTAATTCTTTCGAGAACATTCCCATCACCTCTTCAATATTCTGACAGATTTCATAGACTTGCTGATACATTTCCTTGAAATCCGGATATTTTTCAATAACCTTCAAAATAATATCCGGATCATCTGAACCCATAAATGCAAGCCATGCATCTCGTCTAGTTTCCAGTTGTATACCTATATTTTGCTGGTATTTTAAAAATATGTCAATAGAAATAAATAAATATTTTTGCAAAAGATTCAGTTGGATTCCTGTATTTGAATGTTGTTCAAAATAATGAATATATGTGTCCGGAAATTCATGAAACTCGGTTGGACTTTTTTCAAACAGAACAATCGTGTATACATCTTTTACATCAGTATAATTAAATTTCTTTCCTTTTTTACTTCGTACTTTTTTGTATTGACGTAACAACAAATCTGCTGAATAACATGCACTTCTTGCTCCTGGAAATTTATATCCGATTTTCTGAACTTCCAGATTTACAATACTTCCATCTTCCAACTCGACTACCATATCCATAATCACAAGCGTAGATTCGTCCGAAATCCGTGTTCCATCGTTCGGAAGCACTTCCTTAATATGTACCTGCTGCCCTATCAATAATGAAAGTAATTCTTCTACTCGTTCCGGCACTGTTTCCGGATTCAAGATTTCTTTACTAATAAAATCATACATAATTTTTACACCTTTTACTCCCGTGCAAAAATCCAGAAATTCCTTTCGGTACTTTTTTTCCCAGCTATAAAATTCTTGTTTTAATTTCGGTTTTGCTTCAATTTCAGCTAATACCTCTTGTCTGGTATGAATCATTGGAAAATACTGTCGTAATTTGTTGGTCATAGGCTATACCCTCCTTCAAAATTTTGTCATCTGTTCTTTCATATCGGGTATTTGTTTCAGAAATTGAAACACCGAGATGAACGCCTAACGGCTTTGGGAATATCTGGAGACTAGATCTTCTCCTAAGATGAACGTAGCATAACATATATTATTCAAAAAATAAAGTATATTTTACATTTAGTAATAATAATTAATAATTCATTAATATATCAGTGATAAGATTCCCTTCCATCTGTTATAGTCTCTAGAGAGCTTTCGTATACGCAGGAAACTACATTTTCTACGTATACGAAAAACAGCCTGAAAGTTTTCCTCTCAGACTGTTTCTTATTCTCTGCTATTTTTTGCTTTCCTCGCTGTTTTGACAGGAAAATTATGTCTGCTGCACGGCTCCTTCATCTTCATCTGCTACAGCACAAATGCGTACATCACTACAAAGTGGCACAGGCTTCCTCCCATCACGAACAGATGAAAAATCTCATGGCTTCCAAAATTTTTATGCTTGCTGTTAAAAATCGGAAGTTTCAGTGCATAGATCACTCCGCCGACTGTATAAATGATTCCGCCTGCTAAAAGCCATCCAAATGCCGCCGGTGACAGGGAGTTGAGCAGCTGTGTAAATGCAAGTACACAAGTCCACCCCATTCCGATATAAAGTACGGAAGATACCCACTTCGGGCAAAATACCCAAAACGCCTTTATCAGAATTCCCGCAATTGCGAATCCCCATACAATTGCCAGTAGAATCCATCCCATACGTCCGCCGAGCACTAACAGACAAATTGGTGTATAACTTCCGGCAATCAGTACGCTGATCATCATATGGTCAATTTTCTTCAGAATCGTATTTACCTTCTTGGAAATGTTAAATGTATGGTATGTCGTGCTAGCTGCATAAAGCAGGATCAGACTTACCGCATAAACTGCAATAGATACAAGATAAATCCTGCCAGGCTCATGAGCTGCTTTGATAAGCAACGGAATTGCTGCAAATATTGCCATCAGCATTCCAATAAAATGTGTGATCGCACTTCCCGGATCTTTTACATGTTCTTCTATTACTTTTGCCATAACTTACCCCTCCTGAAAATAATGTTATATTCTTCTTTCGTATTTTCATACGTAGTTTTGATTACTACTTGTTCTTATATTAATATTATAACCGTTATTTTCAAAAAAGCAAGTCCTTAAATATTAAATATTTCAGCTCTATTCTCAATCAATTGTAACTTCTCTTTCCTTTTCATATGCTTAATCGCATACTCCCGGCTCATTGCCTCTTCCTTCGTGGCAAATGTTTCCGAATACACCAGTTTCACCGGCAGACGGCTCTTCGTATATTTCGCGCCTTTTCCCGCATTATGAGCCTGTATTCTTTTTTCCAGATTGTTCGTCCAGCCAGTGTAGAGACTACCGTCCCCACACTCCACAATATATGTATAATTCATGATTTCTCCTTTAATTGGGGACGTAGCAAAACTTCATTTTACTACGTCCCCAATTATACACATTCTTTATCTTTTTGTCATATAATCTACAGGGTTTACTGGTGTTCCATCTTTTCGTAATTCCATATATACGTTGCATCCTTCCACGCTGTAATACTTTGTCGGCTGTCCGATATAGCCGAGAATGCTTTTTGCCTCTACCTGGTCGCCGACTTTTACTGGCACTTCTTTTAACTGTCCGTAAAGGACTTCGTAACCATTTCCAAGGTCTACGGTCACGGTTGTTCCTGTCTGTGCGGTCACATCAATGGATTTAATTATTCCCGGTGCACCGCACAGAACCTGGTCTCCTTCTGCTCCGCTGATAACCAATGCCGGATTATACTTGTATTGGTCTAGTGTCGCGAAGTAAACTGTTTTGTCCATGCTGTAATTCATAAGCACCGTGCCGCTTACAGGCCAGATCATCTTGCTGTCGCTTGTAAAGTTTGCGGAAGATGCACTGCCCGCTGTCCTTGCCGCCTGCTGACTTCCGTTAGTCTGACTGTTGCCGTCCTGGTTGCCATTATTTCCGGATCCATCTGTGTTTCCGGCTGTTGCAGCATTTTTGCTTGCAGTCCCTGCCGTTCCTGCACCAGAGCCACTCTTTTCGGCTTTTCCACCGGTTCCAGCTCCATCCGTGCCTGACTCGGAAGCACTGTCTTTCTGTGCATTTCCACTTGCTTCCTGACTGGCTTCCTCCAGTGCTTTCTTCTGTTCCTCCAGTTGTGCTTTTGCGAGCTCCCCTTCTTTTTTCACTGTCTTGTAATCCCGCATTGTGTATGTTCCAACAATTGCTATGGCTGCCACAAAGCACAGAACTGCCGCCAGTGTCGCCTTACGATTTCTCTTTTGCTTCTGCCTTGGCGTCATTTTTTTCGGACCGGCATGTTCTTTGCCGCGATCCATCTTATTATTATCGTTCATTTTCATCACCACCTCTGACTCTATTCTTGCCAGATTGTAGTGGTACTATACAAACTACATATAAAATATTGTCTTTGACTTTTTCTAGCCTTTCTTATATGGAAATTTCAAGAATGCCTCGGCTTTTTGTACAATACTATTATGACTTTACAAATTTTGCTACTCTCCTGCTCCGCCTTCCACCTGCACGATCTCCACGCCTTCTTTCAGTTCTGTCCCTTCGAAGAAATGTGCCAATATCTCTTCCATGCTTTTTCCTTCTTTTGCCATTTGATTTGCCGTGTACTGGCTTAAGCCCAGTCCATGCCCGATACCCCGGGTCGTGATCCGCAGCTTTCCGTCATATTTCTGAAAAGAAAAGCAGCTTGATGCGAGATGATAATTGGTTCGGAATTCTTCTCCACTCACGGTGTCATTTCCAACCCGGACGCTAAGTACATATCCTGCAGTGTCTACCCCAGTCACTTCTGCATCCATATCGTCTATAGTAATTGTCTGAATTTGTTCTTTCGACTCAATATCTAGCGGACAGTCCACAATCTTCAGATACGGATAATCTTCGCTCCCCAGCGCCTCCCGTCCATCCCTTGTACTTCCATTACTGAGTCTACAAAATGGTGTCTTTGCCAGCGCATTTTCATAAGTTAGCACCTGTCCGTTGGTCTCCTCCCATGCATGCTCAAGCCGCTTATAATACTTGGAATATTGATCTGCTCCCCAGGAATCCTGCATATCTTTCTTTGTCCAGTATCTCTCTTCTAATATAGTATCTGCCCCTGCGCCAAGCGCCAGACATACCTGGGTCCGCACAAGAACTGCCTGGGTTTTTAAAGCTTCCTCCTCATAAACCGCAGGGATTTCTCTGGCCATAATTCCAATACAGTATTCACTGAGCGGCATCTGAATTTTATCCACATTTTCAGCATTAGAATCTTCCTGTTTTCCACCATCACTGCCGGACTTTTCCCCGTCTGCCTTCACATTTACCATAGTCTCGTCCACTCTGGAAGCTCCATAAGCTCCCGGTCCGCTTAAGAACACGGTGATAATATAGGGCAGCAATATAATGATCAGAAGATAGCACCCCAGTTTCTTTAATCTATATTTCAAATATGCAAATCTCATATAAAAAACGCCCTCCCATATAAAATATGAGAAGACGTTCTTTTTTATTCTTCAAGAATGCCTTTGCATTGTTTCTGCATGAGCTAAACTTCTACTGTCACTTTATCCAGATGCCAGATATCATCCACATACTCCTGAATCGTTCTGTCAGATGAGAATTTTCCACAGCTTGCAGTATTCAGAAGTGCCATCTTAGCCCATCTGTCTTTGTCGCGGTAAGCTTCTTCAACCTTCTTCTGTGTATCCGCATAAGAACGGAAATCCTTCAGAATGAAATACGTATCGGCTTTGCTTCCACCTTGAACTGTCAGAAGTGAATTATACAGGTCACGGTACATTTCCTTATCACCTTGTGAATATGTTCCATCAACAAGCTGGTTCACAACGCGTCGGATATCGGCATCACTATTGTAGATATCCATCGGATTGTAGCCGCCATTGTTCTCGTAATCGATGACCTCGTCAGAGCTGAGTCCGAAGATAAATGCATTCTCTGCACCAACTTCTTCAACAATCTCCACATTTGCTCCATCCATCGTTCCAAGTGTCGGTGCGCCGTTGAGCATGAACTTCATATTACCGGTTCCTGATGCCTCTTTGGAAGCTGTGGAAATCTGCTCGCTTACATCAGCTGCTGCGAAGATGATCTCAGCATTTGACACACGATAATCTTCGATGAATACAACTTTCAGTTTGCCGTTGATACTGCGGTCGTTGTTGACTACATCCGCAACTGAATTAATCAGTTTGATGATCTGTTTTGCACGGATATATCCTGCGGAAGCTTTTGCTCCGAAGATAAATGTTCTCGGATAGAAGCTTATTTCCGGATGTTCCTTGATCTCGTTGTACAAATACATCACATGTAAAATGTTAAGAAGCTGTCTCTTGTACTCGTGCAGTCTCTTGACCTGTACATCGAAGATAGATCTTGGATCCACTTCAATGCCATTGTGCTCTTTAATGTATTTTGCCAGGCGGACTTTATTCTCATACTTGATGCTCATAAATTCCTTCAGAGCTTCCTCATCGTCCACCCATTTTTTCAATCCTGACATCAGAGACAGATCTGTGATCCAGTCCTTTGTTCCAAGCTTATCTGTTACCCAGTCAGCCAGCAGCGGATTTCCATGCATCAGGAAACGTCTCTGTGTAATTCCGTTTGTCTTATTATTGAATTTCTGCGGCATCATTTCGTAGAAATCACGAAGCTCCTGTTTTTTCAGGATTTCTGTATGAAGTCTTGCAACTCCATTGACAGAGTATCCGGCTACGATTGCAAGATGAGCCATCTTTACCTGACCATCTCTTAAAATTTGCATCTTTGCTACTTTCTCTTCATTTCCCGGATACATCTCACGGATCTTAGCCACAAAGCGGCGGTCAATCTCCTGGATGATCTGGTATACACGAGGAAGCAGCCTGGAGAACAAATCGATTGGCCATTTTTCCAGAGCCTCTGCCATGATGGTGTGGTTCGTGTAAGCACAGGTCTTTGTTGTGATCTCCCATGCCTCATCCCAGCCAAGTCCTTCCTCATCAAGAAGAAGTCTCATAAGCTCGGCAACTGCTACCGTCGGATGTGTATCATTCATCTGAATCGTCATCTTCTCCGGCAGTTTATGGATATCATCATGGTTCTTTTTATATTTTTCAAGCGCAGCCTGAAGACTGGCAGATACGAAGAAATACTGCTGTTTCAGTCTCAGTTCCTTTCCTGCATAGTGGTTATCGTTCGGGTACAGGACCTCTACGATCGTTTTTGCCAGATTCTGCTGCTCTACCGCTTTGTGATAGTCACCACGGTCAAATGAATCTAACTGGAAATCTACGATTGGTTCTGCGTCCCAGATACGAAGTGTATTTACAATATGATTATCATATCCTACGATCGGATAATCATACGGAACTGCCAGAACAGACTCATAATTCTCCTGTTTAAAACGGATATCTCCGGTCTTATCATCGTACTCTACACGGATATTTCCACCGAAACGTACTTCCTTTGCATACTCCGGTCTGCGAAGTTCGAATGGATTGCCGTTCTTCAGCCAGTTATCCGGTTTTTCTTCCTGATAGCCATCTTTGATCTTCTGCTTGAACATACCATAACGGTAGCGGATACCACAGCCGTAAGCTGCATAGCCAAGAGATGCCAGTGAATCCAAGAAACATGCAGCGAGACGACCAAGTCCGCCATTTCCAAGTGCCGGGTCCGGCTCCTGATCCTCAAGTTCATTCAGGTTCAGACCCATTTCTTCCAGAGCCTCTTTCACCTCTTTATATGCCGTCATATTGATCAGGTTATTGCCAAGAGCTCTTCCAAGCAGGAACTCCATGGACATGTAATACACGATTTTCGGATCATCTTTCTCGTACTGCTTCTGAGTTGCGATCCAGTCATCGATAATTGCATCTTTTACGACATAGGAAACTGCCTGATAAAGCTCCTGCTGAGATACTTCGTCTACAGTTTTTCGGAACAGTTGCTTAACATTCTGTTCTACTTCTTTCTTAAACGCTTTTTTTTCAAATCTCGGATTAATCATATTGTTTTGATCCTTTCTTGCTCTTGTTTCAGGAAATGTAAGATAAAAGAACAGGTCTGCCGGAGCAGACCTGTTCACATCTGTTATTGCTTCTCTACTCCAAGAGTTACTGCCTCACCATTGATCTTCCACTCTTTCACATAACCTGCAGGTGTCGCTTTTTTCACCTCCAGAGCCAGTGTCTCAGCTCCGATCTCATCAGCATTTTTCGCAAATACAGTTTCTGCCTTCTCACTTCCTTCATATGTGATCACGATCTTATCCATGACCTCGAAATCAGCTTCCTTACGCATCGTCTGTACTTTGCTGATGATCTCACGCACGAATCCCTCTTCCAGAAGTTCCTCGGATAAGTTCGTATCAAGAACAACTGTGATTCCGTTGTCATCCTCAGATACATATCCTTCCATCTGTGCAGTATCGATCAGAAGATCTTCACGGTTCAGGACTACTTCTTCACCATTTACCTCAAATCTCAGGCAACCATTTGCATTCAGCTCATCCATAGCAGCATTTCCATCCAGTCCGCTGAGTACATTTTTGATTCCCCCTAACAGTTTACCATATTTTGGTCCGACTGTCTTTAGCTGAGGTTTAAAAGAATAGGACGTAAAGTCACGTACTTCTTGTGTAAATGTTACATTTTTCACATTCAATTCATCGGCAACGATGGCATCAAAGAACTCGGAAAGCTCAAAATCAGCTTTGACATACATCTGTCCGATCGGCTGACGGTTCTTGATATTTGCAGTATTTCTGCAGGCACGTCCCATAACAACCAGTTTCAGAACACATTCCATATTCTCCTCAAGCTCTTTGTCGATGTGTGCTTCATTTACCTTCGGGAAATCACACAGGTGGATACTCTCAGGAGCATTTGCATCAATACTTCTTACGAGGTTCTGGTAAATGTCTTCTGTCATGAACGGAATCATCGGAGCTGCAGTCTTGCAGATCTCTACCAGTGCTGTGTAAAGTGTCATGTAAGCATTGATCTTATCCTGCTCCATGCCCTTTGCCCAGAAACGCTCACGGCTGCGTCTTACATACCAGTTACTCATATCATCAACAAAGCTCTGAAGTGCCTTTGCAGCCTCCGGGATCTTGTAGTTTGCCAGATCCTCATCTACTGCTTTAATCGCAGAGTTGAGCTTTGACAGAAGCCATTTGTCCATGACAGACAGCTTCTCATACTCTAATGTATATTTTGTTGCATCAAATTCATCAATATTCGCATACAGTACAAAGAATGCATAAGTATTCCACAGAGTTCCCATGAACTTACGCTGTCCCTCTGTCACTGCTTTTCCGTGGAAACGGTTCGGCAGCCACGGCGCACTGTTAATGTAGAAATACCAGCGGATCGCATCTGCTCCATATTTCTCCAGTGCATCGAACGGATCGACCGCATTTCCCTTGGACTTACTCATCTTCTGACCATTCTCATCCTGAACATGTCCAAGAACAATAACGTTCTTATAAGGAGCTTTGTTGAAGATCAGAGTTGAAATCGCAAGCAGTGAGTAGAACCATCCACGAGTCTGGTCTACCGCCTCTGAGATGAAGTCTGCCGGGAAATGTTTCTCGAACAGTTCCTGATTCTCAAATGGATAGTGATACTGTGCAAATGGCATGGATCCACTGTCGAACCAGCAGTCGATCACTTCTGGTACACGGTGCATCTCTTTTCCACATTTCGGACACTTAATCGTCACATTATCAATATATGGGCGGTGAAGCTCGATCTCATCCGGGCAGTTATCAGACATAGATTTCAGCTCTTCAATACTTCCGATCGAATGCTGGCATCCACACTCACACTCCCAGATATTCAGAGGAGTTCCCCAGTAACGGTTACGGCTGATACCCCAGTCCTGAACATTTTCAAGCCAGTCACCAAAACGTCCTTTACCGATACTCTCCGGAATCCAGTTGATCGTATTATTATTCGCAATCAGATCATCCTTTACCGCTGTCATCTTAATGAACCATGACTCACGAGCGTAGTAAATAAGCGGCGTGTCACATCTCCAGCAGTGTGGATAGCTGTGCTCGAACTTCGGTGCATCGAAAAGAAGTCCTCGTCCGTCCAGGTCTTTTAACACTTCCGGGTCTGCCTTCTTCACGAATAATCCGGCAAATGGAGTTGTCTTGCCCATCTCACCTTTTTCATCTACTAACTGAACAAATGGCATGTCATATTTACGTCCGACTTTCGCATCGTCCTCACCAAATGCAGGAGCGATATGAACAACTCCGGTACCATCTGTCAATGTTACATAAGTATCACATGTTACATAAAATGCTTTTTTATTCTGCTTTGCGGCGCAGTCATAAGCACATTGATAAAGCGGCTCATACTCTTTGTACTCAAGATCCTGACCTTTGTATGTCTCAAGAACTTCATAAGCCTTTACACCATTCTCCTCATCGCCAAGTTTACCAAGAACCGTATCAAGAAGGGCAACAGCCATGTAGTAAGTATATCCGTCAGCAGCTTTTACCTTCGCATAATCCTCTTCCGGATTTACACAAAGTGCAATGTTAGATGGCAGAGTCCATGGAGTTGTTGTCCATGCAAGAATATATGCATCCTCGTCTTTCACTTTAAAACGAACGATCGCTGAACGCTCTTTTACGTCTTTGTATCCCTGAGCCACTTCCTGTGCAGACAGCGGAGTTCCACAACGCGGACAGTAAGGCACGATCTTAAATCCTTTATAAAGAAGTCCTTTATCCCAGATCTTCTTCAGTGCCCACCACTCAGACTCAATAAATGTGTTGTGATAAGTAACATACGGATCATCCATATCAGCCCAGAAACCTACAGTATTAGAGAAATCCTCCCACATACCTTTGTATTTCCACACACTCTCTTTACACTTTTTGATAAATGGCTCAACACCATATTTTTCAATCTGATCCTTTCCGTCAAGACCAAGAGCCTTCTCAACCTCCAGCTCGACCGGCAATCCATGAGTATCCCATCCGGCCTTTCTCGGAACTTCATACCCCTTCATAGTACGGTAACGAGGAATCATATCCTTGATAACACGTGTCAAAACATGGCCGATATGCGGTTTACCATTCGCAGTCGGCGGTCCATCATAAAACATATACTGTGGACAGCCCTCACGGTCCTCCATACTCTTCTCAAAAATGTGATTGTCTTCCCAGAATTTCTCCGTTTCCTTCTCCCGGTCAACAAAATTCATGTCTGTTGAAACCTTCTTATACATAATATCCTCCTTGTTGGGGACGTAGCATTTTGCCAAAGTACTACATCCCAATCATTGATTAAGGGTGTCTCTTTTTGCATTTTGCGGTGTCCCTTTTTTACCATTAAACATAACTTATTGTAAAGATATTACTTTCTTATACAATAAAACAGGCTCCCGTCCTGATTAGGACGAAAGCCTTATACTTACGTTTATAAACCACCTAAACATACTGACATATGCTTTCCCTGTAACGGTGGAACTCCGTCAGGTCTTACTGAATTCTGTTCCTTATGCCTGTGCAGATGCCCTGGCTCATATCACAGATCGTTCAAACTCTGAAACTCGGAAGTGATCTTCAATTATATCTTACTTGTACCGGATTCCCACCATCGCCGGTTCTCTGTATCGTTGGGATATAACCTACTGTCTTCGTCAACGTCTTTAAATATCTCATACACTTTTTTATTATACGAGTTTTATCACAGATTCGTCAAGGGGTTAAGCCCCTTTTTACAGGCAAAGTTTCTATGGACCAGAGTATTGTCAGCCAGCGTGAGATTAACGTAGATACAGAAAGTTATGTAACGGCTCTTCGTGCTTCCCTGCTTACAGCAGAAACTGCATTGGCATACGCAACTAATCCGGAGATGTTGAAAAGAAAAATGTAGATTGTGCACGATCATCACCTGTCCGGACGGGCTTTTGGAACTATGCTCACCACGAACACACTAAAAAAGGTCCACCGGACCTTTTTGTCGTATGCTTGGCAACAAAAAAATGAGGACATAAGTGATTGTACCGCAAAACTTATATCCTCATTTTTCTATTTTATTTCTGCTATTTTATTTTCTGGTTTTTACTGTCCCTTTTCTTCACATTTCTTGTTGGCTGGATTTCTTACTCAAGTTCCTGGATTGCCTCAATTGTCTTGTGATACTCTGCTGTTACCTTGCTCATATAATCTGAAATGTTCGGATTACCTGGAACTGCAGTGTCTTCATTTCTCAATTCCTCTGTAAGCTGGCTGCTCACCTGATAAAGGCTTGTCAGTGACAGGTTCTGGCAGACACCCTTCAGTGTATGGGCTGCACGGAATGCTTCTTTGTAATCACCCTCGCTTAATGTTCTCTCAAGATCGGCGTAGCTCTTATCATCCAGAAATTTCAGGAGAAACTTTCTCACAAGCTTCTCACCCATCAGACGTCTTACTACATCATCATAATCACCGCCGATTTTCTCGTATACTTCTTTTAACTCCATTTTGACCTTTCCCCCAATTCAAATACCGTACCTTACTATGTATTCGCAACTGTGTTTTACTGTTTCTTTCTCTTATTACTTTTTCTCTTATTACTCTTTTTTCTTATGCGGAACACCGTAGCTATAAATGTTATGATCAATATTACTAAAAGAATGCTCAGCCCCAGAATAACTTTTCCTTTTGTTGTTCCAAGTGACAGGTGTTTCCCGGATTTAGTCTGTTTTTTACTGTTGTCATGTCCACTGGATTTGCTTTCGTCCTGAGTACTGTCTGTATGCGCTTTCAAATAGGATTTGCTAAGCTTCACCTTTGCAGTTCCAAGTTCATGACCATCGTAACTGTATGTCACAATTCCTGTGCTGCTATCTTCTGTATCCTGCGTGATTTTCTGATCCAAAGCTGTAAAATCCACACCATTTGGCAACATCACATAATTCGGTTCACTCTGCCCGTCTTCTGTCAGAAATGTTTCAATATCCTCAGATTTCTCCTTGGTTGTCACATCTACTTTTGTGAAATTATTAAATGCATATTCAAATAAATTCGTGGTGTCCGGATATATGTTCTTTCCGTGAGTCCTCAGTACCACACACACCAGCTGAGTCTGCCCATTGTCCGCCATCGTAATCAGCGTTGACAACGCATCTGATGTATAACCAGTCTTTCCACCTATTGTATATGGATAATAATTGGAATTCGACGGCTGAAGCATTTTATGCTTTTGATGGAAAACGTGTTCTTCCGTCGTCTCACTGGCTGGAATTGTATAATTGAGAGTCTGTACAATCTGGAAAAATTCCGGATGTTTGAACAACTCCCGTCCAATCAGCGCCATATCTCTTGCACATGTGTAATGATTCGGATCATGCAGTCCATTTGTATTAGCAAAATTGGAATTCTCACCGCCCAATTCCTTGCATCGGCTGTTCATCTGCTCTATGAACCAGTTGTAATCATGACCGGCATTCACTCCGACACTCTCACCTATTGCATATGCTGCTTCATTGGCAGATGCCAGAAGCATCGCATGCATTGCCTGATCCAGTGTGATTACATTTCCCTCTTTTAATCCGACGGAAGAATCTCCTCTCTGTAAAAACGCTACGCTGTCGTGGCTGAATGTCACATTATCCGTCAGTTGTCCATTTTCCAATGCTACAAGCGCCGTCAATACTTTCGTAATACTTGCCGGATATTCATGAGCATCTATATTCTTGGCATACAGAATTGCTCCCGTTCCGACTTCCATAACAATTCCGGCTTCTCCATAAGTCCCAGGACCCTGCGGCCAGTCCTTATATCCATTCGATTCCACCGGCATATCATAGACCTGCTGCAATTCCTGAGCCTTTTGTTCTTCCGGTGTCAGTGCCTGCGCATCTGTACTCTGTGCATCTATGGTCTGTGCATTCTCCGTAGCCGTTACCCCTGTCGCATATACACTCACCGCAGTATTGGCTGTAAACGTCACTGCCATAAGTGCCGTAAGCATCGCCGCGATGACTCGTTTGCCTGATATCATTGGCATTTCCTCCAGGTATTCTTCTTACTTAGTCTTTTTATTTTATCACATTTTTCTGCTGGATTCTATAATTATCTCCATAAAAAGACAAGATAATGACACGTATTTGCATTTTCCACAAGGATTGCTTATAATGAAAATATTTCATAACCTTGCACTGATAATAGGTAACGTTACATAAGGCACTTAAATCAAGAATAGGAGCATTTTTATGCATGTAGGAAAAAAATCACAAAAAAGAGAAAAATCTGTAATGTCAGTTTCTTTATATGGTAACGTAGTCTTTGTTGTAATCGAGCTGGTCATGGCAATTGCAACCGGATCTCAGGCAGTCCTCCTGGACGCAGTCTACGATGGAGTGGAGTTTTTTATGCTGCTTCCGTCCGTGTTCCTGATTCCACTTTTATACCGCCCGTCAAATGAACAGCATCCATTTGGATATATGCAGCTGGAAACACTATTTGTTGTAGTAAAAGGCATCACCATGGCAGCCGTTACATTTGGACTGATTTTCAATAATATCCATCTGATGCTGCACGGCGGACACATCGTATCCTTTCATACAATTGCCGGATTTGAAATGTTCGCCTGTATTTTAAGCGTGATTGTCACAATTTATCTGCGAATTAAGAATAAAAACCTTCATTCTCCACTCATTACAATGGAGCTGCAAGGCTGGCAGATCGACTCCGTCATATCCCTCGGCATGGCATTCGCATTTTTACTGCCACTTATGATACCATTCGCATGGTTCGACCGCGTAACACCATATCTGGATCAAATCATTACGATCCTTCTGTCTGTTATTATGATCCAGACACCAGTCCGCACAGTCATCACCGGAATCCGCGATCTCATGCTGATTCCACCAGAGGAAGAAACAATCGAAGACATCAAAAAGACCGTAGAACCAATCATCGGTATCTACGGCCACAAAAATCTATACTACGATATTGTAAGAACCGGAAGAAAACTCTGGATCAGCGTCTACATCACATTCGACAAAGATATCGTATCGCTGTCAAAATTCAAACACCTGCAAGATAAGTGCATCAAAGCACTGGCACAGAAATATCCAGATTTCTACTTCGAATTACTGCCAGATATCGAATTCACCGGAATTGAAGAAGAATAAAACACAATTCAAAAAGGGACAGGTTAAAGTGCAGTTGGGGACGGGGTTTTTTTGAAAACAATGTCATTAAGTTAAGGATAAAATTGTAATTATTGAGGCTTTGACACTTCTTT
>PPYF01026617.1_pt1 | contig 79229 bp, 62 predicted proteins | sample 1559871 | NCBI WGS metagenome assembly PPYF01 (sample SAMN08240021, study PRJNA423297) | Human gut metagenome, whole genome shotgun sequencing project.
GTATCGACGGCGGAAGCCTTGAGAATAGATGCCGGAACGAAATTTTGCAGGCAAAGTGATGATTCTTATGACAAGAAGAACCGATTTGTGCAGGCAGCTTACAAAATAATTGAAAAAGGTGAGTCCAATGGAAGGGAAAGCTTTTTAATTTGTATTTCGTAGAAAAGGAATGATTCCCATGGAAGGTTACCATATTACTTAAAACCAAAATTTTATGTAAGGGTGGTTCCCATGTATTAACAATATTAAAATTTCTGGAAAACGATATTACTTGAAAAAGGTGAGTCCAGTGGCAAAGAAAAGAGATTATTTAGCTGAAAAATAAGATGTTGGGAGTGAGTCCAATCGAAGCTTCAGCGAAAGAATGAAAGTTCTTTCAATCCTTTATCTGAAAAAATAAAAAATGCACCCAAGCGGAGGTCTACTGCTGTGGGTGCTTTTTCGTTTATCTGGAAAACCGCATTCCCTGTACAAGGTTATGCGATTTCTGATAGGCAGCAATGGCATTTAAAACGCCACGCTTGTTTCTGCTCCAGAGCGGAGCAACCAGTGTTCGAGCATCGCCGTCGCCGGTCAAGCGTTCGATAACGGTTTCCGGTGGGAAATAGGTCAGCTGTTCTGCAATAAGGGCAACATAAGTTTCTTGGTCAAGCGTGGAAAGTCTGCCGTCTTGATACCACTTTTCCAGTGGTGTGTCTTGAATGACATGCAGCAGCTGCAATTTCACTGCATCCGGTTGCAACTGTCCCAACTGGCGAGCATTGTCCAACATTTGTTCGATGGTTTCTGTCGGTAGTCCGTTGATGAGATGCACACAGGTGCGAATCCCACGGGCTTTTAAGTTAGAAAATGCAGATAGAAAGATATCATTTTCATAACAGCGATGGATGAGCATTGCAGTTTTCGGCTGAAAAGTCTGCAAGCCTAATTCTACGGTTAAAACGGTACGGTGAGAAAGTTCCTCCAAATAATCTAAAACATCCTCCGGCAGGCAGTCCGGACGTGTTCCGATAGAAAGCCCGATGACATCCGGTTGTTGCAGGGCAGTTTCATAGCGTTCTTTTAAGATAGAGAGCGGTGCATAGGTGTTTGTGTGTGCTTGAAAATAGGCAATCAGCTTTGCAGTTGGAAACTTTGCATGAATGCGTGTCCGTTCGGTTTGCAGCTGTTCTGCAATGCTGCCAGAATGGGTAAAATAGCCGCTTCCGCCATCGCAGAAAATACAGCCGCCAGTTCCCTTTGTTCCATCTAAGTTTGGACAGGAAAAACCGCCGTCTACGACTGCCTTCATGACACGGCAGTGAAATTGCTTTTGGTCGTATTCAAATCGGGCATAGTATCGTCTGCCACCATCCCACATAAACATGCATCCTTTCTGAGAAAAGTCAGAAAAATAGCTGCTGTCATAAAAATGACAAGCAGCTATTTTTTATTCTTCGTTGTCAGCAGCAGCTTCGGTTGTAGCCGCTTCGCTGTCGTTACTTGTTGCAGTGTCACCAGTTGCTGCATCTGCATTGTCGTCCTGTGTTGCAGCATCTGTAGCAGCTTCTCCGCTGATTTCGCCAGCACTTTTCTGTACGGTGATGATAAATCCGTCTGTATTATTTCCGGAAATACTATAGCTATCCTTCTTCGGAATTTTCACTTCTGTTTCTCCGTTGGAGTTTGCAGCATAGTAATAAATCTCATAGGAAGCATCATCGGTTGTATAGGTGAGTGGCTTGTCAATCGTATAGGATTTGAGATAGTCCAAATACTCTTCCAAGCAGTAGTTATTTTCATACATAATCAGGGAATGCGGTAAGCCAACATACCGGAAATGATGCGGCATATAGTCCACACCAGTGATACTGGTTTTATCGTCCGGATACCGCAGAATAAAGCCATAATACCAGCAGTTTGCAACCATCCATTCATTCCGCTTTGTCAGGTAGGCAACGACTTCGCCCGTGGAGGTAATCAAGCCGATATCAAACGTGTAACCGCTGCTGCGTTCTGCAAGAACATTGGTATACAAGCTGTCAGAATCGGTATTGGTTACGCTGGTGCTGTGAATCTGCAAGTTTACTGTCCCCTGAGAAGCCTGATATGCATCAAACAGATTGATAAGCGGATTCCGCATTTCTGTCTGGAACGTCAGAGATTCAGAACGTGGCTTTAAAGACGTGTCAGAAAGTGTAGAAAAGTCCGTAAAGTCCGTTTTTCCAGAGTAAGGGCAAGTGTTGCTGACCATGACTAGAGAGCCATTGTGCAGATCCGAATCGGAAAGTGTAATGGTATCATAATTCGGGTCGTCATTTTTTGTGGTAGCAACGGTTTCATTGTCCTTTTTGTTGCCTTTTGCCTCTGTTGGCTTGTCAGTTGCCTCTGGAATGCCGTTGTTGGTGTCGGTTGAGAACGTGCCCTCACTGACAACATAAGTGACATTCGCCCGTGTAACCGTTCGGACAACAAAATCAATGACTAAAATCAAACAGATTAAACAGGCAAGAGCGATCACAACGCTGACAATTTGCGGCCGCTTTTTGGTTTTCTGTTTCACGTTTCCATCTCCTTTTATTCATAGAGTTCCGAGGAAGATTCTTCTGGGTCAGTGGCTTCTGTATCGCCATTGCCATAAAGGTCTTCGCTGCTGGAATCAAGTTCTGTTTCTGCATCTGATGCGGTTTCTGTGCTGTCTGAATCATCAGATGAATCTGTAGTGGTTGCTTCTGTTGGCGGGTAGGTTGTTTTTTCCAGATGGGTTGGCATTTCATAACCGCCATTGACCAGCCCATACATCGCAAAGCTATCAAAAACAGGGTTCATTTCTGTCGGGGCATATGCTGTTACAACAACATATTCATTCCCATCTACTGCGGTTGCATAGCTTGCAAGGCACTGCATTGCCTGATCCGTAAAGCCCGTTTTTCCGCCGATGATGGTCATGTTTTTTACTTCGTTGCCATACATCCGCTTATACATGGTGCTCAGTAAAATCATACCATTTGGATGCTGTTGGGTGGAAGTGGTGCGATATTCAACACTGCCGAGAATCTGCCGGCAAGTTGGATTTTCCATAGCCGCTTTCATCAAAATGGCAATGTCCAATGCAGTAGAGTAATGATTTTCATCGTGCAAACCAACAGCATTTGTGAAGTGTGTGTGATTCATACCAAGAGCTTTTGCTTTCTGGTTCATCAGAGCAACAAAGGTTTCTTCATTGCCAGAAACATAATCTACAATTGCCATGGTTGCATCTGCACCGGACGGCAGAGCCATACCATATAAGAGGTCAGTAATGGAAACGGTTTCGCCGGATTCAAAACCAGCCCGAGCAGCTTCCTGTTCAATCAGTGGGGCAATCAATTCATAGGTTATGGTGTAAGTATCATTGAAATCCTTGATATTTTCAACTGCAACCAACAAGGACATCAACTTTGTCATAGATGCCGGATACATTTTCTGTTCGCAGTTGCGGTCAGCCAAGATTTGATTGTTTTTGACATCTAGCAGCACAGCATATTTGCTGTAAATGTTGTTTTCTGTCAGTTTCTTTTCATCCTTCGCATATTCAGGATAATTGTCAATCACCATCGAACCATCACTGGCTTCACTATAGGAAATATCTGTGATGGGCTGTGCAATCATGCTGCCGCTGCCGGAGGAGGTTGCCGTACTTTGTACGGGGTCGCCTCGAAAGACTTCGGAGAGAATGACGGTCAATAAAACGATGAGAAATAATCCGCCTGCAATCGTACCCAATAGGGGAATCCAATTGATTTTACCTGTATATTTGTTGCGAAAGACCATAATGACACCTCTGAATTTGATGAAATCGTTTTAAAATAGGGGATTGTGTTTCAATTTTGCAGAAAGTTGCGAAATTGCCTCAATACACCATGTTAATTATAATACAGAAAACCTCGTTTGTCAATAGCAAGGGGAACGCTGTTTTTAGAAATTCGACAGAAGAATAGAAAGAAGCGGCAGGGAAATTCTGCCGCTTCGTAAGATTTTGAACGCAATCTGCTTATTCGGTCATGCCGATTGTCTTTTCCAGACGATGGTAGAACTCTAAGATACCATTTCTGGAGGTAAAGGCGGTGCGTTTTGCAAGGAATCCGGAATATTCGCCATTTCGCAAAACATAATAGGATTCTTTATCCTTTGCCAAGAATGTAATGACTTCGGTTGTACCGTCTTTCAGGTTGTAAGTCAATGTAATTTCGGGTTCTTCTTCCGTTGGAACATTATCTGTCAAGTCCAGTGTGGAAGTGGTAAGACCGGTTAAGTTGTCATACAAGGTGGTCAATGCATCCACTGCATCTGTTCCCAGTGCAGCGACATCAATATCATTGACAGTGTACTGTTTGTTTTCGGAATTCAGTTCCATATTCAAATCGGTTTCACCGTCAATATGAACTTGAACAGAAGCAACATCTGCCATATCGGCATCATAAATGACATCGCTCAGGAAATCCGCTGGTTCTGCCAACAGGAAACTAATATAATTTGCAGCACAATAGAAAATCTGTCCGGTTTCCTTTTGCAGGCATTCTACAAACTGTGCGGATTCTGTGTCATAATCCTTTGCATAGATGGTAGTTTCCGTGCCGTCCTCCTGCGAGAAATAGAAGGTATAAGCAGGGTCATCGAACCCATATTCTGCATATTGGTCTTCTGTAACATGTTCTTCGCCGAACTTATCAATAATCAACTGCATGATATTAGTTTGCAGGTTGTTGATGTTCAGAACATTGACAAAATCCGATTCAATCGGGCTGACCATTTTCCAAGAAGTTGCATCTTTTTTCTTCAAATCAAAAACAGTTTCGCCATTGTGAATCAATTTCATCTGGTCAATCTGGGAATTCTGATTGGTCTGCACATAAATGCTCTTGAGAGAATTTTTGTTTGGGCGGAGGTAATCGCCATATTTGGCTTCTACCAAGAAAACATCGTCAGATTTGTCAGACATTATATAATAGTACTCCTTCGTTGCGGTGAGTTTTCCCGTATATAGTGTACGGGAACCATCATCTGTGGAAAGGGTAATGGTATAGGGGTTGTCCAACTCATATTGTTTTTTGATGTCCTCGGTTGCAACGCCTAAATTTTCTGTAGCAGTCAGGTTGCAGAGCGAACCAGCAACAGAGTTCAAGAAGTAAACATTGATATGGAAATCGGTGTCTTCTGTCAATTCCCAGACATTGCTTTCTGCTCCGATCACAGCGGTGTAATCATCGCCATCTGGTGTTTGAATTTCAATCTTGTTGATGTTGGAAGAATTAAAATCCACCAACTGCAATGCAGCAGCGTCTTCCGATTCTTTTTTTTGTTTTTCTTGGTTGTTGTTCCGAACGAACAAATAAGCTCCCAACGTAATTGCAACCAGCAAAACCAGCGAAAGAATCACAATCACTTGTTTTTTCATAATCGCTTCCTCCGTTTCCGCTTAACTGTTCCGCCGTTTTACCCAAACGCCAACACCAATGATAATGATAGCGACTGGCAGAGCAGCAAAGACAATCATCAGCGAACGAGCAGAATTTGCATCCGGCAGGGAAATTTCATCGTAAACAGTGGATTTGCTGTCAATGCCCATATCCACATCGGTATCATACATCCAGCTAATGGTACTCAGATACAGATAAACAGCAACGATGTACCGGCTGTCCTGCAAATGGGTATCATCCAAGAAATCAGCGTTTCCGAAGACTGCCAGCTTTGCGTTGTTTTTGGTGTTGCTCTGGGAATAACCAGCCAGCATCAATTCGCTGTTGGTGATTTTTTTCGTGTCATATGCACCGCCATTCGGTTCACCAACTGCGGTATCATTGGTGGTCAGCAGTTCTGCGGTGGTAAGTGTGCCAGTGGTGTCTGTATCAAAGTAGAAACTTCTGGAGTTCGTCATATACGGAACTAAGCCCTGATTTATCAGAGAAGAAGTCAGGTCAGCCGCTTCGCTGTCACTGCTCAGTTCGACCAGATTACATTGAATGGTGCTGTCATCGCCGGAAACGTGCATGGAAGCATCGGTTTCCTTTACGGTGTCATAGTCCATGATAATGCTGAATTCTTCCATAATCAAATCCAAGTTGGTATAGTTGAATTTTCCGGCATTCGGGGACATCAGCAGGGAGAGATTACCGCCGTCGTTCAAATAAGCGTCCAGTTTTTCTTTGTCACTGTCTGAAATATCAGAAGTTGGAGCAGCCACCAAAACCATCGCTGCATCACTCGGAACAGCATCTACATCAGAGAGCAGCAGGGATTTTGCAGCATAGTTGTAGTTTTGCAGGTTCTTTTTAAATTGTGTGTAGTTGTCATCTGCGGACTTTTCACCATGTCCAGTCAGGAAGTAAACAGTCGGTGTGAAGCCATCTACAACGGATTTGATTGCACCCGTCAGGATGTTTTCGCCGTTGAATGTCTGAGAAACAGCGTTGCCGTTGTCATCGCTATTGGTCGTGTACATGGTGTTGCCCGGGATTCGCTTTTTGGTGTCGCCGCAAACCAGCACCATATCACCAGTGTTCAGCGTCAGAGCATTATCTGGATTGATTTTTTCCATGGTAGCTTCATCGCTGTTCGGGTCAATATCAATGAGATTGATGCAGTCATGCTCATCATATTCTTTCAAAGCCCGATAGAGTGCCAGTGTATCCACGCTGTCTTTGATGTCATCCATCTTTGCGAGCACATAAAAGTCAATTTTTGTGCCGTTTTGGTCGAGTTCATCCAAATAAGCAGTGGTAGTTTTGCCCAAGCTGTATTGTTTATTTGGAGAAACGTCCCAGCCCAAATCCAATTGCGAAACAATCATATTTAAAATGACTGCAATCACAATGACCAGAACCGCCATAATCCAAGCGATGCTGGAAAACTTTTTGTTTTTAAAATTGTGAAACTTTTTTTCTTCCATCGTGCATTACCTCCGGCTCCAACGTCTTTTTTCTACAGAAATCACAGTAAGAATCAGGAACACTGCAATTTCCGTGCAGTAAGCGAACAAATCCGATACCTGCATATAGCCGTTTGAGAATGTGATAAACTTTTGCTGATTGGAGAGCCAGTGCAGCAGGTCGGACAAAATCGGAAGGTTAGAGAAAAAGGAATAAGTACCAATGTTGTCCATCAGCAGCAAGATGATGATAGCAGCTTCGCTCATAATGATGGAAAGAATAATGGATTCTGTGAAAGAAGAAATCAGAATGCCCAGTGCAATGCAGACCAGACCAAACAGATAGAATCCCACATAAGTACAAATTAAATTTGCCAGAATGACATGACCGTTTAAAGCGGTAACAATCGGGTAGAATAAAGAAACTGCCAGCATAATCAGGAAGATGGTAGCAGTTGCCAGGAACTTCGCCAGTACGATTTTAGTAACACTAATCGGACTGGAGAGCAAGAGCACTTCTGTTCCATTCTTTCGTTCTTCCGAAAAGCTTCGCATCGTCAGAACGGGGAACAAAATAGCAAGATAAAACAAGTTCGTGTAGAACAAAGATGTGAATGAGAATTCATAGAGAGAAGATGCAGCAGAAATATCCATAATCATCGTCAGCGAGAATGTCAGCGTGAAGAATGCCAACACCGCATACGCTGCCGGTGAAAGGAAATAGCTCTGTAATTCCTTTTTATAAAGTGAAAACATGATGGGGTGAACCTCCTTATTGATCCGTATGCGGATGATGGTTGGAATCGTCTTGCTTGTCCGTGGATTCTTGTTCGGTGTCGTCTGCTTCCAATTCCTTTAAAAGTGCCTGCATGGAAGAACGCTGTTCCGAACTGGACGACTGGTTGACCAACTTGACGAATACCTGTTCGAGGTTCTTCTTCTGTTCTTTTACTTCCAGCACATCGAACTTTTTGACCAGCAGAGCTGCCAGCAGGGAATTCCGGATGTCACTGCTCTGCAATTCCACATCATAAGTATAGATACCAGTTTTGAAACGGGAAATATTGGAAACATTGCGAACGCCGTCCACCTGCCGCATGGTAGCAGCCACTTCCTGCGAACCGCCCTTGACCTTGAGGTGTAAAATCGGGTTGGTGTCTGCCCGTTCTTCGAGGTGGTCAATGGTATCCACTGCCCGAATCTCTCCTTTGCTAATGATGACGACTCGGTCACAGACAGCACTGATTTCACTCAGAACGTGAGAGCTTAAAATAATCGTATGATCCTGTTTCAATTCCAGAATCAGATTCCGGACTTCAATGACCTGTTCCGGGTCAAGACCAACAGTCGGTTCGTCTAAAATCAAAACATCCGGTTCGCCCAGCAGTGCCTGTGCAAAGCCAACACGCTGCCGATAACCTTTCGAGAGGTTGCGAATCAGACGACCTGCAACATCGGTAATCCGCAGGCGATCCATTGCCTTTGCAACTTGAGCCTTGCGTTTCACGCCCGGAACGCCTTTCAGCCCAGCAACAAATGTCAAATATTCCTTAACTTTCATATCTGGATAAACTGGCGGAATTTCCGGCAGGAATCCGATGTGGCGTTTTGCCTTGATCGGATCTTTTGCAATGTCAAAGCCATTGATGGTGACCGTGCCGGAGCTGGACGGGATGACACCGCAGATGATATTCATTGTGGTGGATTTTCCCGCACCGTTCGGCCCTAGAAAGCCGAGGATTTCGTGATCTTCTACGGTAAAGCTGATGTTTTTCACAGCGGCTTTTTGCCCGTAGTATTTGGTTAGGTTTTTGATTTCAACCATAAAAATCTCCTTTCCGCATATTCGGAATGATACCGAAAAGCACTCCTATTTATTATTGCAAAAAAACTTGTATATGTCATGGACGAATTGTAATCATTATATTAAAATCGGGGAAAACTGATAAATTCCCTGAAAAAGTGCCCGTGAAAATCGTGCGGATTTTGGAAATTCTGTGCCAATGGTATCATAACAACCTTATGTGGGCGTTTTGTGAAAGGTCAGCGGAAATCAGAAAAAATTCCGCAAATTCCAAGAAATCTGAAAAAACAGGGACAAAGTATGGTCAATTTATACAAACGGGTTTCCTTAATTATGGGCAAAACGCTGAAAAAACCGTTTCTTTTGTCATAAGGGTTGACAATCAAAAGGGCTTGGGGTATAATTTGAATATAAAAGTGGACGCATTGTGTGTGGATTTTGTGAAAAAATGTGAATGCACAACTGTAACGGTTGTGTGCAGTTCTTTTTCTGCTTGTCAGAGCGGACACACCGGTACCGTACCGATGAAAGGATGCGTGTTCTGGGAAACGCACATGCCGGCTACAAAACCATTTTTACTTTATATTCTATTTCTTGAAAGGGGAAATTTTTCCATGCAGTTTAAGAAGAACAAAACTGTTCTGGCAGCGATTCTTGCTGCTGCAATGGCATGCAGTGCAATTGTTCCGACTGCTGCTTCCGCAGCAGGCACCAGAACAAAGGCAGAAGCATACGGCGATAAGACCTATGCAGCACGATTCATGTCTTTGTATGATGACGTAATCACAAACGGTGTTCAGAATGGCTATATGTCCAGCACTTCTACCGTTAGCGGCGGTCTGGGTGTACCGTATCACTCGGTTGAAACCCTCTGTATCGAAGCTCCGGACTACGGTCATGAAACCACTTCTGAAGCTTTGTCCTACTTGGTATGGACCGCAGCAATGCGTGATAACATCGTAAATAAGGCAAACAAGGGCGAAATCACCGTTAAGGGTGAAAAGGATGCCGCTTCCGAAACCGTTGGTGATACCGCAAAGGCTTGGAAGACCATGGAAGCTACTTTGATTCCGGATACACAGGCTGGCATCATGCAGAAGCAGCAGCTGAGTGCAACCTACAGCGATGAATGGGAACAGATTGAACTGTATCCGACCGACATGCTGAACGGCAACAACGCTGTAAACCCGATTCACCAGTACTTCACAAGTGCATACGGCAGCGATAAGGGCTTGTACCTGATGCACTGGCTGGCTGACGTAGATGACTGGTATGGCTTTGGTGCTGGTACTTCTTCTCAGTACAAGCAGCAGAACGTAAGCGGTTCTTTCACCATGATCAATACTTTCCAGCGTGGTGAACAGGAATCTTGCTGGGAAACCATTCCGCATGCTTGCGTAGAAGAACTGAAGTTTGGTATTCAGAACGGTCAGGAAGGCAGCACTCGTATCGGCGGTATGAAGGGCTTCTTCAACACCGAACAGAAGGTTGCTCAGCAGTATTCTTACACCAACGCACCGGACGCAGAAGACCGTGCAATTCAGGCTGTATACGCTGCAAACAGATGGGGCGTTGCTGATCAGAGCGTTGACTCCAAGTGGGGCGGCTCTCAGAAGCTGGATGTTCTGGCTGCTAAGATGGGTGACGAAACCAGAAACAATATGTTCGATAAGTACTACAAGACCATTGGTACAACCAACAAGTGGGATACTTCCAACAGCAATGGTCAGTATTACCTGATGAACTGGTATACTTCTTGGGGCGGTGCTCTGGATGGCTCTTGGGCATGGCAGATCGGTTGCTCGCACGCACACGAATTCTACCAGAACCCGCTGGCTGCTTATGCACTGGCATATGACACCAACCTGAGCTCCAACATGAAGGCACAGGGTGCTGTAGAAGACTTCAAGAAGTCCTTCCAGACACAGATGGAATACTACCTGTGGCTGCTGTCTAATGACGGCGTAATCGCTGGTGGTAGCACCAACTCTGTAAATGGTCGTTATGAAGAACACAGCAAGAATGTATCTGGTACTTCTGAATTCAACAAGATGGTTTATGTTGAACACCCGGTTTATGCTGACCCAGGTTCGAACCACTGGATCGGTAACCAGGTATGGGCTGTTCAGCGTCTGGCTGAATTGTACTATGTTGTTAAGACACAGGGCGATGCAAGCGGCATCTCTGTTGGCGGTATGGATCTGACTACTGCTCTGGAAACCATTCTGGACAAGTGGACAGGCTGGTTCCTCGACAACTCCATTTTGGGTAAGGCAAGCGGAACCATCACATTTGAAGATTATTATGAAAAGTATCATGCAACAGATGGCACTGGCAAGACCAAGTTTGAAATTCCGGATCTGAGCACGGTTACCGATGATGGCACAAGCTTCTCGATTCCGTCCAGCTTGATCTGGTCTGGCGAACCGAATTCTTGGACAGGCACATATCAGGAAAATACCAACCTGAAGGCAACCATCGTTGGCTATGGCGACGGCGACCTCGGATGCGTATCTTCTCTGGCAAACACTTTGATTTACTATGCAGCAGGTCGTGGTATTTCTGCAAGTGATCTGGCAACTGGTGAAGCTTCTTATAAGGCAAACAGAGGTACAAAGAGCACAGATATGAAGGATCGTGCAGCACAGTCCCTGTATCTGGCTAAGGAACTCCTCGACAGAGAATGGAACAAGTATCGTGACGATATTGGTCTGGGCGTTTCTGACCACAACACCAACTTGACACGTTTGTGGGAAACCAAGCTGGTTCTGCCGAATGGTCAGCGTACAAATGGTCAGGGCAAGACTCTGGCTAAGGGCGATTACACCGGTAAGATGCCGAACGGCGACCTGATTCAGGACGGCGTAGCATTCGTTGATATTCGTTCGAACTACAAGAGCGATCCGATGTATCTGGAAGCTGAAAAGTACTATCAGCAGGATGGTAACACCGATAATTATTACTTCACACTGCACAGATTCTGGCATGCTGGTGACATCATGATGGCTCTGGGTACTATGTCTGAAGTATATCCGGATCTGACTCCAGATTCTGAAACTCCGGATACAGATGCTCCGGTTGTAACACCGTCTGATGTAACCGTTAAGGTTGGCGAAACCAAGGATCTGACCGTTGATCAGACTGGTTGCGACTTCAAGTCTGACGACGAAAGCATCGCTTCCGTTTCTAAGGACGGCACTATCACTGGTGTAAAGGAAGGTAAGACTACCATCACTGTAACCAACAAGGATGGCAAGTCCACCACTGTAACTGTTACTGTAACAGCTGCAACTACAACAGAAGCTACAACTACATCTGCTAATGACACAACTACCACCGCTACAGAAACCACTGCTTCTGGTGCAACTACAACAGTTGACCCGAATGCAGATAACATCGGTGACGTAAACCTGGATGGTGTTGTAGACATCGCTGACGCTGTAACATTGAACAAGTACCTGGCTGGCGTTGTACAGCTGAGCGATCAGGCTCTGCGGAACGCTAACTGCGATCAGAGCCCGAGCGATATCGATAACATCGGCGACAAGGATACTACCGCTTTGGTAAGATTCGTTCTGAACGTAGAAGGCTATCAGGATCTGCCGTTCATGGGTGAATAAGATATACGTTTGTATTTAATAAATTGCATATTCCAATATTGATGTAACGATCGCAATTTTAGTTGCGTTAAAAGAGAACCGTATGGCGAAAGCTGTACGGTTCTTTTATTTTTTGAGGATTTTAGAAAAAACAGCAAATCTATCTAAAAATTGCTTGACAACGGACGAGAGAAGTTGTATAATTGATATATACTTTATGAGCGTTTCATAGTTGGAACATCATGAAATTTACGAAAGACAGGGGTCGATGGCAATGGCAAATATTTTTGAACAAATGAGCCGCAGCGTTTCTGGAATGTCGAAGAACGCTTCTGAAGCCAGCAATCTGCGGAAAAAGATTGCATACGAACGGGAACGGATTCAGGAAGTGATGCAGGAAATTGGCGAACTCTATTATGAGAGCCAGGAAAAGGAACTTGCAAAACTGAAGGAACTCTGTGCGGATATTGATGACAGAAAGCGGAGAATCCAGAGCATGCGTTTGGAATTGCAGCAGATGAAGGGCAAGCGGGTTTGCCCAGGCTGTGGCATGCAGTTCGATGAAAAGTATCAGTTTGCATTCTGCGGAAAATGCGGTGCAAAGCTGGACGATCCGATTACAGACGAAGACTAAAAAGCAAAAAAGAAGGACTGCTGCAACCATCTCGCAGTAGTCCTTTTTCCTTTTTAAGGGGATAATCATCAAAGTTTTGCAATTTTTGTTTTCTGAATCCGGTGCAAGCATCCAAATCCAATTCCCATTGAAACAAGTTCTGCAATCGGAAAGGTCAACCAAATCAACCAGCTTTGGTTGAAATTCGCCTTTGCTGTTAGTGAAAACAGCCAAGCAACTGGCAAAACAAAAAGAATTTGTCGGCATATAGAAATGATGAGAGATTCCAGCCCACTATCTAACGCTTGAAAAATACCTTGTAAGGCGATATTTGTTCCAGCAAACAGAAAACTAATAGAAATGATTCGCATGGCTTCTATGCAAAGCTGTTCTGTTTCTCCGGACAACCCGAATAATTTGGCAAATGGAATGGCAAGGACTTCTATCAGCAGTGTGCCTGCAAGCATAATGATCCAAGTATACAGCATCCCGTAACGAATCCCATAGCGGATTCTGGCACGGCTTCGCATGCCATGATAAAAGGATAAAACAGGCGTAATGGCATCTCGCAGCCCAAAAGCTGCAAATAAAATAAACTGCTGAATTTTATAGTATAATCCGTACGCTGTCACCAAAGCGGTATTCACAGAACCTAGAATTAAATTCATGCCATAAGTCATAACCGACATCAATGCCTGTGCTAAAATTGCAGGCAAACCGATTGCATAGATTTCCCGAATGATGGTGCTGTTTGGTTTCCAGTATTGCAGCTTGTTGGAAATTTGTTTGTCCACTTTGCAATGAAAAATCCATGCCAGCAAGAACGACAGAATTTGACCAAGAACAGTTGCATAAGCAGCCCCTCGCACGCCCAATTCCGGCAACCCACACCACCCATAAATCAAAATAGGGTCTAATAGGATATTGCAGACCGCTCCGGAAATTTGTGCAATGGTAGAAAAAATCGGATTTCCAGAGGCTTGCAGCAGTTTTTCATAGATGGAAAAGAAAATGATTCCCACCGAGAGGATACAGCAGATTCGCAAGTAAGAAATCCCCATATCTGCAATGAGAAAATCTTTTGTTTGCAGGTGGATATAAGGTGCAACGCCAAAAATACCGAAGAACACGCAGAGAAGAAAAATCAAAACGGCAAGAAATCCGCCATTTCCAGCAGTTCGACTGGCTTTTTCTGTATCTCCCTGTCCAAGGCTTTTGGATACCAGTGCATTGACACCAACTCCCGTGCCAATGCTAACCGCAATCATCAACATTTGCATAGGAAATGCCAGCGTCAGAGCATTCAGGGCAGCTTCTCCATTTTCTGGCATGTTAGAAACAAAGGCACTGTCTACGATATTGTACATGGCTTGCAATACCATCGAACAGATCATTGGAATGCCCATTTTCAAGAGGAGTTGATGCGGTGGTGTTGACCGCATTTTGTCCGCTTTTCGTGGTTTGGCGTTTGTGTTTGTTGTCATAAAAAATACCGCTTCCTTTCTGATATAAAAAAAGATGTGCAGCACCCCTGGATTGGACTTACGCAGGGTTGCTACACATCTATTTTTCATTTTATCATATTTTCAAGTTGCTGTCAAAGGCAATTTTGCACAAAAAACAAGCGAAGAAAACCGGTTTTTTGATGGCAAAACAGCCACCAGAAAACAAAAAACAGCGTTGACAAAAACAAATTTTACTTGTATAATAAAAACAACACCCATATGGGATACTGGAAAAAGGAGTGTGCATCCATGAAACGTGCATTGATTGTGGTGGATTATCAACGGGATTTTGTAACGGGTTCGTTGGGCTTTCCGGGTGCAGTGGCACTGGCGGAGCGAATTGCAAAGAAAATTGCTGCTTATCACAAGAGTGGCGATGTGGTGCTGTTTACAATGGATACCCATACGGACGATTATCTGAACACGCAGGAGGGGAAGCATCTGCCCGTTCCGCATTGCATCAAGGGAACGGCTGGGCATACATTAGTCCCAGAAGTGGCAGAGCAAGTAGAGCCACAGGATTTGTTCTTTGAAAAGGATACATTCGGGTCAACCAATTTATTTGTATATTTGCGGACACAGCAGTATGCAAGTATTGAATTGGTCGGCGTGGTTTCCAGTATTTGTGTGCTTTCCAATGCAGTGCTTTGTAAGACCGCATTGCCAGAAGTTCCAATTTTAGTGGATTCGAGCTGTATTGCTGCACCAGACCCCACATTACAGGAAGCAGCGATTTTGATGATGAAAAATCTGCAAATGCAAATTTTGCCGGAGGAGGAAACACCATGAAACAAGAAAATTATGCCATGCTCTGTGATTTCTACGAGTTTACGATGAGCAACGGATACTTCCGCAATGGCTTTTATCAGAAAACCGTTTATTTTGATGTCTTTTTCCGAGATATTCCGGATGGCGGTGGTTTTGCGATTGCTGCCGGATTGGAACAGGTCATTGATTACGTGAAAGAGTTGCATTTCACCGAAGAGGACATTGCCTTTTTGAGAAGTAAGCAGTGTTTTGATGAAGGCTTTCTGACTTACTTGAAAGAATTTCATTTCAGCGGTGACATCTGGGCAGTTCCAGAGGGAACACCCGTATTCCCGAATGAACCGATTATGACCATTCGAGCACCTGCCATCGAAGCACAATTGCTGGAAACGTTTATCTTGCTCTCACTGAATCACCAGTCTTTGATTGCAACGAAAGCCAACCGCATTGTACGGGCAGCAGACGGCAGAACCGTTCTGGAGTTTGGTTCTCGCCGAGCACAGGGGGCATCTGGTGCAATTTTAGGGGCAAGAGCTGCCTATATTGGCGGCTGTGCCGGAACAGCATGCACTTTAACAGATGAATTGTATGGTGTTCCAGCAGGTGGAACAATGGCACATTCTTGGGTGCAGATGTTTGATACGGAATATGAAGCATTTAAAGCCTATTGTGAAAATTATCCGCATCAGGCAACCTTGCTGGTAGACACCTATAACACGCTAAAAAGTGGTATCCCGAATGCGATTCGAGCATTTAAAGAGATTCTGTTGCCGCAGGGCATCACAGACTTTGGAATCCGGTTGGATTCCGGTGATATTGCGTACCTGACGAAAAAGGCAAGAAAAATGCTGGATGCTGCTGGCTTGCAGAGCTGTAAAATTGTCGTATCCAATTCCCTAGATGAATACTTGATTCAAGATTTAATGGCACAGCAGGCACAAATTGATGTGTTCGGGGTTGGAGAACGAATGATTACCGCTAAAAGTACACCTGTATTTGGCGGGGTTTATAAGCTGGTTGCGATTGAACAGCCAGATGGTACGATTGAACCGAAGATTAAAATTAGTGAAAACATCACGAAAATCACCAATCCGCATTTCAAGAAAGTCTATCGGTTCTACGACAAGGAAACAGGTAAGGCGATTGCCGATGAACTTTGTCTGCACAATGAAACGATTGATGCCAGTCAGCCGCATACCATTTTCGACCCAATTGCGACTTGGAAAACTAAAGAAATTACAAATTACACGGTACGGGAATTATTAGTGCCGATTTTCAAGAATGGTGTCTGTGTCTATGAACAGCCGTCTTTGGCGGAGATTTGCCAGTATTGCAAGGAACAGATTGCGTTGCTTTGGGATGAAGTCAAGCGGTTTGAGAATCCGCATACATATTATGTCGATTTGTCCCAGGCACTCTGGGAAGTAAAACAGGATTTGTTAAAGAAGAATCGGTAAGCGGTTCTGAATAGAAAATTATTGAAAAAGAAAGAAGAATCATTATGTCAGCTGCTTTTATGAACTACGTCCGTAAGGTAGACCCTTATGTGCCGGGCGACCAGCCAAATTTTCCGGACATGGTAAAACTGAACACCAATGAAAATCCGTATCCGCCAGCTCCAGCAGTAGAAGCTGCCCTGCATGATTTATCTGTCGATTCGCTGCGGCTCTATCCAGACCCAGTTGTTTCCAAGTTAAATACCGCCATTGCAGACTTTTACGGCGTGAAACCGGAGCAGGTTTTCAGTGGCGTTGGGTCAGATGATGTGCTTGCGATGTGCTTTTTGACGTTTTTCAACTCGAAAAAGCCGATTTTCTTTCCGGATGTCACATATGGATTCTATCCGGTATGGTCGGAACTGTTCCAGATTCCGTATGAAAAAAAGCCGCTGAATGACCGCTTTGAATTGGTGAAAGAAGATTATTATGCAGAAAATGGCGGCATTGTATTCCCGAATCCGAATGCACCAACGGGCATTGCTCTGTCTGTTGCAGATATTGAGGACATCATTCAGCACAATCCAGACAGCATTGTCATCGTTGATGAAGCATATATTGACTTCGGTGGAACATCGGTATTGCCGTTGATTGACAAATACGATAATTTGATTGTGGTACAGACCTTCTCGAAGTCCCGTTCGATGGCAGGAATGCGGATTGGATTTGCCGTTTCCAACCCGACTTTGATTCGGGTACTGAATGACTGCAAATTCTCCTTTAATTCTTATACCATGAATCAAACCACGATTGCAGCTGGTGTTGCTGCGGTTTCTGACCGTGCTTATTTGGAAGAAACGCTTGCAAAGATTGTTGCAACCAGAGAACACGCAAAGAAAGTTCTGGCAGAAATGGGCTTCCAGTTCCCAGATTCTCAGAGCAATTTCCTGTTTGTGACCCATCCGGATTATTCTGCAAAGGAATTATACGAGATGCTGAAAGAACAGCATATTTTTGTTCGTTATTTTGGAACAGGCAGAACGAAAGACTATCTGCGGATTACGATTGGAACAGAGGAGCAGATGGAAACACTGTATGCAGCCCTGCGGGCATATTTCCAGCGGTAAGACTTGCTTTTTTCAGGAAAAATGCCCCCTTGCTACATCTGCAAGGGGGCAAATTGATAAAATAGAGATTTGATGTTTTAGAATTAGAAAATGGTTTCTCCGTTTGTTTCAATCACAGTCTGATAGAAATAACCGGAATCCTTAATGGTGCGTTCCTGCGTCCGATAGTCCACATAGACCAGACCAAACCGCTTGTCGTAGCCGTCTGCCCATTCAAAGTTGTCCATAATTGACCAGTACATATAACCCATGACTTCTGTTCCGTCCTGCATTGCACGGTGCAGTTCTCGCAGATACCGCTTCATATAGTCAATTCTGCCCGGGTCGTGAACCTTTCCGTCCAGCTGTACCCAGTCATGGCTTGCCATACCGTTTTCGCTGATGAGAATCGGCTTGCCGTAGCGTTCAAACAGGAACTTTGGCCCCCAGTATAATGCTTCCGGTGTAACCGGCCAGCCCATCTGGGTTCTCGGACAACCCATATAATCATTTTCTACATAGGCATTTGGATTTTCTTCTGCCTGACTGTAATAGATGTTGACACCGTAGAAGTCAACAGGCTGAGAAATCAATTCCATATCGCCTTCTTTGATGTTTGGCATATCAGACTTTAAAATGCTGTAAGCATCCTGCGGATAATCGCCCAGGAAAATCGGGTCTGCCCACCAAGCTGTTTCAAATGTAAACCGTTCCCGTGTAAAGGCAAAACTTTTCTGCCGTGCGATTTCAATGGCAAGCGGAGAGTTGTCCGTTGGTGTGGTGCAAGGAGTCGAGAATGCAAAACCAATCTTCGGAGTTTTCTTTGCACATTCCCGAATCATCTTTACGGTCTTGCCGTGTGCCAGCAGAACATTGTGGGACATCTGAGCCAAATCTCTTGCTGGAAGCTTCTGGAACGGAGCAAATTTGCCGATTGCATAGCCGCAGCCGATGAATACTTGCGGTTCATTGATGGTCATCCAGTAGGTAACCCGATCAGACAGTGCATCCACTACAACTTTTGCGTAGTCAACGAACCAATCAGAAGAATCCGGATTCAGCCAGCCACCTTTCTGGTGCAGGGCATACGGATAATCCCAGTGGAACAGGGTAACCATTGGAGTAATACCAGCTTCCAGCAGAGCATCGACCAAATCCGAATAGAACTGAATGCCCTTCTGGTTGACAGCACCCGTCCCATCCGGCAGAATACGAGTCCAGCTGATGGAGAACCGATAGTTTTTGATGCCCATTTTTTGCATCATCTTGACATCTTCTCGGAACAAGTGGTAGTGGTCGCAGGCAACATTTCCGTTTTCACCATGTGCAACGTGACCGCTTTCCTGACAATAAGCGTCCCAGATGTTTTCGCCCTTTCCGTCTTCGAGATAAGCTCCCTCTATTTGATAGGATGCAGACGCTGCACCCCACAGAAAATCGTTTGAAAATTGCATTTGCAATCCCTCCTGTCTTGATGTTATCTTTATTATATCGTTAAAACACAACAAAATCTCACACGTTATCCGCAAAAAATTGCACTTTTTCTACTTCTTTTTTCGAGGTGTTTTTCATGAAAAAACAACAGCTTTTAGAAAATAAACAGCATGGAACACCAGCGTTTCCGTTTGAATGTTTCCGCACACAGACAGATACAACCGACTTTTTTATTCCATTGCATTGGCATAAAAAAACGGAGTTGATGCATGTCCATCATGGCACTTGTTTGTTGACCATTGGAAATGAAACCTATCCGGCAAAAGGCGGCGATTTATTTTGTATCAATGCGGAAGAACTGCACCGGATTACTTCGGAAGATGCAACATTAGAATATAGTACCTTTATTTTTCAGCCGGATTTATTTTCCTTTGCAATTTCCGACCAAGCACAATTGCTATTGCAGCCGCTCATAGATGGACGTATGCAGTTTCCAACTTGTATCACGGATGCAGCGGTAAAGGCGACCTTACAACCCTTGTTGCACCGGATTTTACAGGCAGCCGAGGAAAAAGCAGTGGGATATGAATTACTGGTCAAAGCAGGGCTGCTGCAATTGACCGCAGAACTGCTCTATCAAGGGTTGCTGTTGCCCACAGACCCCATTACGCTAGAGGCGAGCCGTAACCAACGGGAACGGATGAAAAAAATTCTGACGTATCTCAAACAGCACATGACAGAGCCGCTGACGCTTTCCAGCTTGGCAGATACGTTTCATATGTCAGAAAAATATTTTTCCCGTTACTTTCGGAATGCAACGGGGCAGACATTTACCGCTTATCTGAATACGATTCGGATGAATCATGCTTGTCAACTGTTGTTGGAAACGGATGATACCGTGTTGGAAATTGCATTGGAATGCGGCTATGAAAACGTCAGCTATTTTATTCGTCTATTCGGGAATTTAATGCATTGTACGCCGTTGCAGTATCGGCTTTCCAAACAGCACCGATTGAAGCAGCAATTTTAAAGTTCAGCGGATATTTTTTGAAAAAGCGGATATGATACTACTGTTTTCTACTGTAGGCAACCACTGGCGAACAGCGAACACAGGCAGACAGCGAATCGATTCTGCCGAATCATTTTGAATTTGTTTTCCAAGTCGTTTATCTATGGAAGAGCATAGCAGATGTTTATTTCAACATTCACAGACCAAAAATAGAATGGCGATGATTCCTACAAAAATGAATCGCTGCACGGGAATTTGAATAGAAAAGAAAAAATCTCCGGAAAAGTGGTCTTTTCCTGTTGACAAAATCAGAAAATTGGTGTATACTTTTACTAACCTACAAAACAGATAGGAAAAAGGATAAAGGAGCCTTTGCATATGAAACAGTATCATTTTGAAACCTTACAAGTACATGCTGGTCAGGAACAACCAGACCCGACCACAGACGCAAGAGCCGTTCCGATTTATGCCACGACATCCTATGTCTTCAAGGATTCCGCACAGGCAGCCGGTCGGTTTGCCCTGACAGAACCAGGAAACATCTACACCCGTCTGATGAATCCCACCAACTCTGTATTTGAAGAACGGATGGCAAAGCTGGAAGGCGGCGTTGGTGCGTTGGCAACTGCCAGCGGTTCTGCTGCGATTACCTACGCTGTCCAGAACATTGCAACGGTTGGCGACCATATTGTATCTGCCAGCAACCTCTACGGCGGTACACACAACCTGTTTTCCAACACCTTGAAAGAACAGGGTCTGGAAACTACATTTGTAAACTCGAAAGATCCGGCAGATTTTGAAGCAGCTATTCAGGAAAATACCAAGCTGATTTATGCAGAAACACTCGGCAACCCGAATTCAGATATCATTGATTTGGAAGCACTGGCTGCGGTTGCTCACAAGCACGGAATTCCACTGATTGTGGACAGCACTTTTGCAACGCCATATCTGCTGCGTCCGCTGGAACATGGTGCAGACGTTGTTGTACACTCTGCAACAAAGTTCATCGGCGGTCATGGTACGGTTATGGGTGGTATCATCATTGACGGCGGAAAGTTCGACTGGACACAGAACGACAAGTTCCCGGGTCTGAGCAAGCCGAATCCGTCTTACCACGGCGTTGTATTTACAGAAGCATGCGGAAACGCTGCTTATATCATGAAGATTCGTACCACACTGATGCGAGATCAAGGTGCAGTACTTTCTCCGTTTAATTCCTTCTTGCTGCTGCAAGGTCTGGAAACCCTGTCTTTGCGGGTAGAACGGCACGTAGAAAATGCACTGAAGGTTGTCGACTTCCTGAAGAATCATCCGCAGGTAGAAAAGGTTTACCATCCGTCCCTGTCTACTGGCAAGGAAAAGGAACTGTATGACAAGTACTTCCCGAACGGTGCAGGTTCGATTTTCACCTTTACGATTAAGGGCGATGCAGAAAAGGCAAAGAAGTTCACCGAAAGTCTGGAACTCTTCTCCCTGCTGGCAAATGTTGCTGATGTTAAGAGCTTGGTGATCCATCCGGCATCCACAACCCATTCTCAGCTGGACGAAGAAGAATTGCTGGCATGCGGCATTCATCCGAACACCATTCGGCTTTCTATCGGTACAGAACACATTGATGATATTCTGGCTGACCTGCAGCATGGTTTTGATGCTGTAAAGTAAATTGGATACAACCGCAATCCGAATATTGCAGTGTATGGAGGGTTTGTTCTGGCTGCGTTTGCAGGAGCGAACAAGCCCTCCTATTTTTTATCGGATGCAAACCCTGCATCCAAACAATCCAATCCAAGAGAGGAAGAACAACCATGATTTATGCAGACCACGCTGCAACCACAAAAATGAGTGCAGAAGCGATGGCAGCCATGGTAAAGGGCTGGGAAGTATACGGCAATCCGTCCAGCCTGCACACCATCGGACAAGAAGCTGCTGTTGTTTTGCAGAAAGCAAGAGAACAGATTGCAGTCTGTCTGGACGCTGACCCGAAAGAAATTTATTTTACTTCCGGCGGCAGCGAAGCAGACAATCAGGCACTTCGTTCCGCTGCAGCCATCGGCAAGCGGAAAGGCCACATGCACATTATCTCCACAGCGTTTGAACATCATGCAATTCTGCACACGCTGGAACAGCTGAAAGCAGAGGGCTTTTCTGTTACGCTGCTGGATGTGCACGAAAATGGAATGATAACACCGGAGCAGGTAGAAGCTGCCATTCAGCCGGATACCTGTCTGGTTACTGTGATGTATGCCAACAATGAAATTGGTTCGATTCTGCCAATTGCAGAAATTGGAGCGGTTTGCAGAAAGCACCATGTTCTGTTCCATACCGATGCCGTGCAGGCAGTGGGACACATTCCGATTTCCGTTAAGAATGACAACATTGATATGCTATCCCTCTCCGCCCACAAATTCCATGGGCCAAAGGGAATTGGCGTTTTGTATGCAAAGAAAGGCGTTCGCTTAACTTCTTTGATTGCTGGCGGAGCACAGGAACGGGGCAAGCGTGCCGGAACGGAAAATATTCCAGCAATTTTGGGCATGGCAGCTGCTTTGCAGGATGCTTGCGACCATATGGAAGAAAATACGCGTCATTGTCTGGAACTGCGGGAACGCTTGATTGCAGGGCTTTCCAAGATTCCACATTCCGTTCTGAACGGCGACCGGGAACATCGTCTGCCGAGCAACGTGCATTTTTGCTTTGAGGGAATCGAAGGGGAATCGTTGCTGCTGCTGCTAGACCAGAAGGGGATTTGTGCATCCTCTGGTTCTGCCTGCACCTCTGGTTCATTAGACCCTTCTCACGTTCTGCTGGCAATCGGCAGACCGCATGAAATTGCACATGGTTCGCTGCGGTTGTCGCTGGGCGAAGAAAATACCATGGCGGAAGTGGATTATATGTTGCAGGCAATTCCGGAAGTGGTTGCCTATCTGCGGCATATGTCTCCGGTTTGGAGAGATTTAGAGAGCGGAAAGAAGTCTTTCTTGCTGTAAGAAAAAGGAGAAACAACGATGGCTTTATATAGTGAAAAGGTAATGGATCATTTTCTGCACCCACGGAATGTTGGTGTTCTGGAAGATGCGGATGGCGTTGGAGAAGTTGGAAATGCAAAGTGCGGCGACATCATGAAAATCTATCTCAAGATTGACAATGATGTGATTTCAGATGTAAAGTTTGAAACATTTGGCTGTGGCAGTGCGATTGCATCTAGCTCGATGGCAACGGAAATGATTAAGGGCAAGCCGGTTTCGGAAGCATTGCAGCTGACGAATAAGGCAGTTGCAGAGGCATTGGACGGACTGCCAGCACATAAACTGCACTGTTCCGTACTGGCAGAAGAAGCAATTAAGTCTGCCCTGAAAGATTACTACGACAAGAACGGCATTGCTTACGATGCTGCTCAGTTCCCGAACTGTGAAGACTGTGCACATTGTGCAGAATAATTGCAGTTTCTAAAAAAGAGAAAACTCATCCGGCAACCTGTCGAATATGCAACAGGTTGCCGGATGAGTTTGTTTTGTCGACATTAGCAGCAACTAACATCTGGTGATTTTTTTCGATTGGATGAAATTTGTCGATGAGTTTCACCAAAATTTCACAGGATATTCTTGAAAATTCGCTCATGAAAAGCTTATACTAAAAGCAGTAAGAGTGAACAAAAGCGAATAAACAGGAAGGAAGATGAAGAGATGAAATCCATCGAAACAGAAGTTGTTGCCCTAGTGGAGCGAAACGGACGGCTGATTTTACAGTCCGCTGGTATGGAGCAGGAAAAGGGATACATTCAGCACGGAGCAGTCAGCTGTTACCTGCATTCTTTTTTTGTGGCATATATGAGTGTCTGGCTGGCAAAGCGGTTTCGGATTCGGGTACATTTGCGGAGTTTGGTGCGGGGAGCACTGCTGCACGATTATTTTCTATATGATTGGCACATCAAAGACCCCAACCGAAAAGCACATGGGTTCTCCCACGCAGCAGCAGCGTTACAAAATGCAGAGCGAGATTTTGCTTTAAATGCAGTAGAACGAGATGTCATTGCCCGACATATGTTTCCCTTGAATCTGACACCGCCACGGTATCGGGAAAGCATTCTGGTTTGCATTGCTGATAAAATCTGTGCCGTTTATGAAACCTTTTCAATTCCGATTCCAAAACACGTCTTGCTGGCGGAATAAAAACATAGAAACATAGAAACCGGCTTACAATAGGGGATTTTCTCCTATTGCAAGCCGGTTTTTTCTTATTTTGTGGTGTTCTTTTTCGAGTCTTTTTTGTAGTGCATTGCTTCGGAAATGGTAATAACGGGGATTTTAGTGCGTTTATGAACCTTTTCCAGAATATTTTTTTCGAAGCGAACATCGCCGATGAGAATACATTGTGTATCCGGATATTTATGAATATCTCGGCTGTGGATTGTTTTTGCATATTCACTGGATTTTTTCCCATTTTCCAGCAGGTAATCAACAGAAACGCCAGCATCTTTCAGCAGAACAGCGATGGTTTTCAATACCATGCTTTCGCCGTAGATGGCAAGGTGGGTGATGTGTTTGTCCTGAAAATATGCCTTGAATTGGTCAACTGTTTCCGGATGCAACACCATTTCATTTAGGATGTCAATATAAGCTTTCGAGTAAATCTCATATTGAATATCAGAAGCTAAGCGTTTTTGTGGCTTTGCGACAGGCGTTGGCTTTGTAGCTGGCTTTTTTGGTGCAGTCGGTTTTTCGGTTTTTTTTGCAGGAGCAGGCAGCGTCAAGCTGGGCTTTGCAGCGGGATTGATTGCCCGTTCTTTCATGTAGTTGCTGTAGCAAGTCAGAATTTTTTCGGATTCTTGTTTGTTTTTTGCAAAGGAAATTTGTTTGCCCATGTCCAGCCAAAGCACCTTGTTGCACAGCCGTTTCATCTGAGCGACAGAGTGGCTGACAAATAAAGTGGTTGCACCGCTTTGAATGACTTCCATCATTTTCTGTTCGCTTTTTCTTCGGAAACCGCCATCTCCAACGGATAACACTTCATCTAGAATTAAGATTTCCGGATCAACCATACAGGCAATGGCAAATGCCAAACGGGAACGCATACCGCTGGAAAGCTGCTTGTACTTGTAAAACTGAAATTCTTTCAGCTCTGCAAATTCAATGATTTCATCAATGCGTTCCGTGATGAAATTCTTTTCATATCCCAGTAAAGCACCACGCATATAAATATTTTCGATGAGGTTCAAGTCGCTATCAAAACCCGTTCCCAACTCCAGCAGGGCACTGATATTTCCGTTGACTTGAATGCTCCCCTTGGCAGGTGGCAGAATGCCGCAGATTGCTTTTAAGATGGTAGATTTCCCAGCACCATTTGCACCAATGATACCTAGAAAATCACCTTTTTCCAGTGTGAAAGAAACATCTTCCACCGACCAGCGGCTTTCCACACGCCGTTCTCGCTTGACTTTTTGAATCGTCCATTCTTTTAGTCCGATATCTCGGAAATCGCCCAGCAGGTAGCGAATATAGACGTGAGATGCATCAATAATCGGTTCCATATTCGTTCCTCCTTATAGGTAATAGACAAATTTGTCTTTGTTGCAGCGGTAGATGAGAATGCCCAGTCCTAAGAACAGGATTGTATAGCCCAATAGAACCAGATGGTCAAACAGCGTTGGAATTTGCTGGTGAATGATGACCATACGGGAATAATAGATGAAGTCATAGATGGGATTGATGTGCAGGATTTTTTGTGCCGTTTCTGACATAGAAGTATCGTACCAGAATACAGCACAGCAAAAATAGAGCAGGCGGCAGAAGATGTTGTAGAAATACTGAATATCTTTAAAAAAGACATAAAGCGAAGCGAGAATCATGCTAACGCCGAGGTTAAAGAAAAACATTAGGATAATGGGATAGATGAGAAAGACGAGCTTCCAAGTGAACCCCATGTGGTCATAAATCATAAACGGAATCAATAGAATCAGCGTAATGAAAAAGTTAAACAGAGCAGATACATTTTTAGAGAGCGGAAAAATCCAAGTCGGAACTTTGATTTTTTGAATGATGCCAGCATTGCCTAAAAAAGATTGCATACCGGTTTGAGAGGCGTTGCTGTAATAGCTGTAAGTTAGAATACCCACCAGCATATAAATGGTATAATGGGGAGTATTTCTGCTGAACAAGTTCTTAAAAATCAGCATCAACACCAGAAATTCTGCCAGTGGATTGAGAATGCTCCAGATAAACCCCAGAGTTGTCTTTTTGTATTTTTGCCGGAAATCTCGCTTGACCAGTTCCCGAAACAAAAACTGATGTTGTTTCAGTGTCTTTATCATAAATAAACTCCTTTTTTGTCAGGAAGATTGTTTGCAATTGGAATGGAAATCAGAAAATCATGGCGATTTCATAGGGGAATTGTGACAATCTGATTCCAATATGGAACAATACCGTCTTTTCCCATGCAATTCACAGGAAAAGACGGCGTTGTATCGTTTAGTTTTCTTTTGTCATATGGTAAACAGAGGAAGTGCCTTCCATCAGAAGTGCATCCATGTGATCGACCTCTGCCTTTGCAGTCGCATAATCTTTGTATTCGCCCAGAACAACAGAATCCGATGTGCTAGCACCCAGCAGAATGCCAATGACGGAATACGTGCGTTCTGAAATCATTTTCACTGCCCGTACCGCAGCGACATGATAGAGGGCATCTTCATTTTGTGTACGAACCCACATCGTTTAAGCCCCTCTCTTATGCACCAAATTCATTCTGAACGGTTTCCAGTGCAGCAGCAATGACCTTATCCATGTCATAATACTTATACTGACCCAGACGGCCGCCAAAGATGACATTCGGAACGGTTTCTGCCAGCTTCTGATATTCCTGATACATCTGGTTATTCCGTTCGTTGTTGACCGGATAATACGGTTCATCGCCCTTCTTCCATTCGGAAGAATATTCTCTGGAGATGACAGTTTTCGGCTGCTTGCCGAATTCAAAGTGCTTGTGTTCAATGATTCTGGTATACGGAACTTCCCGTTCGGTGTAGTTCACAACCGCATTGCCCTGATAGTTTTCGCAATCCAGCACTTCGGTTTCAAAGCGAACGCTGCGGTATTCCAAAACGCCCAGCTTGTAATCAAAGAAGGCATCAATCTGTCCAGTGAAGACGGTCTTGTCTGCAACGTCCGGATGTTCCTTGATAAATTCGAAGTAGTCCGTATTGGTCAGGATGTCTGCACCTGCAAGCATCTTTTCCACAATCGGGGTATAACCGCCAATCGGAATGCCCTGATACCGGTCATTGAAGTAGTTATTATCATAGGTAAATCGCAACGGTAACCGCTTGATGATGAAAGATGGCAGGTCGGTGCAGTTTCTGCCCCACTGCTTTTCAGTATAACCCTTGATCAGCTTTTCATAAACGTCTGTACCAACCAGAGAAAGAGCTTGTTCTTCGAGGTTCTTCGGTTCTGTGATGTTCAGAGCTGCAATCTGCTGTGCAATGTGATTCTTTGCTTCCTGCGGTGTCCGAATGTTCCACATCTTGCTAAAGGTGTTCATGTTGAACGGCAGGTTGTACAGTTCGTCCTTATAGATGGCAATCGGAGAGTTGATATAGTTGTTGAATTCTGCGAACTGGTTGATGTAGTTCCAAACTTCTTGATTGGAGGTATGGAAGATATGTGCACCATACTTGTGTACATGGATGTCCTCGATGGTTTCGCAGTAGATATTCCCAGCGATGTGGTCTCTCCGCTCAATCACCAAACAGGTCTTTCCCCGCTTCATGGCTTCATAAGCGAACACTGCACCGAACAAGCCAGCACCAACAATCAAATAATCGTATTTTTTCATGAAAAAATCCTCCTGTTACGTTGTTTTTATCGATGACAATCAATGCTCTTGACGTGTGTATCAAAGCAAACACTGTCACAGACGCATTTCTTTGTCTTATCGTATACTGTAATATTAATACCACGACGGCTGACAGACCTGCCAATGCCATTGAAAGAAATTGCAGTTGCATTGCCGACCTTGAGCGGTTTACTGGTGGCAACAACAGCAACACCATCTTCCGTTGTAGCTTTTACTGAGATGACTTTCTGATAAGCAGCATCTTCAGCCAGCAGCTTTCCACCATCAATGATGGCAGCATAGCCGTACCAATGCTTTTTTGTCAAGTTGACAGTAACACCAATCCGCTGCATATCGGCATATAATGCATCTGTAAAGCAGAGTCCCGGCGTATCCTTGACCGCAATGGCAATGATATAATTTTCAATGTTGGCTTGTAATGCCTTGAAGTACTTCGAGAAATCGGAAATCGCTGTCAGAGAGAATCCAGCAAATTCCACCAAATGTGCAATTTTGCGGTTTGCAGTGGCATTTGCAATCATCAACTTTGAAACCCGTTCGGACAGTAAATCAATCCGTCTTGTCAGAAGGTCATAAGTAGAGAGTGGCTTTTTCGTTGGGTCTGCCAGAGCATCCCGCAACCAAGTCAGACAGCGATGCCGTTCCTGCTCCAGAATTTCATAGACTGCATCATAATCAACCGGTGTGGTCAGCAGTGCTTCTTTCTGCTTCAGTTCAGTCAAGTTAGAAATCAAGCGGTCTTTCAAGCCGAGCAGACCCAGAATGGATTCAAACCGACTCTTGCCTCGCTTTTCGTTGACGATGGCAACGAAGTTTTTCTTCATCAGAATTGCAAAACAAATGCCATGGAACGAGTCTGCAATAAAGAAATCAGAATGAATGATGTTGGCAAGTCGGTCTTCGATGAGTCCGCCGAACTGTACCGGCAAATCAAAGTCATTCAAATCTTTTTGTTGATATGCCATTTCGGTATAAACCGTGGTGCTCAGCTTCTTTTTCTTCGCAGCATAGCGGAGAATGTCTGCCTTTTCCTTTGTTGGGTCGAGAATATATGCACCAAGGTAATTTTCTTCCATTGGGTGTGTAGACTGCTTTGCCAGTTCTCGGTAATATTCTGGTTTGCAGAGGAAAACCGGGTCTAACACCCACTGGGCATCTATGTCGAATTCCTTTTTGCAGATGTCAACACCGCTCTGTTCCCGAACGGAGAAAGCATCAAATCGCTTCATAAAATGTGCCATTTCTGCACGGGTTTCTTCCGGACTCCAGATATAATCATGACCGAACGAAGCTGCATAGGCGATTTTCTTTTTGTTGTCCTGAACCCAGTCCAATGTACACCATCTACCGAAGTTATTATACAAACCATCGTTGAACAGCTGGTCAGAGCCAACCACAAACATCTTGCAGAATTGATTCAGTTCTTTCATTGCTTGCTTATTCGGATAAATTTTTGCGGTATCAAAGGCAGGGTAGGGAGAAGTTCCATAAATTTTTGTCAGTGCCGGCTTATGGGCACAGTTTCCAGGGCGTTCGATCATCAGAACCGAATAACCCAGATCGCATAAGACTTTATATAGAGCAAAATAGGTCAGAGCACCCCCGAAGTTGCCAACGGTATGAATGCCAACCAACCCAATATCATGTTGATTATCCATTACCATTTTTACAATTTCCTCCATAGATTTGGTACGCAGTAATGGGAAGAAAACCGATCTTCCCGGATGTGGTGGATAAGCTGCCTTTAGTCGGTTTGGAATAGTTGCAAGGTTGACGTGCATTTGTTTGGAATCGGTTTGCGGCTGAAACCAAGTAAATAGCTGTCTGCCCTTTTCGTTGTTGAGAAAGACCATCGAAGTGCCCTTGCCATCGGTCTGGCTGGGGTCGATTTTTTGAATGCCCCAGAAATCGCCCATGGTCAGATCACCCGTACGAGGGAACGTGCAGAATTTGCAGTTATGACAGCAGGGACGCAGTGCAATGTTGTGTTGGAAAATCCGTTCATAGGGGTCATTTCGGCGGTTTGCACCGTGGTAGGAAGTCCCATCGGAAAAATCCACATCAATGTAAGTTGCAATCCAGCCGTGTGATTTATCCCGAAACCGAACATCGACCGCTTGTTTTCCGGGGAATGTTTCTTCTAAGTATCGCTGTAAAATTGCCTGTGATGGAACACCATGACAGAGCAGGTCAATCGTATAGAGCAAATCGTTGTATTTGTTGCCGGCGATGTTTTTCATGGCAGCTACCTGACAGGGACATCCGGTAAATAAGACTAGTTTTCCAGCCTTTAGACATTTAAGTGCATCCCGATAAACCAGTTCCGGGTCACTCTGCACATATTTTGAACCCCGCATGGGAGCAAGCTGCTTTTCATTTTTGGCGATGGAGAGCGAAAGATGCAGGTTTTTGTCAAACGCTGCTCCAACGACAACGCCTTTCCGTGCAAAGACTTCCTCGGCAGCCAGAGAGAAAACACCACCAGAGGAGCTATTTGCTCGAATGTCGTCTGCACCTCGAACCGCATACAAATCCGGTTTCGCGATGTTGCTGCTCTCCCAGTGCAGAACCGGACAGATTTGCTCACACTTCTTGCAGCCGATACATTGTGCTGCCTGTACAACCGGATGCTGAAAGCCCTCCGCATCCGGTGCGAAAAAGATGGCATCTTTTGGGCAGGCATTGGTACAGCCACCGCAGCCGGTACAGGTTTTTCCCGGCAGTTGCGGCAGAGATGTTGTTGCAATCATGGTTTAAACCTCCATGGTTGCCGGTTCTTTTTCCGGCAGTTCCAAATACTGTTTCCAGAAAGAAAGCTGCATCAATTTCTTTCCGTTTTCTGCATAGTCCCGAACAGCCGCATCATACAGCTTATCCAGCTGATGATACAATGCCTTTAAGCGGCGGAAGCACTGCTTTGCAGCTTCCGGATCTCGCTCGGTCACAAATCCCTTTCGGCTGGTATAGTCATAGTTGAGAATGGTCTGTGTCCGATAGACAGCACTCTGCTGAACGCCATCTGTCGGAACAATGTTAAATTGCCGCTTGACTGGCAGCCGCAGCCCGTTCATGGTCAGCTTGTTGATGATTCGCTGATAGAATTTTGTTGCCGGAACGGCTTTGCAGGCAGCTTCATAAATCGGGAAAGAGAACTGGACATTTTCTTTCAGGTCTTCTGTGTACTGCAATTTATAGCCCAGCTGCATAATTTCCTTGTGCAGGGCTTCGCCGTCCTGTTCCATCAGCCAGTTGACCCCACGCAGGAAGTCTTCCACGCCCTGCATGAGCAGATTTGCATTTTTATAGCGATAGAGCCGCATTTCGTTATAGACTTGTTGTTGCAGAAGGTGGCGGAATGCTTTTTTTGACAGGCTCATGTCGTGCAGAGCATTGTCAATCAAGCGGTTTCTGAGAATATAATAGTACAGGAACGAAGAATACTTGTTTTCAAATGGCTCGTGCCATACACAAATTCCGTTCATCAGAACCAGATTTTTCATATTCCGCAAGCCATATTCCACATCATCGCCACGGATGAAAATCGGCATCGGCAAATTCTGATCGGTTACAACCTCGGATGGGAAAACGCAGTACCACCAAGCATTGAACTGTGTTTTTTCTTCCAGTTCGTTGTATAGGCAGGCATCCAGTTCCCGCAAATCCAAGCCATGCTTCAGGGAAATCAGTTCGCCGCCGTTCCAGACTGCACCGGCTTCGGTCTGAATGCACTGGGTATCCAGTCGCAGCATCGCACCGCCGATGAACAAATCCTGATACTGAGCCTTGCGGCAGGATAGGAATGTACAGGTGCGGAACAGCGATTCCGGTTCAATGGTGATATCGTCATCCATGACCAGAATGTGCGTAATGTGCCGCTGCTGTTTTACGCGATTGATTTCAATCATGCCACGGGTAAATCCGCCAGCACCGCCAACATTTTTATTTTGTACGATGTGGATGTTTTCGCTGCTCAATGCCGGAACATCCAAAGTGTGGGCATTGTCAGAAACGAAAACTTCCAGCTTGCCCTGTAAGAAAGAATCTGGATTTTCCAAGAATCGGTCATTCAGCAGCTTTAAATTCTTTTCGATGAATCGTTCCCGCTTGTAAGTACAGATGTCAATCGCAATTTTTACCGGCTGAATGTCTTTTTCTGCGATGTCGCCGGAGTAAAAACCGCCGTAGAAACCAGACTGTTCAGAGAGGCCGGTGATGCTAAAGCAATAGATACCGTTGGTAGAAACGCTGTGGAACGGGAATGTAAACTCTTTGATTTCGCCGTAATTGGCTTTGCAGATATATTCCCCGAGGAAATCAGTTAGAATCTGATTGCCTTTCTTTTCTTTCCGCATCAGTGTCAAACGAACGTGCCCTTCAATGCGGACAGTCAGAGATACGGTTTTTACATTCGTATATTTTGCCCATTTTTCAATGGTAAAGCCGTTAAAATACGTATCAAAAAAGAGAATACCGTCTTTCTGAATTTCAACGCCATCGCTTGACCAGTTGTAAAAGACTTTGTCCCCTCTCCGAAAATACATCGGTTCTTCGGTACAGGTATCGGTAGAAGGGAATAAGATGTTTTGTAACTTCATAAAAATCCTCCGCTAGTATTCCAACTCGTTTTTTGCAGGAATACAGAAAAAATCCGAAGCATTGTTTTATCATCATTTGCGAGCAAATACACATTTTTTTTAAAACAATGTCGACTCGGTCGTGCATATTGGGTGCAAAACAATTTCATTTTCTTGTGACCCCATCCTATTATAGCGAAAAATAGGCATTCTGTCAATCGAATTTCTAAAATATCTTTTTCGGGCTTCGAAATCGTTGGACATGATTTTTTAAAAAATGAGAAAAACGGCAGATAGAAGCGGAGAATTGGAGAATCTGCTGCTTGTATTCTGACTTTTCCGATTCCATTTCTTTCTTTTTTTAGACGGATTACAGTTCTTCTGAAAAAAGGCTTGCAATTTAGCGGTTCGTATGATATAATAAATTTGTTTACATTTGTACTTGTTTTTTGTTGGAAAAGCAGGCGGTGCGAATGAAAATTTCGTGCGGATGAATTTTTTGCAAAGAACAAAATTTATTTTAGGAACGTACATATTTTTGTACGACAAGGAGAAAAGGATCATTATGAAAAAGAACAGCATGGCGTATGATACGGCAGTTTATAGTCTATGGTTCGGTTTGAATTATGGCAGCATTCTGACCGCCTGTGCATTGTACAAAACGCTGGAACAGTACGGAAAACACCCGGCATTGCTGCAAAAGCAGCCAGCTCTCTGGGGAGAACATTATGCGGAAAAGGATAACATTGCCGGATGCTTCGCTTATCAGAACTGCGATGTTCTGGAGGTTTTTGACAGCGAAGAAGACGCACGGATTTTAAGAGAGGATGTGCAGAATCACGTTGTTGGATCGGATGTTGTTTGGAATTATAATGTGGTAGGCAAGCAATCCGGTCTGTATTATTTTTTGGAAAATGTACCGGCTGACAAGCGGAAGATTGCATATGCATCTTGTTTCGGCGGAGCATTTCACGCAGAAGGGGAAACCAGAAATGATTGCGGCAGATTGCTGCATCAATTCAATGGGATTGCGGTTAAAGAATACGAAGAAGCAGAAGTGTTGCAGGATTTATTCCACATCACACCGGAAATGGTGTTAGACCCCGTATTTCTGTGTGACAAGCAGTTCTATATTGACTGTGCAGAACGTTCCGCAGCGAAAGCAGTTGAAACAGATCAGAGCTTTATCTTCACTTATATTGAATGTTGCGATGACCGGAAGCGGCAGTTCCTGCTGAAGGGCAATGATATTCTGTTGGTCAATCATTACAGCCAGCTGCGGAATTTTATTGACATCAATCGCTTCCCGGAATCGAAAGCACTGCTGAAACTCGACCCAGCTTATCACATTCGGGTGGAAGACTGGCTGTATTATTTGATTCACAGTGAGTTTGTCATCACAGATAATTATTATGGCATGTGCTTTGCGTTGATTTTTGAAAAGCCGTTTGTGGTACTGGCAAACATGGATCTGCCGGATTTGTACCGGTATCGTGCGATTTTGCAGCCGCTGGGCTTGGAAGAACGATTGGTCATCTTACAGGAAGACTTGAAGAAGAAAGAATATCTGTTCCGGAAGCCGATTCGATATGATCGGGTAAACCGTGTATTACAGAAAATGAAGCAGGATTCGGAAGTTTGGCTGAAGCAGCAGCTCGGCATTGCAGTGCCGGATTCCGCTGCAACAACATCGAATCCGCAGGAACAAGCAGTTGGAAAGTAAGGGGAACAAGAGTCTATGAGAAACGTAAAGTTTAAAATTCAAAATCTGATTTTTCGGTATAATTTGCAGCTGGAAGAACACTGGTGGATGATGTATCGTGGTGCAAGAATGCACTACGATCCGCTGACCTCTTCGCAGTATTTGAATCCGGGCGATTTTGTAGAATTTTTCACCTATTTCAATTCCTTCTCCCTCGGAAAGTGGAAGAAGTATACCAATGTGGGTGACATTTATCTGCATTTGCGTTGCAAGGGACATTTCAAGCTGCAAATGTTCGGACACTATCGGGAAGGCAGAGATATCAAGAAAGAAATGTATGAGCCAGTGATTTATGATTTGAAAGAACTGACCGACATTGAAATGATGGTGCCGAAGGACAGTAAGGGACAGGTCATCGGATTCCAGATTGAAGTATTGCCGATGACACCGGAAGAACGAAAAAAGACGGAAATTGCGGAGAAAAAAGGTGTAAAAGCACCCGATTTCCGCTTCCAAGTAGAATGCGGCAGCTGGGAAACCGTCATTCCGGAAGAAAAAATCAATGACGTTCGGATTTCCATTGCAACCACAACCTTTAAGAAAGAAGATTATATTACTCGGAACATTGGCATTCTGGAACGGGAACTGTTCTACAGTGATGAACCGGCAAAGAATCATATTCGTCTGCGGATTATCGACAACGGCAGAACATTAGATCCGGATGAATTCAACAGCGAATACATTCACGTTTATCCGAATGAAAATGTTGGCGGAGCAGGCGGCTTTACAAGAGGCATTCTGGAATCCATCAGTGCAGAAGATTTCAAGGCAACCCATGTTCTGCTGATGGACGATGATGTTATGGTTCTGCCGGAAAGCTTTATCCGTACCTATTCGTTGTTGGCACTGGTAAAACCGCAGTATAGTGAACGCTATGTCAGTGGTGCAATGCTCTACTTTGAACAGATGAACTTGCAGCACGAAGACGTTGGCTATGTACACGATGACGGTTCTTATGGTCCAAATAAGCGGATTATGGAAATGCACCGCTGGGATTGCGTCTTTGAAAATGATGAAGATGTGGATTTCCATGCAGATTCCTATGCTGGATGGTGGTACTGCTGCATTCCAGTCAAGAAGATTGACCGCAGCCATTTGCCTGTGCCGCTGTTTATCCGTGGCGATGACGTAGAATTTTCCGTTGCCAACCACGCAGAATTTTTGACCTTGAACGGTATCTGTATCTGGCACAAGGGCTTTGCGAACAAGTTCAATGCCAATCTGGAATTGTACATGGTACACCGGAATAGCTTGATTATTCAGGCAATGAGTGGCATTTGTAAGGATATTGACTTTATCAAGCGGATTCAGGGCTTCTTTGAAACAGAAATTCGCCGTCTGGCTTATAACAACTGCGATTTGCTGCTGGATGCGGTAGAGGAATTCTGTGCAGGGCCGGACTTCATGAAAACCCCGCAGGGCGAACAGATTATGAAATCCCATGCCGCAAAGAATGAAAAAATGCGTCCGGCTGCGATGGTATATTCTAAGCCAATCGACTTTGATCGTGTTTATCGAAAGGAAGAAAAGCAGCTGACACCAACACAGAAGTGGTGGTATGAAGTAACCGATAATGGACAGAAATTGCCGGATTGGTTCTTGAAAAAGGATCATACCGCAATCATTGCCTATGACTGGTTCGATGATCCGACGAAGGAATATTTTGCAGAACAGGTTTTGGCAGTCAGCCCGTTTGACCACACTGCCTACCTGAGAAAGCGGGATAAGCAGCGGTATCAGCAGCTGAAACAGCGGTATCAGAGAGTGATGCGATATTATAAGCAGAACCGGAAACAGATTGAACAGATGTACCAGCAGGCAGCCGGCACATTACAGTCCGAATCGTTCTGGAGAGAATACCTGCATATGCCGGAGGCAAAGAAATAATTAGATTGGAGGATACAGCATTGTCGAAGAAATACGATGTCGGCATTTTGGGTGTATGGATCGGCTGTAATTATGGCAGTATTGCCACTTATTATGCGTTGCATCAGGTTATTGCCTCAATGGGAAAGTCCATTTTGATGATCGACAAGCCGATTTTATCAGAAAATGATGTAGAACGAAAAGAAACACACGCAAGAAGATTCGGAAGAGAACATTATCATATCAGCAAGCAGTATTGCTTGGAAGATTTGAAAGAACTGAATGAACTCTGTGACGGGTTTGTCATTGGCTCTGATCAGGTTTGGAACTATGGAATTAGTCGGGACTTTGGAAAGATGTTCTATCTGGATTTTGCAGAGGAACAGAAGAAAAAAATCGCCTATGCCGTTTCCTTTGGTCACGATGTAGACTTTGCACCAGCAGAAGAACGGGTGAAAATTGCCGATTACATGAGCCGATTCGATGGCATTTCTGTTCGGGAAGCAGATGGCGTGCGACTTTGCCGGGATGATTATGGCATCTTGGCAAAGCAGGTTTTAGACCCAGTATTTGTAGCTGACCCTTCTATTTATCAGGGACTGATTGAAAAATCTTCTCATCGGGAAGAAGAACCATTTCTGGCATCCTATATCTTAGACCCAACGCCAGAGAAACGGGAAGCGTTGCTGCATCTTTCAAAGGAACTTGGCGGCATTAAAATCATCAATATGCTGGATGGATTGCCGTGGCTCTTTGAAGAGAATCGCAAGCTGATGAATTTGCCGAATTGCGTTGAAAATTTGCAGGTGGAAGATTGGCTGTATTATCTGAGCCATGCAAAGTTTGTTGTAACAGATTCCTGTCATGGTGCAAGTTTCGCCTTAATTTTCAAGAAAAATTTTATTGCGATCGCCAACAAAAAGCGTGGATATTCCCGGTTCAAGTCGCTGGCAGAACTGATGCATTTTGAATCGCATCTGGTGACAGAGGTCAATCAGATTTTAACAGACAAAAAGTTGTTAGAGCCGATTGATTATGCAGCAGTAGAAGCAACCATACTTTCTGAGCGAAGCCGCTGTTACGCTTGGTTACAGGAAATCTTAAATCAACCGAAAAAAACGACAGAAACATTAAAGTTAGAGAATATTATTGGAAGTCCCAATCCCAACTCTCCGCATGCAATTTCGGTGCTGAATCGAAAACCCATTCAGAAAAAGAGCATCTCAGCATCAGCAATTACATCAAATTTACCAGTCATAGAATGTGCAGGCTGTGGGGCATGTGTCAGCACGTGTCCAGTAAAGGCGTTGTATCTGAAGCCGGATGAACATGGTCTTTATCGTGCAGTATTGAATGAAAAAACCTGCATCAACTGCGGAAAATGTTTGAAGGTTTGTCCATCTTATCGGCTGCCGTCCAATGTAAACACGACCACACCGAATTGTTATGCAGTGATTGCATCAGATGCCGAGTTGCTGAAAAAAAGCTCCAGCGGTGGGGTATTCTCCCTGTTGGCAAAGAAAGCATTTGAACAGCAGGGTGCTGTTGGCGGTGCTGCTTGGAAAGAGGATCTCTCTGTAGAGCATATTTTGATTGATCAGGAATCCGATATGCCGAAGCTGCGGAAATCCAAGTACCTGCAAAGTTATCTGGGCAATATCGATGCACAGGTGAAAAAGCGGTTGCAGCAGGGACAGTTTGTATTATTCTCTGGCTGTCCATGTCAGATTGCCGGATTACGGGCATATCTCGGAAAAGATTATGAAAACCTGATTACCATTGATCTGCTCTGCGGAAACTCCCCATCTGCTGGATTTTTCCAGAAGTATCTACAGGATGCTTTTGGAGATCAGGTAGCAAGTTATGAATTTCGGAACAAGGCACAAGGCTGGAATTCCGATTGTGTAAGCATTCAGTTAAAATCCGGCGAGCAGATTATTCGTCGTGGAAAAGCAGAAGATGCTTATCAAAGTGTTTATCATAATCATACAATGTGTCCGCCGCATTGTCAGAACTGTAAGTATCAGCAGTTGCCACGGTTTGGCGATATCACCATTGGGGACTTCTGGGGCATCTCTAAAAGAATGCCGGAATTTGATTATACAAAGGGTGTTTCTGTTGTCATTTGTAACAATGAAAAGGGACAGGCATTCTTTGACCAGATTTCCGAACAGGAATTTACGCTGAAAAAGGAAGTTCCGCTGAAGTGGATTGGCGGAAATGGATATGCATTGGAAGGAAAGCATAATTATGCTTCTCCGTATCGGGATGCATTCTTTGATAAAGTTCGTACAGAGCCATTCGCCAAAGCAGTGAAGCTGGCGTTTGACCAGCAGAATCTAGGAGCTATTCCATCTGAATTTTTGAATCCGCTGCAATTCCATTCGCAGCAGATAGGATTCCAGTATGACCTTTATACATGGGAACAGCATTTGATTCAGGGAAGATTGGTTTTGATTCCGAAAGAACAGCAGTCAAAGCCAGGAAATTACGCAAGTATGCCGCTTGCAATGCATCTGCAGGGCGGAAAGCGATATCATTTGTTCATGCGGTTCAAGATTCAGACAGAATCACAGTGGCTGAATCTGCATATCAAGGAGGCAGGTTCTAAGCGGCTGCAAATCATTCATCGTCATAAGGTTCAGCCGAACGATGCAAAGGAATGGGTGACCATTTCCAAGGATTTTGTACCAAATAATGATATTTATTCAGAATTTATGGTTGGTGCAATGCAGATTGCAGGCGAGGGCAGATTCCTTGCGATTGACTATATTTATATCACCGATTAAGCGAGAAAATCACATAAAATAAGAACCAGCCAGCACCTTGCGGAAAATGCAGGGGGCTGGCTGGTTTGTTTTTATAAGTAACGATCAATAATGAGTTCTTTGAATTGCTCTAACAATTGTTCATCATTGGAGTCAGACGAAATAATTTCGATTTGATCCAGATAATCATAAATTTCTTGCTTGGTTGCATCTTTTCCATTAATTCCAGCATATGGTTTCATGCCAGTTGCTTCTATATATATAATATATTTTCCGTAATTTGGATATAAATTTTGCAAGCCAGGACTGCCACATCCAAGTATCAGATGTCCGACACAATCTGCAAGGTATATTTTATCAATATTATGATCATAAGCAAGCATCGTATGAGAGAATATTTGGCTATCTGTGTTACCACCAAAAGAGCCTTGAAAAGTTCCGTCATCGTATACTTGAAAAATGCAATCAGAACATAATTCATGTCTACCTTTAATATGATCATATCGACCAATGGTTTCTTCTTTTCCATCACCATCAATATCCAGATAAAAAGTAGATTCTAATGTACCTCCATACAACGAAAAGGGGCTGGAATCTTTTCTGATAGTAGTCGGAAGTAAAACTGTATCAACCATTCCAGCAGCGTGTTCTGCATAGAGGGAAAGCGTTTTGACAGCGTCCTCAACGGTAACGATGCCATCTTGATTGAAATCGGCAGCCTGTTTTTGCAATTCTGTGAAACTTGGCGATTGTCCGGCAGCAGTTGCAGCATAGTAGGAAAGCGTGGCGACAGCATCAGATACTGTGACATCCGCATCTCCATCGACATCACCATGCCCATAAGCCATTTCATCGAGAAAATCCACGTTGTTCATGTAGGTTTTATACGCTTGTAATTTATCTGAACCATCCGTATTAGCGTTGTAACTACTTATCAATTTGCTTTGATTGTCAGAATAAAATCGATACAACATTTCAGAGCCAAACATATCTGTATAAATATATCCGAGAAAGGTTTCACCTGTATTTTTGTCTTGAATGATATGAAATTTGTAATTCATATGGTCGTTTGAAATTCTCTTATATAGAGTATATGATTCTGAATTTGTGTCAAATACAGAATAAACATCTGATATAGAATAGCCATCTCTTTTAGAGCCAACATAGTAGTAACCAATTGTTTCTTTTTCGCCGTCACTGTCAATATCAATATGAAATTCTTTTTGAAATGTTCCCGTGTATCTTTCTACTTGAATGGTTTCCGGAAACAAAACAACATCTTGTGCAGATGCGGAACAGGGCTGAACGGCTGCCAGCAAAGCAGCCGCCGCAACCCCCAGTCCCAATTGCAAGATTCTTTTTCTCGCTGTCATGGTTAAATCCTCTGAGCCAGCTTTTCGGAATATTCACTGCGAAATGCTCCGAATCGGTCTTCATCCAATGCTTCCCGAATTTTTTCCAGCAGGGTATTATAGAAATACAGGTTGTGTGTAACGGCAAGCCGTCCGGCAAGCTGTTCCTTTGCCTTGAACAGATGGCGAATATACGCTCTGGAGAAGTTCTTGCAGACAGGGCAGTCGCACTTCGGGTCTAACGGCTGTGGGTCGGTTTCATAGCAAGCGTTTGTGATGTGTAAAATGCCGTCCCAGGTGAACACCGTGCCATGCCGTGCATTTCGGCTCGGCATAACGCAGTCAAACATATCAACCCCTCTTGCAACCGCTTCAATGATGTTGGACGGTGTTCCAACGCCCATCAGATAACGTGGCTTGTCCTTTGGCATGAACGGTTCAACTTCTTCGATGATATGATACATCACATCCGTTGGTTCGCCAACTGCCAGACCGCCGATGGCATAGCCATCTAAGCCCATCGTAGCAATTTCTTTCATGTGTGCTGTCCGTAAGCCGTCAAACGTACCGCCCTGATTGATGCCGAACAAAAGCTGATGCTGGTTGATGGTGTTCGGGTCAGCGTTCAGCTGTGCCATTTTTTTCTGGCAGCGTTCCAGCCAACGAACCGTACGGGCACAGGATGCCTTGACATAGTCGAACGGGGATGGATTTTCTACGCATTCATCGAATGCCATAGCAATGGTAGAAGCCAGATTAGATTGAATCTGCATACTTTCTTCCGGCCCCATGAAAATCCGTTTCCCGTCAATATGGGATTGGAAATAAACGCCCTCTTCCTTGATTTTCCGCAGCTTTGCGAGCGAGAATACCTGAAATCCGCCGCTGTCTGTGAGAATCGGCTTGTTCCAGTGCATAAACTTGTGCAGACCGCCCATTTGCCGGATAACGGTATCACCTGGACGAAGATGTAAGTGGTACGTGTTGCAGAGTTCGACTTGACATTTTAAGTTTGCCAAGTCCACGGAAGAGATACCGCCTTTAATGGCAGCAGCTGTTCCAACATTCATGAAAAATGGGGTTTGAATCGTGCCGTGTACGGTTTCAAAAACGCCCCGTCTGGCAGCTCCTTCTGTTTTGATACAGGTATACATAATAACTCCTTTTCGATTAAAATTTAAGATTCAGAACCGGATATCCCGGTTGTATTTGTGGTATAAGCTGTGGAAAAAGTCTGTTTTAGTTTGCGGATGTCCTGCATGATGTGATCCAAGGCACATAGAATTTGTTCCAGTTGCAAGGCTTCCTGTGCATCAATTTTTCCATCCTGCATAATGGTGACCAATTGCTGAGAGATGTCGTGCATAGACTGCGAAGAACCTAAGAATTGCAATACCAGCCGATCCATGGTTTCGGTAATTAGGGTATCGTGCAGCGGTGCTTTCAGCAAGGCATCCAAGGAAACATGAAAATAGTCGCTGATGGAAATGAGTTTTTCGATTTCTGGAAAAGAAATCCCCGATTCCCATTTGGAAACGGACTGACGGCTAACGTGCAGTTCATCTGCAAGATCCTCTTGTGAGAGATTGGCTTGCGTTCGCAGTAACCGCAGTTTGTCCGAGAAAAACATGGTAATAAACCCTCCTGTAAAATTGGAACGAAAATATACAATCATTTTATTATAGCACAAAAGCGGTGAAATTGTCAATTTTTTTGCAAAGAAAAAACCGCTGCACTGCAAGAGCAGTACAACGGTTTTGAAATCAGTTGTCAGATAACACCGACAGCTGCAAAAATCAAGACTAAAATACCGAGAACAATTCGATACCAGCCGAAAACGGTGAAGTCATGTTTGCGGATGTAATCCATCAGGAATCGAATGATAAAGATGGAAACCACGAACGCACTGACCATGCCGACCAGCAGAACGGCAAATTCCATGCCGGTGAAGTGGAAGCCAAACTTGACCAGCTTTAACAGGCTTGCACCAGCCATGACCGGAACGGCTAAGTAGAACGTAAATTCTGCCGCAGCGGTACGGGAAACGCCCAGCAGCAACGCTCCGACAATGGTCGCACCAGAACGGGAAGTACCTGGGAATACGGCTGCAATCAGCTGAAATACACCAATCAGCAACACGGTTTTGTAATCCAGTCCGCCGATGGAATGAATACGGGGTTGTTTGGTTTTCTGCCAGCGTTCAATCACAATAAACGCAACACCAAACAAAATCAGCATAATGGCAACTGTAATCGGATTATAGAAGAGTGCATGAAAGACATCATCAAACAGCAACCCAACTACCGCAGCCGGTACGCAGGCAACTAATACCTTGCACCACATCTGCAAAATATTTTTCTGCACACACGCCCCGAATCCAGTTTTCGTCAGGGGGTTGGGGTTGGTTTCTTTCTTGTGAAACGGCCAGAGATTTTTCCAGTAGATGACAACGACCGCAAGAATTGCACCCAGCTGAATGACCACATCGAACATTTCTTTAAATGCATCGCTGGCATCCAGTTTCAGGAAGGCATCCACTAAAATCAGGTGTCCGGTGCTGCTGATGGGCAGCCATTCGGTCACACCCTCGACAATGCCTAAGAAGAGTGCTTTTAAAAGTTCCCAAAACATCAGTAAAAAACTTCCTTTCCTTATTGTTTTTTTATTATAGCACAGATATGCAGCAACGTCAATTTGTTTGCCTGATTTTTTATAGAAATTTATAGATTATGAGCAGAAATTTGGAGGTAGCAGGAAAATTAGGATACTTTTTTCCGAATTGCTTTACAAATATCGTGAAAAATGCTATACTAAGACCAATACAGACATGAAAGGAGCAGGCTTCTATGCAATCGACTACACAAGCATCTGCATTTGAACAACTTCAGCTGAAATATTTACAGCGGCTTGCGGAACAATATCCAACCATCGACAAAGCAGCGGTGGAAATTATCAATTTGCAAGCCATCTTAAACCTTCCAAAAGGAACAGAACATTTTATCACCGATATTCACGGCGAATATGAGGCATTTTCTCACGTGCTGAAAAATGGTTCTGGTTCAGTCAAGAAAAAAATTGACGAAGTATTCGGACATACCTTGACACACGCTGACAAAAAATCACTGGCAACGCTGATTTATTATCCGCAAGAAAAAATGGATATTGTCAAAAAGACAGAACGGCATATGCGGGACTGGTACAAAATCGTTCTTTATCGACTGATTACGCTCTGTAAAACACTGTCCTCAAAATATACCCGTGCAAAAGTACGGGCAGCCATGCCGCAGGACTATGCCTTTGTAATGGAAGAGCTGATTACCGAAAAGCCGGAAATCCTGGACAAAGAGCATATTATGAAACGATTATTGATACCATTATCCAGACTGACCGGGCAGAATCGTTCATTGTTGCCATGTCCGAACTGATTCAGCGGTTGGCAGTGGAGCACCTGCATATTTTAGGGGACATCTATGACCGTGGCCCTGCTCCGCATAAGATTATGGATAAGCTGCTGCAATATCACTCTTTGGATATTCAGTGGGGCAATCATGATATTGTATGGATGGGAGCAGCTGCCGGACAGCTTGCCTGTATCGCAACGGTTATCCGCAACTCTGCTCGATATTGCAACTTGGACATTTTAGAAGATGGATATGGCATCAACTTGTTGCCACTGGCAACATTTGCGATGGCAGTTTATCAGGATGACCCCTGTTCTCAGTTCAAGCTTTCCGGAAACCCGAAAACTTCCAGCACCGCAGAAACTGCCCTGCATATGAAAATGCATAAGGCGATTGCCATCATGCAATTCAAATTAGAAGGGCAGTTGATGAAAAAGCATCCATCCTTTGAAATGGAAGACCGCCGGTTACTGCATTTGATTGACTACAAAGCCGGAACAATCGAATATGAAGGGAAGACGCTTTCCCTGCTGGATACACATTTTCCCACCATTGACCCAGAAGACCCCTATACACTGACCCCAGAAGAACAACTGGTGATGGAGCGGCTGCAATCGGCATTCCTGCACTGTGAAAAGCTGCAGCGGCATGTGAAGTTGTTGCTGCACCATGGAAGCCTTTATAAAGTCTGTAATGGAAACCTGCTGTATCATGGTTGTGTCCCGATAGAAGAGGATGGAACATTCCGAAAAGTCAACATCTATGGGAATGAATACAGCGGAAAAGCCTTGTATGATTGCTTAGAAAGTTATGTTCGGAAAGCCTTTTTGGAGGTTGACCCGATTGAGCAGGAAAAAGGGCGGGATATTCTATGGTATATCTGGACGGCGAAAAATTCACCGCTCTATGGAAAAGATAAGATGACCACCTTTGAACGCTACTTTTTAGCAGAACCGGAAACCCATCAGGAGCGAAAAAATGCCTATTATCGGTTCTTGAATGATGAAACGGTTATGAATCGCATTCTAGCAGAATTTGGGCTGGGCACAGATTCCCACATTGTCAACGGGCATGTGCCAGTCTTACAGATTGCCGGAGAAAGTCCGGTGAAATGCGGCGGAAAAGTAATGATTATTGACGGCGGATTTTCAAAAGTCTATCAGGAGAAAACCGGCATTGCTGGTTATACGCTGATTTATCATTCCTATGGGATGATGCTGGTTGCACATGAACCATTCACTTCTACAGAAGAGGCGATTCAAAAAGAAACCGACATTCACACCGACCGAATTTCTGTTATGGCAGCCTCCAGACGGCTGCAAGTGCGAGATACCGACCGAGGACGAGAGATTCAGGAACGCATTGACGAGTTGATGCAGCTGCTGCAAGCCTACCGGAGTGGTACGTTGCAGCAGGAACAATCTTTTTTCGACAACAAATAAAATTTGTCGATTCCTGATTTGCACCCAGAAAAAAACAAATTTTTTATAAAAACTGCATAAGAATCTTGCATTTCTCGCCGAAATATGGTATGCTATATTTAAATTTGCGGAAGATGCAGAAGCGTTTGTGCATTTTTCCAGAGAATCTGCTCTTTTTCAGCATCCGTCAGCGGAAGATTCTGTACTGCTGTCAAGTCCGCAGCAGGGTCGCTCCACGGGAAATCCGTTGCAAACAGAATGCGGTCTGTCCCATGTTTGCGGATGATTTGCAGGAGCAGTTCCGGTTGGATGTAGCTCAAAATAAAGCTGATATCAAAATAGACGGGCTTTCCACAGAGTTTTTCCAACACTTCTTCGTGCATGCGGTTTGCACCGCCATGTGCAAGGACAATATTGGGTTGCTCCGGCACGGTATCCCCATAGACCTGCTCTAACATGTGCAAGGTGCGGTCTGGCGTGCAGTGTACCGTTTCTGGAAAACCGTCATCGATTCCGGCATGAATGACCACAGGTAACTGCAAAGTGACACATATCCGCAAAATGCGGATGTATTTCGGGTCGTCTATGTAGGTCTGCTGATAGTCCGGATGCAGCTTGATGCCGTAAAGTCCAGCCTGTTTGATTTGCAGCAGGTGTTCTTCCGGTGTTGGGTCGTCTGGATGAATGCCGCCAAAGGCAAAAATCTGCGGATGTTCGTTGCAGGCAATGGCATATTTGAGAATGCTGTCGAACTGTTTCGGACGGGTCACAACGGGCAGCGTGACGCTGTGGGTAACACCGCTGGTCTGCATATTGGACAGCAGAGAGGAAAATGTTCCGTTGCCAAACGGCTGGCTGTTGCTTTTCTGGGCAAGCATGGAGATGGTTTTTTCTGCGATTGCCTCTGGAAACACGTGAGTGTGAAAATCAATGACTGGCATATCAATCGACCTTTCTGTGATAAAAATCTGAGAACTGTAACGCATACAGTTTCTTTTTGATTGTATCACATGGATGGAAAAAATGCAAGCAAGCAATTTCTGCAAATTACGACAGAAACCAAAGAAATAGGAGTATTCGGAAAAATGGAACAGCGTTATTATCAGAAAGAAATAGAAACCATGCCACTGGAGGACATGAAAGCCCTTCAGTCCGAACGGTTGGTTGCACAGGTCAAGCATGTTTATGAAAATGTACCGTATTATCGGGAAAAAATGGATGCCGCTCATGTAAAGCCGGAAGATATTCATGGCGTTGAAGATTTACATAAGCTGCCGTTTCTGTCCAAGGCAGACTTGCGGGATCAGTACCCATACGGACTGCTCGCAAAGCCGCTGAAGGACTGCGTAAGAATTCAGTCAACCTCTGGCACAACTGGCAGAAGAGTGGTTGCATTCTATACCCAGCATGACATTGACCTTTGGGAGGATTGCTGTGCAAGAGCAGTCACTGCGGTAGGTGGAACAGATGAAGATGTCTGCCAGGTTTGCTATGGATATGGCTTGTTTACAGGCGGAGCAGGTCTGAATGGCGGTTCTCATAAGGTTGGATGTTTGACGCTGCCGATGTCCTCTGGTAATACAGAACGGCAGATTCAGTTCATGATGGATTTACAGTCAACAATTCTCTGCTGTACCCCATCTTATGCGGCATACATTGGCGAAACGCTCAAGGAAAAGGGATACAAGCCGGAAGATAACCACTTGAAGGCTGGTATTTTCGGTGCAGAACCATGGACAGAAGAAATGCGGCAGAACATTCAGGATTTGCTGGGCATTCGGGCATATGATATTTATGGCTTGACCGAAACTTCTGGTCCAGGTGTTGCATTTGAATGCTGCGAACAGCACGGTATGCACATCAACGAAGACCACTTCATTCCGGAAATCATTGACCCGGAAACGGGCGAAGTACTACCGGATGGTGAAAAAGGGGAACTGGTCTTCACTTCCATCACAAAGGAAGCATTCCCGCTGCTGCGGTATCGCACCAGAGATATTTGCGTTTTGAGCCGGGAGAAATGCTCTTGCGGCAGAACACTGATCAAGATGACAAAGCCGATGGGACGCAGCGATGATATGATGATCATTCGTGGTGTCAACGTATTCCCATCTCAGATCGAAACTGTTCTGCTGAACGAAGGCTATTCTCCGAACTATCAGATTGAAGTTGACCGTGTCAACAACACCGACACGCTGGATGTCTATGTAGAACTCTCTCCGGAACAGTTTACAGACTCTCTGGAAGAAATCACTAAGCAGGAAAAGCATCTGGTTTCAGCAATTCGTACCATGCTGGGCATTTCTCCGAAGGTACATCTGGTTGATCCGAAGACCATTGCAAGAAGCGAAGGCAAGGCAGTCCGTGTCATCGACAAGCGGAAGCTGCATGACTAATTCATAAAACCAAACCGAAAAAATGTAACAGAAAAAAGGAGTGTATCATTATGGCAATTCAACAGGTATCCGTTTTTGTACAAAATAAACCCGGTGCATTATCTGCAATCTGCAAACTGCTGGCAGAGTCAGGCGTAGATATGCGGGCAATGTTCATCTCCGACACGAAAGAATTCAGTATTCTGCGTCTGATTGCAGATGATACTGAAAAAGCAGCAGAAGTTCTGCGGGATCAGAACTGTATTGTTTCCATCAATCCTGTCATTGGGGTCGCTGTACCGGATGCACCGGGCGGAATCGCTGGAATGTTGCGGGTATTGTCTGAAACAGGCATGAATGTCGAATATACCTATGCGTTTGTCGCACATCCAGGCGAACGGGCATATGTTGTTCTGCGAGTGACCGACATTGCAGCAGCAGAAGATATTCTGAAAAAAGCAGGCTTTTTGCTGATTACCGAGCAGGATATTCAGAACCTATAAGCTTGAAAAAAGAACAAGCCCTCGGCAGACTGTCCCAATGGTGCAGCCTGTCGGGGGCTTTTGTGTTGGATGGTTTAAGTCGTTTCAGAGTGCAGAACGACGGTATCTCCCGCTAAGATTTCCGTGTCACCCTGCGGAATAATCGTTTCTGAACCACGCTGAATCATGAGAATCAACGTTTTTTTTCCGAGGTTCAAGTTACGGATTTGCTTGCCGTTCCACTTGTGATGGTCGTCAATTACGAGTTCGGAAAGCTGCATGTTTGCTGTTTGCTGGCAGTTTCCGGCACTCAGTACAACAACATCACCCTGTTCAATTTTGGTATTTCCCTTTGGAATTACGGTTTTTCCGTTCCGAATCAGCATTGCAAGCAGGGTATCCGGCGGAAGAGCAATGCTGCTGACAGGCTGGTCAATCCAAGCATGATTGGCATGAATCGGCAATTGCAGCGTCTGAATGATTTCTTCGTCCGTGTAGTCAGTAAAGGTTTTCAAGACGTTCTGAGAATCGTCAATCATATGCAACTTTTTGGATACCCAAGGAAGAAATGTTCCCTGTAGGGCAATGGAAAAAAGCACGATGCAGAAAACCAAGTGAAAGAGGTCATATTTCAGCGTTACAGAACCGGCAGCTTCCATGCTTGCAACAGCAGTGATGGCGAAAATTGCAGAGGTTGCACCACGCAGCCCAGCCCAAGAGATGAGGAGTTGCTGCGAGAATTTCGCCCGGAAGGGCGTTAATAAAACGCCAACGACCAGCGGACGTGCGATAAATGTCAAGAAGATGGAAATGCCCAAAGCTGGCAGCAGCACGCCAATCAATTTTGTTGGTGTGCAGAGCATTCCCAAGATGAAGAAGACCAGCAGCTGCATCAGACCAGTTACACCGTCAAAGAAATGCACAAGGTTTTTCTTGTTGGAGAGTTCTGCATTTCCTAAGATAATACCGGCAATATAGGCACTCAGATAGCCATTTCCGCCAATCATGGTTGGAACAACATAGGAGAGAATTGCCACTGCCAGCATGAAAACCAAGTCAAATCCGCTGGTATCGAACTGAAATCGCCGGAGAAAGAACAATACGACAAGTGCCAACACTGCCCCAATTCCCACACCAAATACAATCTGTGCAAAGACTTGATACAGAACAGAGCCAGCAGAAACAGAAGTTTCCATCATTGCCACAACAATGGTGACCATTAAGTATGCAATCGGGTCATTACTACCACTCTCAACTTCGAGCAGAGATGCCGTGCCGTATTTCAAGTTCAGCTTTTTTGCACGCAAGATGGAAAAGACAGAAGCGGCATCCGTAGAACTGATGACAGAGCCAATCAACAGGCTTTCCAGCAGCCCAACGTGCAGCACGATGTGACAAAAGCCGCCAACTGCCGCCGCAGTGAGAAAGACCCCAACAGTAGAAAGCAGGATGGCTCGTCCGGCAACGGGCTTTGCAGCACTCCATTTTGTTCCGAAACCGCCGTAGAAAATAATCAGAATCAGAGCGGCGGTGCAGACGTTTTCCGTTAGTTGATAATCATTGAATGAAATGCCCAGAATCCCATCTTCTCCGCAGAGCATTCCCACGCAGAGAAATGCCAGCAACATCGGGATTCCGATTTTTGCGGTAATTTTGTTGCATAAAATACAAGCAATCGTGGATACGGATAATAATAACAGTAATTGAATCATGGGAAATCATTCCTCCTTTTCGGTTGCGGACGAATCGGCGGATGTTGTGTCAAAAGAAAGAAGTGCTGAAATTGCTGGTTAATCGGATACCTCGACGGCATTTCCCAGCAGTTTGAAGTCCTGACAATTCTTGCAAAGCTCATTTAAGAAGGCTGCAATGGAACGATTCATCAAGTTGCCCTTGAAATCCACATAGAATGCAACGTCAAAGCTGCCGTCCTGAATCGGTCGGCTTTCCAACTTCACCAAGTCCAATCCCTGTAAATAGAATTGGTTCAAAATTTTACTCAAGCTACCGGGTACGTTTGGCAAAGTCATCATAATCGAAATGACGGAGGCATCCGGTGCAACCATCATCTGTTTGGAAATGCAGATGAAACGGGTATAGTTTAAGGCAACATTTGCGATACCAGAAAACAGAATGTCCATGTGATTTTGCTTGGCACATTCTTCCGAGCAAATCGCTGCAAATGGTTCTGAACTGGATGCAACAAAGGCAGCTGCTGTTGCGGTATTGCTGTATTCAATTTGTTTGAGATTATGATATTTCAGGAAGTCCGAACATTGCAGCAATGCTTGCGGATGCGAATAAACCGCCTGAATCTGTTCCAGAGAAACGCCCGGCCGAACCGCCAGACAGTGCTTGATTTTCACTTGATTCATGGCAGTAATATAGCAATTGTACTTTCCAAGCAAGTCGTATGTTGGTGTGACCGAACCGCTGGTACTATTATAAACAGGCAGCACCCCAAATTCGACTTCGCCCCGTTCTACTGCCTGAAAGACATGTTCAAAAGTGGGGTAGAAAGTGACAGCTCTGCCAGGGAAGAACTGCTGAGAAGCCGTTTCGGAGTTTGCACCATTCGTTCCCTGACAGCCGATTTTCTGGGCAGCAGAAAAATTCGGAACGGGGAAAATGGGGTCGATTTCCATTTTGGCTAAGATACGGGATTGCAGCTGCTTGCTGATATCTAAGATGACAGAGAACAGCGTCCGTGCAGCATGCTTGCGGTCTGGGGAGGCTGCCTGTTCGATCTTGTCCAGCAGCTTTTCTTCCCGTTCCGGCTGGAAAACTGGGAGGTTGTGTTCTTTTTTATAAAGGGCGACATCTCGGCAAAGATCCATACGCCGTTCAAACAGTGCAAGCAGTTCCTTGTCCAAGGCATCAATTTCTGTGCGGATTTCTTCTAAATTCATAATCGCATTCCTTTCAACTTTTTTGTCTTTTTCTATTATACAAAAATTTTTTTGGAAAATCAACATAAAAATTTGAATCACTATTGAAAGCACCCCTTGAAATATGGTATAATAGTAATTGTCTGTAAAACGGACGGGATGAAAATGAGAATAGGAGAACGGCAGTTATGCGAATTTTAGGGGTAGACCCGGGTTATGCCATTGTTGGATTTGGCGTATTGGAATATACCGGAACGACTTTTACACCGATTACATACGGTGCAATTACCACCGCCGCAGAAACGCCGTTTTTACGGCGGCTGGAGAGCATTTATCGGGATTTTCGGACGCTGATTCAGCAATACCATCCGGATTGTGTGGCGATGGAACGACTTTATTTCACATCCAACCAAAAGACGGTAATTGATGTGGCACAAGCAAGAGGCGTTTTAATGCTGACGGCACAGCTGGAACAAATTCCCGTTTCGGAGTATACGCCCTTGCAAGTAAAGCAGGCGGTTGTCGGATATGGCAGAGCCGAGAAGAAGCAAGTCATGGAATTGACACGCCGGATTTTAAAGCTGCAAAAAATCCCGAAGCCGGACGATGCTGCCGATGCACTGGCAATTGCCATTTGCCACGGACATTGTGCAACGGGCTTGCAGGGAAGAATGGAATCATAGGAACATAGGGAGCAGAAACATGATTGACAGTTTACATGGAACTTTAATCGCCAAGGAAATGAATATGGCAGTGGTCGAATGCGGTGGCGTTGGCTATGCCTGCCGGATTTCGTATCAGACTTATAGCAAGCTGTGTGCCGTTGGCGAAGAGGTATTTTTGTATACGATTCTCTCCGTTTCCATGCGGGAAGGGAATCTGGAATTATATGGCTTTCTCAGTGCACAGGAACGCCGCTGTTTCTCCATGCTGACAGGGGTCGGCAGTGTCGGTGGCAAAGCAGCCCTTGCGATTTTGTCCGAATTGACACCGGAACGCCTGGCATTGGTGGTTGCCTCTGGCGACAGCAAGACTTTGACCAAAGTCAAAGGCATTGGAACAAAAATGGCACAGCGGATTGTACTGGAATTGAAAGACAAAATTGCGAAGGAGCAGGGCGGTGTCCTGTCCGCAGCAAATCTCTCCGCTGAAGTTGCTCCGCCGGCAGAAAGCGAAGTGGCAGAAGCATTGTCGGCACTGACCGTTCTGGGCTATACACAGCTGGAAGTGATGCCGATTCTGGCAAAGCTGCCTGCGGAGTTGTCCGCAACAGAACTGATTAAAGAAACGCTGAAAGCCATTGGAAAACGGTGTTAAACAGAAAAAGGAGGACGCATTGTGATTGAAACAAGCGATATGCAGTTTGATTCCCGGATGGTTACGGCGGAAGAAACGCCGGAAGACCATGATGTGGAAGTCACACTGCGACCGCAAACACTGGCGGAATATATCGGTCAGGATAAAGTCAAGGAAAACATGGCGATTTATATTCAGGCAGCCAAGCGGCGAGGCGACCCTTTGGATCACGTCTTGCTGTATGGGCCGCCGGGGCTTGGAAAGACAACACTTTCCGCCATCATTGCCCATGAAATGGGTGTCAACCTGCGGGTAACAACGGGTCCAGCCATTGAAAAGCCGGGCGATTTGGCAGCGTTGCTGACCAACTTACAGCCGAACGATGTGCTATTCATTGATGAAATCCATCGGCTTTCCCGTGCGGTAGAAGAAATTCTCTATCCGGCATTGGAAGACCATGCCATTGATATTATCATGGGAAAAGGACCTTCCGCCCGTTCCCTGCGGATTGATTTGAACCCATTCACATTGATTGGTGCAACAACACGTGCCGGGCAGCTTTCCAGTCCGCTGCGAGATCGATTTGGTGTGATTCAGCGGTTGGAGCTTTACACCACGGAACAGCTGACGGATATTGTCCGGCGAAGCAGCATGATTCTGGAAATTCCCTGTACCTTTGAGGGAGCAGCAGAAATTGCCAGCCGAGCAAGAGGAACACCTCGAATTGCAAACCGTCTGCTGAAGCGAGTACGAGATTTTGCCGATGTTATGGGCAACGGAGAAATCACGCTGGACATTGCCAAAATTGCACTGGGACGGCTGGAGATTGACGAACTGGGCTTAGACAGCAATGACCGCCGAATGCTCACAATGATGATTAAAGGCTATGGCGGTGGGCCTGTTGGGCTGGAAACGCTGGCATCTGCACTGGGCGAAGAAGCGGTTACATTGGAAGATGTCTGCGAGCCGTATCTGATGCAGCTGGGCTTTTTGTCGAGAACGCCACGGGGACGCTGTGCGACAGCACTAGCATATGAACACATGGGCTTTCCGCTTCCAGAGCAGCGAAAAGCACCGATACAGGGACAAATGACCCTATCCGAAGCGGAAGCAGATGCCGCAGAACAGAAATAAATGTTTCTGAAATGATTTTATAGTTTTACATTACAACGGACAGCCGCTGACCCTTGGCGGCTGTTTCATCAGACAAAGGAGTCGAATAAAAATGGGCAGATTATTTGGAACAGATGGAGCAAGAGGCGTTGCCATTACAGAATTAACTTGTGAACTTGCCATGCAAATTGGTCGGGCAGCCGCATTGGTTTTGACGAAAGAAGCCAAGCACAAGGCGAAAATTGTCATCGGGAAGGACACCCGAATTTCTTCTGATATTCTGGAAGCCGCTCTGTGTGCAGGAATTTGTTCTGTTGGGGCAGATGCTGTGCAGCTGGGTGTGATTCCAACGCCGGGCGTTGCCTATCTGGTGCGTTCGATGGGAGCAGATGCCGGTGTGATGATTTCTGCATCTCACAACAGCGTCGAATTTAACGGCATCAAGCTGTTTGCATCCACTGGTTATAAGCTGCCGGATGCAGTGGAAGAAGAAATTGAAGCATTGATTCTGGACACACCGGAAAAAGTAACGCTGCAATCGCACACCAATGTGGGCAGAATCGAACGCTATGAACACGCCAAGGAAGATTACATTCAGCATATTTTAGAGAGTGTCCCGACTCGATTTGACGGGATGAAGATTGCACTGGACTGTGCAAACGGCAGTGCCTCTGCAACCGCAGAAACGCTCTTCACTGCATTGGGTGCAGAAGTTTGCATGCTGAGTGCAGAGCCAGACGGCACAAATATCAATGACCACTGTGGTTCTACCCACATGGAACAGCTGATGGCATATGTGCCAGCACATGGCTGTCAATTGGGTCTGGCATTTGATGGAGATGCAGACCGTTGTCTGGCAGTGGACGAAACCGGAAAGGTTGTAGACGGTGACCAGATGATTGCAATTTGTGCCAAGGCACTGAAAGCAAGCGGTAAGCTGGAAAAAGATACAGCCGTTGTAACCGTTATGACGAACTTAGGCTTTTTCCACTTTACCAAGCGGGAAGGCATTCATGCCGTTGCAACAAAAGTTGGTGACCGGTATGTGCTGGAAGAGATGAAAAAGGGCGGCTATTGTATCGGTGGCGAACAGAGCGGTCATATCATCTTTTTGGAACACGCAACCACAGGGGACGGCGAACTCTCCGGTGCGAAACTGGTCGAAATCGTCAAGCAGTCCGGAAAAAAACTGAGCGAACTGGCAGGAGAAATGGAAACATTTCCGCAGCAGATGCAGAATGTGCGGATTACAGCTGACCAGAGAAACCGTTGGAAAGAAGACGAGGCAGTTTGCAGCGTGATGAAACAGTATGAAGAACGGCTGGGCGAAGACGGCAGAATTCTGGTACGGGAAAGCGGAACAGAACCGCTGATTCGGGTCATGGTAGAAGCAAAGGATGCCGATTTGATGCAGGAAGCTGTTTCTGCGATTGCAGAAGAACTGGAACGCTACACGAAACGATAAAGGAGCCGTACAACTGTGAGAATTGCAAATCAATGGAACGATTACCGGATTTTAGATACTTCCGGACAAGAAAAGCTGGAGCAGTGGGGCAATGTGACATTGATTCGTCCAGACCCCCAGATTATCTGGAAAACCCCGAAAGAACATGGAATGTGGAATCATGCAGACGGGCATTATCACCGCTCGAATGCTGGTGGCGGCAGCTGGGATTTTTTCCGGAAGCTGCCGGAATCGTGGAACATTCAATATACACCGCTGGATTTGAAATTTCGGATTCAGCCGACCAGCTTTAAACATACCGGATTATTTCCGGAGCAGGCTGTCAACTGGGATTTTGTTTCCAACCTGATTCAGAATGCGGGCAGACCCATTTCTGTCTTGAATCTGTTTGCCTATACAGGTGGTGCAACGCTGGCTTGTGCGAGAGCCGGAGCGAGTGTTTGCCATGTAGATGCATCCAAGGGAATGACGCAGTGGGCAAGAGAAAATGCAGCACTTTCAGGACTGTCTGACCGCCCGATTCGCTGGATTGTTGATGACTGCGAAAAGTTTGTTGCCCGAGAAATTCGCCGGAATCGGCGGTATGATGCCATTATCATGGATCCGCCCAGCTACGGCAGAGGGCCGGGCGGTGAAATCTGGAAGCTCGAAGATTGTATTTATGATTTGGTACAGCTTTGTGCCGGCGTTTTGACGGAACAGCCGCTGTTCTTCCTGATTAACAGCTATACAACAGGTTTGTCGCCGTCCGTAATGGGCTATATTTTGGGCAGCGTTGTACGCAAGCGGTTTGGCGGAACAGTGACTTTCGATGAAATCGGCTTGCCAGTCGCACAAAGTGGGCTGGCGTTGCCGTGTGGGTCAACCGCCATCTGGCAGGCTGAATAATCTAATCCGCAAATAAGAAATTCGGAAAAGAAAGGAACGGGAATGGAAACACAAGCACAGGCGAAACAACTTTGGTTTCACTATACCGATGAAAACGGAGAGCGTACCTCTCCAGACATTTTAAAAGACATTTCTCTTTCGATTGACAAAGGTGATTTTGTTGCCTTGCTGGGGCATAACGGCTCTGGCAAGTCAACATTTGCAAAACACATGAACGCCATCCTGCTGCCGTCAGCAGGTACGATGACCGTGGACGGCATCGATACAAAAGACGAGTCGCAGCGTTTCACCCTGCGGAGTCATGTAGGAATGGTGTTCCAAAATCCAGATAATCAGATTGTAGCGACTATCGTCGAAGAAGATGTGGCATTTGGCCCTGAAAATTTAGGCATTCCGCCACAGGAGATTCGGGAACGGGTTGACGATGCCCTGAAAGCCGTGGAGATGTATGACTATCGGGAACATGCTCCCAGTCAGCTTTCCGGTGGACAGAAGCAGCGAGTTGCCATTGCTGGCATTATCGCCATGCGACCGGATTGTATTGTCTTGGATGAACCCACTGCCATGCTTGACCCCAGCGGCAGACGAGAAGTCATGAATACGATTCATATGCTGAATCGGGAATACGGAATTACCATTGTGCTGATTACCCACTATATGGAAGAGGCAGCACAGGCAAATCGGGTTGTTGTCATGGATGATGGAAAAGTGGTACTGGATAACACGCCGAAAGAAGTCTTTTCTCACGTGGAAACGCTGAAAAAGATAGGCTTAGACGTTCCGCAGGTGACAGAACTTGCATATCGCTTGCAGCAAGCAGGCTGTCCGGTAGATGTGCACATGATTTCAGAGGAAGAATGCGTTGCATCATTGACAAAACTACTGAACGGAAAAACGGGAGGTGCAGCATGGCAATCTTAAAAACCGAAGATTTGACCTATCAATACAGCATTGGCACACCGTTTGAAAAAACTGCTGTGGATCATGTCAATCTGGAGATTGAAGAGGGAGCATTTGTCGGCATTATCGGGCATACTGGCTCTGGAAAATCGACCTTGATTCAGCATTTTAACGGGCTGATTCGTCCGACTTCCGGAAAAATTTATCTGGATGGAACAGACATCTGGGCAGACAAGACAAATATCCGGCAGGTTCGCTTTCAAGTGGGTTTGGTATTCCAATATCCGGAATATCAGATTTTTGAAGATACCGTTTATAAAGATATTGCGTTTGGCCCTCGCAACATGGGATTGTCTGAAGCGGAAATCAAGGAACGAGTGGAAGAAACGGCTGCTCTGGTTGGTCTGACACAAGCACAGCTGAACCAATCGCCGTTTGACTTGTCCGGCGGACAGAAGCGGCGAGTTGCGATTGCTGGTGTTATGGCATTGCGACCGAAAGTTTTGATTTTGGACGAGCCAACGGCTGGACTAGACCCGAAAGGCAGAGAAGATATTCTCCGAGAGATTCGCCGCTATCACAAAGAAACCGGAAGAACGGTTCTGCTGGTTTCTCACAGCATGGAAGATATGGCAAACTGTGCAGAAAAAATTCTGGTGATGAATGCTGGAAAGGTATTCTGCTATGATACGGTTGAGAACGTGTTCCGGCAGGCAAAAGCCTTGCAGGAAATCGGGCTGGCAGTGCCACAGATTACCCGAGTTTGTATGCAGCTGCGAGAGCAGGGCATTCCGTTGAGCGATGATATTTATACGGTAGAAGCTGCCTATCAGCAGATTTTACAGCTTTACCGGCAGCAGAAGGAGGGGACAGGATGCTAAAAGATATTACCATTGGACAGTATTATCCGGGGAACAGTTTTGTTCATCGGCTAGACCCTCGATTTAAAATCATTATCACTTTGCTGTATATCACAATGCTGTTTATGGGCAGTCATCTCTATTCGATGGTGTTTGGAATTGTCTTTTTCTTTCTGACATTCTTCTGTTCGGGCATTGCTGCAAAGGTGCTGCTCAAGAGCATGAAACCCATTCTGCCGATTTTGCTGATTACAGCGATTCTGGACTTGCTGTTCATTCGAGATGGAACGGTCTATTGGTCGCTGGGCTTCCTGCAAATCACACAAGAGGGCGTGAAAACAGGTGTTCAAATGATCATCCGGATTAGTTTTTTGATTGTGGGAACGTCTATGCTGACCTATACCACCTCGCCAATTGCCTTGACGGATGCGATTGAACGGCTGCTTTCACCGCTGAAAAAGCTGAAATTCCCAGTACATGCATTTTCCATGATGATGACGATTGCTCTGCGGTTTATTCCAACTTTGATTGAAGAAACCGATAAAATCATAGCTGCCCAGAAAGCAAGAGGGGCAGATATGGAGAGCGGTAACTTGATTCAGCGAGCAAAGGCATTGATTCCGATTTTAGTTCCGCTGTTTGTTTCGGCATTTCGCCGTGCGGAAGAACTGGCGACTGCGATGGAATGCCGTTGCTATCGGGGTGATATTGGCAGAACAAAGATGAAACAATTGCATTTGTCCGGAAAAGACTGGCTGGCAATGAGCATTACACTGGTATTCTTTGCCGGTTCGATTGCAATGAAAATCATTCTGGGATAAAGATAAAAAGGAGTTCCTGATTTATGCGGTCTGGTTTGTTGGCTTCCAACCGGAACAATCCGAAACGCTATTTGCTGCTGTCCATGCTGCTGCCTATGCTGTTGGTAGCAGTCGGATGGATTGTGTTAGAGGTGCATCCATTCGGAACACGGCAGATTTTAGTAACGGATTTCTGGCATCAGTATTATCCGTTTCTCTGCATCTTACAGGAGAAACTGAAACACGGGGAATCCCTGCTGTATACCTGGCAGTCGGGAATGGGGTCGAATTTTGCAGCGATGATGGCATATTATACCGCAAGTCCGCTGAATCTGCTGACGCTGCTTGTGCCAGCATCTATGCTGCGAGATACAGTAACGGGGCTGGTACTGCTGAAAATCGGGGCAGCAGGCGGCTTTTTTGCAGCGTTTTTAAAGGGAACATACGGCAGAAATGACAGTTCACTTTGTCTGTTTGGCACGATGTATGCCCTCTGTGATTTCATGATGGGGTATTCTTGGAACATCATTTGGCTAGATACCGTGGCACTGCTGCCACTAGTGATGCTAGGCGTTGTGCGACTAGTGCGGACGGGTTCTTATCATCTGTATACAGTTTCACTAGCATTGGCGATGTTGGCGAATTTCTATATTGGCTTTTTCATCTGTATTTTTACTGTGATTGCCTATTTCTGCATTTGTATCTTTACGGGAATGGGATTTAAGCGGTTTTTGACTCGCAGCGGAAAAATGCTGGCAGCAACTATTCTTGGCTTGGCAATCAGCAGTATTTTGCTGCTGCCAACGTATTACGCCTTACAGAACACTTACAGCATCCACAATACATTTCCGCAGCATTCCACATTCTATGAAACATGGAGCGACCTGCTTTCGCAGCTGCTCGCCTATCAGATTCCAACGGTCAAAGAGGGCAAGCCAAACCTGTATTGTGGGGTGCTCTGTGTGGTATTGGTGGGGATGTTTCTCCGGGCAAGGTCAATTCGGATTCGGGAGAAAGTCGGGGCAATTCTGGTTCTGGCGTTTTTGCTGGTAAGTTGCAACTGGAACATCTTGAATTATCTCTGGCACGGCTGTCATTTCCCGAATATGTTGCCCTATCGGTTTTCCTTCTTGTTTTCGTTTGCCCTGTTGACACTGGCATATCGTGCTTATTTGCTGCTGTTGGAGCGGCGAATGAAGTGGCTGGATTTGATTGCAATGGTGCTTTGCAGTGGTGTATTCCTGTTCCTTGTCTATACGACCGACCGGAAACAAGTCGTTCTGTATACAGGGATGACAATGCTGGCATATCTGTTGTGGATGTTGCTGCACAAGTTGGGGCTGCTGCACCGGCGGGTTTTTGCCGCTGGCATGCTGGTTGTGATGCTGGTAGAAATGGGCTGTCATGTTCGGATTGCAACAGAGGCAGTTTCCACTTCAGATTATACCTCGTATCCGGAAAAATACGAATCGGTAGAAGCATTGCTTTCGCAGATTGAAGAGCAAGAACCAGAGAATGCATTTTATCGCATCGAGTTGACCAGCTGGTACACCTTAAATGACCCGGCACTGTATCAATATCGAGGCGTTTCGCAGTTTTCCTCTCTGGCAAACTGCAAGGTAAGTACCTTTTTGAAAAAGCTGGGAATGCCAGCTTCCGAGGCAGGAAATCGGTATTATTACGCTCATAGCACCCCTTATCTGGATATGCTGTTAGGGGTTCGCTACCTGATTCAGAAAACCGGATTTATGCCAGAAGCAGAAACGGTTGAAAAAGTTGCTGTCAGTGATACCGTTACAAGCTACCGCAATCGCTATGCGTTGCCGGTTGGATTTATGGTGAACGAAGAAACAGCAGATTTTTCCATAGACACTAGTGAAAACGCATTTGAAGTACAAAATGACTTATTTGCAAAGATGACGGGCATCAAAGAACCGTTGTATACAGCAGTCGATGTCAAAGATGTTGGGCACAACGGTGTCGAAGTCAGCCGGAATGGCTACGGATATTATACCTATTTCCCGATGAGCACGGCAGCTGAACCCTATTTGAAATATAATTTCATGCCGGAGCAGGACACCTTGCTATATGCGTACTTGTCTGTAGACAAGGTGGAGGAAGTAGACATTTATCAGAATGAACGCTACACATTTTCCCAGAAACTTGCAAAACAGCCGTATATTTTCCCGTTGGGCAGCTATAAAGCCGGAGAAAAGGCAACTTTAAAATGGAATGTTGACCGCAAGAGCATCCAGAACGGAGCGATTACATTATTTGTCTACGCTTTGAATCAGGATGTTTTAGAGCAGGGCTATCAGCAGCTTGCCACTGGTGGGTTACAGGTGACAGACTGGAGTGATACTCGTTTGACGGGAACGCTAAATGCTGACCACGATGGAATCTGTTATCTTTCGATTCCGGCGGAAGATGGCTGGCATGTCACCGTAGACGGCAAACAAACAGAACCCATTTCAATTGGTGGAGCAATGCTCGGCGTTCCAGTTTCCAGCGGAACGCATACAATTGCACTGCGATATTGCCCGAAAGGAACGGTTGTCGGAACGATTTGCTGTGGCAGTGCCATTTTATTGTTGACATTCTGTTTTGTCATCGAACAAAAGCAAAAACGTGCTTGCAGAAGCAATTCTGTGGGCAGAAGGAGAAAAACATGCGAACCTTAAAAGTAATGATGGCATATTGTGGGACACGCTATCATGGCTATCAGCGACAGAACAATGCAAACACTGTGCAGGCAGTGGTAGAAGCAGCGGTTTCTAAGCTGCTGAACACCCCGACGGTGATTGCCGGATGTTCCCGAACAGATACCGGCGTACATGCGGAGCAGTTCTGTTTCTCGCTCACCACAGAAAATCCCATTCCCTGCCGGAATTTTGTGCGGGGATTGAATGGATATTTGCCGGAGGATATTTCGATTTTATCTTGTGAAGAAGTAAAGGATACGTTTCATGCACGGTTTTGCTGTCAGGCGAAAACATATCGTTACTGGATTCACAATAGCGAGTCGAAAAATCCGTTTGCCGCTGACCGAGCGTTGCATTATCGGCGTGCTTTGCGGATTGACCAGATGCAGGCGGCGGCAAACTTGCTGAAAGGAACGCATGACTTTGCCAGCTTTTGTTCAGGATGCACAGAAAATAAAGATACTGTACGAACAATCTATCAATTTGATATAAAAATGCAGGGAACAGACTGTTTCATCCTTGTAAAAGGGAATGGTTTTTTGTATAATATGATTAGGATTCTGGTTGGAACGCTGCTCAGCGTCAGCGAAGGGGAGCTTTCCGTGTCAGAAATTCCAGAAATTTTAGCAGCACGCAACCGCATTTATGCCGGAAGAACGGTGCAGCCATATGGCTTGTATCTGCATGAAATCTTTTATGACGATGCAGCATATCGGTTGCCGCAGGGGGATGCGTTTTTTGGCAGTGCTGTCAGCGGAGGTGAACGAAATGGGAAGTAAAGCAAATTTTGATGCGGTTCAGAAACGAAAAAAGCAGCGGACAAAAAACAATTTGAAGAAATTGCTGTTGTTTCTGCTGATTGCTGCCTTTTGTGGGTATCTATATTTGCAGCGGGATGCTTGGATTCCAAAACTGGAGGGCATCGGGACACGCTATGAATCGGTAATTACACAGAATGACGGAACACTGGCAGACGGAAACTTTCCGCTTTCCATTACCAAAAATGCCGATTATCGGGCAGCGGTTGTTGAAAACGATTTGTTTATTCTGAATGCTTCCTATCTGTATCTGTATTCTTTACATGGGGACTTGAAGGAAACCCGACAGCTGGCATATAGCAAGCCGATTTTAAAGAGCAATGATTATTTTGCATTGCTGTATGAAAATGGCGGAACACGATTCCGTGTGGATCGGCAGAGCGGAAATGTCTATACCAAGACGATGGATCAGGCAATTATTACCGGAGCAATCAGCTCGACAGGGGTCGTGGCATTGGTAACAGAATCCGATTTGTACAGCTGCGTTTTGCAGATATTTGACAAAAACGGAAAAAAGCTGTATACTCGTAATTGTATCGAACGATTGAGCGATATTGCCTTTAATGCAGACAGTACCGGCTGCGTCTTTACGGAGCTGAGTGCCGTAGATGGGGATGTGACGGCAACGCTGAAATGCATTCAGTTTGATACAACGGACTATACATGGGAATCCGAGCCGCTGACGACTTTGAGTTTAGCACTGTCTTTGACAGAAAACAATCATGCCTGCGTCATCGGTGATACGACCTGTGCATATTATGATGACAAGGGAAATTTGGAATCGCAGTATGATTACGGCGGAACGCTGGAAAATTATGCAGTGGATGCCGGAAATGCAGCGGTTTTGATTCGGGATGAAGAAAAGCGAGAAACCAAACTGGTCATTTTCCCCGGCTCTGCATCCGAACCAATTGAAATCGTTGTGAATGGTGATGCCAAGGCGGTGCAGGTTTATGGCGACCGGGTCTATATGATGAATGCTGAAACCGTCATTGCCTATAACTTCTCTGGGAAAGCTGTGGCAACGGTGCGGTTAGACAGCACCTATGATTCTTTCCTGAAGAAAGACAATTATCTGTTCTTGCTGCGGTATGATAAAATTGACCGGGTGGACTTTAAAGAATAAGGGAATGGCGTATGGCATGGTATTATGATTTGGTGGTTCTGGCGATTCTCGCCCTTTGTGTCTGGAATGGCATGCGAAAAGGGGTTAGCCGTTCGCTGCTTCAGACGGCTGCAACCATTTTGAGTGCAGTTGTGGCTTTGTGGGTGAGTCAACCGCTGGCAGAACTTTGTTATACGGAATTTTTGGAAAAGCCGGTGGTTTCTGCCGTGGAAGGGCAGCTGAATACGGTAGATGTTACCGGACTGGTACAAACGGCACTTTCTGACAATGGCATTCCGGTTTCGAGAGAACAAGTACAAAGCATGTTGGCAGACCCAGAGGGAACTGCTGCCCAGTATGGATTCGATTCCGGGTGGGTGAATCAGCAGATAGATGCTGCGGCGGATTCCGTAGAAGAATTGACGAATGGCGTTTTGCCCAGCTGGCTGATGAAAGAGATTGCCGGAGATGGTGCGGTACAGAAAAAAACTGCAAAATCTGTGATTTCGGGCGATACCCATACAGCTGCACAGCAATTGGTGTCAACCTATGGGAAACCAATTCTCTGTTCTGTCTTGCGATCCATTTTGTTTGGTTTGTGCTTTGGGGTTTTGATGCTGCTGTTTCAGGCAGTTTTATTCCTGATACCCGTACAGCAGATGGGGCTTTCCGTGGATCTGGTTGTTGGGGCATTGGCAGGATTGGCAAAAGCGGGGATTTTGCTCTGGATGATGGTCGTATTGACAAAAGTTGTGGTTTCTGCAACAGAGGGAACAACGCCCTTTTTCACAGAGGCAACGATTCAAAAGACGTATCTATTCCAGTTGCTTTACGAATTGAAAAAATAACTGGTCGGTATTTCATCCACCGACAGAAACTTGCAGAAAGGTGATGGAGTTATGATTTTATGCAGCAGGTGCAAAAAGCGTCCGGCAGTGGTATTTATTACCTCGCAGCAGGGCAATCAAAAGAAGAATGAAGGACTTTGCATGGTCTGTGCAAAGGAATTAAATATTCCGCAAATCTCTGAATATATGAAGCATATGGGCATTACAGATGAAGAACTGGAACAGCTGTCTGACCAGATGATGGATATGATGGATGGGGACAGTTTTGAAATGGGTGGTTCTGGAACGCTGCCGCCATTTCTCCAGAACATGATGAAGAATATGCCAAATATGCCGCTGTTTTCGGGCGACAATCAGAACGAGGGAGAGGAAACGCTCCCGAGCGAAGATCTTACCGCAGAACCGCCGAAGCCAAGCAAAAAAGAAAAGCGGAAGAAAAAGAAAGACTTGAAATTCCTGAACAACTACTGCACGAATCTCAGCCAAAAGGCAGAGGAAGGCAAGATGGATGCCATCATTGGACGGGATAAGGAAATTGAACGGGTTGTGCAAATTCTGTGTCGCCGTACCAAAAACAATCCTTGCTTGATTGGTGAGCCGGGTGTCGGAAAAACTGCCATTGCAGAGGGCATTGCCCAGCGGATTGCTGCCGGACAAGTTCCGTTTTATCTGAAAGGTAAGCAAGTTTATCTGCTCGATTTGACTTCTCTGGTGGCTGGAACACAGTTCCGTGGACAGTTTGAAAGCCGTATTAAGGGCTTAGTGAACGAAGTCAAGCAGGAAGGCAACATCATTCTCTTTATTGATGAATTGCACAACTTGGTTGGAGCAGGCAACTCCGAGGGGTCTATGAATGCTGCGAACATCTTGAAGCCAGCGTTGTCCCGTGGCGAAGTGCAGGTAATCGGTGCAACCACGTTTGAAGAATATCGGAAGTATATTGAAAAAGATGCTGCACTGGAACGGCGTTTCCAGCCAGTTACCGTTAAAGAACCGACAGTAGAAGATACCATTGAGGTTCTGAACGGCATTAAAAAGTATTATGAACAGCACCACCGTGTGCACATTTCAGATGCAATGGTACGGCTGTGTGCAAGACTGGCAGAACGGTATATCACAGACCGATTCTTGCCAGATAAGGCGATTGACCTGATGGATGAAAGCTGTGCTTGCACTTGCCTGCGGTCGCCAGAAATTTCGGAATACGACACCGAAAAGGCAAATCTGGAACAGCTGGAAGTCAAGGAAAAGCAGATGGAAGAACAGACGGAAGAAGTGGATTATGAAGCACTTGCAAAGCTCAAGGGCGATATGATTCGTGCAAAAGACCGTCTTGCAGAGCTGCAAAAGAAGGTTGACCAAGTACAGGTAACAGAGGCGGATCTTGCAAAAGTCATTGCTCTCTGGACAGGAATCCCAGCCAGCAAGATTCAGGAAACGGAATACACCAAGCTGATTGCACTGGAAGACCACTTGAAAGCCCGTGTTATTGGACAGGATGAAGCGGTTTCTGCTCTGGCAAAAGCAATCAAGCGGACACGAGTACAGCTGACGAATAAACGCCGTCCGGCATCGTTCATCTTTGTAGGGCCGACTGGTGTCGGAAAAACCGAACTGGTAAAAGTCTTGTCAGAGGAATTGTTCGATGACAATGACCCGTTGATTCGGTTGGATATGACAGAATTTATGGAAAAGCATGCGGTTGCAAGAATGATTGGTTCGCCTCCGGGATATGTCGGTTATGATGAAGCTGGACAGTTGACCGAAAAGGTACGGAGAAAGCCGTATTCTGTCATTTTGTTCGATGAAATTGAAAAAGCACATCCGGATGTCATGAATATCCTGATGCAGATTTTGGATGAAGGAAAGATTGACGATGCACAGGGCAGAACTGTCAGCTTTGCAAATACAATTATCTGCATGACTTCCAACGCTGGTTCTACAGACAAGAGCATTGGAGTTGGATTCAACCGGACAGAAGAGGAAGTTACCAAGGAACGGGCAATGAAAGCCCTGCGGGAATTCCTGCGGCCGGAATTCATTGGACGAATTGATGAAATCATTGTATTCAACAAGCTGACGAAGGATGATTATGCAAAGATTGCTGGCTTGATGCTGAATGAAATGAAAGAACCGCTGCTGGAGAAGCAGATTACCTTGAACGTAACAGAAGATGCTTGCAAGCTGATTGCAGAAAAGGCATATGGCAAGACTTACGGAGCAAGAGAAATCCGCCGTGTGATTCGGCAGGAAGTCGAAGACCAGATTGCAGAATGCATCATTCACAACGCCAACACGCTGCGTGCATTGACGATTACTGCAAAAGATGGAAAATTAGTGGTACAAGATGAAGAAGTAATTGCCTGACCGCAAAAACAAAACAAAAGGAAAACCGCTGAACAGAAATTAATCTGTTCAGCGGTTTTTTAACCGGAAATAATTTTAATACTTTTCCCATACCGCATAAGCGACAAAATTTGTGGCATCCATGCTGTACCAAGTATGTTTATCTCGTCCATATTGATAAGCAGGCTGATCATAATAATAGTAGTCATCTTCTACATTTACAACGCACAATTCCATTTTAGAAATCTTATCTTCGTCCATACAATCCTCTACACGTCGGTCAATGTATTCTGAATATTGACGTGTCTGTTTGGTACTGCCATAGCTAGTTACAGAATCACAATGTGGATAGTCTTCGGATTCATTACGCAATTCTGCTTTTACGGCTTCTTTAAGCTGCTTTTTTGAACAACCATAATTTTTCATAATTTGCTTTATGATCTCATCTGGAACCAGATCTAGAATATCATTTACATCTTCATCGTAAACAGCAACTAAATAAGCTCCAGCCGCTTTGCTACTGGATTTCATACCGTTTTTGCTTCGATTGCAAAATGCAATCACAATAATGAGAAGTACAAGAATACCAGCAACAATGAGAACCAATTGAATTGGATTCTTTTTGATTTTTGCGGCTGTATTTTGTGCAGTCGTTGAAAATGATGAACTTTGTTGTGAAGAAAATGAAGAGTTGGGCGATGTGACGGACGGTGGTGGAGTGGCTGCAGTTCCACACTTTGGACAGAATCTGGTAGTTTCACTGATTTGTGCACCACAGTTTTTACAAAACATAAAAAAGTCCTTCTTTCTACATAAAAATGGGGGGATGATAGTCCTTTTCCATTTTACAAGAAATTGGATAAAAAGTCAAGAAAAACAAAGGATTCTTTTTTAATTTCTATAAATCCTACAATTGTTTCTGGAAATACTTATGGATAGTATACAAGAAATGGAATTTATGGGTGTATTTCTGTAGCCAAAAATGTTTCTGCACCCAGCATTTTTATCAAGTGATTTTTAAAATCAATATTTTAATTAGAATAAACATTGATGAAAAAACAGATTCTGCACTGTTGGATTTCTGCAAGAATGAACAAATTCAGGTAGAAGTTTATTTCCCGATTGCACACAGGGAAGCCCTGAAAAATTCGGTTATCACAAAAATGGCAGCGAAATACGGCGTTTCTGCTGCACAGCTGTGCATTCGTTATGGTTTGCAGCTGGGAACGATTGCTTTGCCAAAAACAGCGAATCCAGAGCATATGAAAAACAATGCAGATATAGATTTTGTGATTACAGATATCGATTTCCAGACGCTATTGCAGATGGAAGAACTGCGGGATTATGGTGCATATAATATCTTCCCTGTATTCAGCGGAAAGCCATTGGTGTAAGAAATTGAAATTGTTTTGGCAATGAAAAGTGAACATCAGAAAAAAGGGTTGGATGCGTCTAGCCCTTTTTTGATACCAAGAGTATGAAGAATGGTTTTGAAATCGTTCCAGTTGGGCGGAAAATTATGCAATCCTTTGCATAGAAGAGAAATAGTATCGGTTTCAATTTCTAAGTTCCAATAAAATCCGGGGAAAAGTTCCATTGGAAAATCGAAATTAATTCTATTCCAGTCATTCAAATTTATATTCGTCATGCTTTCACAGAATGTGCCAATTTGGTCAGTGATGTCAATCGTGTAAGTATCAGAGCCATGATAACACTGCAAGTAAAAACGATTGTTTTGAATTTCCAGTATGATAAAATTTGTGATTGCAGAAAAATGAAAATCAAAATATAAGAATCGAAAGCCATATAATTGATGGTGCATCGTATCAACTCCTTTTGGTGCAGTATCAAATGTCAAGAGAAAACAGTTCCGAAAAATCCAGAAATTTTCGGAACTGTTTGCCGTTTACTTATCAGAGCATCTATGATATTCTATTTTCAGGAGGTGAGAATGATGTTCATGAATGGTGAGTATGTCAAGACAATCGAAGATTTAAAGCGTTGTTTGAGTCTGGAAGAACTGGTTTACAATTACTACAGCGGAGAACTGGAAATCTGGCTTCGGAAAATTGGGGAAACCGAAAAGGCAGACCAATTACAGCATATCCAGAAAGACAATGCCTATCTTCTTGTTCAGCTGTATGCAGTATTTGGATGGAATCCAGAACTTTCCGATGAAGAGATTCGGAGATCAGAAGATTTTTCCGACAGAATGCAGAGAGAAAAGATTGCATCAATAGAATCATAAAAGTTCAATATCAATCATATCCGCAGCATCATAGCAATCTGATACAGGCAAAAAAACTACCCAAGCATAAAGCATTCGGTTATGTTTTCGAGAAAATACAGCCGGATTTCTTACGATGGTGCAACAGATACCAGATTCTGTACAGGAAGAATCGTAAGAATAAACATCTCCGCCATAAAATGCATCGGTACGAAAATCATAATCGGTATCGTATCCAATGAGGGCAATGCAAAATTTGTCATCATGGTATTCGGTCATGACAGTGCTTTCATCAGAATCAAAGAATTCAAATGTGCGAATCGTTCCAACTTGAATATCAAGCATATCATCCAGTTGATAATTTAAGGTATCAATTCGGATTCGATGAATTTGTGTAGAGATGCCATTTTTAAAGATGTGCTGTTTGGTCGTGTAGTGGAATGAAATTGGCTGTCCAGAAATGGATACTGTGGCAGCTCCAAAGGGTGTTGGGATGCGGTTTGTTTCTATTTCTTGTTTGGAATATCCGCTATATAGTGTACTTGAAATGCCCATTTTTTAGCTCCTTTTTCAAATAAAGTATTTGTTCTATTTTACAATATACTAGATATTCTGTCAATCTGATTTTTTTGACAAACAGAAGCGAATATGATATACTAAAAATGCAGAAACAATTTTTCACAGAAGGAGTATTGCTTCATGATAAAAAACTTAAAAGCAGATGAAAACAATTGGTTTTTAGAGGGAACATTTGATTCTGATTCGTTGTTTCAAGGGGAAATGTCAGTTTCCATTTTTACAGATGATGGAGCAACTGTTGAAGATGCGGAAGCCTGTATTGTACAGTATCAGCAACTAAAGAAAAATGCTGCTTTTTGTGCGAATCTACAGGAGATGCTAGCAGCATATTTTCTCTATATGTATGATGCATGGAAAGAGATGGAAATTTATGATGAGATTGTTGTAGAGATAGAACCTGTAAAACAGGGGTATGAAGCCGGTGAAAATTTATTGTCTTATCTTTCTAATCCCACATTGCTTGTCTATCCGCAAGAAATGGATGAAATCGGCTACGGAATTGAATGCGATTGTCCATGGGAGCCGGAACATTCATGTTTGATTTTGGTTCGGAATGAGAAACTGCTATATGTAGGGGAATCAGATGGTTTAGATCCATGGGGAGAAGCAGAGGATTATCATTGTATCTGGGAATCATAAAAAATCATTACACCAACTTCAAGATGTTCAGAAGCAGAATCCAGCTCATACCATAATATGTGACAACTGCAATAAGGTCGTTTACAGTTGTAATCAGTGGGCCGGAAGCAACTGCCGGATCTACCCTGATTTTTTTGAAGAACAGCGGAATCAACGTGCCAACAGCACTGGAGATCAGCATAGCAAGTATCAAGGACACCCCAATACAGCCGGAAATTGCGAAAGAAAACAAGATGGTCTTATGTTTGAACAGCATAATATATAGCCCGACCATCACAAAAGACAAAACGCCTAATAGCAATCCATTGAAAAATCCGACACGCATTTCTTTTCCAATAAGCTTGAGTTTCTTTTGGAATGTTAAGTTTTCGTCCATCAACACCCGAATTGTAACAGCAAGAGATTGTGTGCCGACATTTCCGGACATATCCAAAATCAAAGACTGAAATGCCATGATTAGCGTCAGCTGTGCAACGACTTTTTCAAATGCTCCAACAACGACGGATACTAAAAGACCTAGCAATAGCAGTGCGAACAGCCACGGCAATCGTTTTTTCATGCTCTGTTTGAGTGGCTCGTTTAAATCTTCCTCAGCGGTTAAACCAGCCAGTTTTGCGTAATCTTCTCCCATTTCTTCATCTACAACATCAATCAAGCTTTGAGCAGTGATAACACCAAGCAACTTGTTTTGATTATCCAGCACTGGAATCAGGTCTTCCGAATAATCTTTCAGTTGTTCCATGCAAGCATCAATTGTTTCATTTGCGTATACATAGGGGAATGAAGTTGCAATTAGATGCTCCAGCGGCACATGACTTCTTGCAGTGATAAGGTCTTTCAGTGCAATTGCACCATAAAAACAGTCTGTATCATCGACCACAAACAGCGTGGAAATGTTGTCATTTTCTTCAGCCTGTCGAACGAGTTCTTTCATCGCATCTTTTACCGTGAGATTTTCCCGTAAAATGATACAATTTGTAGTCATCTTGCTGCCGATTTCGTCCTCATCAAAAGAAGCGATTAACTGGATTTCTTTTCTGATGTCTTCATCCAGTGCATCAATTATCAGTTCTCGTTTTTCTTTTCCGATCGTGTGAAGAATTTCTACTGCGGCATCTGTTTCTAATTCGGCGAGAATTTCGGTAACTTTTTTCAGTGGAATTTCGTTCAGGTATGCACCTGCTTGTGTTTCTTCCAGATGGGAAAAGGCTTCTGCGAGCATCTCAGCCGGACAGATGCGAAAGATTTTTTTCCGTTCTTGCTCATTCAATTGTTCTATTACGTCTGCAATATCACTGCCGTGATAGTTCTCCAACTGATTCAGAATTACCTTGGGAGAGCCATTTCCTTTGACAATCTTGATGATTTCACTTTCATAGTTTGGCTTTGTTGTCATTGTTGCAAGCATTTTTTCCATTTTGAACCTTCCTTTACTATATTTATTTTGAAAATAAGGATAGTAAAGTCAAAAGGGCATAAAAATTCCCCGCTTGAAGCATCAAACGGGGAAATCAGTAGGCAGGTTAAAAAAGACAGCAAACGCAGACGTCTGTGTCCGTTTTGATCTGAAAATGCTGAATTTGTCCGTTTGACTGATAACTATCTCCGTTTGCCACTTTTTTTCACCTCACAGTATTTTGATATTCTTGCAGAAAAAGCAAATTTACGGTCTTATTTTAACATCATAAAATGATATGAATCTACCATGATTTTGTAAACAACAAGTTAGAAAAACGTAAAGCACTGCAATTGGATGCAGGAACAGATAACCGTTTTTCATCGCCTAATAAAAAACAGATTGGATGTGATTATGATGATGTGTGCTTATTATTTAAACGGGAACAAAAATAAACGCTGTGCGTTTTGCAAGTATTGGTATGACCCAACGAATCAATATATTCGACCTCAGAATCCGAAAAATGGAATCTGGAAGTTTGAAACGACAGCAAGATGTGTCTGTCTGAAAACAAATCTAGAAATGGGTGCTGGAATGCAGTGCAGCAAATTTGAAAATAAAATTGTTTAAGCTTGAATTTTTAAAGTTTGCATGAAAGCATAAATAATTCATTAAGAATAATAACATTAGTTTTACTATCGAGAAGTTCTTAAGCAAATACACAGTTGACAGAAACATTATTGTAAAAAGAAACGGACTTCGCTGGAATAACGAAGTCCGTTTTTCTTATTTTGCTGCAAGCAGTTTCTTTTTTAACAGACACAAGTCTATTATATCCAGTTGATTGTCTTCATTGCAATCCACTGCTTTCCAGTTTATCAGTTTTGTTTCCGGCATATCTAACAGCCATTTTTGCAGCAGTACCGCATCCGCCAGATTGCATACACCATCTGCATTGCCATCGCCAGAAATGATTTCGGATAAGATTTGTATATGATTTTCTTCTGCATAACGAATGGCATTTTCATTTTGTGAAATCAAAAGGAAACTATCTTTTACAGCATATCCATTATCATATTCATATCCAAAGGACTTTGTACCAAGCGTTGTATGTTCTCCGTTTAAGGTGAGCGTATTTAAGGAATCGCAATCCAAAAATGCATACTCGCCAATGTTTTGGCAGCTTTTTGGGATGACAATTTTTGAAATAGATCGGCATCCGCTAAACGCTCTGTCTTCAATGATGTTGAGATTTTCCGGCAAGTTCAGCCCCTTTAAATTTGGGCAGTCATAAAAAGCATACTGTTCAATGGAATAGAGTGATTTCGGCAGATTGACCGATTCCAATGAAATACAATGTGCAAATGCAAATCTACTGATATGTGTGACAGTTTCCGGAATGACAACAGATTCCAGTTTTTCGCACCGTTCAAAGGCATACCAGTCAATGACTGTGACGGGTTTTCCCTCTATTTCATCTGGAATGACAATATGAACTGCATTTTTATCACAACCATTGATTCTTACACCGGAATCTGTAACGGAATAGCTGAGAAAATCCAAGGATGTCCAATTCCAGTCGATTGCATCAGATGGCGTAATGGAAAGACTGCCTGTTTCTTTGAGTGCGTTCCAATCTAGTGAAAAGGAACATTGATCAGAAACATTTCCGCAGACATCGACACATTCTATTTCATAGATGGCATTGTCATCTGTAAAGTTGTAATCCGTCCAAATATTTTGTGTTGCATTGCCGCCAACTTTTGCAGCAGGGACAATGTAATCATAAAGTTTCCCGTTCTTATAAATGTTGGTATGAACAACAGAAGTATTGTCTTTCATGCCTGTAAATGTAAATCTAGGAAGTTGTTTTCCATTGCTTTCTATGAGTTGAACTTCGATATTGGTTGGTGGTGTTGGCGGTTCGGATTCGATTTCACCAGTTTTCAGGTAGGTTTTTAGGCATTCATGAAACTGTGGGTCGGTGTTGTAAGGGGAGTAGTGATGTGGGTATGCAAAGCAAAATAAAGCATTTACAAATGGCTTTGCAGTTTCAAGTCTGGTTGTAAAATCTCGTACATTTTTGATACCGGAATAGGATACGCCATGCGGGGCAGTCATTCTTTCTGCATCTGGCTGCACGAACATTTCTGCATTTGTTCCAAGAAGAAGGGTTGTCCCACGATTTTTGTTGGAACGGTCGACTGCATTTCGATAGGCTTTTGTCCACTCGGCGAGATGTGCAACATCCATACCACCACCGCCACAGCTATCCTGCGGACAAATCATATCGCCATTTCGAAACGGGATGCGGCTTAAAACATCCGACCAGTATTCTGTAAATCGGTCAATGTTGACGCTTGCGTAACCATAGCCAAAAATATTGACATAAGGGCTGAAAAGCAGCGGCATGGATTCATCCAAGGCGTTGCAATTCTCGATCACCATTGTAAACATTTCATCTAAACTGTCTGCATAAGCATCAATGCCAGTATCAGTATCCATATAAAGGGTATTATAAAGTTCTGTTACAAAGTAGAACCCATAGTAAGTATTTGGATAACGGGATTTATACTGGTTGTAGAGTTCTGTCGTAATTTCATTGCATTGTTTCATGTAAGTCTGATTGGCTTTTCTACCTGCTTCCGAAACGATGTCACTATTCCAAGCACAATCAAGCCCCATGCCAAGATAGAGTTTGATGTCATATTTTTCGCAGTAATATAGCAAGGGTTCTAATGCATCATATGCAATGTAATCGCTCAAATAATCCAGTTTAGAGGGATAGTATACCGTCCACGTTCCATCAGAATTATGATTTGCGACATCGCCCATGATTAGATAGTCGATACCGACCTCTTTTAATGCCTGCATTTCATTGTCCCATTGTTCTTCGTCATAGGTCATGTACAACCACGGCTGGATGAATGTTCCATCAATCTTTTCAATGTGAGAAGATTCTGCCTGTGCGTGTATGTTGGACGGAATGAATAGAGTTAAGAACAGACTCAGGCATGATGCAATTGTAATCCAGAAATGGTTTTTCATTGGCAATACCTCTTGTTTTCGTCAAATTTTGTGGTTTTATGCTGCTATTTTTTATGATTCATTATACATTTTTTGAAATGAATTGTCAACTATTTTGGAGCTGCTTCTATGCAGCAAAAATAATTGCATCATTTTAATTTTAAAATTTCCTGCATTTATCTAAACTGATTTTTAATATATATTTATGAATTAAGAAAATGTAATTTTCAGGAATTTATATAAAATTTATAATCGTCAAATTGTGCAACAATGCCAATTAGGGAAAGCTACATTTATATATTATGACGAAATCGACAGCTTCATGTAATTTATCCAGTTAACTTATTGACAGTTGCTCCCATTTAGTGTATAATAAACAATAAATGTAGTACTTATTTGTGAATCCTGTCGATATGTGCTGATGAAATGATTTTCCTCTGTAGGAATGGATTTCCATTCTGTTTATGTAAGATTTGGTGTTCCTGATTTTAGTTACCAGCTGAATTTCATGCACCTCTTTCATATGATTTTACACGACTTTATACAATAAAAAGAGAATTCAATTGATTAATAATTTTAGCAGTTCAATTGTATGTTTGCTTTTAAAAACATCGATATCAATTGTGATTACAATGGTGTCACTTTTGGGTAACACGAACGCATGGATGCGATGACTTCATATGCTAAAGCAAACATTGCAGTAAAATTATGAATGGATATGCTTTTTCGATGAGAAAAATGCCATTCTAATTGCATTTTTAAGTGTAGTGAAATGAGTGTGTGCAAATTATGATTTACTTATCGGAATTTGCCCGCTTAATATATTTATTGTAGCAGGAGGAAAAAAATGGCACGTAATCCGTTTTTACCAAATAATGAAGAGAATCATTCAAATTCTCAGCAGTCAAGTGGAAAAATTGTACTGAAACCAGCAGGAGTTGGGGCATATAAGGTCTGTGGGCCGGATGGTTTTGAATTTAGTTTTGATATTGTAGTGGATAATATTAAAATTATGGTATCAGGACTTTCAGAAAGTTCTGAAGGCTTGCAGGATGGTACAAATGAACAGACAGTACCGGGCTTTGGCACATCAACGCCATCAGCACCGGGTTTTGGTGCATCTGCAACAGCAACTCCGGGTTTTGGAACACCAACACCGTCAGCACCTGGGTTTGGAGCATCCGCACCAGCAGCTCCAGGTTTCGGCACGCCTTCTGCATCGTCAGCTCCAGGTTTCGGCACGCCTTCTGCATCGTCAGCTCCAGGTTTTGGTACGTCTACACCATCACCTGCTCCTGGATTTGGTGCATCTGCACCATCGGCTCCGGGTTTCGGTACGCCATCAGCACCGTCAGCCCCTGGTTTTGGTACGTCTACACCATCACCTGCTCCTGGATTTGGTGCATCTGCACCATCGGTTCCGGGTTTCGGCACACCATCAGCACCGTCAGCCCCTGGTTTTGGTACGTCTACGTCATCACCTGCACCAGGTTTTGGAACGTCTGCACCGTCAGCTCCAGGCTTTGGAACACCAGCACCGGGTTTCGGTACATCTGTACAATCAGCTCCAGGTTTCGGAACATCTGCACAATCTGCACCAGGTTTCGGAACATCTGCACAATCTGCACCAGGTTTTGATAAGTGATATAAGGTGTAGATTCGATATAGGATACCGAATTCTTCAACAATCTTAAAAATGCATGATATTTGATGATGGTGTATTTGAGATGAAGTAGGGAAAAGAAGTAATGTCAAAGTATTTTTCAAATGCAATTACAAGCTTTTGTATGTTATTAATTCTTACGCTTTGTACCTGCTGCTATTTTGGTATCGATTCTATGGCAGAGTTAACGAAAAAAGCGGTAGGTGTGCTTCCTTTTGGAAAGTATATTTGGGATTTTTATCAAGTTCAGACAGGTACTTATGAGAATCATATTGGCAGTTTATCGTTTACCACATTAGAATTTTCAAAATCGCTTTTAAAATTTGTGCTTACCGGATACATATATCATTTTGTTGTTAGAAAATTTGTTGAATTTGTTCTATTTGATCCAATATATGATGATGAAATGGTTTCAAAAACTTATAGAATTTCCACAAAAATAAAAGCAGAATTTTTTTATAATGTTGGATTTGCTTTGGCTGCACTTCTTGCCGGATCGGCACTGGAAGCTTTTGGAAGGCTGCCGTTTTTCCAGAATAATGCATATCCAGATCTGGTTAGAATTTTGCAATCAGTAATTTATTCCTTAGTTTCGGTTGCTGGTATTTTTGGAGCATATCGATGGATCTTACTTAGCTGTAAAGCAGCCAGTTCCGTTGTGGGTGCTGTGTTTGTCAAATTAGTTTTATTGCCCTTGTTGAAAGGTGCTTTTCGGCTATTTTTGGCAGCAGGTATGTTGATATTTGCTCATCAGTTGTGTGTTAATCCTGAAACAAGTTATGCACTTGGAGTTCTTATTGTTATGATGGCTGGCTTGGGAACAATAATTTGGGCAGTAAAGCAATAAGTTGCAGAAGTTTTGTTGATTGAGTTGCTTTTAATAGCAGTAAAAATGAATTCTATTTGGTTATCAATTGGTTAAGCGTATTTCAGAATCTAGTTTTACTGGATAATCTTATGGTTGACTGATTCTGAAATACACTATATGGTATTTTAAATACTAAGCGAAAGCACTTCTCATCATTTTAGTTCGTGTCTTTCGCAGAAAGGCAGATTATAAAAATGAAAAAATATAAAAAGAAGTTACTTTCAATGGCAGTGGCATTTCTTTCAGCATTTTCTTTCTTTAATGTTCCTGCATATGCAGAACAGGAAAATTTTGCAAGTGCAAATATGGACTTGGATATTGTGTTTGTAATTGATGCAAGTACTTCCATGAAAAGTTCCGATCCTGATAAGTTGGCAGAGGAAGCAGCAGCCCTGTTTGAACAAATGGGAGATGATACAATCCGTGTTGGATATGTATTTTATTCTCATGAAATTGTGGCTGAACAAGGACTTGTTTCCAAATCTGATCAGAAAGGTTTAGCAAAGTTTGAAGAAGGCATTTCTAATGTCGAATTGAAAGATAATGCACATACCGATATTTCCTTGGGATTGACAGAAGCTGCAAATATTCTGCTTTCCAGTCAGGATAGTGACCGAAATCCATTGATTGTGCTTTTGAGTGATGGTAAGACGGAATTGGATGGTTATGATGACGTTTCCAGAAGTAATGCAGAATCTGCAGCAGAGTTGGATCAGACCTTAGATTCACTCTCCATTCATGGCATTCCAGTTTATACTATATTCTTGGATAATAAGAATGAATTCAATAATTCTGAAATGAAAACAATTTCTGAAAAGACAAATGCGAAGGATTATGAAGCAAAAGCATCCGATGATTTGAAAAATATTATTCAAGATATCTTTTCTGATTTTACAAATACAGTTCCACGTTCCATTTCTCCAGAATTAAATAGCAATGGAGAATGGGAAGCTGAAATTCCAATTGATAATCAAAGCATCTATATGGCAAATGTTGTTGTAACAGAAAATGGAAATTTAAGCAATGCACGGCTTTATACACCAGGTGGAACGCTGGTTGCTTTTGATGATAAAAAGACAAAATTAGTTGAATCTGACAACTACACCCTTTTGAAAATGTTAGATCCAGAAGTTGGAACATGGAAGCTTTGCATGGAGGGCAATTCGGATGCAAAACCAGAAATCACCCTCTATAATTCTTATTACTTCTATGTAAAGCAAGAATTGAGTAACAATGATGCAGATGTAGGAGAAACAGTAGAAATTTCTGCAAAATTGTGCAATGGTGAAGATAATGCAGTAATGAGTGATTCTGATTTCTTGTCTTCAATTCAAGCCACTTGTGAAGTAACAGACGATAAGGGGGCAGTATTAGAAAATATTCCTCTGTCTGTTGATGAAAGTGGGAATTTTACTGGATCTTATACAATCCCTGATCTTGGTGTCTATCATTTTGCAACGATGATTGGTGCAAAAGATGAGAGCTTTAAAAAGATTTCAGATGAAGAAGTTTTGAGCGTACAAAAGCAGCTTGTAGAAGTGACAAGTGAACCGCAGGTAGTATTAAGAAGCAGCCCGTTGAAAAAAGATGCTGTTGTTTCTGTACGGGATTATGCTGTATGGGCAGATGATCTGAAAATTGCAGCAACTTTTGATAACGAACAGCTTTCATTGTCAGAAGTGAAGATCAGTCAGGGCGATGATGGAGATATTTTGTTGACAATTAATCCATTGAAGCCTGGTACAGAAGATATTTCCGTTGAATTAACCGACAATGCAGGAGGAAAAGCAACTTTTGTGATTCATGCAACAATAAAAAATGGTTGGATTCCGATTTTGATTATTGCTGGAATTTTGATTGTTGTAGTTTTGATTATTCTCTTGCTTCGTTCGCTTCTTCGTTCAAAGTTTAAGGGTGAAACGATTGAGATGTGCCTTTTGCCGGATGGAATGAATATTCCGCCGCAGCAAATCCTGACAATGCCGAAAAAGAAGCATCGTTGCACAATGGAAGAAGTGTTTGAAGAAACGCGTCGAATTGGTTCGTATGATCCGATTAACGACTTTAAAGAATGCAACAGAAAATTTGGATTAGAGAATTACTGGGGCAAGGTAGTTCTTACATCAACAAAAAGTGGAATAACCATTACCATTCCGACACAACGTGGTATTACCCTTTCAGACAGTAGTGGAAATACAATTACAAAGAAATGTGATAAGAGCATAAGCAGCATGGGCGAAGAGTTTACATTCCTTTCAGAGGATAATGGTCAGACCATTAGATGGAAGTTCAAAAAAGGAAGAGATTAAGAGAACATTCAAACAGCACGCTTGATATATAAGGGAAAATGCGTGCTGTTTGATAAATATCATATTTGCTGGTGTCACAGTATTGAAAAGGAGGAATTGTAGTGTTCAAAAAAGATGTGATTAAGGAATCGTTAAGTCTAAGCAAAAGCGGTGGTATTTATTTTGCTGGGGAACGTGTTCCTGCAGATGAAAATCAAATGGTTTTGTTTGTTGGTCTTGGTGGTACAGGTGCAAATGCACTGATTCGAATGAAGCACCAGATTTACAATAGAATGAAACTTCCAGTAGATCCTCAAACTGGTATTCCAACTGCAGATCATCCAGCAAATATGGCATTTCTTGCATTGGATACAGACCTTTATCCAGAAACACTTACTTATGGTAATACAGAATTTGCTGAAAATGGATCAGAAGTATTTAACATTGGTGTTAGTGATTGGGTACCTGTTTTAAATAAGCTGGAAATGGACAGAGAAAATGGAA
>PPYF01026619.1_pt1 | contig 79090 bp, 71 predicted proteins | sample 1559871 | NCBI WGS metagenome assembly PPYF01 (sample SAMN08240021, study PRJNA423297) | Human gut metagenome, whole genome shotgun sequencing project.
CTCAGTCTTTTTTACAAGATTCATTTTCTGAAAGTGGACATGGACAGTCATTTTCCTCATACTCAGTGGGTGACGTATCCTTATCCAGGCTATTCCCGGGCCATGGGGAGGTGCCGTCGACAAAAACAGCAGTGTTATCCTCGTCCGGGGTGCGCTCTTGGGGGCGGTTCAGGCCGCCCCGCCGCTCGGGCATCCCCCTCCAGAAGGAGAGAGTCGGCCAGCAGCTTCTCGCGATCAATCGCACGTGTCGACTTGCCGCGCTTCTTCCATTTGTAGTAGCCGGCGCGGCTTACGCCCATGATGGCACACACATCCTTTATAGGATAGTCTCTTGAGAGAAGTTCCACTATTTCAAACTCTTCGGCTTTAAACGACAGTACTCCATTCTCTCATCCGCCGTCCTGCGGGCAGTATAGTTTTTTTTTAACCGCTCGTTCTCGATACGGAGACGTATGATCTCGCGCTTGTATGTTTCCTCTGTACGGTCGACGCCGTAAGGAAGTATCTCCTTAATGTCCGCGTCAGTCCGTGCCAGACTTTCAAGACCGCCTTCATCGTACTGTCTGAGCCATTTCCTGAATGCGGCATCAGAGACGCCGTTGACCGTGCAGAACTCCCTGAGGCTGACACCAGTTGAGACATTAGAGCGCACTCCAATGGCATTGGACCGCGCTTCATCTGTTTACCCAAGCCTCTACCGGTTGCAGGGGACGTTTGAAGAGTTTTACCATAAAGCCGACGAGAAATGCAGAAACCACAGTGCCCTCGCGGACACCTTCGATACCTCCAATCATGCCCCAGGCTATGATCACGCCTGTCAAGGTCATCACCACATCGTTGATTATCTTGATTGTATGGAATTGCCAGTGACCGACTTTGCTAATTGCCGCCACGACTCCCTCGCCAGGAAGCAGAAGCAAGGATGCCTGGATTTCCAGTACTATGCCCGCTCCCATGACCGCGCACCCCGTAATAAGCCACAGCCAACTCAAAGGATACGTACCGACCGGGATCCACTGTGTCAGCATCATGGCGATATCAGTATAGAACCCGAACAGAAAACTTGCCGCGAACTGAAAGAGCTGAAAAGGCTCGAACCGTCGCCGCAGGATGGCTATCTGGGCAAGTACGAAAATCACCTGCATAAAGCACATATACGTCCCCATAGTCAATGGCGAACCGGGAGCAAGACTCAGAACGTAAGGAGGACAGGCTGCCGGCGACGTGCCGAGATTGGCGCGCGTGATCAGAGCCACACCAAGAGCTATTATAAAGAGCGATATTGCGAACAGGATTGTCCTTGAAATCAGGTTTTTCTTTTTCATGGCGCAAAATTACTCATATCTTTAATTATTGAGATATGCAAAATGGCGTTAAGTATGTGCAATTTCAAACCTGACTATGGCAAATATCAACAAATTTTGCTAATTTTGCACCTATGAAGAAGCTTAGTGGATATGACACGCCTTTCTTTGTGTCGGATGTCGATGCCGGCAGTTTGCGTATCGGTTCAACACATCTGAATGGGGGCCGTTTGTTCTGTTATGAAGGGAATGCGACTGTAACCCTCAATGGTGCCACTTATTATCTTGTAGCTAATTCAAGTCTCGCCATAATACCCGGTGCCGATATGAAGATTGTTGCCGTTAGCGACAATTTCAAGGGGCGCAAGATAATATACACATTTGAGTTTTTCGAACAGGCATCCCGGAACCTAAATGGATTATTTGGCTACTATCTTCGCAACCCATACTACATCCGTACCCCGGAGGAGGTTAAAAGCACATATTCCATTCTTACCATTCTTGAAGGGTTGGCACAAACCAAAGGACCCCTGATGGGAGAAAGAGCTCTCTGCCTTCTGCGTTTTTTGCTGATGGGAGTATGTGAGAAGATAGTGGAAAATACCGTAGAGAATGATAAAGTGCCATTATCATCTCAGATGACTTTCCAGAGATTTATATTCCTTATCGCCGCAAAATACAAGGATGTAAAGAGCGTGGAGGGTTACGCATCCTTATTAGGTGTTACCGCCAAGCATCTCAACTCTGTCTGCCGCAGTCAGACATGCAGCTCCGCAAAATCAGTGATTGACAATACAATCATGTCGCATATAAAGGCAGAGCTATCCACAACTGATAAGACCGTCAGCGAAATATCCTTCAGCATGGGTTTTGATGAGCCGACTGAGATGTGCCGCTTCTTCCGTCGGATCGAAGGTGTCTCTCCCGGTCAGTGGCGGTCAAAATTGCAAGGAACCGGTTCTTAAACTTCCCATAAATGAAAAACGACGACAACTTTACAATCACAGAGGTCGATAAGGACAAGAAACATTATCTTCCTCTACTTTTGATAGGAGATGAATCAGAGATAATGATTGATCGGTATCTGGAATCAGGGACTCTCTATGTCGGCTTGTTTAATGGTAAGCCGATTGCGGTTTGCGCAACTGTCAATCTTGATCCTGACACTGTTGAAATAAAAAATCTTGCCGTCGAAGCTGAATACAGACGGCATGGATACGGTCGACGGATGCTTGAATACGCAGAATCACAAAATTCAAATAAACAGATCATTCTTGGAACCGGAGAAACGCCCTCAACGCTGAGATTCTATAAATCATGTGGCTATTCCTATTCTCATCGTATCCCAAATTTCTTCACGGATAATTACCCCGCTCCGATTATTGAGGAAGGGGTGACATTGCATGACATGATTTATCTGAAAAAACAATAAAACACTGGAAAATGGAACTGCCCAGTCCCGACACAGAGGCTTCGCCGACATGCGCTTTCGGCTTACTCGCGAGTGCTGTTTCCGCAGTTGCCAGTAGACGGGATACTGTCAAAAGGTGCACGCATCGTCACCTTTTGACGGCATAACCGCCGCCAGCAATGAAGACCTCCCGGCCCCTTGCCGCTTTAGAATGAATATCCCCCAAAAGGCGCGAAGATTGCTATGGAGGATATGTGCCAGCTCTCACTGGCTGGAATCTGCGGAATATCTCGGCTGGTCAAGCATTATTTTACGATAACACCAACCTTCCGGTGTTACTGTCAAGCTTTGCCATATGTAGGTCTTAAGTCGGAGAGACGATGGGGTATTCTGAAATAACACCAGCCATCAAGTAACAATATCGGCAAAGTAACACAAGACAATTCAAACGTAGATGAAAGTATGCTTTCCGAGGCAACTGCAAAGGGGCACATAGAGGTCTTTAAAAAGCAACGTTAAATCATGGGACGCATTCTTGGAGCAGTTTTTTCTTGCAGGTGAAGGAGCATGCGGGAAATGCGACTCCGCCGCGATTGTATTTTGACAAAAAAATGCCGCCCATAATTTAACGTTGCTTCCTAATCAACTTATTATTTGTTGCGGCTGACCTGATGGATTATATTTCCGGTGTTGTCAATCATAGAGAGAATGAGGGAACTCGGAGTGGCGGTGAGCATAGAGAAGCCGGAGACACCGCTGCAGAACACAGTGCCGTCAGTTGCCGTCACATCCTGACGGGAGAGTGAACCTGAGGAGTTGGTGACATAGTCAATGCCATTCTTGCGGATGTGCTGAAAGTTATGGATATGTCCGCCGACATACATATCCACTTTATGTTTCCGCAATATTGGGTCTACCCTCTTCTGCATGTCCTCACGCTCACTTTTCTGCTTAGGAGTCTGGGCATATATAGGATGGTGGCCGACCACAATCGTCCAGTCGGCATTGTCATCGCGGCTGAGTTCGCTGTCGAGCCAACGCAACTGAGCGTCGGCATTCTGCTTACACGCTTCAGGATACTCGGAGATATCGTTGCGATATTTGTCGATTATCGGAGCTGTATCCATGAATACGACTTTTACGCGTGTGCCGTCATTGTCGAATATCCTGGTATAATATCGCGACGGCATCCTCCAGCGGCGGCTGACACCGGAATAATCAATCACTGCCTGCGTATTGCCCCGATACTCGTGGTTGCCAAGAATCGGACACCACTCTATCTGAAGTTCCGGATGAGAATAAATCAGCTCGTAATTTGTCATCCACAACGGGTCGTTCACTGATCCTATTCCAAGATAGTGATGGGTGTCGCCAAGCGCGAGAAAGGCATCCGGGCCCACCGCCTCGGCAACTTTACCCATCAGTTCGGCTATAGGCTTCTGTTCGTAATATCCGTTGCGACCGAGATCATTACCGATCATCAGCCTGACATCGCCAGTCAGCTCGGAGGCGGAGGTCTGCGCACTTGCATTGAACGCCGCCGCAAGCGCCAGAAGAATTAATGTAAATGTTTTGCGTATCATTGTTTTTTATTTGGCGCCGTATGCACCGAAGTGAGGCTCAAGAGCGGGTGAATGATATAATTTGCCATTGATTTCAAGGCCGCCTGCAAAGCAAGGGGTCACAGAAGCCGAAGTCACTCCGAGCGCCGGAGAGTCGGCCGACAGATGGAAATCCCATGCCGGATTGTAAACATAATCGGTCAGACCTACCGCGTTGATATCGAAATTGAAGAATCCGGGATTCACAAGGTTGTCAGCGGTCGCTATAACGCTGTGGGAGTCAACTGAGGGATTATAGCTCTTATGCTCGTAGTTGTAGCCTTCGAATGCGTAAGCCACGTTGCTTTCTTCGGGATATACAACCGGACTTTTCTGTGTTCCTGACACATACATGTTGTAATCAATTACCGATTTGTCGTCATATCCTGCATCGGAGGAATTCGGATTCTTATAATTTGGTGTCATGGCACGGAACTTGCAGTTCACCATCAGATTATTCACCACATTTGCCAGACAGTTTTTCTCTACATACACACAGCCCCCTTTCTCACCGTCGCGTCGCCATCCGGCGTTGATGATAGTATTGTTGTAGGCATTTGCCACAGCCTGCCCGCGGGTCTCGCTCTGCCCTGAGGAGGATAGCTTCAGACCATTGGTATTGGGGCTGAACATTATATTGCCGGCTATGTCGGCTTTCACCCCCGCCTTGATGTTTACAGCCTCGGCACCACTGTAGCCGTTGGCGGCGAATGTGTTGCCGGAGATGATGGCCGACCCTCCCATCAGATAGATACCGTCGCTCCATCCGTTGCGGATAATCGAGTTTGTAATGACATATTTGCCATTGATGTTAGTCGTGGTGATCTGCGGATATGCGTCATCGCCGGCAGTGTAGATGCCGGATGTGGCTGATGGCGATCCTTCGATCACCTGCCCCCCGGTGTATTCAATCACCGCATGGTCGATCACCATCTCTTGGCATGATTCCGTGGCGATGATGCCTCCCCACAGGCCGGCAAATGTGTTGGTCGCCGTGCGTTTTGATTCGTCTACGGTGAAGTACACGGGGCGCTCCTCGCTTCCGAGCACATAGAGATTCCCTTTGACAATAACCTCGACCGGCGTATGGTTGATTCCGACACCCGCAGTGGAGACAATTATCTTCACTCCCGGCTCGATAGTAAGGCTTTCCCCTTCCGGGACTACGAGATGACGGTCAAGCTTTATTTCTGAGCCGGCCTTCCATGTCCCGGACACTGTCATCTCTGTCTCGGATACCTCCGTTTTTGATGATGGAAGTTCCGGTTCATTGTTGTCGCCGCATGCGGCGAGCGACATCGTCGCGCCAATCATGGCGACGAAGAGTAAATTTTTCATCTGCATGAATTTGTTGTTATTGAAATGATGATTCATAATGGTTTATAAGATCATAACTTGAATCTTACTCCAAGCAATATGGTCTGTCCGTAGCGTTCCTTGCGTTCAACCACGTTGCCTCCGACACGCTCCACATCCGTGAGGCTGTCAGTATGCGGGCCTTTATGATAGTATCTTATCATCGGCAGGTTGAGCAGATTGGTAGCTTTCAGAAATACCGACAATCCGCAGCTGAATGATTTCTCAGCTGAGAGTTCCATGCGGAAATAATCGTTTTCCCATATGTCGTTGTCATACCAGTTGCTTACATCTGCAAGCCGCCGGCTGATATAACTTCCCGTAAGCTGCGCGTCCCAGCCGTTGCGGGTGTCTTTGAAAAGCAGAGAGAGGTTGGCCACATGGGCTGCCTGTCCAAAAAGCGGACGACTCTGCCTGACAGTAATTATGTCGTTCTCATCCATTGTGCGTTTGTCGGTTGTGATCCGTGAGTAAGTGAATGTATAGTTCGCCTTGATGCCGAATTTACTGAAATACTTCAGCATGTCGAATTCCGCTCCCATATTGTTGGCGTTTCCCATATTCATCGGCATATAGTAGGTGTCCTGTCCCTCGTTGATAAGTCCGTATTCTATCGGGTTCCGCATGTGTTTATAGAATAGCCCTGCCATGAATTGCTCGGAAGATTTCGGGAAAGACTCCCACCTCAGGTCGATATTGTCTGCTACGGTATGTTTGAGAGAAGGATTGCCTTTCTCCTTATATTCTTCGTTGATAATGCTGTAAGGGACAATCTCGAAGAAACTCGGGCGGTTGATGGCTCTTGCATAGCTCAACCGCAGGTTCATCCTGTCGGTCAGCATCCTCTTTATGTGCAGGCTTGGCAACCAGTCGGTATACTTCTGTCGGCCGTCAGGATCCACATCTCGTGGAAATTTCAGTGAATATCCCTGACTCGTGTTTTCAACGCGCAGACCGGCGATAATTTTCCACTCCGCCAGAGTGAGTTCCGCCATCGCATAACCCGCGGCGACTTTCTCATCAGCCTCATAATTGAGTGGATCTCCAACGTCGCCGAACTCCCGCGGCGTTATAAGTATTCCGTCAAAGTTGTTCCAGTCCTGGCCAAACATCTGTACGTGTCCGGTCCCTGTAGCGGAATCGAATGTGTATTCGTTGAAAAAACTGTTTCGTTTCTTGTTGCGGCACATTCCCCCAAGCGAAAAGTCACAGAAGCCCCAACTATATGACAAATCTAAATATCCGGCCCAGTCGCGGTCTGAGTTATGCTCCCAGCGGCGCACCGCTGCCTTGCTTGTGGCGATATGACTGCCCTGAATATTGATAGTCGCATTGTCAGGAGTAAGGTTTGTTGCATTGGAGAAAACTCCCTTCCAATCAATTCTAAACTTATCATTGAATAAGAGATGGCTCCCTTGGAGGGTGGAATTGAATATGGCTTGACGGTTCCATCGCATACGCACGGATGCTGTCTTGTCATCCTGCGCCTGACGGGTCTGCTCATTGGTCATGTTCAGCCAGCCGTTATACCAGGAGAGCTTATGTCGGGGCGAGAACACATAGTCGAATTTGCCATGTATGGCGAGACGCTGCCGGTTTTCCGAATATTCCCTACGCTCGACGCCATTAGTCATGTAGGAGGAACGGTAATACCAGTCGCTGTTCTTTCCGCGATCAATATTCTGATAACTTACGGAGGCTATGACCCCCAGCCTATCGTTGAGGAATCGGTCGCCATATGATATCCCGGCAAGAATGTCGGGCAATGGACGAGAACTTTTCACACGCAAGTTGGCATTGGTGAAGTCTGTGTCCTTCACACCGTAATCGCCTGTTGTACCCTTTATCTCGTTAGGCGATTTTCTACGAATTGCGCCATGATTGAACGAAAGGAAATCACGGTCGAGATATAAGGCATTATATCCCGTGGTGACATTGGCATTAAATAACCGTCGCGACGGAGCATCCTTCATCACAAGGTTTACCGCTCCCCCGATTCCATCGCCTTCCAGATTTGGCATCATAGACTTATACACCTCGATACGGTCAAGGATTTCTGAAGGGAACAGGTCAAGAGGCACAAAACGGTTCTTGTTGTCGGGACTCGGTATTTTGACGCCGTTCACCAGCGTATAGTTATATCGTTTGTCCATTCCTCTGAGGATAGCATACTGTCCTTCGCCCGAAGAATTGCGTTCTGTGGTGACTCCCGACATTTTCTGGATAATGTTTCCCACGGTAATGTCAGGGGAAAGTTCCATGGCCCGGGAACTCATGACGTTGACCACATTCATCGAATTACGCTCAATCATCCGGGCTCCTGTCTCAGTATTTGAAACAGAAGCCGTAACCACCACTTCAGAAAGTTCAGCCGTAGATTCAGCCATCTTGATTGTCAGAGGAGTGGTGCCCGGTTTGTTTATGACTTGAGTTTCGTAGCCCAGATACGAGCATACCAGCGTCGGATTCTCAATATCGGTTTTCAGACTGAAAGTCCCGTCAAGTCCTGTGGCTGTACCCAATTTGGGGAGCTGTTTCACATAGACCGTGGCCCCGACAAGAGTTTCACCGGTTGAGGAATCAACCACTATGCCGGATATTTCACGCCCGAACGCCGGGAGTGATAAAAGCGAGCCAAGTATTAGCAGTGGAATCTGTTTCATTCGTTAATTTGATCTGTTTTCTCGCTGCAAAATTATCCTGAGATTATTTCATAAATATTTTGAGTATGTAAATAAAATATTAAAAATTGTTTGCATCACTCTTCTCCACGCTGACCTACATAAGGGGTAAGCGTCTTCCTTCCGCACCCCGGGCAGATATCCTTCCGGCTCCATGCCATGATCCTGTATACATATTTAAGGGTTGTCTTTATCATGACCTTATTTGCCTTATTGATAGACTTCCGGACACCACTCGACAACCGACATCGGCGATAGTATCTGTGTCCCCACTGTCCCGGGGGTGGGACAGTGAGACAGTGGGACACTGTGGGACAATGAACAAACCCTCTATGCGTTATGTATATAAGGAGGGAGAAGACCGTGTGGATCAACAGAAAAAAGACAGAGACATGGCAGACGTTATGACACCGGAGCAGAGAAGCCGCTGCATGGCGGCCATCAAGGGAAAGGATACGAAGCCGGAGATGATAGTGCGGAAGTATCTTTTCTCCCGTGGCCTGCGCTATCGAGTCAACAACCGGAAGCTTCCGGGATCTCCCGACATTGTCCTCAAGAAGTACCGGACAGTCGTTTTCATCGACGGCTGTTTCTGACACGGCCATGAGGGATGCAGCCATTTCCGTCTGCCGAAGTCGAATGTCGACTTCTGGAAACACAAGATAGCCATGAACATGGCACGCGATTACGCCAACACCATCGACCTTGAGCTCGCCGGCTGGAGAGTGATCCGGGTCTGGAAATGCGAGATCCGTCCGAAAGCCACCCGTGAAGCAACCTTAAGCAACCTCTACTCCCGCATCACCGCCCCACGCAATTCCGAAACCCATTATGCCTGCGGCATCGAGACACCTCCCGCCGCCGCCGAACCCGCGACCCCCTATGGAGAGGAATAGACTGAGGGTCTTGACCAGATGCGCTGTCGCGCCAGAATCGGCTCAAAAAACAATATAATCCATCACAAATTGGCTCACTTCAAGCTGATAATTCAAGAAATTTCTGTAATTTTGAGCCGATACTATATCGAAGAATAATAATTATGAGATGGCACTATGAAAGCAGATTTATTCGAAAAAATAACGACGATAAAGAGTCTCTGTTCTAAACATTGACACGTCATATTTTAGGACACCGTGATTCTCTAATATTGGTAACATTAGGCTAATATGGCAGACGAAGACAGATATAAGGAGTTTGAGCAGTATCTTGCTTCCGGGGAACCGGGGGTGGAGGAACGTGCGCGTAACTGGTCGATGGCTATCGGTTTGCAGGATGTGGACGGGGTGAAGCCGTCGGAGTTCCTGTTTGAACAGGCTAAGGCGAATATCGAGGGGAAGATTTCGAGCGAGGAGGTCGGCAAGCGGCTTGAGGAGTATTATAGCCAGAAATCAGTCCGGGAGAAAGCCGAGGCCGACGGCACCTTTGAGGCAGACCGAGTGGCAGACCGAATCAATCTTCTTTTGGCGGAAAAGGCTTTTACATTCTCCCCTATGGAGTTGTCGCGTATACATGGTTTTCTTTTCAAAGGCGTTCTGCCTCATGCCGGACAGCTCCGCACATATAACATCACTAAAAATCAATGGATTCTCGATGGTGATACTATCTGTTATGGTAGCGCGGATTCTTTGTCGGAACTTCTGAATTATGACTTCGGAGAAGAGAAAAAGTTTGATTACAGCACGGTTTCTTCTGCTGAGGCCATCAGACATATCGTGCGTTTCATTTCTGGTATCTGGCAGATTCACGCTTTTGGCGAAGGCAACACCCGCACAACTGCGGTATTCCTTATCAAGTATCTCAGAAGTTTCGGCTTCGAGGTAAACAACGAGAGCTTTGAGAAACATTCATGGTTCTTCCGCAATGCTCTCGTCCGCTCACAATACGAGAACATTCCCAAAAGGATTCATCGCACATTCGAGCCACTGGAGCGGTTTATGAATTTCGCCGTTTTCGGTATTCCGGCAGACCTCCGCAACCGGGCTCTGCATATTCGCTGGAATGAACCGTTGCAACAGAATGACGTTTCAGGAAAAACTAAACGCCAAAATGACGTTTTGGAAACGCCATTGTCGTTTAGGGAACGTTTCTCGATGAAAGAAATGGCGGTGATGCGCCTTATAGCGTCAGACTCCAAAATATCAATCGCTTCAATAACCGCCAAAACCGGTCTGTCGAGGCGCACAGTCGACAGAGTCATCGCTGCATTGAAAGACAAGAGTATCCTTACCAGAGAAGGCGCAAAGAATAATGCGACGTGGAAAATTTTAATATGAGCTAATCTGAATGCTATGTCGAAAAAATTTGAGATACGAAACAGCACGGCGGAGTTCCTGATCTTTCAGATTGAGGGGAAGGAAGATGGTATGCAGGTTGTATACAGGGATGAAACTGTGTGGTGTACGCAGAAGGCTATGGCGCAACTTTTTGATGTGGGTGTGCCGGCAATAAGCAAGCATTTGAATAATATTTTTGCCGAGGGTGAGCTTCGACCGGCATCAACTATTTCCAAAATGGAAATAGTTCAAATTGAAGGCGACCGTGAAATCAAACGACAATTAGATTTCTATAATCTTGATGCTATCATAAGTGTCGGGTATCGGGTGAACAGTACTCGGGCCACGCAATTCAGGCAGTGGTGTACGTTTGTTTTGCGTCAGTTTGCCATCCGTGGATATGTGATTGACAAGAAGCGCATGGAGAACGGCTCATTTATAGGTGAAGACTATTTCGAGCATCTGCTGGCTGAAATCCGTGAGATACGCCTCAGCGAGCGGCGTTTCTATCAAAAGCTGACGGATATTTATGCCACGGCAATTGATTATAATCGTGATACGCCGACTACTCGATTGTTCTTTAAAAAGGTGCAGAATAAGATGCACTACGCAGTTCATGGTCATACCGCCGCTGAACTGATAATTGACCGGGCTAATGCTGAAAAGGAGCATATGGGTCTCACAACATGGGAAAATGCTCCCAACGGGAAGATTGTTAAGCCGGATGTCAGCATTGCCAAAAATTATCTCAAAGAGAGTGAGCTGGAGGATATGGGACGGATTGTCAACTCATTCCTTGACTTGGCGGAAGATATGGCAAAGCGTCATATTCCAATGACTATGGAGGATTGGGCTAAGCGCATTGATAAGTTTCTGGATCTTACCGACCGTCCCGTTCTGACCGATGCCGACAAAATCACCGCTGAGTTCGCCAAGAGTTTCGCCGAATCAGAGTTCGAGAAATACCGTGTCATCCAGGACAAACTCTTTCTGTCCGATTTCGACCGCTTCAACGATGACAATCTTCTCCCATTTGACATAGAATAAACTCGTAAAGAAAGTAGAGATGAAAGCATTGACATATACCGCGCCGGGGCGGTTTAAATTGATTGAAAAGCAGGAGCCGGCAGTTTTGGACCCGAAGGATGCTGTGGTGAGGGTTACTCTCTCAAGTATCTGCTCGTCAGATCTTCATATCCTGCATGGAGCTGTGCCGCAGGCCAAGGTTGGTATTACCGTGGGGCATGAACTGGTCGGCGTCGTGGAGTCCGTGGGTGCGGAAGTCACCAAGGTAAAGCCGGGTAACAGGGTTGCCGTGAATGTTGAGACTTTCTGCGGGGAATGTTTCTATTGCCGGCGAGGTTACGTGAACAACTGTACGTCCGGCGGATGGATGCTGGGCTGCCGCATCGACGGCGGTCAGGCGGAATGTGTCCGCGTGCCGTATGCCGACAATGGCCTTACTCCGATTCCCGATAATGTGAGCGACGAACAGGCTCTGTTCGTCGGCGATATTCTCTCCACCGGTTATTGGGCAGCCAAGATCTCGGAGATTTCTGAGGAAGACACGGTGCTGATCATCGGTGCAGGACCCACCGGACTGTGCGCTCTGGAATGTGTGCCGTTGTATAAGCCTCAACGGATTGTCGTTTGCGAGGCTGACGAAAGCCGCCGTGAATTCGTGCGCAGGCATTATCCTAATGTCGATGTAGTCGGGCCTACAGAATGCCTTGAAGTCCTTAAGTCATTGACGGAGGGGCGTGGCGCCGACCGCGTGATTGAGGTTGCCGGGGGCGCAAATACCTTTGAACTCGCATGGCGTTGCGCCCGACCGAATGCTATAGTCACAATCGTCGCTCTCTATGAGAAGGAACAGGTATTGCCCCTGCCGTGGATGTACGGCAAAAACCTCACGTTCAAGACCGGTGGCGTCGATGCCTGCGACTGCGACAAAATCATGCAGCTGATTTCCGAAGGGAAGATTGACACCACCCACCTAATCACCCACCGCTACCCTCTCAGCCGCATACAGGAAGCCTACGACTTATTCGCCAACCGCGCCGATGGCGTTATCAAAACCGCCATCCATCCGGCTTGAATAGCCTAGTCATTATGAAGCTCAAATCGCGAAGGATGATAACGACAATTATACTCTCGGTTCTGGTATTGGCAGTTGTAGCCGTCGGAATGGTCATTTGGCTTCATCCGGCTTTCGGAAGGTCGCCGCGTGGTGAGCGTCTGGAACGCATATCCTCATCGTCGAATTATCGCAACGGACAGTTCCACAACCTCGAGAAAACGCCCGAAGTAACCTCCGACAAGGGAATTCTCCGCGCGTTGTGGGATGCGATGTTTGAAAGTCCGGACGACAAGGTGCCTTCTTCGCCTGTCTCGGCCATAAAAACAGACCTCGGTGCATTACCGCTGACAGACAATCAGCTTATATGGCTCGGCCATTCATCTTATTTCATGACACTTGACGGGAAAAGGATATTGGTCGACCCAGTACTGACATCGGAATTCCCGGTATCGCTAATGATGATGAAACCATTTCCGGGAAGTGACATCTACTCGCCTGCCGACATCCCTCCGATAGACATCCTAATCATTACCCACGACCATTACGACCATCTCGATTATGGCACAATCAGAGACATCAAGGAGCGTGTGAGGGTGGTGATATGTCCGCTTGGCGTCGGAGAACACTTGGAATACTGGGGAGTAGACAAGGAAAAGATCCGAGAACTCGACTGGAATCAGACCGCGACCTCCGGTCCACTGAAAATCGAATGCCTCCCCGCCCGTCATTTCTCGGGACGGCTTTTCAAGCGCCGGAACACCCTCTGGGCGTCATTTCTGGTCACACTGCCCGACGGCATTACTGTCTACATAGGGGGAGACAGCGGATATGGCAAACATTACCAACAGATTGCACAACGTTATCCCACAGTCGACTATGCTATTCTTGAAAACGGCCAATACAACGAGGACTGGCGCTACATCCATGCGCTGCCCTCGCAACAGGATTCGATTATCCGCGACCTCGGCGCAAAAAATATACTTCCGGTACACAACTCCAAATTCGCCCTGGCTCGCCATCCCTGGCATGAGCCCATCGACAAAATCCGCGAAACCGCAGCCGCCGACACCACCTTCCATCTGATCGAAGCGATCATCGGCCAACCAATAATCCTTATCCGCTGATAGGATTACACTTTTTCGACCGAATAAGCAAGCCGCCGTTACACTTTTTCAAATGAATCGGCTATGAAAGCTTTATTACCCCAGTCTAATATATTATACTTTCATCAGTCAACTTCAAACCCGGGCAACATATCGGCATCCCGATGGTAAGAATTAATCTCTCCCCTTTCCCGCAGAAACCCATCAACTCCCCGAACGTACCGGAATAGACATAGCAGCGATCGCAGGAGGCATCAGTGACAACCGCACACGCGTTGCTGACCCTCACGATAGCAGAGGCAAGCGTTCTGACTTCTTCCAGCCGTTCTTCCGGAAGGTATTCCACATCAAGGCATTGGGAGGCATATATACTCTCAAGTTCCTTACGCAATACGTCCATTCTTCCTTAAAAACGCAATCGGTACTTCTTGATCATATGTTTGCTGCATTATTATAAAGCTGCTTGCTACCAGGAGCCATACTAATCAGCCGAGGGATAGAAATAGTAGCGCACCTTCACGCTATAGCGGCGCACGATACGTCGCATATTCTCCATTCCGGCTCCACTGTCGAACGCGACATTACTGAATGTGGGAGTGTCATAGTAGTTTGGGCCATTTTCCACGATCTCTAAGGGAAACGACAGTTTCACTCCCTCTGTCTCGGCTATGAACTGCGCCTTATCACGGGCTGCGTCCAGAGCGGCTTTCAATCCCTGACGATTATAGCGCTCCATCTCCGTATTGTCGATCCTGGTGATATTGAAGCTCGATATGCCCTTACGCCCCATAGTGTCGGCAATCCTGTCGATCTTGCTGAAATCGTCGACAGTGGCCGACAATTTTTTTGCCATGAGAAAACCATTTTTCATCTCCCGGTCGCGGTAATTGCCCATGTCTGTCATTACAATATCCTTGTCCGCGATCCCTGCGCCGTGAAGCGCGGCGCGCACCTTCTTCTCAATATCCGCAAGTTTCACTATCACGCTGTCGCCGCCCGAAACGGGATCATAATATTCTTCCATGCCTATCTCGATTGTGATACGATCGGGCACGATATTGACAGTTGCCGATCCTGTCACCTCTATCGTAGGTGACTGCGCAGTCTGCGCGGCGCACGGCAACACCGTCATGATAATCATGGCAAGCGCAGCGATAAGATTTATCGTATTTCTCATTTTGTCTCGAATGTTGGTTTCCTAAGCACAATATATCCGGCTGTCGACCCGCAATTGAGGCGCACGACAGAATCATTCTCCATATCGACTGTCGCAATCTCAGGAAGAATCCTTCGCAGAGCATTCTCCACTGCCATGTTGTCGCATGCCATCTCTGTCATGGCACCGTCGCCCAATGAGATCGAATCGCCGCTGAGGACATACTCACCGCTGATGGAATTGCAGTTTGTCATAATGCTGTATGTGCTGTCGGTGAAAACCATATGCTGGACCACACCCGGCACTTCCTCTCCGGGACGCACATAATCCGAATCATTGAACACAATATTCTCAATATACCACTGCCCTACTATATCGGCATCTGCGACAGGCTGCGATTGAATGGCGACGGTAGCCGTATCCGACATCTTGCCGGTGCTCCCGGCACATGACGCCACCAGCATCGAGGCGACTAATACTGACAGAATCTCTTTTTTCATTTTGACTAAACTTCCTGTTCTATTTAACATTGCTTCTTAAACAACTTCTTAAATATTCCCTTCATAATCACTCAGTTCATCAGAAGTGATACCGGTCATGGATGTCACCAGATCAATCCCGATACCGGCAGCGAGCATATTTCTTGCGATGGCGATACGCTCTTTCCGCTGTCCTTCCGCAATACCCTTCTCACGTCCTTCCGCAAGGCCTTTCTCACGCCCTTCCGCAAGGCCCTTCTCACGCCCTTCGGCAAGGCCCTTCTCACGCCCTTCCGCAAGGCCCTTCTCACGCCCTTCGGCAAGGCCCTTCTCACGCCCTTCGGCGAGACCTTCCTCCCGGGCAGTGTCGAGCACATCATTCTGCACCATGATATTATCCAGATGCGCGTCGTATTCCCGTCGTTCTTTGTCTGACATGGAAAGATAGCGCAGTTTCCTCTTCACCTCCTGCAGACCCGGAGTGCGCGTATTCTCCTTAACTTTCCCGGTCTTGAGGTATGCCATCCATTCGTCAAGGGGAGATTCCGGCACTTTGTTGTAGGCGTTGACTCTCACTATATAATATTCCGGGAAAACTTTCTGAGGAAGGTGCTGCACTATCACTCCCTCCTCCCGCATGCTGACCACGAGGTCACTTCCGGTATGAAGTCCTTTGAACCGCGTCATGCCGTGATACACATAATCATCCCCCTGACCATAGTCACAATAGAGAATGCTGATGGAATACACTTTCTTGACCTGATCATATTTCTCTCCGATATTGATATGCTCCGTTATGGCCTTGCAGGTGCCGTAGAGGATACGCTGCAGATAATGTAGCTGACGCGTAAGCTGCACCTCCACGATGATCAGATGGCCTTTATGATTCTTGGCCTTTATATCGACGCGGTTAAACTTATCGTCAGGGCTATCCTGATTGCTCTCGCTCTCAAGGATCTCGACAATATGCACCTCCTCTCCCGTCAGAACGGAAATAAAGCCCTCAAGAATATCGAAGTTAGCTTTATCGCGGAGCATATGCTTCATCGCCCAGTCAAAGCGTATGTATGTATTATCCTGTCCCATAACCTGATGAAAGCTGATAAAAGTTAACGCACAGTTCATAATCAAATCTCATCGAAACTCTCCAGGCACAAATAGTGCATATTATGCCTTTAATGTGAACTGTAGCCTAAAATTATTAACGACAAATTTAATAAAAATACGTGAGACTCCAGCACTATTGTAAATTTTTTATGCAGAAGACTGATAAAACTTTGTGTAAAGCTGAGGCATATTACAAAATTAGAAGTCCTCCTCAGGCGGTAGTCTCAAAATTTTTATTTATCTTTGTTTTCTGATTCAGGGGAAAGACTTTCCGCTAACCTATAAAACAACGAACTTCTTAGATACATGAAAAAATTCCTTACATCATTCCTCACTATCGGCGTGGCTGTGTCGCTGAATGCCGGCACCTCCGCGAAAGCCGTTATCGACACGGTAAGTGTCGCCAGCCCTAACGGCTGGCTGAAATTCGCTATCGACAACAGCGACGGATCCCCCTCCTATGCCGTCACATATACCGGCATAGAGATCATGCTCGATTCGCCGCTTGGACTGGTGGCCGACTATGGAGATTTCTCCAAAGATCTTAAACTCGTGGCTGTAAGAAGAGGAACAATCGACAAGAAATATCATCTTGACAGAATCAAGAAATCAGACAACCGTTACGAGGCAAATGCTCTTGAATGTGAATTTGTCAATCCGGAAGGCAACCGCATGATTCTTGAAGTGCAGGTGGCCCATTGCAACATAGCGTTCCGTTACCGTCTACCCAAACCAGATGGAAGAGGTGCCGTAAGAGTGATGGAGGAATCAACCGGGTTTCATCTTCCGTCATACGCAACTGGATTCCTGACTCCTCAGTCTGATGCCATGGTGGGATGGAAGAGAACCAAACCAAGCTATGAGGAGGAATATATCATCGACGCTCCTATCAACACAAAATCAAAATACGGACATGGATTTACTTTCCCGGCAGTATTCCGAATCGCCGACAAGGCATGGACTCTTGTCAGCGAGACCGGCGTAGACCGCAATTACTGCGGGTCAAGACTTTCCGACCCGGAAAACGGAGTTTTCACCTTAGAGTTCCCTATGCCTGAAGAGAACAATGGCAACGGCACTGTGGAGCCGGCTTTTTCCCTCCCCGGAGCTACTCCATGGCGCCTTATCACTGTAGGGCATTCTCCTCGTCCGCTGGCTCAGACCACCCTTCCCTGGGATGTAGTGGAAGAGAAATATCCCGCTTCGATAGATTATAAACCCGGGAAATCTACCTGGAGCTGGATCCTCTGGCAGGATAATGCCATCAACATGGAGGATTCGAAGAAATATATCGACCTTGCCGCAGAGATGAGATATCCTTATACTTTGATCGACGCCGGATGGGACAAGACCATGGGACGTGAAGGAATTGAGGAACTTGTGGAATATGGGAAAGAGAAAGGTGTCGCCCCGTTTCTTTGGTATAGCTCGAGCGGATATTGGAACGACATTGAGCAGTCGCCTATCAACAAGATGGACGACCCTACGGCTCGCAAGGCCGAGATGAAATGGATGAAGGAGGCAGGGGTAAAAGGCATAAAGGTGGATTTCTTCGGCGGCGACAAACAGGAGACTATGCGGCTGTATGAAGACATTCTCAGCGATGCCAACGACAATGGACTTATGGTGATATTTCATGGCTGCACCCTTCCCAGAGGATGGGAAAGGATGTATCCGAATTATGTAGGCAGCGAGGCAGTGCTTGCATCTGAAAACATGATTTTCTCACAGCACTTCTGCGACAACGAAGCTGTCAACGCCACCTTGCATCCCATAATCCGCAATGCAGCAGGAGCCATGGAATATGGCGGAACGTTCCTGAACAAGCGGCTCAACCGCGGGAATGACGGCGGCAACAGGCGCATGACCTCCGATGCCTTTCAGCTTGCATTGGCCATCATCTATCAGAGTCCGGTGCAGAATTTCGCGCTTGCCCCCAACAACCTGACGGATGCCGACCCGATTGCCCTCGATTTCATGCGGGAGGTTCCCACGCTCTGGGATGATGTGGCGTTGCTTGAAGGATACCCCGGCAAGTTCGTCGTCATATCGCGCAGAAGCGGCGATAAATGGTATGTCGCAGGCATCAATGCCGAAAAGGAGACTAAGGAACTGACCCTTAACCTCGATTCGCTTGGAGAGGGAAAGGCTGTCATGATTTCCGACGGTAAGAATGGCAAACTGCGTAAAGAGGAGATTACCATCGGCAAAGACAGGAAGAGAAAAGTATCTGTTCCCCACGCATCCGGATTTGTCATCATCAAGGATATATAAAACCCGACTTTTCAACATTTGCAATGCCTTTCCCTGTCCAAGTTTGTCAGTTCGACAGGGAAAGGCATTCCCTTACTCATATCCTCGATCGGGAATATACACGACAGTATGACAAACACATAAGCCATGTGCGACTCTCATATGGCTCATGGAGTACCGGCAGAACGGATAGTGCTTGATTTCGCCGGATTAAGGACACCTCCGTTTCTTCTGCAATAAGCAACCACACTTCCACCTGCCTCATTGAAATCACCGGGCTGGATAATGCCATATCCCTATCTTATTGACTTATTATTTTTACAAAATCACAGTTTTTTGACAATTATAGTAGCGAATCCAAATATTTTTATAAATTTGCAGCCGGAATGAATTTCATTGCTGCTTAGCCGCACACAAGCATTGACAAAGTTATGTAAAGTAGCCGTTTGTGACTTCCACTTATCTCCTTGCCTGCGGCTTTCGACATCCGTGACCTTCTGATACAACGGCATATTACAGGCCTTGACTGTAACAAATAGTTTTTCCACACATCGTATATATATGAACACAACCAGACATACCTTCATATCGCATCCCACCGCATCATGCGCCCTGTCAAAAAGGATTACGACAGGTTGCTTATTCCTTCTTCCATTTATAGCTGTCGGAGCATGTTCCTCTGCCAGTCATCATGCCGATGGATGGTATCCCGTGGCTGATATCCCTGAAAATATGATTGAAGGAGACGCGATAGCCACGACCGACGATTTCGAATCGGTAATACTCGACACACTATCCTTCCCAGGCACTGCATTTATCGAAGGAAGATTGAAACCTGAGAAAATCAGGAAATGGGCAGACGCCACGGAAGAAAGAATCGGCAAGCGGATAGGCTTCGTTTATCACGATTCTGTCGTGATGACGCCGACTGTGAATTGCAGGATTGAGAGCGGCACTTTCTCCATCAATAGCGAAGATAGAAACCTGATCATTGAAATCTATAAATCCATAACAAAATGAACGGAAAAGGGTTCTCATTCAGCACAGTCATATCGATGCTGCTGGCATCATTCCTGGCAATCTCCTGTTCGGAGAAAGACGATTTCATCCCCGAACCTACAGCCACAAGCGTGATCGTGACCGGAACAGTCACAACAACCTCAGGCGAACCTCTGGCCGATATCCCGGTCTCAATTGATTACTACGAGAGCTATTACCTCGGGGCTCAGAACATACTCCACAAAGCAAAGGGAACCACAGACAGCGACGGCCATTACCGCCTGTTTTTCGAGCCGGAGGCGACAAAGGAAAACGGCAATCCTTCACAAGTATACTATCTCCATGCCGAGCTAAAGGATCTGCCATCTTCAGAGTTTATCATGCCGGGTGATTTCGACGACAAATCGAATACAACCTATGCATACGGAATATACGAGACTCTCAGGCAGGGAGAAAATGTCAGCATCGATCTACATTTCCCTAAGAAAAAGGAAATCATGACCGAGCTGAAGAACTTCACCGCCGACAGAAGCCTTGAAGTCAGAAACTCCATTCAATTCGGAGCCGAAATGAAGTCTGTCAGGCATATCGTTGATCTTGATGACAAAGGCAACGGAAGTGTCAGGATGACATGTGCTTTAGGAGAGTTGAATAAGTTTTCCGTCGGGATCCTCAACAGCTTTTCAGAGGCATGCGAGCCTAAGGAGTTCACTGTCGGAAATGACTCCGACTCCCCTATCGTCTTCGACAACGAGGATGTCCTCAAGAAATGCCGTTTCAAGCTTTCACTCTACACCTATACAGGCTTCAACGGAGAAGAACCTGACAGCAAAAATGCACTTTACACACCCGCGCCATTCGATTTCCTCGGATTCCGGATAGTGAGACCCGACGGTGAATATGATGCTTTCGGACTGGAACGCTATCAGTATTATGACTCAATTGTATGGGATTCTCCGGAATTTCCCGAATCCTACAAGATTTATCACAAGGAGGAAAACGGATCCGCTTCTGAGAAACATCTTATCTCTCAGTGGGGCAGTTATTTCTTCGACAACGGTCCCCACAAGACGGTTCTGAAAGGATACCGCAACGGACGTGTGATATGTGCCGATTCCGTCACCTTTGAACTGAAAGACCGGGATTTCCTCTGCTTCGACTGGGATAAATGCAAGGCTTTACCCAAAGTGGAGAAATCTTATGAGGTTTTCTGTCAGCTCGACGGGTTCCTCAAATACATTGTCACAGATCCGGTAGAGACAGACGGCATAAAGAGCCTCGACATATCCATACGCTTCCGCGACAGTTGGGATAAGGCTACGTTATTGAACTGGCAGCGGGTGCGCCTTGAGAACCTTCTCAGCAAACATCTCGGTCATTGGATAGAATACGACGGTTCATCTGTCGGCAAACTTTTCCGCAACCTATCCCCTGCCGACAAGCCGGGTAAGTTTTATGAAAATGAATCGACGAGAGCCATCGTGATGCACCGTCTTCCGAGCGACTATGAAGAGGAACACTTCTATATACACGTCGAATCAAAACCTGAGATATAAAGTTATCAGACTGTCAATTAATAATTCCAAAGGCAAACCGGTTCTTTTATCATCAACCCCCTCTACGAAATCTATGAGAAAAATCGCATATCTGCTGTTCATCTGTCTGTTTGCGGCATGCAGCAACGATGAGGAGAAAGCATACCTTATCGGGACAGACCGGGAAACCGAGGCGTGGCTGGCCAACGGTCTCGTCGCTGATGCGGAGGCCACGACAATCGTACTCGGCATAAAGCATCTTCCAGGCCGCATATCAACAATCTGTCATGAGGACTGGATAGAGATAAGCCATCATGACCCAGACGTTTCGCCGACAACTACAGACATAGTAGTAAAAATATCCGGCAATGACGGCTGGGAAAGACGTCAGGCCACACTTACAATATCCACGTCTGAGGTGTCGCGTAAAGTGGTCATCACCCAACGTGCCAAGGAACGAATGCAACCAAAAGATGCTGTCAGCTATATCGGGAACGAAGGAGGAGAGTTTCCGGTTGACCTGAAGGCCAACGTACCGGGAGAAATCAAGGTGAGTCTAAGTTTCGACAACGACAAGGAATGGCTTGCTTTTGAAGGGGTGATACTCGACCATCTCAATCCTCAGAACCCCGAATGCGGACTTCATTTCAAGGCTTTACCAAACGATGGCACAGGACGTATCTGCGGAGTGAAGATAACAGCGGAAGGCTCTAAAGCGTCGACGGAATTCTGTATAATCCAGCAACCCCGGCAGTTCAATGAGGAGGAGACGATAAATATCGAGAATGCCGGTACGCTTGATGTGCTTCTTGGCTCAGACATCAATAATATCCGCAATATACGTCGTGTGACACTGACCGGACAGATGAATGGTCTTGACTGGACAGCCTTGCGACGCTTTTTCTACAAAGGAGTGGCCGCCGATCCGAAACCTGAACAATATCCTGTGGTTCTCGACCTTGCCGATGTCGTGTCTGTATATGGCGACCGCTCATATTATCATTCCTATGGTTACAAGTCTGAAGATGCGGAATTCATTGTTTCCCAAGACTACGAGATTCCCGACCATGCCCTTGAACGTTGTGTCAATCTCATGGACATTATTCTTCCGAAGACAACCATTAAAATCGGGAACTCAGCCCTGGCAAACAACAAAAACCTCAAGGCGATCAGTATACCTGATAATGTGGAGATTATTGAGTATGGTGCATTTCAAGGATGCCATGAATTGAGTCATGTCAACATATCCGACAGTTCAAGTTTGCGGAGGTTAGGAAGGTATGCTTTCTCCGGATGCGGGCCTATCGAATTTATGAACCTTCCAATCTCGCTGACAGATACTGACGGAGGACATCTTAGCATTCCGATAAAGGAAATGAAAGTTCACTGGCCGGTTCCGCCGGAGTTGCGTGTTCCTCCGACAGTGAAAGAGGGTGGCAAACTTTATGTGCCCAAAGGTTCGGCCTCCCTTTACAGGGAGACTGCCGGATGGAACCGGTTTCCCGTCATTGAGGAATACGAGTAATAGAAATCACATTTACAATAATTAAACAATAGACATCATGGACATTACATGCAAATGGATCACGCTATGCTTACTTTCAGGAAGTGCGATCATTTACGCACAGGCGGATCCGGGACTAAGAGCAAGACTCAAAGCAGAATATGAAGTAATGTCGAAAACCCTGAACACCAAGACCGGAGACACTATCGTATATACGGAACGCGCTGTATTGCAGGTGGCTCCGGGTATGTCATTCTATTTCGACCCGCAGACGCAGTATATCGATTCGCTCGAGAATGACCCCGAAGGAAGGATCATGCTCCGACAGTCGGATGAGGCCGCCTATGAGAAGGCGAAAGCGACAGGCGGCGATTGGTTTAAGATCCGCGAGGATATGGGCATCACACGCGGGAAAAGATATAAGTGCCGCAAGGAATTCTCTTCCGGCAAGATAACGGTGTGGGATTCAAACATGGGCGACAGATACCGCTACGAAGTGGATATGGACGAGCTGCAGTGGGAATTGGGCGACTCCATTAAGAATGTGATGGGTTATGAGTGCCAGCTCGCCACAGCCGACTATCATGGAAGAAGATGGCTGGCATGGTTCACGCCGGATCTGGCGGTCAACGACGGGCCATGGCAGCTCTGCGGACTCCCGGGTCTGATCATGGAGGCTCTGACTGCCGACAGGGAATACGGATTCACTATAAAAGGACTGCAGGAATGCGACGAACCTCTCAAGGATCCATACGAAGATCCCGACAAGGTCTTCAAGACCAAAAGGATCTCCGTGCTTCGCGCGAAAGACTACTCGAGAAGAAACAGGGCCGCCCAAGTCAGCGCAATGACCGGAGGAGCCGTAAAATTGAAGCAAACCGAATACAAAGAGAACATCGACTTCATCGAAACAGACTACAAGTCAAACGAACATTAGCATCAATCGCCAAGCGACTGGATTCCTCCTCCATTCACGAATATCACCTGGCCGCTTATCCATGAGGATGCAGGGGAGGCAAGGAAAAGCACGGCCCGCGCAATATCCGACACCTCTCCGAGACGACGTATCGGAGTGTTTCTGAGCATCTTCTTCTCAAGTTCCGGGGTCATGACAGATTCGAGGGCAGGAGTGCGTGTCGCTCCGGGACCGACATTGTTGATCCTCACACCATAAGGGCCAAAATCATAGGCAAGATTAGCTGCAAGATGATTCAATGCCGCTTTCGACGATGAGTATACGCCCATATTGGCTTCCTTTACGGTCGAACTGATTGAGGTGATATTGATGATACTACCATAGCCCGATCTCTCCATCTCGGGCACTACAAGCTGGCACAGACGCCAGGGAGCGAACACATTTATCCTATAGATACGCTCCACATAATCCATATCGATATTGAATGGATTCTCCCGCCCTCCGCCGCCAAGACCGGCATTGTTGACAAGGATATTCACAGTGCCGTATTCTTTCATGGCTACATCCACGAGGCGGACAAGATCAGCATCTTCAAGCACATCGCACCCTACTCCTGTCGCGATACCCCCATCCCTTACAATCTCTGTCGCCACCTTGTCGGCTTTATCCGCGCTGATGTCGCTCACAACAACAGAAGCACCCGCCGCGACAAGAATTTCACAACATCCTTTCCCGATGCCATCACCACCCCCTGTGACAACAGCCACTTTACCCGAAAGATCAAACAGACTGTCAATATCCATAACAAAGTTTTTTAAGGTCATGCCGGTAATAATCAGCAACAGCTGTCAATGAGCAGTTGCTATAATATTACAACAACTTCCCGGAAAAACGGTTGCCAGACGATGATGATAACAATCATTCGCCACAGTATCATCCGATATTTGCATCAATCCTCCGATAGTGAAACGTTACGATATAATCAAGAAATCGTTTCACTCTCGGAGGATTGGACAAAACATTCTCAAACCACTTCTTATTTCAGACTATCGAAAAAGCCATGTGGGAAATATCCGTAGCGGTCATTGTCGGGATTGACCACAATCTGCTCGACTACAATTTCCGGATCAATCATCACTATCTTAAGCGTGTGTTTTCCCGGAGACACCTGAAATGAAGTGTCGAGCCATCTGATATTGTCGAATACCTCGTTGCGCATCGGAAGCCTCTTGCCACCAAAATACCCGCTCAATGCCAGGCGGCTTTCCTCCGGAAGCGGAGAAAGCACTTTTGACACAGCCAGATTGCTTTTATTGTATTCTCCGAACGTGTCTACAAGTCCGCGCCTCGCGTCAAGTATCTGTAACGGCCCGTCGTCGATGCTGACGCCCAGACGCAATCCCCTTTCGGGCCAAATATCCTGTGTCGGAAGGATTCCTATCGCCACGGCAAGCGTATCCGCATCAGCCACAACATCATACTCAAGGGAAGCGCGCAGCCCTTGAGTGCCGCTTTCCGCCATTACATCGCTACTCCCCATGCATCCTTTTCCTCGTCCGAGGTCCGGCAGGAAGATCCATTCAACACCATTTCCCGCGGTTTTACGTGAGAAAGCATGCGCCGGGATATATTTTTCACGGGAATCAGACGAAGGGATAAGACTATGGTCAAAGCCGAGGCCAAGATCAAGAGGACTTTGATTGGAGTCGGGTATAGACCATTTAGTATATCCGATATGATTGTCGAGCATCATTCCCTTCCATTTCCCTCCGGAGAGCGAATCATTGTAGAATGCGGTCAGTTCACGGTCTTTCTCCATAAGGAGATTAATATTTTCCGCATCGCCTATGGAGGCGCTGTTGTAGATACGGGCCACCGTCGCACTGCCGACCACAGGATAATAGACGAGCTGGAAGAAAGCGTCCTGCTGTTCCTTAGGCAATTTACGCCTTAGGGCTTCCGCCCGCAACTCAAGATTAGACCACATATTATTGAGGGCAAGCATCTCTGGGATGTTGAAGATGCCGGGATACTGCACCTCCGGTTTTCTCCAAAGATTGTATTTGCTGTAGGAAGATATCAGGTCGGCGATCTCCGAGGCATGGTCATCGCCGAACACAGACGCGGCAAAACCCTCCATATATCCTCTTTCATCTCCCGGACCGATCCTGTCGGGATCCCAGGCATATCTCATTATGAAATCTATAGGCATCTCTTTCGGTTTCAGATCGCCTACGTTCACTATCCATATCCTGTCTATACCGCTCCGGTACGCCAGATTCAGCTGCTCCCTTATCTTTGGCACAGTCGTGGTGTTGACCCATCTGTCGTTCCAGGGACCTCCGTTCATGTCAATGTGGTAATAGAGTCCCATTCCTCCGCCGCGCTTCCGTTCTGACTCCCGTCCTTTTCTCCTGATGTATCCCCAGTTGTTGTCGCAGAAAAGAAGCGTCACATCGTCGGGAACAGTGAACCCGGCATCATAATATCTCTGCACCTCAGTGAAAATGGCCCAAAGCTGCGGCACCGTCTCCGGAGCACGTCCATACACATCCTTGATAATGCGGCGCTGCGACCGTATCACCTTACGCAACGTAGCCATATTGTCGGCATCATCCCCCTTTCCCATGGCCACATCCCCGTCGCCACGCATTCCGATCGTTATGATATTATCATAACCCCGGTTGCGCGAAAGCCCTTCTCGGAAAAACCTGTCGAGCCGCCTGGCATTTACAGAATAATCCCATGGTCCGACCTCATCCCGTCTGCGCGTGTATTCCTTATGCGCGCGCATCATAGGCTCATGATGCGACGTGCCCATGACTATGCCGTAATCGTCAGCAGTCTGCGGAGAAAGAGGATCATCCTCATTGAAAGCCGAAGCCCACATCGCCGGCCAGAAATAGTTGGCCTTAAGCCGTAGGAGGAGCTCAAATATCTTTTCGTAGGCCTTATGGTTGATCCCTCCGAACTGATTGCCGCACCATGTCCCGAACGAAGGCCACTCATCATTAATGAAAATACCGCGATATTTCACCTTTGGCTCTCCGGATGCATATGAGCCTGCGGCGACATAGGCCGAAACACGTTTCTTTACAGGAGCGTCGGCCATCCAATACCATGGAGAGACCCCCAGCTGCTCGGAAAGCTCGTATATTCCGAATATCGTGCCTCGCCTGTCGCTTCCGGAAATCACAAGCCGGGGAGTGTCTCCCTCAAGAGTCGTTATGCAGAAACTCTCCCATTTCCCTCTGAGGTCGGAGACATCGAGGCTGCCTTTTTCAATCAAGTCGTCTATAAGCCGGCTTTTGCCCAACGTACCCACTATTATCGACGGGGAAACGGACACCCGGTCGGCCTGCCGCGGCTTTACACCGCACACCCGCGAGATATCTTCAGCGAGGTCGGCAGCAGCTCGCCTCACTCCTTTGAAATCGTTCTCGTCGCATATTATCGCCGCAGCCTTACCCTCCATATCCACAATCGGGAAATCCATATCCGTCCCCCTATCCTCACACACGATTTCCGGAAGAAGTGTAAAGCTTTTACCTGCCGGATTGACAGGCAACACAGACGATGCATAACCTGCCGAAGACGACATGGCAAGCAATAGGCCGAAGGCCACTTTTTTGATTAGTTTTATCGTTCTCATGATTACTGACTGGCTTGATTATTTACAAATACAAAATTAATGAATTCCTCGCCAAGGAATCCGCCGTAAAAAAATCAAAACAATGGCATTACGTTACTCTCCCCCTCAGAATGTAACATTTTTATCCATATACGTATCATGGACAAACATGCTTTCAAGAACCTCATAATACCGGCCTTCTCCACAGTTGCGGGAAATAGACAATATCAACAATTCACACGGCTGCATGTTAGTTTCAGTAGATCAAGACTCAGAAGTCGTACATTTGTACGGTTAAATGTACGACCTCTTATTCATATCAGACATATGATCAATTCAGAACACAGACAACATATGGATAACAGCGACGGCTATGACAGATCCACACCCCGGGGGAAAATCATACTGCCCGGTGTCAGCGCTGCAGGGCTGCTAATAGCCATCGGAATTGTATTCGGCGATATAGGCACCTCTCCCCTCTATGTCATGAAGGCGATACTCCACGTTGATCACAATCCGGATCCCGACTATATACTGGGAGCCGTTTCGTGTGTGATCTGGACTCTCACACTCCAGACCACCATAAAATATGTCGTGGGAGCATTACGCGCCGACAACAACGGCGAAGGTGGCATCATGGCCCTGTTCTCATTGATAAGACGCTCCCTTTCCAGACGCTGGCCCTTTATAGTAGCGGCCATCGGGGCCAGCGCTCTCCTCGCAGACGGCATAATAACCCCGGCGATGACAGTGACTTCGGCAGTGGAAGGACTCCGTTCATTGAATCAGCACACTCCCGTAGTGCCTATCGTTTTGGTGATCATAACCGCCGTCTTCTTCGTGCAACGTTCCGGCACGTCAACGATCGGGCGTTTTTTCGGTCCGGTGATGCTCATATGGTTTCTCATGCTTGGTGTCATAGGGGTGATGAACATCGGCGCAGATCTCTCCATCCTGAAATCATTCAATCCCTATTACGCCTTCAGGCTCGTCTTCACACATCCGGAATGGATGCTTATTCTCGGAGCGGTCTTCCTCTGCACCACCGGTGCGGAAGCTCTCTATTCCGATCTGGGGCATTGTGGAAGATGGAACATCACGGTGAGCTGGTGTTTCGTGAAAGTCATGCTCATACTCAACTATCTCGGTCAGGGGGCATGGATACTCTCCGGCAACGCTACCGCCGAAGCTGATGTCAATCCATTCTACGGCATGATGCCCCACAGCTTTCTCGGAGTCGGAATCGTCATCTCCACAATAGCGGCGATAATAGCGAGCCAAGCGCTTATCAGCGGTGTGTTCACCCTGATCAGCGAAGCCATCAACCTTGATTTCTGGCCCCGCATGCGGATTAACCACACCGGTGAAATCAGAGGACAGATGTATGTGCCGGCCATAAACTTCTTTCTTTTCGCCGGGTGCGTGCTCACAGTCCTCCTCTTCCGTTCGTCCGACCGTATGGAAGCGGCCTACGGCCTTGCGATCACAGCTACAATGCTCTGCACCACCGTGCTGCTCTGGCGCTACATGACCGAAAAGGGAATATCCCGCTGGATCACCACCTCTTTCCTTATCACATTCTCCCTCCTCGAGACCCTCTTCCTTGTGGCCAACCTGTTTAAATTCGTCAGCGGAGGATGGTTCACAGTCCTGATTGCCTGTGTGCTTTGCTCGATTATGCCCATCTGGAATAAAGGACGCTCGCTCCACAGGAGTCACATCGACTACAAGGACATCCGCGAAAGCCTCGACATCATCACCGACATAAGATCTGACAGGGAAATCGCCCGCTATGCCTCGAATGTAGTATATGTCAGCTTCTCCCCGACAAAGAATATGGTAGAGAGCAAAGTGCTGTATTCAATCATCAACAAACACCCCAAAAGAGCAGACCATTACTGGATACTGCGCATGTGCCACACCGATCAACCCGACACCCTCGACTATTCTGTCGACACCCTCGTCAGCGATGCTGTCTTCATCGTGTCGATAAGGATAGGATTCAAGATACAGCCGCAGGTGAATGTTTTCCTCAGACAGATCGTGGAGGATCTTGTGGAAAACGGTGCTCTGTCGCTGACCAGCAGATATCCGTCGATGGAGCGCCGTGGCATACCGGGTGATTTCAGGTTCGTGCTCATCCACCGAGTTTTCTCGCCTTCAAGCGTCTGCGGCGCATACGAACGGAGAATCCTCACACTCTATGAGATACTGCGCCGCATGTCTGTCAGCACAGAGCGCTCTCTCGGCCTCGACACGAGCATGGTGACGGTCGAGACAGTCCCTCTTATCATAGAGACCCGGCAACCGCTGCGCATACGCAGAAGAGATGATCTCTGATTACTTTTCAGCCCCTGCCACTGTCGGTGAGCAATGCCGGCGGCTTTCAGTTCTGACGGAACTCGGTGGGACTCACACCCGTGATGCGTTTGAACTGACGGCTGAAATGTTGAGGATATTGAAATCCGAGGTCGTAGGCTATCACGGCCACATCATCGTCGGTGGAGAGAAGACGGTGTTTCGCCAGTCTCACCATATAATTGTCTATGAATTCTTTTGCATTGATGCCGGTCTCCTTCTTTATAAGATCGCCGAAATATCCCGCGGAAAGATTGGCTTTGTCTGCGAAATAGGCCACAGAAGGGAGCCCTTCGCGGCATTCACCACCCTCGAAATACTCCCGTAGAGATTTTTCAAAACGCGCCACGACATCTGAATTTACCTTATGGCGCGTGATGAACTGACGGTCGTAAAACCGGAACAGATAATCAAGCAGAAGCTGGATATTGGAGGAAATCAATCCGGCTGAATGACGGTCGACAGGATGCTCTGTCTCTTTCTTTATCTTCGAGAGGCAGTCGATAAAGAGCTCTCTCTCCTCCTGCGAAAGATGAAGTGCCTCCATCTGCGTATAATCAAAAAATATATATTTCCCGATATTGGCTCCCAACGGGGTGTCGAAGATCAGATCAGGATGAAAGAGCAGTCCGATCACGTCGGGAGCAGTGACAACAACATCCATATCGACACCTACAACCTGACCCGGGGCAAATGATACTACTGTGCCTTCCTGATAGTCATATTCACGGCGACCATATCTGAGAGTACAATTTGTACCGTTCTTAAGGAAAAGGGCATATAGTCCATAGGCTATATCCACATGATTCACGGCCTTCGTGGCCTGCTTCAGGTCCACCACCGTCACGAGCGGATGATGTGTCGGCAACCCGAATAGTTTATTGTAGTCGTCGACCGACGACAAAGTGATTCTGTTCCTTTTCATGATGCAAAAATAACACATTCCCTTGGCATTACATAAATAAAGCCGAAAAATGGTTGGCGATCAAGCAAAAGAGGTAGTTAATCGGGGCATGGACATTATTACATATGTCGGTTTATATGGTCGGTTGTGACATTTGTCACAGTCCAAATCATTTATTTTTACTATTTTTGCAGACCTGACCTGATTTTCAAGACAAAATTCCTCTTCTCTATCCATACATATGAGACATTGCATAATCTTCCTTCTGGGTATACTTTCGTTATTACCCATCTCTGTCAGAACCTATGCGGATAATGAATCTGAATGTCTACCCGACACCTCAAGATTCTATCGCACTCTCCGCAAATATGTGGCACGCCCCTGCCCACCCGACAGCCTCGACCTTTTACGCCTTGAGAAAAAACACTTCTGGAGAGCCGCGGCAGAGACAGCCGGCTTCAACATCGGACTGTGGGCCTTCGACCGGTACGTGCAGAAAGGACACTACGCCTACATTTCGTGGGAGACTATCAAGGAGAATTTCAGACATGGCTTCGAATGGGACAACGACCACCTCGGCACCAATATGTTCGCACATCCATATAACGGCTCAATTTTCTACAACGCCGGGAGAAGCAACGGCTACAATTTCTGGCAGTCAGAACTATTCGCCATAGCAGGAAGCGCGATGTGGGAAATGTGTATGGAACGTGAATATCCTTCGACCAACGACATAATTGCGACCCCGATCGGCGGCGCGGCCATAGGAGAGGTGCTCTACCGCACATCCGACATAATCCTCGACGACCGCAGCACAGGCGAGGAACGCTTCGGAAGGGAGCTCGCGGCCTTCATCGTTGACCCTATGCGCGGATTCAACCGCATCATCACAGGTCAGGCCTGGAAACACCGGGCCACGACCGGACGTGGCTTCGGCACACCTCCGGTGACGGTGGCTTTTTCCCTCGGACCGCGTATGCTCATGTTTCACAATGACGACGACATAGCGAAGACAGGCGTTTCAGCAAGCGTATATATAGAATATGGCGATCGTTTCAGCCACCATACTCACCGTCCTTATGATTACTTCTCCTTCCTCATGGATCTCGACGTGATGAAGACCCAACCGCTCCTGAGCCGCGTGGAGATCATGGGACGCCTGATGTCGCGCAGCCTCATCGACACAGAGAAAACCGACATGACACTTGGCCTCTACCAGCACTTCGACTATTTCGACTCCGACACGATCTCACAGAACGAACCAACTTTTTTGATGCCGTGCCAGGTGCCATACAAATTCGGGACACCGGCATCGATCGGAGGGGGACTGATATTGCAGCACACCGAATGCAATCAATGGAGAATCGATGCCTATGCCCATGCCAATGCGGTGATTCTCGGTGGCATCCTGAGTGATTTCTACCGTTATTACCACCGCAACTACAACTGGGGCTCCGGATTCTCACTGAAGGGTGGTATCAACTTCCACATGCCGCGCCATAGATTCTCAATCGGCACGGATGCCCGTTTCTACCGTCTATACACCTGGAACGGCTATCTTGACCAGGGCAATTTCACAGGCGCCGACGGTCGGCCGCTCAACATACAAGGCGACAGGAGCAACGGTTCCTTCTTAAATCTAAACTTCCATGCGCACTACAGGATTTTCACCCGTCTGTATGGCACGTTCTCCCTCGACTGGTATAGGCGTTATTCACATTATCCCGATATATTTTTAGAAAATACGACTGATTCCGGAGTCGGGGGTGTGTTTGGCCCGATCATCACCAGCGACCAGGTAGGCATCAAGCTGATGCTCACCTACCATCTGTAGGGATATCTGAGAGGGTATGCCGCTCAATGTCTGATACGTGGAAACATCTTGCGCACATGAAGGATAAGCTTGTCGACTGTCTTGTCGCCGATCACGATCGTGGTGGCAAGCACGATCAGCAATCCGCCGGCAATCTCCCGCATAGTGATAGCCTGTCCCAGCACGGCTACACTCAGCACCACGGCCGACACCGGCTCCAGAGCTCCGAGAATAGCCGTGGGGGTCGAACCGATCAATTGTATCGCCCGGGTAGTGCACGCAAGTGAGAACACTGTCGGTATGACAGCCAAGGCTGTGAGATTGAGCCATCCGGAAGCCGCCGTAGGCATCGTCAGGCTGTGCCCCATCGGTATCATGACAAGGAATACGAGGCATCCCCATGCCAGCACATAGAAAAGAAGTTTTGTCGTGGGTATCTCCTTTATCGTCTTCGAGACATTGACGAAGACGATGTAGAGCGCATATGTAAGCGCCGACAACATGACAAGCAGGCAGCCAAAAGCGCTCAGGATCTCTCCTCCCGACGGCTTCATAAGCAACATGAGTCCGGCAGCCATTATCAGGAGACATAATGCGACGGTCATCCTGAATTTCTCATGGAAAAAGAAAATCATCATCACGGCCACCATCACCGGGTAGACAAAAAGCAGCGTGGAAGCCACCCCTGAATTCATATACTTATAGCTTTCGAAAAGTCCCAACGACGAGAGCGACATGAGAATGCCGAGAATGGCTGTGGGCCCGACCTCATCCTTCGCCAGACGGAATCCCGTGCGCCGCACCACGAGGATTAGCGCCAGGATAGGCAATCCCATGACATAACGGAACAGAAGCACACTGTTAGGATTCATTCCGTCGGTATAAAGAGGCACGGCAAACGCCGGATTGGTGCCGTAGGCGGCAGCCGCCAGTGCCGCCAGAAGATAACCTTTGATTTCTGATAACTTCATCTTCGTTCTATTTTGGCCACAAAATTAATCAAAATACCGGTATACTTGAATAATATACCTTATGCTTATCTTCCGCTTGAATATAAAAAAACGGATGCCGATAATTATTCAGGCAGCAAAAGCGTTTTAACTTAAAGAAGAGGCCGGCTCTTGACAGACTCTTCCCCCAAACCAACGACAATCGAAAAAAACATCTCAGTCTATGAAAGATTTCAAGCCTAATGCATGGCTTCTTCCCCAGCCAGTACTGATCATCGGCACTTACGATGCCGACGGCACTCCCAACGCCATGAACGCTGCCTGGGGCGGACAATGGGATATGAACGAAATCATCATCTCCCTCGGTTCGCACGCCACTACCGATAATCTCAACCGTTGCCCCGATTTCACAGTGGCATTCGCCACCGCCGACAGCCTCCCTGCAGCTGATTACGTGGGCATTGTGAGCGGGAGGAAACAGCCGGACAAAATAGCGAGGACAGGATGGGAAACCACAGAAGCCGCAAATGTGAAAGCCCCGCTTTTCAATTGCTTCCCCATGACTATGGAATGCCGCATAAAAGAGAAGCTTTATGAATCGCCGACAGGATTCTATATGGTGGCGGAAATCGTCAACATTGTCTGCGACGAGAAATATCTCGCCGACGACGGCAAACCGGATGTTGAAAAAATGCATCTTATCACTTTCGATCCCGTACACAACGGCTACATCGAACTTGGCTCCCGCGTCGGAAACGCTTTCTCCGATGGTAGAAGCCTGAAATAACAGATATCAATACCGACACAACACCACAAAAGTATGTCAGCACACATACCTGACCACCATGATGATCATCATCACGACCATAGCCTTGATCATGTCCACGGGCATGGCAATCATGCCCATGGACACCATCATCACCACGCGACGCTGACCGCCGACAAGAACGGTCATCTGAACCGCGCCTTCAAACTCGGCATCGCCCTGAATCTCGCATATGTGATTATCGAAGGTGGGTTCGGATTCATATCCGACTCCATGGGCCTCCTTTCTGACGCTGGCCATAATCTCAGCGACGTGGCGTCGCTCTTCATCGCCCTGATAGCTTTCAAAGCCTCGCAAAGGAAACCCAATGAACGTTACACCTACGGCTACCGTAAAGCCACGGTCGAGGCATCCGTGCTCAACGCCATAATCCTGTATGTTGCCGTAGCGCTGATCCTTTTCGAGAGCATCGAGAAATTTTTCCGCCCCTCGGAGGTAGATGGAGGAATGGTGGCGTGGGTAGCCGGCGCAGGCGTGATCGTCAACGGTCTTACCACCTGGCTGTTCATGAAAGACAGCAAACGCGATCTCAATGTGAAAGGGGCCTATCTTCATATGGCTGCCGACACACTTGTGTCGGTGGGAGTTGTGGTCTCGGGCATCATAATCCATTTCACCGGATGGAATCTCATCGATCCCATTGTCGGCATCGCGATAGCCTTGCTGATAGCTGTCAGCTCCTTCTCCATGCTGCGTGAGAGTCTACGCCTCGCCCTCGACGGCGTCCCTTCTTCAATCGACATCGAAGGCGTGAAGAGGGCGATAAGGTCGGCCGGTGGAGTCGAAAGCCTGCATCATCTTCATATATGGGCCATGAGCACTACGGAGGCAGCCATGACAGTGCATGTGGTGGTCAGAGACCCCTCCGAGGTTGACGATGTGATAAGGAATGTACGCGATGCGGTCAAGCCATTGGGCATAATCCACTCCACCGTGGAAGCGGAAACCGAGAACGCCCATTGTTCCTGCGAAAGCGACATCTGCTACTGACAATATAATAACACGGCGACCCCGCGATGCCTTCATGCAAACAGCATCGCGGGGTCGCCGTGTTATTATGTGTCATGCCATTTTCAGATCATTCTTCCCAGCGGAACACAGCTCCGTTGCGGCGAGCCGGATCAGCACCCGTGAAATCCATAGAATAAGGGCTGCCTGTAGTGGGAGATTTTCCGATGTAGCGGTGATTGCGCATCGACATCAGCATGAATTCGTGGTTAAGGTAATCCTGCCACATGAATTCCTCGGCCAAGGAGATATCATTAGTCAGACGGACGTCGCCCGGGAGTCCGTCGCCCGATACAAACACGTATCGTCCGTCCTCACACTGAAGCACAACCTTTCCGTTGCCACGGTCGATGATTCGGAAACGGGTCTGGGCATTGTCGGTATCGGCTGCGATATCATACATCAGTCCGTGTGGCATGGCATGCATCGGCAATCCTGTGGCAAGGTTGATTATGCGGAAACTTTTCCCGTATGGTATGTTGCCGCTTCTGTCGGCGCCAGTCTCCTCAACGGTGAAATTGTCAAATTCAGCATAGCCCCCTTTCTTCCCCTTGTGGTTGAAGGCGAAAAGCGACGGACGGGCACCCTGGAAAGTGATGAGCTGATAGCTGAGGGTCATCTCCTTCCCGAGATCCTTGAAATCCTCCCCGTCGAGGCTGTAAGCGTAGCTGGCCTTGTCGTTGTCATAGTCACCGTTGAGACGGAGCCAGATCCGGCCGTCGCGGAGATCTACAGGAGTGTCGATCGTGTCGTTGTTGACCTGTTCAAACCAGCGGAGTGTAAGCTTGTCGCCATCCTTTACAATTCCGGCCCATGAACACGGCACGTTTATATTGCCCAGACCGCAGACGTCGCCATCTTTCAGATTCTTCGTGTCAAGTTCCACCGTTACGGTTGATGACGGACCGATCGCGCGCTGTGTAAGGGTGTTTCGGGCCCACATGAGCTGATCGGCAGGCATGGTCTTCAGGCGCAGCTTCCCTTTCTTTGTCAGGCTCCACATGGAGTCGTCGGGATTATGGTTCCATTGCCACACTCTCTGAAGCTTTCCGCCGTTGAAATCATCGCTCCTCACATATGCTGGATGCGGCGTCTCGGTGTCGCGGGCGGCCGTTGATGGTTTGAGCCATGTGCGGGGTGCTCGGCCGAGGTTCCCTTCCAGGCCGATCATAGGCCATCCGTCTTTCCAAGTGATCGGAGCCAGAGTCACAGTGCGCCCTATCGAATGGAAATCCATCATCAGCAAAGCCCACCACTGCCCGTCGGGAGTGCTGACGATGCCCCCTTGATGTATATTGGAAGCTGCCACCTTGTCGGGATCGGCGGGAATTATACTTACCGGATGATTGTCGGGCATGATGCGGCCGTTGATCCTTGTCGATGGCGCCGCGTGATAGCCGAAAGTCTCGTCAGCAGTGATCACTCTTGTCTCGTAAGGACCGCGGATATTGTCGGCGCGCGAGCAAAGGGTGCGTCCGTTCGGTTTGTAATCCGTGGAAATCAGATAGTATTTCCCGTCAATCTTATACATGTGATGCCCCTCTCCCACTGCCGAGCCTGCCGGGATTATCACACTCTCAGTCCCTTCAACGGGGCCGCTCATGTCGGGCTTCAGTTCCGTGCATTTCACATCTCCATAGCCATGGATGGCGTAGATCTTGCCGTCGTCGTCGAAAAGCACGCCAAGGTCGTAGATGTTGCCTTTCATATTTATATGCTTCCATGGCCCTTCGATCTTGTCGCTGACGAAGCACTGCAATCCTTTCCCGTTGACATTTGAATAGAGATAGAATTTGCCGTCGTTATATCTGATGCAGGGAGCCCAAATTCCCTGGCCATAGATCTCCTTGCCGTTTTTCAGGGAGAAGGCATCGTCGTCGAAATCAAAACGGTCAAAGCAGTAACTCACGTTCTCCCAGTTGACGAGGTCGCGCGAATGAAGGATCACAAGGCCCGGGACAGTGTGCATGGTCGTGCCGGCGAGATAATAGTCGTCGCCCACGCGGAGCACATCTGGGTCGGAAAACTCATCGTATAGCAGAGGATTAGTATAGGTTCCGTTGCCGTTGTCGGCCGTCCATGAGGTTGTCTGCGCGGCGCCTGAGAGCGCCATTGCAAAGGCCAATAAGGTCAGTTCAAGTTTTCTCATATTATGGTATTTTTACTTTTATATGTCTCTGATGTGGAAAGGGAAGACGGTGTGGAACACTAATACCACACATTCCCCCAAACTGATAACGCGGATTGAGCGATAAATCATATATGGCGCATGAAATATATAAGCGGTTGAAAAAATAGCAACCGGATATAGCGAGGTATCGCGGAGGAGTTTTCTGATTTAATGGCATCGTTCCGTCAGATACTGACGTGGGCCGTGCGACACTGCGCACGGCCCGGATTCATCAGTATGCCGTTTCATCAGTATTCTATGGCAGGCTCGAGTTCCTTTGCCTGGTCAATCATCCTCTGTAGTTCAACAACCGAAGGCACTCTTCCGCAAAGATGTTTCTGGTCGTTGATCTCCAGAAGTTTCGGTTCAAGGTTGGCCGCTACGCGGTGTCTGAACTCCTTCACGGTATCAACACCGGCAGCCTCAAGCAATTCCGCGAATTGCCCGGCCACACCCTTTATCCGGAACAGATCGGCATGGTTGGCCCATTTCAATATCAGCTTGCCGCTGATTCCGGTCTCTTCGGCGAGTTTCGTCCTCCTTTTGGGTGTCCTGGCCCTCTCAAGAAGATCGTCGGTGGTCTTTATCCCGGCATCCTCAAGTTTTCTGGCATAAGCCTCTCCTATGCCCTCGACCTCAATAATTTTATAAGCCATAATATCAATATTTAAGATTATCGGGCACTCCGCCCTCAGCTTATAAACAAACAGCATCCCCACTCTCCTCCCCGAATTACGTTTCCTCCATATATACTCACAAATATTAACATCCCGGGAATATATGAGTATTACATTCCATGAAACGGATTCTTCCTTCAATTACATCACAGCATCAATTGTCGGATTGCCGGGTTTGCTTTGGAAATCGTCAAACAATCCGGTTTCAAATTTGGTGTTCTCAAATATGCTTCCGGCAAAAGCGGATACAACGCCAAGATTAAGAAGCTCCTTGAGCATTGTAAGATTGACCGATTGGTTAACCAGTATGATGAGGCAACAGGCACTATGAACCGAGTGCCACTGCATACGGTAGGAAGTAATAAGCCCTGTAAACTCCTTTCAGGCGCCGAAAAACCTCAGTTTCAAGAGTGTAGCCAATATAGAGGACAAGCTCGGCATAACATGCTTCGCAATGACATAACAAATTATTGCGAACCATTGATAGTAATAAAGGGTAGTTTCCCCATTAAGGAAATACTTCGCTTGCGCGAGCAACGATTTTAGGGATCGGTTTTGCCCGGTCGGAAAGAGCAGTCGAAAGACCGCTCTTTTTTAATTTTATGTGTTTCAGAATGTTCAAATACTAAGATTCTATCGGGACAAAAGAATGCCTCGCAAAGTAAACACCGGAAATCCGGGGTCATACTTTGCAAGATTATGGTCTCCGCACTCGTCAATGAAGAGATAATATTTCGATTTGTCTGTCTTTCCCATTACCATATTTAATGCGAAGTTACAAAAAAACCGCGAATTAAGTACTCTGTCTCAATTATTTTCATTAACTTTGCCATCGGATAGTTCATCGGATAATTCTCTGGCTGTCCACGACATTTTGGAAAATAAGAAGCGTTATGCTTATCTTGTAGTTTGAGAACCTGAGAAATTCATAAACTGAGCAAGGAAGAGCATAGTGGTTCTCACGCGTATAGCGTGGGCTGCTATTGTTACATCTGCTCACAGGTTTTCTCAGGACCTTCAAACTACGACGTGGCATAGTTGGCTCACGTTTTCTTTTTATAAATAAATCTCTCCCTTGAGCCAAAGGAGATAGAATCATTCAATATATGAATAAACTCATCATTCCTTTTCTTTTCATTGCCTGTCTTTTTGTCACGTCGTGTAATGACGATGACGAACCAAAGGACAAGACCAAAGACATCATTATGTCTGTCTCTGAAGAGCCGGGTGTAATGTACGACGTCTTTGATTCCGAAGGAAAGTACCCAATGGCATGTATGCGAGTCATGGACGAGGATTTCCCCGGTGAGTGGCGAAATTTGTCAATGTCTGCCATTGAGGGTTTCAACTACGAGATTGGACATATGTACACGTTAAAAGTACGTCGAACTATCCTTGCCAATCCGCCAGCCGATGCAAGCGCATATACGTATAAACTGCTCACAGTTCTTGAGGATAGAATATGGCCGGAATCAAAACCAGATAATAATAAAATAGTGATCACCTGCGAAGAAGACATCCCATATGCCGATAAATGCCCGTATCACATATACGACCTTTACAAAGATGCTTTTGTAATTGACAGCAAAGGAAAAATGCACTATGCGAATTACAAAGAGGGGTCAAATGGATTTGATTTAAGTATTGCCGCTGTTCGACTGGAACATGTCATTAAAAATACTTCGCCTGAGTTTACGGAGTTTAATAAGATTGACAAGATGGCTTATTGCGCTTATGTCCTATCGCCGTTGACCGATAAGATTGAAAAGGTATATTTGACAAGAGCCGCCTTATATCTCAAAGACGTGATTTCGCAGGAATTGTTCGATGAAATTGTGACTGATTATAAAAGTGGTAAAGTTCTTGAATTCGAGCTTGTCTTAGCAAATTTTAGAGGCTATGGCCTTCAAAAATTAAAATTTACAATTTCCAAAGAATAATATACTCAATTGTATGACTCATAGCCTCGATAAGCAATAGATATTGTTCAGTCTGGATAATATGCAAAGAATTAAATAACGGCTATCTCTGTCCATTATAATGAGATAGCCGTTATTGTCGTTGTGGTGGAGTCAGCGTCTAATCCCTCGGATGAAAGTTTGTTTCAGCGATTGCCACTTTTCCTTGAACCATTGGAAAACTCTCTTGCCGCCGAGGTGAAGACGGTAGTTGTTGCCATCGGTCGGGTCTCGCTTGATTTGCACTTCAACATTTCCGACATCCACATCATTCTCCTCATTGGGGTCATAGAGCGTAGATCCTGTTTTGAATGATCTCGGTTTCCCGTCAAGTAACGCTGTGATGAGTGGGTCTGACATCTTTACCTGGATGCAGTCTCTAATGGCTGGCAGGGCAGCAATGACACCGGGGAAGAATCGTTGGAATAGTCTTTTTGGTCATGTCATGCATCATGAAGTGTACTCGGCGAGGCTTAAGAGAATTGAAATCGTAGCCGTCTGCAACACGTTCTCTCGACGTCTGCCCCATAGCGGCATTGGTGCGTTTCAACGCCTTGGCGAACAGAGTCCTTATCGACAAAACATAAAAGAGAAGAGGTTGAGAGGGTTCTGCGGAGCTATCTTCATTTTTATTTACAACAACATCATCAGTACAAACGTTAATAAGTCAAAGAGCACCACTTTTAAGTATTTAAAAAGTTGTAGTAATAAAAATATTGTCGTAAATTTGCATAAAACAATTGAAGCTATGATACGTTCAATACCAAATCCCCCGATGGATCGAGAGGATATCGCTCGTTTCCGTCATAACTTGGAGCAACATCTCCGAGGGAATTTTAGTGCAGAAGAACGACATCGCATTGAAGAGCGTAAGGCTCGGATGGAAGCAATTACCAAACGCATAACAGCCAACTGCGGTGGCAAAAACCCGATACTTGGATACTGACCTTCAGATCAGGCTTATGACTGACACAGACTATGAAAATATGTCTGCGTTTTCATGTGGAGTCAAGGAACTCGATGACTTCTTCAGATATGAGGTCAAAGAGTGTGTAGATCGTAAATATCTCTCGGCATATTGCGCGTTTACTGAATCAGACGGTATAGTGGCGGCATTCACTCAAATGAATGATGCCATTATGATCGACTCGGAGGATGAGAAAACAGATTTCTTTGATGACCTCAGATTAGAGGAAAGTTCCTCTGTTGTCGATTTTTTCAAAAGACAATCTTCTTTCCCGGCCATATGTGAACAAACTCCTTTCAGGCGTCGAAAACCTCAGTTTCAAGAGTGTAGCCAATATCGAGGACAAGCTCGGCATATCCTGTTTTGCCATGGCATAACATTTTTTTTAATGCCATCGCAATTCAACTCATATATTGACTTTTTAGATCTCTCGGCAGCCACTGATTTTTGCCGCGAACAAGGAACACTATGCCATTATAAAAAAGGAGAGCGTTTTGTACAGCAAGGTACAATCGCACGATATGCGGCCCTTGTTGTGTCTGGCTATTTCAAAGTAGCGACTCTTAATGATTCGGGAGATGAGGCAGTGGTTAATTTCGCATTCCCGGATCAATTCATTACAGATTTCCATTCATCTTTACATGGAGAAACCTCTCAATTATCGCTGGCGCTGATTGCGTGATAATGCGAGTTCCGTTAAAAACTTTCAAGGAATCTCTTTCCCCTTCTCTGCTCGATGAATATAAAGCACTGTTCAACATGGTATTCTTGCGGTTGCTAAAGCCCTACCGCAAGTCCCCACGTCAGCGTTATGTAGAATTGTGTGAACAATATCCCCAAATTGTCGAGAGTGTTACATTGAAAGATTTATCCTCTTTTCTGTTGATTACTCCCAACCATCTCAGCCGAATCAGACGAGAATTGGCAAAAAATTCAAACACGAACATCAAAAAAATAAGGCGGTCTATACATTTGTTAAGACCAAATCCATTTACCCTTGCTAACTTTGCGGTCGGCAAGGACTCGACCAATCCACGACAATTTAGTAAATAACAGCCTCATACTATATGAAAAAAATAATTTTAATAACCTCGATTATCGTTCAGTCGTGCATAGCGTTCGCACAAAATTACTGCGTGAACGACACTATTGTCCGCGAAATTCAATTTCCTCTGACTGAACGGGATACCGAGACCGTATTCTACTATTTCAACAACGAATGGATTCGGGGAGCTCACCTTGATAACGTGCCGGCCGACTCCATTCATAAGATGGAGGTAAAAAACGATGAGTATGGAAATCTCGCCCTCTTTCTGACAGTATCGCCCGAAACTCTTGCACAAATAAAAGCGGATGCACGAAAAATCCGGGTTTGCGACGACGCTCGCTGCGAGTTCCCGGGAGGCAACGGGAAACTCAAAGAATGGATTGATGAAAATATCCGTATTCCCGAAGGATTCAAGGGTAGCGAAATAGTATTTGTCAAATTCACCGTTCATCCTGACGGCTCAATCAACGACCCGACGATTTATAGACGCCCGAGCAAAAACGAAGCTGTCAATCAAGAGGCACTCAGACTCGTTAATGCGTTGCCCAAATTCCGCGTTAAATACTATACTCCCCAAAAGAAAAACATCTACCTTACCCTTCCGATAACATTCAAAGAGCCGGGCGCGATATTTATTAGAGGCGATGAAAGCAAAGGCAATACGCAAAAACAGGATTCGACATCGCAAGATAAAATTGTTGAGTCGGGAATATTTTACGAACCCGAACAGCAGCCATACTATTTGAATGGAGACACTAAGGGCTTATTGAAAGACCTATATACTATTATTTCAGAGACCGCCACAGTAACACAGGAATGTGTCAAAGGCAGGGCTGTTGTCAGATTTGATATTTCAAAAGACGGCCAAATAGATACCAACTCAATAAAGGTAGTTATAAACAAGTCAGTGCCTGACGATTATTTGAAGGCGGCCATTGAAGCAATAAGAAAATTAGGTAAATTTGAGCCAGGTAAAATGAATGGAATCCCTAAAAAAGTAGCATGGAATCTTCCAATCGTCTATCCGGTTCCTCCTGAGTACATAAAGGCTCTTGAGTAAATAACCTGGTCATACAATATACGCCACCGAGAGAAATGATACTCCCGGTGGCGATTGCTTTAGTGACCTAATGACGGCCCTTTTCTCGGTTCTTTGGGCCTGATGCCGAGTCGGGCAAGAAACTCTTTGGCTTTGTTGCGGAACCATTGGAATACGCTCACGCCATCTATCTTCAGCATGAAACGGTGCTTTCCCTCGGGGTCTCGTTCAAGTTTAGCCTCGGAATGCTCGGTTGAATAAATTTGGTTATGCTCTGGCGAATATAGCTTCCCTCGGAACTGCACGGGCTGTTGAACGATTATTCTTTGGGTGAAGCTGTCAGGAAATCCGATATGCTTGCAATATCTCGCCCAGATAAGAAGGTCGGGTACATCTGGAAAATATTTCTCGATGTTTGACTTATATTCTGTATAGTCAGAATTATAAGCGACCGACATCTTTGATGCCTCAAGAGCTGATATTTCTCTTGAAAGTTTTTCCTTGGATGATTCAAAAACCTTATACCCTTTTACGATTTTAGATACAGACTCTTTAAGTGACCTCAACCATACTTATAGTTGCCCCGAGCTTACTGGCGTCGCCTTCCGTTTGGGTCTATCATATGAAGACGGGAGAACAATACAAAAATCGCAACTGACTTTCGGGTCAATTGCGATTTTTTTGATGGAATTTATATTGCCTTGGAAGGATCCGGATTATTTCTGGACGAAGCGGAAGTCGTGGAGCTCGCAGATCGACTTCCCTTTTACAGGCGATTCAAAGAGAAGATACAGGGGTTGCTTCCCTTTCACTCCGGTGAGGCCCTTCACTCCGGTACGTATCTCAGTCATTTCGCGGGGCATGTCGGCGTCTATCTTGAAACTGCCGATCTCTTTGGCACTCTGACTTCTGTAGGGGCTTCCGAGAAGAAGTGTGACCTTGCCCTCAGTTCCTTCCGGAACCACATGGCAGATGAACTCTACAGGTTGGTCGCAGGAAAGCTTGGAAAAGTCAAGATATTTGTAGCCCACTGTAGAACCGGAAGTATTGTTGACAACGGGATCAAACGGAATCTTCTGATTGAACGGGCCTTCATACGACTCAGGATTGAAATATGTCGATTTCACATAGGATCCCGAAAAATTAAAGTTGGGAAATGAGGAAGTCGCTATTTCCGGACCAACGAAATAACATGCTATCCCAGCCGGAATCTTTGCACGGGGATCAAGACCGCCGGTCGAGAAACCTTCCGAATTATACTCTCCCTCCGATATGTATACTTTTCCTCCAGGCCCCTCCTCAACTTTCACCTCTATCGGAGCCACCATAGCCTGACGGGCATATTCCGTAGTACCGGTATGACGGTGGTAGAATACCCACCACTTCCCGTCGATTTCGCATATGCTGCCATGAGTGTTGCCACCCGGATAAGCGGTCGGTATCACATTGCCATTCTCATCCTTTCCACGGGCGCGTCCGTCAATGATTGTTCCGCCATAGGTATAGGGACCGAGCGGATTGTCGCTATAAGCGTAAGCCAAGGTATTGTTGGACGTCGGCAGCCCGAACTCGCCATCCGCAGTGAAGCGGCTGTAGATGAATATGTATTTGTCTTTGATCTTACGAATGGAGGAAGCCTCAAAAAACTTATACTTATTGTCCTGATACCGCCCCGGCACCATGTATTCCACAATCTCAGTACCCGGTTTAACAGTAGCCATTGTCGACGGATCAAGCTCAGCAGCATATGAGGTCTCGAAACCCCAGTAGCCATACACCTTCCCGTCGTCATCCACGAAAACAGCCGGATCAAAGCGGAGCACACCTTCAGTCTCATCAGGATTTGTCGTGCTCCAGTTGCACACCTCGAAAGGTCCGTCAGGACGCGCGCTCTTAGCCACCATCCCCTGGCGTCCGCCTGCCTGGTTGTTGGGATATAGATAATAGGTCTTGCGTCCCTCCTTATCGACCACTTCCGTCACATCCGGAGCGAAAAGCACATCGCCGGATCCGTCAGGATGCAATAGTTGACCGTCGCGGTTGGTAGCCGAGCGGAAAATAATCCCGTCGTAGCGCCAGTCGGTGAGATTGTCGACCGGAGCAGACCAAACCACCTGCTCCAGACCGCAGTATTCCGTCTTGCGGGAATCGTGCGATCCGTAGATATACACACGCTGATGTCCCGGTTTGTCGGGATCCTCAAACACGTATGGCTCGCCATCGGGAATATATTCCCAAAGTGGAAGATAGGGATTCTGGGCCATGGCCGGCAGACAGGCCGAAAGCGCGATACACGCGGCCATGGCCTTGCAAGCCGCGTTTCTGAAAAAATTTCTTGTCATTTTTATTAGGTTAACTTTATGCAAAGGTAAGGTTTTCTCTCCGAATATCATATACATATCGGCATTTTTCGTCCGGAAGTTACAAGGCAGAATGTGTTTTGTGACATTTCGCCACCTTTTCAGCTTCACAAAGTAATGCGGAAAGTGGTGCCATGTCCCTCCGTAGAACTTACGTCGATATCGCCGCCATGAAGCCTCACTATCTGCCGGCTCAGGCAGAGACCGATCCCGTTACCGTCGGGACGTGTGGTAAAAAAGGGTTGAAACAGATTCTCCATCACCCACGGGGAGATGCCGCAGCCATTATCGGAAACGGTGATGAACAGGCGTCCGCCCGGCATCGAGGCCGTGACCGTGATCCTTGGATCCTTCCACCCTTCCACCGCGTTGAGAGCGTTGGATATAAGATTAGACACTACTCGCCGCATCATGTCAGGGTCGACAGGCATCCGCATCTCCCTTGCCACGGAGAAATCAAGCTTCACTCCCCTCTCCTCAGCCTCCATACAGAATGATTTCCGCATCCTGGAGAAGAATTCAACCGCATCTACGGGACGGATCTCCGGCTTAGGAAGATGCGTGAGTTCATAATAAGAATCAAGGAAGCGCTTTATGCTCCGGCTCTCATCGGCAATGACGCTGATAGCCTCCGTGAGATTATCTCCGGCATACCGCTGAGGATGAATCTCCATATCTTCGGATAGCGAGACAATGGGGGTGATTCCGTTGCGCAACTCATGAGTCATGATGCGCAATATCCGGTCATAATACAGTTTGCGCGTCTCAAGCGCATTGGTTCTTTCCTTATGTAGAGCGATGATCCTGTTCATTGAGACATGAATCTCATTCAGTGCCTTGTCGGCCACCATAGGAAACCTGACCGTGAAATCCTCCATCTCGATAGATTTTACAAACGTTGCGGTCTGCCGCAACGTTGCCAATGCAAGACGGTAAGCCCCGATGCAAGCCAGAAAAAGCGTAGTGACACCGACAGCGATCTGCCACACCGAAAGACTGCGGAATATGGCAAAAGCAGAGAACGCCGCCGACACCGCGATCAGCACAAGACAGAGGATAAGGTTAACTCTCAGCCTTCTCATTTCATTTTCCCGAGTTGGTTATATAAAGTCTGCCTGTTGATGCCGAGCAATGCCGATGCCTGCGAGAGATTGCCGCCACATTGGTCGACAATCCTTTTGATATGGTTCATCTTAAGCTCGTCGAGCGTCATACGGCTCTCGTCTTTCTCTCGACGAACTATGCGCTCTGCCTTATCGAGAGTGCTTCGGCGTCCCCTTTCCTCGCGATTTTTATCTATGGCTTTTCTGAGGGTGGCTATAAGCTGGGCATTGTCCCATGGCTTTGTGACGAAATCCTCGGCACCATGCTTCATGGCCTCCACTGCAAGCGGAACGTCGCCGAAAGCCGTGATCATGACTACTGCGGGAGGATCAGGCAGCTCCTTTATCCGGGCAAGCCAGAAAAGGCCGTCGCTTCCGTCGAGCGAGGCCGTGTCGAAATTCATGTCGAGCAAGACAGCATCGATATCGCCGGCTGCCAGAAGCGCCGGTATCACTTTCGGATCGTTCATAGCCACGACCTGGCCGAACTCGGGAGCCAGCACAAGTTTCAGGGTGCGTAGCACTGACTGGTTGTCATCGATTATCAGTATTTTCATACCCAAAGTTAAGACTAATTATCGAAAGCACCTTATTATATATGGGAAAAAGATGCCCCGGCCCGCTGATTGTCTAATTTTTTGACAATCTCACACCCTAAAACACCTTTTAGCCGCTTTTCCTTTGCCCCGAGAGGATCCGCTTAATAATTTTGCACCGTAAATCTCACACAAAAAAAGAACATGAAAAGAGTATTCACCATACTTCTAACAGCGTTTTCAGCATGGACCGCCGCATCTCCGCAGATGACTCTCCGCGATTGTCTCGTGTATGCCCGCGAACACGCCCACGACAACCGCATAAACCGTCTGGAGACAGATAAAGGACGCGCGAACCGGGGCATGGCCCTCTCCGACGTGATGCCATACGTGCAGCTCAGCATGAACGGCAACATGAGTTTCGGGCGAAACATCGACCCGGAGACCAACACCTATGACCATCGTCAGACCCTCTCCTCCGGGTTCGGCCTGAGCATGTCGCTCCCTGTGTTCGACGGGCTGGTAAGGATCAACAACATCAAGGCGGCAGGCATGGAGGTGAAACGCCTCGAGAACGCTGCCAAAGCTCGTGAAGACGAGATCTCCCTGGCCGTGATACGCGCGTTCTTCAACGTGTCATATTGCAAGGCCATGGTGGCTCAGATGGAGGAGAACCTGAAGCGCGACCTCAGCACCCTGCACGCCACAGAGCGCGGAGTGGACACGGGCACAAAAAGTCAGGCCGAAGTGGCCGACATCAAGGCTCTCGTGGCATCAGACGAATATGAACTCACAAACCAGAAGAACCTTCTCCGAAAGGCTTATCTTCAACTTCGCGGGGAGATGGGCATGCAACCTGACGACTCACCTCTCGACCTCTCTGACGCAGGCGCGTCGCCAACGGCAGTGACAACGACAGACAGCGCCGCCTTCATCCATCCGGAGATTCTCGAGGCCTCCTTCGCAGAAAAAGAGAGCCTTTACAATCTACGCGCCGCCAAAGGAGCCTTCTCCCCTACAATATCATTCAACGCAGGGATATCGACATCCTATTTCAAGCTTATGGGATCCGATGTGCGCACCCCGGCTTTCTCAAAGCAATGGCATGACAACATGGGGCAGTATCTCGGGGTCTCCTTTTCTCTGCCGGTATTCACCGGACTCTCTACGATAAACAGGCTCAAAAAAGCGCGCATAGAGTTGCGACAGAGCCGGGAGCGTCTGGAGCAGACACGGCTGCGCATTGAGCGGCTGTCGGCTGAAGCTGCCCTCGACTATACCTCGGCTTCCGAAGAATGGCAATCGGCTGCCCGACGTATGGAGGCGGAAAGAATTGCGTTCAACGCCACAAACCGACGATACGAACTTGGCGACGCATCGGCCATCGACCTATATACAGCAAGCGCCAAGCTCTCCGTAGCCCGAGCCAACCTAGAGGGGAAACGGATCCAGGTGGCCATCAACCGTCTGATACTCGACTACTACAATGGCATACCATTTATCAATTAGCAATTTGCAATTAATAATTAACAATTGATAATCAATGGTTTATTTTAATTATCAATTAAATATTTAAAAGCAAATTGCGAATACAATAACAGGACATCAGTAATTTATAATATAATTAATCAGTTTCTTTCATGGATCGAGAAATAAAAAAGAAAAATCCACGCCTCAGAAAGGCGCTCCTCATAGCCGTACCTGCCCTCCTGCTCGCAGGAGTCGTGGTCTGGGCGGTCTCCAGGGCCACTTCCACAGTCTACCGTGCCGACTCCACCGGCCTACTCTACGGAGATGTCATGGAAAGCGAGTTCAACGACTTTATCCGTCTCTCGGGCAAAGTTGAGACAGGAACCATAGTGCAGGTATCGGCTCTCGAGACAGGAATTGTGGAATCAAAACTTGTGGAGGAGGGTGCCTATGTCAACGCGGGCGATATAATCATCACCCTGCGCAACCCCAACCTGCAGCAGCAGATACTCGACTCAGAGTCGCAACTCGCCGAGCGCCAGAACATGCTACGCGACACCGAGATCGCCATGGAGAAGGAACGCCTGCAGCTACGCCAGGACCTTCTCTCTACCAAAACCGAGACCAACAGGCTGCAGCGCGTATTCAATCAGCAGAAAACCCTCTACGATGAACATCTCACCTCGCGCGAAGACTTCCTCAAGGCCAAGGAAGACTTTGAACTTGCCAAGGAGAAACTAAAACTGCTCAACGAACGTATACATCAGGACTCCCTTTACCGCTCCGTGCAGATCGGCATGATGAAGGAGAGCCTCGACAACATGCGCCGTAACTTTGAGCTCGTACGCCAGCGCGCCGACAACCTCAATATACGCGCCTCCCACTCCGGACAGCTCGGCACACTGACTGCCGAACTCGGGCAGAACATCCCCGCAGGACAGCAGGTGGGCCAGATAAACATTCTCGACAACTACAAGCTTGTGGTGAATATCGACGAGCATTACATAGACCGTGTTACCCAGGATCTGAAGGGAACGATGCAGCGCAACTCCAAGGAATATGACGTGTGCGTCAAGAAAGTATATCCTGAAGTGGCCGAGGGTCAATTCAGGGCCGATCTTATCTTCGACTCCGTTCTCCCTGAGAATATACGCGTGGGGCAGACTTTCCGCATAGATCTGCAGCTCGGCGATCCGGTCAAGGCCGTCATCGTTCCCAAGGGCTCTTTCTTCCAGAACACCGGCGGCAAATGGGCCTATGTGATGGAACCCGACGGCAAATCGGCCGTGAAACGCACCATAAAGATCGGACGTCAGAACCCTCAGTACTACGAAGTGCTTGAAGGGCTCGCTCCGGGAGAAAAGATCATCATCAGCAGCTACTCCCAATATGGCGATGCCGACAGGATTATCATAAACGACGACAAATGACGTCACGCTAAACAGACAAAAAACAACATAACTCATACGCACCATGAACATAGAAATAAAGAACCTCGAGAAAGTGTTCCGCACGGACTCCGTGGAGACCGTAGCCCTCAACAACATATCGCTCACCATCAACGACGGCGAGTTCGTAGCCATCATGGGTCCGTCAGGCTGCGGCAAGTCTACGCTCCTCAATATTCTCGGCCTCCTCGACAGCCCTACTTCCGGGAGTTATCTGCTCGACGGGCGCGAGGTGGCCTCGCTCAAAGAGAACGAACGCGCCGACTACAGGAAAGGGAAAATAGGTTTCATATTCCAGGCCTTCAACCTGATTGACATGCTCAACGTCAGAGACAACATCATGCTTCCCCTAAATTGTCTCGGACTCGGCAAGAGTGAGAAAGAGAAAAAAGTCGCGGCCATTCTCGACCGGATGGGTATCGCCCACCGCTCATCACACTACCCTTCACAACTATCCGGCGGTCAGCAGCAGCGTGTTGCGATAGCCAGAGCCGTGGTCTCAAATCCGGGACTTATCCTTGCCGACGAGCCTACCGGAAACCTCGACTCACGCAACGGCGCGGAGGTCATGGCCATGCTCGACGAACTGCATAAAGATGGAGCTACAATTATAATGGTGACGCACTCTCAGAAAGACGCCGCCCATGCCGACCGTATCATCAATCTTTTCGACGGACAGATCGTCGACAGTCTGAACAATAAAATGTAATACAGGCCATGATTAAGACATTCACATCTGACCTGCGCCGCAACCTCATCAAGATCTTCTGCCTATCCACCGGTCTGGCGATAGGAATGCTGATCGTGGCCAAGGTCTATTTCGAACAGACTTTCGATGCATCGCTACCTGATGCTGAACGCATCTTCCTCGCCACGCAGAGCCTCGAACATAATGGTGAATACAAGGAATATCCCCAGACTCCCGGAGCCGTAGCACCCGGTCTCAAAAGATATGTTCCCCAAGTGGAGAAGTCCACGCGTATCACATGGACTCTTGGCGAGACAAAGATAGTGACTCCCGACGGACGGAAACTGAAAGCAGACGGGGCTATGTTCGCCGACAGCTGCTTCTTCGACGTGATACAGACTGAGATTATCCAGGGGAAAGCCTCAGAGGCACTGACTCCCGAATGGAGCTGCATGATTCCTCAATCGCTCGCCGAGAAGATCGGAGGTGACGTCATGGGAATGAAGATATATTCCATTGATTTCGGAGAAGACCGCGCCTTCACAATATCCGGAGTATATAAGGATTTTCCGCTCAATTCCTCCTTCAGCAACGTCATTTATATATCCATGTCGACACTCCCGCGTGTATCATACGACGGCCGCGAGAACTGGATGGGCAATGACCGATACAAGTCATATGTTATTCTTGCCAAAGGGACATCACCGGAAGATATCGAACCATCTATACAAAGGATGCTCGAGGACAACATCGAAGCCGAAGTGCTTGAAGCCACAAATTTCAAGTTCCGACTCAAGCCACTCCTCGGCCTACATATGCAGGAAACCGACATCCGGACTATGAACTGGATTCTCTCCATCCTCGCGCTCATAATCCTTACAAGCGCGGCACTCAATTATCTCCTCATCGTCATGGCGCAGATGCAATGGCGTGCCAAGGAGATGGCCGTGCGCAAATGCTACGGCACTTCAGTCCGACAGATTTTCGGTATGGTTCTGACCGAGGGTGTGGTCTATCTTCTTGTATCGCTTCTTATAGCGTCAGTGATCGTAGCCTCTCTTTCTGCGGAATGCGAACAGCTTCTCGGAGTGAGCGCCAAGAATCTGCTCTCAACGGAAAAACTTTGGATGCTCGAGCTTCTGATATGTCTCCTCATCTTAGCCATAACCGGCGTCATTCCCGCATGGCTCTATTGCCGCACTCCCGTGACGAATGCTTTCAGGAAAAACACTCATGGCAAAAGGATCTGGAAACTCGCGTTGCTTTCCGTGCAGTTCTTCGCATCCTCCTTCCTTTTCTGTCTCCTGCTTATTGTAGGACGCCAGTATGACCATCTCACCGACATCGACACCGGCTATGACCACACCAATCTCGCCATGGCCAATATAAGCCGCATACCCCGGGAAGGACGTGGAAAACTTGTGCAGGAACTGCGCCGCCTGAGTAGTGTTAAAGGCGTGGCCACTGCCCAACAGGATCTTACAACCGGTTCCTCAGGCAACAACATATTTAAGCCGGAAGAGCCTTTGAAACAAGTCAATATCGCTGATTTCTACGCAGCCAATCCTGAATTTTTTGAGGTTACAGGGATGAGATTCGCGCAAGGAGCCCCATTCGAGGCATATGCTGACTCCATGGTCTGCCAGATCGTGGTTGATCGCCCGTTCATCAACGATCTCCACAAGATTATGGATTTCGAGGGTGATGAGATAACCGGGAAAATGGTAGCGATATCGGAACACAGCGACAACGGGCATCCCGAATTCGAGATCCGCGGTGTGATCGACCAGCTTAAACGCAACGGATTCAATGCCTCAAGTGCCGACACACGCTCATGCGTCATCTTCCCGACAGCCGCCATGTGCGAAAACGTCTATATCAATTTCAACGACATGACCGACAAGAGTCTTGAAGAGGCACGAGGTGTGATCTCCACACTTTTCCCTGACGACGATATCGTGCTCATGCCGGTCAAGGCAAAGCTCGACGCCCTCAACGCACCGGTGAAACGCTTCGGCAATTCCGTGCTTATCGCCGGCATCGTCATCATCCTCATCACCCTCATCGGACTTATCGGATATGCGGCCGACGATGTGCAGCGACGTGCGAAAGAGATAGCCATCCGCAAGGTCAACGGCATGAGTGTGGGCAGCATTCTACGACTTTTCTGCATGGATGTGCTGAAAGTAGCTCTCCCGGCACTGATTCTCGGAGCAGTCTTAGCCTTCATCGTAGGTAAGGAATGGCTTTCACAATTCACCGAGCAACTGCCCACTTCCCCGTTGGCGTTGCTGGTAGTGATCATAGCTCTTCTCGCAGTGCTGATGACGGTAGTGGTCTGCTGTTGCCTCGGAGTGGCCCGCGCCAATCCGGTGCGCTATCTCCGCGACGAATGACATGCATTCATAGATTTCTTATACTTTTAATTTCCCTGAGGCGCCCGGATTGTAACGATCCGGGCGCCTCTTTTATACATTCCGCATATGAATGACCTATCAATTCCCATATCTTTGCATTATATCCGGTCCATGCCACCAAATCCGCATCATCAAAATAATTCATTGGCAATCAGCACATACAGGCACAACATAAAATTAATAGTGTACAAAATACAATCTTTTGTTATTGGTTTATTACGATATTCTGCAAAAAAATTTCAAAAAAAGTTACTCTTCAATAAAACTTATTTCCGTTTCAGACGTTACTATAATATAAAATCTACAATACCAATCATTTTTCTAACTTTAGCTTATGTCACCGTTATTCTTCCCGACACTAACAACTGACGATTCATTGTTCGACAATGAATCGGCCCCCGTCGTTGAATCAGAGATCAACGAAAAAATCGAACAACGTTCAGACTACTGGACATGACGATCTTGCAAGTGGACCTCCCCTCACCACGTCATAACGAATTCCTGGAGCCGGACTTTCACGTGAAGTCCGGCTCCCGCTCTTTTATCCCTGCCGATCTCTTAAAAAATATGGCGCGCCTCCCCTGTTTTTTCATGGATTTTTTGTAATTTTGTGCCATCATACTAATCTAAACATTGTTTCTATGGGAGGTTTTTTCGGAGCAGCATCCAAGCATGCCTGCCGGAATGAACTGTTTTATGGCGTTGACTACAACTCTCATCTCGGCACCCGCAGAGCCGGTATGGCCACCTTCGACCGGGAAGAGAACTGCTTCTGCCGCAGTATCCACAGCATCGAGAACACGTATTTCAGAACCAAGTTCGAGGATGAGCTCGACAAATTCAAGGGAGACATCGGAATAGGCGTGATCAGCGACAATGATCCGCAGCCTATAGTCTTCAACTCTCACCTCGGGAAATTCGCGATCGTCACCGTAGCGAAAATATGCAACATCGACCAGCTTGAGAAAGAGCTCCTCGAGGAAGGAGCCCACTTCGGGGAACTAAGCTCAGGACGTACCAACCAGACAGAACTGATCGCCCTTCTGATCAACAGGGGGAAAACTTTCCAGGAGGGTATCATCAACATGTTCGAACGCATCGAGGGATCATGCTCCCTGCTTATCCTGACCGACCACTCCATCATCGCCGCGCGCGACCAACTCGGCCGCACTCCCATAATCCTGGGGAGGAAAGACGACGGATCAGGATTCGCCGCATCGTCGGAATCGACAGCATTCCCCAACCTCGGCTACAGCCACTATCGAGACCTCGGTCCGGGAGAAATCGTGGAATTTACGGCGGACGACGTGAAAGTGCTCGAGAAAGCCGGAGACGAGATGCAGATGTGCTCTTTCCTTTGGGTCTATTACGGATTCCCCACCTCCTCATATGAAGGGACTAATGTGGAAGATATGCGCTTCAAGTCAGGTTATGAGATGGGAAAGAGCGATGAGAATGAGGTTGACTGCGCCGCCGGCATACCTGACTCCGGAGTAGGAATGGCACTCGGTTATGCTGCCGGCAAGGGGGTGCCCTACCGACGTTGCATTGCTAAATATACCCCCACCTGGCCAAGAAGCTTCACGCCATCCGATCAGTCACGCCGCAATCTCGTGGCAAAGATGAAACTTGTGCCCAACAGCGCCATGCTCTACGGACAGCGCGCTCTCCTTTGCGACGACTCTATCGTGCGTGGCACTCAGCTGACCGACAATGTGCAGGATCTATATGAGCTCGGAGCCAAGGAGGTGCATATACGAATAGCGTGTCCTCCTCTGATCTACAGTTGCCCGTTCATAGGATTCACATCATCGAAGAGCGATATGGAGCTCCTCACACGCCGCATCATCGGCTCTCTCGAGGGAGATCCCAACAAAAATCTTGACAAATACGCAACCACCGGCTCGCCGGAATACAACACGCTTGTGGAGAAAATCAGGGAACGTTTCGGGCTGACGTCCTTGAAATTCAATCCCATCGAGACTCTCGTGGAAAGTATAGGTCTGCCGAAATGCCGACTCTGCACACACTGTTTCGATGGTTCCAGCCGCTTCCATCCCTGCAAGAAGAAGAACGACTGATGTAAGTAAGAATAACCACAACGGCTCTAAAACGTCAGGCAAAAAGTTATCCCTGAATGACCGAAGTCATTCAGGGATAACTTTTTGCCTGACGGCCTTCGCGACCGTCTATTCCTATGAAATATCAATACTTCGAGTAGTCCACATTCCTCATGTCGCCACTCTCAAGGAATTCCGTATGGAACGAGAGTGCCGCCTTAAGCGTGTGGGGTGTCTGTCCGTTGTTGCCTCCAAGACGCAGATAGTCGGTGAGGAGATCCTTGTACATGGGATGTGCGCAATTTTTGATAATCTCCTCGGCTCTCTGGATAGGATCCTTTCCGCGCAGGTCGGCGATGCCCTGATCGGTGACAAGGATATCCACGGAATGCTCGGAATGGTCGAGATGCGACACCATGGGGACGATATTAGAGATCTTGCCCTCCTTCGTGATAGAGGGGCAGGAGAATATCGAAATGTAGGCATTACGCGCGAAATCGCCCGAGCCACCGATACCGTTCATCATTCTTGTGCCAGTCACGTGTGTGGAGTTGATATTGCCGAAGATGTCAGCCTCGAGGGCAGTGTTCATTGCGATCACGCCAAGACGGCGGATCACCTCGGGGTTATTCGATATCTCTACCGGACGGATAACGACCTTCTCCTTGAAGAAATCTATGTTGTCGATCACCTCTGCCTCAACCTCGTTCGATACCGTAAGCGAACTCGTGCTGCCGAATTTGCACCGTCCCTTCTTCATCAGATCGATCACTGCATCCTGGATAACCTCCGTGTACATGGCAAACGGCGGAATCTCCTGGGCGTCGGCAAGGCCGTAGAGCACTGCGTTGGCAACGTTGCCCACACCACTCTGTATCGGAAGGAATGTGGAGGGGATGCCTCCTCTTCTCATCTCGCCGATCAGGAAATCGCAGACATTGGCCCCGATCTTGTTGGTAGTCTCGTCGGGAGTGGTGAAAGCCTTAACACCATCATAAGAGTCGCTCATCACCACGCCCACAATCTTCTCCGGATCGATGCGGAGCACCGGCTCGCCTATGCGGTCGTTGGCATGGAACACCGGAATCTCGCTGCGGTATGGTGGATCCTTCGGCATATAGATGTCGTGAAGACCATATAGGGCGTGGTGGAGCTTTTCATTAAGCTCAAGCACGATTTTCTTCGCGAATTTGGCATATGTGGGGACATTGCCGACTCCCATACCGACCACGCAAGTACCGTCGTCGTGGATCTCGCTCACCTCGATGATGGCGATGTCAAGATCTCCGTAGAAGCCATAACGGAACTGCTGCGCGAGTTCCGAGAGATGCTGGTCGAAATAGTGTGTGTCGTGCGAGTTGATACGCTTACGCAGGTCGGGGAGATTCTGATAAGGCGTACGCTTGCCTATGGCATTGGCGCGGGCAAGCATACCATCGCATTTGTCGCTCGTGGAGGCACCCGAGAAGATGTTGATCTTGAAGGGCTTCCCTTCGGCATGGAGTTTCTCCGCCTTTTCGGCTATAGCTCCGGGAATCACTTTTGGGGCTCCGGGGGCCGTGAAGCCCGAAAGTCCTACGTTGTCGCCGTCATGGAAAAGTTCGGCGGCTTCCTGGGGGGTCAGAATAGGAAATCTCATCTATTGTTTCGAGTTATCGTTGTTTGAAAATCACCTTTTATGAAAGCGAAAAATACCACTGGGGTCTTTCGCTTTGCGAATTTAGCCATTATTTTCAACATCCACAAATAATTGTGGGTCGATTTAGCGTTTTGGAGCGAAGCCGGTGGTTCCATCAGCTTGCGGCGCACCGTAAATAACCCTTAAAGGCGTATGAAATCAATTGCCCTCTCTCGATTGTTATATCTTCATAAAAAAGTGTAAGCTATGAAAATCGATTCCTCCCAGAAGTCTTGCGCACGCGGTGTGGCGCACGGCGGGTTCATCCGAAAATATGTCGGCACAGGCCTCAAATACATCATTCCGCTTGCTGTCTCCGTAGCTTTGATCTATTGGCTGTTCAAGAAGGTTAATTTCCATGAGGTGATGCAGACAATCCATGATGGCTGCGATTTCTTCTGGATAGGGGTAATGATGCTTATCACCATGGGCTCGCATATGATCAGGGGAGTGAGATGGGGCATGCAATTGCGATCTGTGGGAGTGCACCGTATGCCCGCGGTATGCGAATGGTGCACGATTTGGGGAGCTTACGCTCTCAATCTGCTGTTCCCTCAGCTCGGCGAGGGGTGGAGATGCGTCTACGTAAGCCGGCGTGAGAAGGCTCCGCTATCCACGGTCATTGGCACTGATGTCGGCGACCGCGGGTCTGACTTCGTTGTCATAGTGATCCTTTTCGCTGTGGCTCTTGTCGTGGCACACCCTCAGATCATGGACTTCGTGACGCGTTATTCCTTCGGACGCGACATTGATGAGGCCGCCCACTCTTTCTGGCTCTGGGTGACGGTCGGTGCGCTGCTCGCTGTGTTCTGGGCAGTATGCCACTATCTTAAATACTACCGGTGGGTGTCGCGACTCGACAAAAACCTCGACAACGTATGGCAAGGCATAAAGGTGATATTCACGATGAAACAACGCTACGCCTATCTCGTGCTGACTATATGTATATGGACTTGCTATTTCCTCGAGACCTACTGCTGCTTCCTCGCTTTCCCGTTCACACGCCACCTCATGGAGGAACCCGGCATGGCCTATGGTCTTCTTCCGGGACTCGTGGTCTTCGTATTCGGATCATGTTCCATGGCTGTGCCATCCAACGGCGGCCTGGGCCCCTGGAATATCGCGGTGATCTTCGCACTGTCTCTTTTCGGCATCTCCAACACGGAAGGCACAGCGTATTCCATGGTGATGTGGAGCATGCAGTCTCTCACCTACATAGTGCTCGGCATCTTCTCGGCGATATATTTCTCGGTAACATCGAAGAAAGACGCCGTCAATATCCGCCCGACATCGGGAAATGCAACGGAAGATCCCCGATAATGATGACCTGAAAGCGTTATGCCGCCTCTCTTACACAGCGCATTCATAAACCTTGGAAGCCGCGGATTTGTTCTATTACAAAGGCCAAAAGATCAAACAGCCATGCAAATGCAGGCCGTTGACCATCAGGCTTAAGGCTAAATTTCAGAATTATGAAAAACAATGTTCTTAAAAATAGAAAGGGAAACAACCTGCTTCCGCGCATCGCTTTCACAGTAATGGCAGTGATCGCCGCAGTATTCGGCATGTCAGCTCAGAACAGTCTACCTGCCCCGGGCACGGGAGGCAGTTTCAACCCGGCTCCCATCGGCGGAGGGAATCCCGGATGGGGAGGCGGACCCGGATGGGGCGGACCTGGTCCCGGATGGGGAGGTCCCGGGCCGGGATGGAACAACGGCTGGGGACCCGGATGGGGATACTCCCCCTCAATCATAATCAACACCCCGTCATATGTGAACCGAGGCACTGTCAACGTAGCTGCTTGCGGATATGACGCTCAGGGCATCTGGCGTACAATTCCGATGCATGTCGCCTACTACTATAACGGCGTAGATTATGACGTGACCGTAATCAACGCATGGAATCCCTGGAGTCAGAGCTGGATGCGCAATATCGACCAGCCGGCCTACAACACCGACTATTATCTTCGGGGCAACACTTATAATTTCTACGCTCCTCTATCAATCGGCACTTTCTATTTCAATCTATAAACGCAGGGCATGATGACTTAAAGACTAAATTCTTTCTGAAAACAACGCGGGAGACCGATTTCCATCAGTCTCCCGCGGTGCTTTTTATACGACGTATTGCGATTCTTCATATAATGTATCACTGCATGCCGGCTTCACCGTAGCCGCCGCCACCCTCTCCCATAGGATCGCCTTCTCCATCCCTGCCGGGTTTGGCCTTCATGTTGCCGAAGGAAAACTTCACAGTCAGACGCACGGTGCGGCCATTGCGCCAGCGTTCGTTATATTGTGTATAGTCAGGCCCGACAGTCGTGCTCTTGAATCTGCGCGAATCGAAAAGGTCACGGCAGTTGAGCGACACAGACCACGGCCCGAAATTGCGGCGCATGCCGAGATCGACGCTCCAGCCCCCCTGGCGAGAACCCTGGGCAGAGAGTTGCTTCGAATTATAGCTGCCCGTGGCTTGAAGCGAGACTGACCATGGCAGACGCACATTGGCCATCATGCGGGCATCCCACGCAAAACTGTTCTGCTTGTCGCCGTGAAGAGGGATAAGGTTTCCGCTTTCGGCCAGGAAATTGTAATCCCACGCGCTGATATGATTGTTGTAGAGATTGACGGTGGTCGTAAGGTCGAGACGGCTTTTGAAAAGTGAGTTTTTCATCACTATCTCACACCCCGAGTTCACCTGGTCGGCGATGTTGGCCCATGTGGAATACATGATGCCTCCATCGAGATAGCTTATGCGGTTCATCATGTCGGTGCTGGTGCGCAGATAGGCCGAAAGGCTGACCATATGATATGTCCAACTCTTTATATAATTGAGTTCGAATGCATTTGAATAGGTAGGCTGAAGTTCGGGATTGCCATACGACACATTTGTCGGATCGGAAATGTCGTGAAACGAGTTAAGCTGTCCACCCCAAGGGCGCCTCAGGCGGCGTGTGAAATTCACCTGCATCTCATTGTCGTGGGGAAGAGACCACGACAGGAACGCACTCGGGAACAACGCGAAATTGTTTTTGCGAAACTCCGGCACATCACACTCCGTCTGGCCGAATGCGAGCGAACGTGTGCGCACCTGCCATGACTCTGCGCGGAGACCGGCCGAGAAACTGAAAGCATTCACCTTTCCCCCGAGCGTAGCGTAGAAGGCTGAGATGTTGTTTCTGTATATGAAACGGTTGTAGAGGGCCTCATTCTGGATCATGTCGGCTGAAGTGGTGCCGGTATAGGTATCGGTCGGAGTGTTCTCCTTGCTATAATTACCCTTGTAGCCGGCCTCAACTTTCAGCCATTCGGCCACCTGGTTCGTATAGTCTACCTTGGCCTCCCAAGAATCAGTGCCCATGTCCATCTTTTGCTCCTGATACAGATCCTCTTCCCTGTCGGGATAAGTGATCTCCTGCGCATACGTCCTTGTGTTGGGACCACCCCAATGGTTGAATGCTCCGTTGATATCGAGGGTGTGGGTCTCGCTCCATTTATGAAGATAACCGAATTCGGCGTGCATTCCGCGGTGGTCGCCGCGACTGTGAGATATGTCGCTGTTTCTCGTCCAGTTTCCGGGCACGTCAGAGATATAAAGAGTAGTGGAATTGTTGCGGTTATGACCGAACATTCCGAAACCGCTCGCATAGATATCGTCGTTGTCGGTGAGATGGTAGGTGGCTCCGAGACGCATGAAAAGACCGTTACCGCGGCTCGGGCTCTCCCCGTCAGACCGTGTGGCTGTGCCGTCGGTGAACTCACGGTCCATCTTCGAGCCACCTTTCGCGCGGCGCATCCTGAATCCGACACCTGCGAAGACATCCCATTTCGAGGAATTGAGGTTGACGTTGAATCCGGCATTGCCTCCTCCACGGGTATTGGCGCTCAATTCGGCACTTCCGTAATAGCCTGCCTTACGGTTTTTCTTAAGCACGATGTTTATGATTCCCGCGGTGCCTTCAGGACTGTATTTCGCCGACGGATTGGTTATCACCTCTATCCTGTCGATAGTCTCTGCCGGTATCTGTTCCAGGATCTGAGCACGGTTGTCGGCCGTAAGACCCGACTCCTTCCCGTTGATCCATACCGTCACCGACGAGTTGCCGCGCAGCGACACCTCGCCGTCCTGATCGACCTCCACTGAAGGTATAGATTCAAGAAGCTCCGAAGCCGACTGCCCCGCGGCCGTAACATTGGCATCCACGGTGAAGACCTTGCGGTCGAGCTCGAACCGCATCTGGCTCCTCACCCCTTCCACAACCACTTCCTGCAGAAGTTTCGAATCTTCCGAAAGGCTGACGGTGCCTATTGTCACGGTCCCGCCTTTTATCTCTACAGGACGTTCCTGAGCCACGCTTCCTATATTGGAAATCCTGACGATATAACTTCCGTCTTTGATATTCTTTAATGTGAAGTGGCCCTCCTCATCGGTGTTTGTGCCGATCGGGAGAGGCTTTTTTGTACTTGCGTTCAGGAGCTGCACTGTCGCGAAGTCCAAGGGCTCCCCTGTCTCTTTGTTGATGACCTTTCCGGTGACGTCACCGACAGCGTAGGCCATAAGTGGAAGAATACCCGCCACCGCGGGCATCAGATATTTCAAGTTCATAATGTCTGTACGTTATCATTATTCCGACACTCCCTCCCCCTCAGGGTTTAATCCGCATCGAACTTTTATCCGGAATCAACATCCCGCATTCTTTCGCGATATGGCGACAGACATTCCTGATAATACTTACTGGAACAGACTTATGCCGGAGAAAGCCGGAAGGGGCCGTATCAGTTACGACACAGCCCCTTCCCGTTTTCTTCAGGGTCAATTCAATATCTGCCGTAGCGGAGCGAACGGTAAAAATTGAGGGTTGAGGCGGTCATATACGGTATCAGCCATATGAAACCGATGCCGCATGTCAGCACGCAGAGCAGCCCCCAGCCTATGAAGCGGAGCCAGAGACAGAAGAGATCCATCTTATGGCCGTCCATCATATTCCAGCTCTGCTTGAGGGCATCGACACCACCGATATTCGCGTCGTCGGCCATTATAAAGAATGTCATGCCGAAACCTGTGGCCATGATAATGCCGGGCACTATAAGGAGCGCCGTGCCGATCGATACAGCCACTGTGAGGATAAGGCCCGCGAGAAAAGTCTCCACAAAACGCTCGAATCCTTTGAAAAGAAGTTCGAACCGGGAACTTCTCGTGTCGCACAGGCACGCCATGAAAAGAACATACCCAAACATCACGGGGCCTCCGAACACAAGTTCCAGCACATACGTGGAACAAAGCACTGCGTTGACCAATACGTAGACAAGAGTGCCAAGCACGGCGTTGGTCCATTGTCCGGCGAGCTGCGCCTTGGCTTTTCTCATAAAGGATACATTATCCATAATATTATTGCTTTTTATGCGCGGCGCATCTCCGCGCGATGACGGTGGCCAGCCATTATGCATTGCCGGAGATTCCGGCTACAGCCTATTTTTTATGCGAATTTACTATTTTTTTGCAATTCCTTAAAATTTATTTATTAATTTCGCTATCACTAACAAAAATATTTCTGACGACTAACCAAAATCAACACATAACGACATGCAAGAATCAGAAGAAAACATCTCCACCGGCACAGGCCTGCCCGAGAACGCATTCCGCGAACTGGCGGCCGACGAGCAATACTCCCCGGTGATGCATCCCGCGCACGACCAGCGCGAGGTGACGCCCTATTCCGTGGGCATGGGTCTGCTTATGGCCGTGATCTTCTCCGCGGCCGCGGCTTATCTCGGCCTCAAGGTAGGCCAGGTCTTCGAGGCGGCGATCCCCATCGCCATCATCGCCGTGGGTCTCAGCAACGCCCTCGGCAAGAAAAATCCCCTTGGCCAGAACGTTATCATCCAGAGCATCGGCGCATGCTCGGGAGTGATCGTGGCGGGAGCCATATTCACCCTTCCCGCCCTCTTCATCCTTCAGGCAAAGTATCCCGACATCGTGGTGAAGTTCTATCAGATTTTCCTATCCTCCCTGCTCGGAGGCTTCCTGGGAATCCTGTTCTTCATCCCCTTCCGGCGATATTTCGTGAAGGACATGCACGGCAAATACCCCTTCCCGGAGGCCACCGCCACCACACAGGTGCTCATATCAAGCCAGGCAAAGGGCGCCGCGAGCGGCAGCCAGGCCAAGACACTTGTCGTGGCCTCCCTTATCGGCGGCATCTACGACTATGTTGTCGCCACTTTCGGATGGTGGGCGGAGACTGTCACCTCACTTGCCTCCTCAGCCGGACAGGCCCTCGCGGAGAAGACAAAACTCGTGCTTAGCTGCAACACAGGAGCAGCCCTCCTCGGCCTCGGTTATATCGTGGGTCTGAAATACGCTTTCGTGATCTTCGCCGGATCCATATTCGTATGGTGGATCATCATCCCGCTGATGGGCACCTATGGCAACGCCGAATTCGTGGCAATGGATCCCGACACTCTCTTTAAAGACTATGCACGTCTGATCGGTATCGGCGGCATAGCGATGGCCGGAGTGATCGGCATCATCAAATCCTGGTCGATCATCCAGCAGGCCGTAGGCCTCGCAGGGCGCGAGCTCAAGGGGAAATCATCGGCTGTGAAAGAGGTGCGCTGGCAGCTCGACATCTCCATGAAGCATATCGTATTCTTCATCGCCATCGCGTTGGTGGCCGTGTTCCTGTTCTTCTGGTTCGGCGTGATCAGCACTCTCTGGCAGGCGGCCATCGCCTGGCTCGTAGTGGTAGTCATTGCCTTCCTTTTCACTACCGTGGCAGCCAACGCAATCGCCATCGTAGGCACCAATCCGGTGTCGGGCATGACACTCATGACCCTCATCATCGCCTCGGCCATCTTCGTCGGCATAGGCCTCAACGGCACCACCGGGATCGTGGCATCGATGGTGATAGGCGGCGTTGTCTGCACGGCCCTATCCATGGCCGGAGGCTTTGTCACCGACCTCAAGATCGGTTATTGGCTCGGCTCCACTCCCAAGAAACAGGAAAGCTGGAAATTCCTCGGCACCATCGTGTCGGCGGCAACTGTCGGCGGCGTCATCATGGTGCTCAACCAAGTGTATGGATTCACCGGCGACGACGCTCTCGTGGCTCCGCAGGCCAACGCCATGGCCAAGGTGATCGAACCTCTGATGATGGGAGGCGACACCCCCTGGATTCTCTATATGGTCGGCGCCATCCTCGCGTGCATTCTCAACTGGCTTGGCGTTCCCGCCCTCGCCTTCTGTCTCGGAATGTTCATACCTCTTTCGCTCAACACCCCTATGCTTGTAGGCGGTGCGGTGGCATGGTTCGTCAGCAACTCCTCCGACGACAAGGCTCTCAACGAGGCACGCCGTGACCGTGGCACACTCCTCGCCTCAGGTCTCATCGCCGGCGGCGCACTCTTCGGTGTATTCGCCGCCATCACACGTTTCGCCGGATTTGAATATACCACACCCGGCAGCTACGAGCTCACACAGATACTCGGATGCGTGGCCTACGCCCTCCTCATCATCTACCTCATCTGGGATTCGAAAAGAGCGAAACCACTCTCAAAATAAACTCCTGAAACAATCTTCCGAAGCGGCTGCAGAATTCTGCGGCCGCTTTTTTGCAACCGGAATTTCCTCCATCCGATACAGGGAATAAAGCCCTGCGATGGCTTTACCATGCCGCGAAAACGGAGCGACCAAACCCTCCGGATGGCACTCCCGTGCCGCGGCAGAATGCCGCGAAAACGCAGCGACAAAACCCTCCGGATGGCACTCCCGTGCCGCGGCAGAATGCCACGGAAACCGCAGCAAACCCCGACCTAAACAAAAAGAAGCCGGAGGATCAATCCTCCGGCTTCTCCATTATCAGGTAATAATCGATTACTTCTTGGCAATCTTCTTGTAGCCGTACTGTGCGTCCTGGCCGAGCTCTTCCTCAATGCGGAGAAGCTGGTTGTATTTAGCCATACGGTCGGAGCGGCTTGCAGAACCGGTCTTGATCTGTCCGGCGTTGGTAGCAACGGCGATGTCGGCGATTGTAGCGTCCTCGGTCTCGCCCGAACGGTGGGAGATAACAGCGGTGTAGTTGTTGCGCTGAGCCATCTCCACTGCACGGAGAGTCTCCGTGAGAGAACCGATCTGATTAACCTTTACGAGGATAGAGTTGGCGCAACCCTCAGCGATACCTCTCTCAAGATACTTCACATTGGTAACGAAGAGGTCGTCGCCAACGAGCTGGCAGCGGCTGCCGATACGGTCGGTGAGCATCTTCCAGCCCTCCCAGTCGTTCTCTGCCATACCGTCCTCGATAGAGTCGATAGGATATTTGTTGATGAGCTCCTCGAGGAAGTCAACCTGCTCCTCACGTGAACGCTTGGGGGCGTCGGCGCCCTGCTTCCATGTGTAGTCGTATACACCGTCTTTGTAGAACTCGGAAGAAGCGACGTCAAGACCGATGGTCACGTCTTTTCCGGGCTCATAGCCGGCTTCCTTGATAGCCTGGCAGATCACATTGAGTGCGTCTTCAGTACCGTCGAGGTTGGGAGCGAAACCACCCTCGTCGCCCACTGCCGTGGAGAGGCCGCGTGCCTTGAGCACTTTCTTCAGGTTGTGGAACACCTCTGTGCCCATGCGGATACCCTCATGGTAGCAGCATGCGCCCACAGGACGGATCATGAACTCCTGGAAGCAGATGGGGGCGTCGGAGTGTGCGCCGCCGTTGATGATGTTCATCATAGGCACGGGGAGCACGTAGCTGTTGGCGCCACCGATATATTTGTAGAGGGGAAGACCGAGATAATCAGCGGCAGCCTTGGCAACTGCAAGAGATACACCGAGGATGGCGTTTGCGCCGAGATTGGACTTCGTAGGGGTGCCGTCGAGGGCGATCATCGTCTCGTCGATGCGGATCTGGTCAAGAGCGCTCATACCCTTCAGAGCCTCAGCGATGGGGCCGTTGACGTTGGCAACTGCCTTGAGCACGCCTTTGCCCATGTAGCGGCTCTTGTCGCCGTCGCGGAGCTCGAGAGCCTCGTTGACGCCTGTGGATGCGCCGGAGGGAACTGCTGCGCGGCCGAATGCACCGCTTTCAAGATATACGTCGACTTCTACTGTAGGGTTGCCACGAGAGTCAAGCACCTCGCGACCGATAATCTTTTCAATTTTCATGTCTTGATATATGATTAAAAACCTGTTTTATCTATAGTCAGGGCTTTGCCCCTGTTTGCGCCTGCAAATTTAGGAATTATTTCTCAAATAAACCCTATCGGCGCGGCTGTTTTTAAACCAATTTTCACTTTATTCCCCAATTTTTGTTTTTATTGTGTCTTAAAAGCCCTATTGCCGGGATTTTTTCTTAATTTCGCACCATGACCCAGAAGCAATTGTCAGAATCGGCGGTGGCGCAGCTCCCATTTGTGCCCAACACACTCCAGTTCGCGCTCATAAGCGCGCTCTCGGCCTTCATCACGGCCCGGGGGCCGCGCGATGTATTCGTGCTCAACGGATACGCCGGCACCGGCAAGACATCCGTGATGGGAGGCATTGTCAGGGCTATGCGCGGCTCTAACCTACGCACAGTGATCCTCGCTCCGACCGGACGTGCCGCAAAAGTGGCGGCATCCCTTTCTGGCGACAGGGCTTCTACAATCCACAAACGCATATTCCGCGGGAACTCCGCCGACCCGTCGAACACTCAGTTTTTCCTGGCCGAAAACCGCGATGCGGAAACCACATTCATCATCGACGAGGCTTCCCTGATAACTGACGACGCCTCTTTCGGACGCTCTCTTCTCCAGCAGCTCACGCGCCACGTCTATGGCGCACCCGGATCGGCGATGATACTCGTGGGCGACACTGCGCAGCTCCCCCCGGTCGGGATGACCGACAGCCCGGCCATGAATCCCGAGCGTCTGAAGCAGATAGGTCTTAATCCGATCTGCTTCACACTCGATGTCCCTGTAAGGCAGACCGCAGGCAGCGGAATCCTTTACAACGCCACAATCGTCAGGCAATTTCTTTTCTCCGGATTCCCGCCGGAGAATTTCTCGATCCGCACATCCGGTTTTCCCGACGTGACAGTGGTCAGTTCCTCCGAACTCGCCGATTTTCTTTCGGATTCCTGGAGCCAGGTCGGTCAGGAAGATACTCTTATCGTGACACGCTCCAACAAGAGGGCCAACAATTTCAACCGGGCCATACGCAACATGGTCATGTATGCGGAAGAACCTCTCCAGCAAGGCGACCGCATAGTGATCTCAAAAAACGACTATTATTGGAGCCGCGTCAACAAACTATCCAATTTCATAGCCAACGGCGAGACCGCACTTGTGACATGGGTTGGAAAGACAGAGAAGGCTTATGGCCGATGGTATGTCGACGTAGAGCTTGAGCTCCCCGACGTCGACACTCCCGTGGCGGCCAAGATCATGCTGCGTAGCCTCGTGGCCGAGGGGCCAAGTGTACCGAGGGAGGAGATGGAAAGACTTTACAACCGGGTCATGGCGGAATATGACGGGGAGATCTCTCACAAGATCAAAGGAGCCCTTGAAGACCCTTATTACAATGCGCTACAGGCAAAATACGCTTATTGCATCACATGCCACAAAGCACAGGGCGGACAATGGCGCCACGTCTACATCGACATGGGGATGATTGCTCCCGACGCAATCGGGGCCGATTTCTACCGCTGGCTCTATACAGCGCTCACCCGCGCCACAGAGCGTGTATTCCTCATCAATCCCTCCGTGGAGATAACGTAGCAAATCCCAACGATGGCGATATAATTAAGGATTTATTTCCTTAATTGAGAATAAATCATTAACTTTGCGGCCAATTCAGAAAGCAATATAATTTTTTGACAGAATGAAAGCATACGTTTTTCCGGGCCAGGGCGCTCAGTTCGTAGGTATGGGCAAAGACCTCTACGAGAACAATGCCGAGGCCCGCGCGCTATTCGACAAAGCTAACGAAATCCTCGGTTTCAGCATTACCGACCTCATGTTCAACGGCACTGAAGACGACCTCAAGCAGACAAAGGTCACCCAGCCGGCGATTTTCCTGCACAGCGTCATCCTCGCCAAGAGCATGGGCGATGAATTCAAGCCCAACATGGTGGCAGGCCACAGCCTCGGAGAGTTCTCCGCTCTCGTAGCCGCCGGAGCCCTCTCTTTTGAGGAAGGTCTGAAGCTCGTATCGGCCCGCGCCCACGCCATGCAGAAAGCATGCGAGGCACGTCCGTCGACCATGGCTGCCGTGCTCGCGCTTCCCGATGAGAAAGTTGAGGCTCTCTGCGCCGAGGTCGATGATATCGTGGCTCCCGCCAACTACAACTGCCCGGGACAGGTTGTGATCTCCGGCACAATGGAAGGCATAGATGCGGCATGCGAGAAAATGCTTGCCGCCGGTGCGAAACGTGCCCTCAAGCTGAAAGTGGGTGGCGCATTCCACAGCCCGCTCATGCAGCCCGCGCAGGAAGAGCTCGCCGAGGCCATAGCCAACGCCGTGTTCCAGACTCCGGTATGCCCGGTATATCAGAACGTAGACGCGAAACCCCATACAGATCCCGAAGAGATCAAAGCCAACCTCATCAAGCAGCTCACGGCTCCCGTACGTTGGACTCAGGACGTGGAGGCAATGATCGCCGACGGAGCCGACGAGTTCATAGAGCTTGGTCCGGGCGCCGTGCTCCAGGGGCTGGTGAAGAAAATCAACCGTACAGTAGCCACCTCAGGCCGTCAGTGATATGAACGTAGCAATAGTTGGCGCCAGCGGCGCCGTAGGTCAGGAGCTCCTGAGAGTTCTCGACGAGCAGAATTTCCCGGTAGACAATCTCCGTCTTTTCGGGTCTCCCCGCAGCGCGGGAAGCGAGTATGAGTTCCGCGGCAAGAAAGTGACTGTGGAGCTCCTGAGCCATGACTCCGATTTCTCGGGCATCGACATAGCCTTCACATCGGCCGGAGCCGGCACATCCAAAGAATATGCCGAAGTCATAACCCGCCATGGAGCCGTGATGATCGACAACAGTTCGGCATTCCGCATGGATGCCGATGTGCCTCTGGTTGTGCCTGAGGTCAACGGCGCGGACGCCCTCGATCGCCCACGCGGCATCATCGGCAACCCCAACTGCACCACGATACAGATGGTGGTGGCTCTCAAGCCTATCCACGACCTCTCCCCCATACGCCGCGTGCATGTGGCCACCTATCAGGCCGCAAGCGGTGCCGGAGCATCGGCAATGCAGGAACTCGTGAACCAGTTCCGCGAGATTGGCGAAGGCAAGGAACCAACAATCGAGAAATTCGCCTATCAGCTCGCCTTCAACCTCATTCCCCATGTCGACGTATTCACCGACAACGGCTATACGAAGGAGGAGATGAAGATGTATAACGAGACCCGCAAGATCATGCACGACGATGAGATCAAGGTCAGCGCCACATGCGTGCGCGTGCCAGTGCTCCGTGCCCACAGCGAGGCTATCTGGGTCGAGACCGAGAAACCCCTCTCCACCGAAGAGGTGCTTGAGGCTTTCAAGAAAGCTCCAGGTCTCATCGTGAAAGACAATCCTGCGGAAAAGGAATATCCCATGCCGCTCGACATCACCGGAAAAGACCCCGTATACGTAGGACGTCTGCGCAAGGATCTCTCCGATCCCTGCGGACTCAGCTTCTGGGTGGTCGGCGACCAGATCAAGAAAGGCGCCGCCCTCAATGCCGTGCAGATCGCGCTCTGGCTCATCGACAACGATCCGGCAATCAAAGCCAAGGTCTGAGCGACCGACACTTTGCAACATAAAACGGGCGATACGGCACATACCGTATCGCCCGTTTTGCATCTTCATGAAAGAGATTACTTTCCCCTCCCCTCTTTTCTTCCGGCATCTCAGCATTCTCATGAACTTTTGGCGTTGTCTTTCTGTTATAAAGACTGACAATACTTCCTCACCGTCAAAACAGCATTTGAAAAACACATGCGCCCACCGGGCCGTGAAAGCACACTATGAAAAACATTTATACGACAATCCCCCCGGAGCTCTCTCCGGGGGGATTTCTCTATCAACAATAACACCCAAATTATTTGCGTCCGTCAGCATAGAACATCAGGATGCGGTGGCGCATCAGATATTCGTAATGCGCCTGGATACGGGCTATCTCTGTTCTGAAAAGATTGTTCTTGGCCTGCTCGTAATCGGCCTGCGTGGCACGCCCGAGGTTGAAACGCTCCCGCGTTGAGTCAAACGAAAGACGCGTCTTCTCAAGCGTCTCGCCGGAGGTAAGATACCGCTCACGCGCCCCGACAGCCTGGTAATAAGCGAGTTCTATATCCCTGTGAAGGTCTACTGTCTGCTGCTCGAGAGCGAGCATGGCACTGTTGCGCTGGAATTTAGCGCGGCGCACACTATTACGTGTGCCGAAGCCGTCGAAGATAGGTATCCGGAGCGAGAATCCAAGCGACTTTGACAGATTATTCTTCATCTGTCGCCCAAAGGCCTCATTCTGCATTCCGCTGAGGGTATAGTAGCTCGAGCCGATACCGGCGTTGAAACTCAAGGTCGGCATATAGCCTGACTTGGCGTAAGAGATGTTCTCGTCTGCCACCTTCACTGCCTGGCGGGCGCCGAGCACGGCATTGTTGATCCCCAGCGCCTGCGAATAAACATCTTCGGGGCCCGGAATCGGAGGTTCTCCCTGACTGATAGGCATGACATCGAATCCCTCGGCCGAGGGGAGCTGCAGCAGATTGGCGAGATTGACGATAGCCGTGCGGGTGTCGTTGTCGGCGGTGACAACCTGCAGACGGTCTTGCGCGGCAACCGACTCCAGATCATAGAGCGTGGCCTCGGCCACCTTCCCCGCCTCGATCAAAGCTTTCTGCCTCTCCACCTCGAAAGCCGACAGCTCGGCCTGCGAACGAGCGCTCTGGGCCACCTCCTTGCAATAGAGCACCTGGAGATACTGCGAGATGACATTGAGCGATACATTATCTTTGGCGGCCTCTGTCTCGTGGACATACTGGATGAGCGATGCCTTTGCGACCTTCACCCCGCGGTATTCCGCCATGCCCTGGAAGAGCGGAAGGCCGAACCCGACGTTCCATCCGAAATTAGAAGTGTTGCGGTTCGCATATGTATTGTCGGAGGTCAATCCGCGACCGAAACTGAAAGACTCGCTCGCCGACGCGTCGAGTTGTGGCAGGAAACGGTCTTTAGCCTCTGTGATGGCCTGTTCCCCCTCCTTGATGCGTAGTTCCTGCTGGCGTATCCCCACGTTGTGATTTATGGCATATGATATGCAGCTGTCGAGCGACCATGTCTCTGCCAGTCCATCCATGGCGAGCAGTCCCATCGAGAACATCAACCCTATCTTGATTCTGTTTTTCATAACGTTCCTTTATTTTATGACACTACCCCTCAGAGGAGTGGTTTTCTTAAGACCTTTTGATTTCACCTCTACCATAAGTCCGTCGGAAAGTCCCGTCTTGATCTCCTCTTTCTTGAACTTCTGGGCCGGAACAGAGTCTGTCAGTACATATACATACGCCTTGTCGCCGGTATATTCCACAACACTCTCTGGCACTGCCAGAACATTCTCAACGCTCTCGAGCACAACATTGGCGTTGGCGCTGTAACCGGCCCGGAGATTGGCGCTCTCCTCAGCCCTGAGAGCGGCTTTCACCTCGAAAGTGTTCGTACCGTTCTCATCACTCGCCATAGGCGCGATCTTCTCGATCACTGCAGGATAGTCGGAATCAGCGATCGCCCCGACAGAGATCTTGACATCCATACCCTCGCGGAGCATGTCGACCTCTGTCTCATCGACTTTTCCACGGAAAATCAGGTCGGTCATGTCGGCCACTTTCGCTATGGTCGTGCCGTCGTTGAAGGTGTTTGACTGAATCACCGACGAACCGACTTTCACCGGCACCTCAAGCACGACTCCGGTCACTGTCGATCTCACAAGAGTGTTTGAGCCTTGTGCGTTGGCGGCCGAGACACCCTCCCTCACAATCTTTAGCTGATCTTTGGCCTGTGCGAGTTCCTGACGGGCTCGCTCCAGTGCGGCCTCGTCGGTCTCGTATTTCTCACGACTCTCATATTTCTTCTCATAAAGCTGCTTTGTGCGCTCGAATGTGCGCTGCACCTCTGCGAGTGAGATTTCAGCTACGGAGACTCTGTTCAACGCTGATGAAAGCTGCGATTCCTCAGGAATCACCTTGATCTTGGCAATTATGTCGCCATCGTTCACATGGTCGCCGGCTTCCACGAGAATCTCGCTGATGATTCCGGAGATCTGAGGCTTGATGTCGATCTCATCGCGGGGCTCGATCTTGCCCGTCAGCACTGTGGTTTTCTCAATGCTCTCCGTAGAGGGATATTTCAGTGAATACTTCTCCTCCTCTTTCTGCGAGTTGAGATAAAGATAGACAAAGGTGCCGACGAAAATGATGCCGACCACCACCCAAAGCAGGATTTTGAAAAACTTTTTCATTTTATGACGTAGATATATTTTATTTTAAATATTGATAGTCTATAGCTAAGTATCAATGTTGAGTGTTGAATATTGAATGTTGAATGTTGAGTGTTGAAAGTTGAGTGTTGAGTGTTGAAAGTTGAGTGTTGAGTGTTGAGTAAAGATAGCTGAATGGCGATAATCAAATCCCTTCACTCTTCACCCTTGACTCTTGACTCTTCACTCTTCACCCTTCACCCTTGACTCTTCACCCTTAATACTTAATCACTTGCTATTAATCGCCTCCACCGGCTTTATGCGCATGGCCTTTATCGACGGGATGAGGCCGGCAAGCAATCCGAGTATCACGAAAGTAAGAAGAATTGCGATAGCACTCATGAAACTCATCTGGAAGTTGGCAGCCGACACTGCGTCGGGCGGATTGTTGAGGTGTTGCATCACTCCAAGGATGACGGCTGCGAGAAACAGTCCGGCAAGACCGGAGACCACTGTCAGTACAGCCCCCTCACAGAGCACCTGAACTATAATGTCGCGCGGCTTCGCACCGATAGCCCGACGTATACCGATCTCCTGCGTGCGCTCCTTCACAATCACCCACATGATATTGCCGATGCCGATCACTCCGGCAAGCAGCGTGGAGAGTCCGATGAAGAGAGCCAGGAGATCAACTCCCGTAAACAGCATGTCGACCTGTTTGAAATTCTCGGCGATGTTGATCACCCAGAGTGCGCCTTCATCGTCAGGATGTATGTCATGGCGGCGATAAAGCAATGAACGCATTCTTGGTATGATATCCGATAGATTCACATCATCCTTGGCCACCATCATCAGGAAATCAATCTTGTCGCCGTAGCCGTTGGCACGCTGGAAAGTAGTGGCCGGAATCACGACACTCTCATCAAGCGACCCGTTAAGATGCACCTCTGATGCATCGCCTGCCACACCTATCACCGAGTATGCGCCGCCATTGACATTGATCATCCTGCCCAGCGGCTCATCTTCTCCCGGGAAAAGCTGATTGGCGACCTTCTTCCCTATCACGGCCACACGCCTCTCACCCGCCACATCGGCTTCATTTATGAATCTGCCGCAATAGTATTTCGGCACAAGCATCTTCGTATAGTTTGCCTCCGCACCGATAAGTTGGCCGGAATAGGAATTCTTGCCATACTTGAAATTGGAATTCCATTTCTGGAATGTCGGTATCACCGCATCGAGTCCGGGAAATGACTCGCGCAGCACATCCACATCCGCAAGATCCATCTGCCAGCTGCGTCCTTTCTGATATCCCTTATAAGGCATAGAAGTCCGTTCCGGGACCATGCCCCCGCTGTTGGTGGCGAAACCTGCGAAGTTCCTCTTTAGGAGATCCTCACCTCCGTTGGCACCTCCCATCAGAAGCGCCAGCATCGCCACTCCCCAGAAGATGCCGAAGCCAGTCATGAAGGTCCGCGTCTTGTTGCGGGCCAGCGTGGCGCCGATCTCCTTCCAGTTTTCTATGTCGAATATTGTCAGTTTCATTTCTGTTTTCTGTTGTCAGTTTGTCCGACGTCCGACCGGCCTGACTAATCCGACCTGTCTGACACAAAACAAATCACCTTGTCTTCCTTTAACCTTTAACCTTTAACCTTTAACCTTTAACCAGACATTACTCATCGCGCAAAGCCTCCACGGGTTTCACCTTGAGTGCCTTGAGCGCCGGGAATAACCCTGCCAAAGCTCCGGATACAATAAGCACGAGCGTCACCTCGAAAGCAATTGAGAGGCTGACAGTAGGATTGAGCAAAGGTCCGTCGTCACCCACCAGGGCGGCTATCACCTGCGAGACTGCCGTACCGAGCACAATACCTATATATCCGAACAGCACGGTTATCGACACCGATTCGGCGATCACCTGCGTGAGTATCTTACTCGGTTTGGCTCCGATAGCCCGTCGGATTCCTATCTCATGCGTGCGTTCCTTTACGGTCACAAACATGATATTACTTATGCCAACTATGCCCGTCAGCAGTGTCAGGATGCCAAGCACCCACACACAGGTGTCGAGGATGCCCATGGCGGTTTTCCCGGTGAGAGCGTTATTGAAATCGTTGGCGACCCAGATAGCATTATCATCCTTAGGATCAAAATTATGGGTGGCAGAGAGGGTGTTGCGTATTCCCTCCTCGGCAGCGTTACCGTCATCCTCTGTGGTGACATTCTTAAGCGACACTGCCAGATTCTGGAGATTCTTGGTGTCGGCGGAAAGCATACGGGCCGTTGTGAAAGGGATATAGGCATTGCGGTTCCATTCGCTCTCATATACGCCCACCACCTTGAACGAAAGTCCGTTGGCATTCACTCTTCCCCCTAACGCACCCTCTCCGTCGGGAGGGAAAAGTTGGGAAGCGTAATACTTAGGGATGACGATCACTTTCGATTTCTGCGAGAGATCGCGCTCGTTGATGAAACGGCCCTCCACAAGATCTCCATGACGTGACGGAACGAATTCCGAAGGATATACTCCAGTGTAGTTCTGGCTCACTTCCCCTTTGGGAGTGGAAAGCTTGCCTCCTCCCGATATGGTCGACCTCACGCTCTCCACATATTTCGTATTCTCCTCCGGCAGCTCTCTGAGATCGGCGTCGTCAAACTGTATGTAGCGTCCCTCGCGATTTCCCTTGTAAGGAATGGAGGTCTTTCCGGCCCAGACCCTTATCATCGCCGTGTTGCGCGAAAGCATGTTGTGGTCGAAGGAGTTGGTCACCCCCCGCGCCATGCTCAGAAGCACGATCAGCATGAATATGCCCCACGTCACCGCGATGCCGGTAAGGGCCGTGCGCAGCTTGTTGTGGCCAAGAGTCTGAAGTATTTCTCTTGCAAGATCCGTCATGACAAGGAAGGTTCTTCGGGTGTGACAATATTGCCGCCGGGCATCACACAAGCCTCTGGTCGCGTTATGCCGTCTGCTGCTACGGCGGGGGGAACGATCAGTCCGTCGGAGATGCGGATAAGACGGTCGGTCTGCTCGGCCACTCCCGGATCATGCGTCACGATCACGATTGTCTTACCCTCCTCGCGGTTGAGCTGACGGAAAATCTCCATCACATCGTGCGATGTCTTGCTGTCGAGCGCGCCGGTGGGTTCGTCGGCGAGGATGATGGAGGGATTGGTGATCATCGCGCGGGCAATCGCCACACGCTGCTTCTGTCCGCCGCTCATCTCGCCGGGAAGATGGGTGGCTCTGTCGGCGAGTCCCATACGCTCGAGCTGCTCCATTGCCATGCGGTTGCGCTTCTTGCGCGATACTCCCTGATAGAAGAGTGGAAGCGCGGCATTCTCCATGGCGTTCTTATAATTTATGAGATTAAACGACTGGAATACGAAGCCGATCATACGGTTGCGGTATTCCGCGGCCCGGTTCTCGCCCAGGTCCTTTATCAGTGTGCCATCGAGATAATATTCTCCGGAATCATAATTATCAAGAATGCCCAGGATGTTGAGCAGAGTCGATTTCCCGGAACCGGAGGCTCCCATTATCGACACGAGCTCACCCCTCTTTATGTCGAGGTTGATCCCCTTGAGCACATGCAACGGCACCGCACCCTGATAGGTCTTGTTGACGTCTCTGAGCCTGATCATCGAGTCGCCCGATAGATTTTGATTGTCAGTAGCCATATACTTTCTTCTTTTCAAGATATGTGGAATAAAGTTCCGCCAGATCGTTAGGGGACAACCCGAACGACACTAAGCGCGAGAAGAAATAGTCGGCTTCCTCCTGGAAGAAGATGTTGCGGCGCATCTCCAGGATACGTTTCCTCGCCTCGGGAAGCACGAAGAATCCGATTCCTCTCTTGTTGAATATCACCATCTGCTGTTGCAGCCAGTCGTAGGAGCGCATCACGGTGTTGGCGTTCACCTCCAGCCGTGCCGCGTATTCCCTCACCGACGGGAGACGACCCTCGGCGGGATACTCCCCCGAAAGCACGCCGTCCATGATCGAATCGGCTATCTGCAGATATATGGGCCGGTTTTCATTGAAATCCATACAATTGGCTTAGAATAGTTTATAAATCACCTGGTTCTTGCGGAAGCGCAGATATGCCAGGATATAGACACCGAGGGTGATCAAAACCTCCAAAACCCCTATTGAAATAAGGATACCTTCTCCATGGTTGTTGACAAAATTCAGGAAATCGAGTGAGAACTCAATATCGAATATACTGTCAATGATGACGATAATGAAAATCAAGACTGTCTCAAGACACCATTGAGCGAGCAAGGTTTTGAAAAAGGATAGCTTCGGCCATAGTGCGGATCCCAACATATATATCGCCTGATTCAACAGAAACGATGCCGCAAGTATAAACGCCATGATCTCTCCATAAGGATTGCTGACTATTCTTGCCCATGGATTGATTATATCCATACCGTTCCTTCCATTAATTATCTGAGGATAATCACGCAGCCAGTACACCAGGATGCGGCTGAGATCGCAGATATACATACCGGCCACCAGCACAACGATAAGCACCGGAACGAAGGCTATCCATCTGACCATGAACTTATCGAATGCGGTTGATGGGAGCATGATGGCGGATATGCGGCCCTGCTTGGTTTTCATGTTTGAAAATGTCAGAGACGCAGTCACGCATGAAATTGCCATGAAGGCGAAAAATATAAATGCTATTTCTCCGGGACCTCCATGCGACCCGGAAAGTCCGAAAAGAGCACCGACAAGCATGAATATCCCCCAGATTGATGCGAGACCGAGAAGAAGCGCCTTCCTGTTCTCTATAAGCTCATGGCGAAGCGTGAGCATGAATGTATTTCTTTTATTGTATGCGTTCGTGGTTTCCATAATTATTTCAGCGGTTGATGTTGTTTTCATATATGTTCTGTTCAGGCAGCGGATATCCGGAGGTTTTCACTCCGAAAAGCTTCGCCACAAGGTCTGGGCGCTGCCTTACCAGCTCGAAAAGACTCTCAAGATTTAAGTCAGACTCCATTGTGCCGTCGTTGATCTCTATTATGTTGGCTCCCCCGGGAGCCTCCAGCGCCATCAGTGCACGCCCGATGCGTTCCCGGTCGTTGGTATAGTTGAATGTCAGCCTTCCTGTTATTTCCCCAACCGGGGCGTCGAGAAGCACTCCCGGAGTGTCGGTTATGACAACATGGTCTATTATCTTCTCCACATCGTAGACCTGATGGGTGGAGATGATCACAGTCTTGTCGTCGGTCATCCCATTGAGCACCGCCTTGCGGAAAAGACGCTTGCCGGGAATATCAAGGCCGTTGGTCGGTTCGTCGAGGATAAGGAGCGATGTGTTGCATGCAAGCGCGAAACTTATGAATATCCTCTTCTTCTGCCCCATCGACAGACGACCAAGATGCACGTCGGGAGTCAGCTCAAACGTGTCGAGATGGCGTGTGAGATCATCGATAGAGAAATTGGGATAGAACGGAGCGTTGATGCTGACGTATTCCTTCAGACTAACATCCGGAAGCATGAATTCCTCCGGTACGATGAATACGTCATTGAGGAAATCCACTTTCCTCTCCCAGGGATTGAATCCCTTGTAGCTTATCATTCCGCTTTGCGGACGGAGTAATCCCGCCACAAGATAAAGGAGCGTCGATTTTCCCGCGCCGTTTCTTCCAAGCAGTCCGCACACTGTTCCCGGCTCAATGCTCAGAGAGTAGTGGTCGAGCACCGGACGTGCTTTCCGTCCGTATGAATAGGTGATATCGTGTATTGTTAGCATAGTGTATTAGTATATTAGTACACCGCAAAGGTAGACATTTAATCTGGACTGACAAAACATTTTTTCAAAAATTTTTCAAAAAATTTCATGCGCCCTATCCCATTCCATATAGACACAACACGCAATTAGATACTAATCAATTTATTACCTTCTAAAGAACGGCTAATAACTTGTATTCAAAGAAATTCGTTTGAAACTGCAACGATTATATCCGCCCCGCAATCTTCTCTGTTGATTCCCCGAAATGAGCCTTCCCGAATACTATCACACTGCGGAAGTAAGAGGTAAGTCCGTGCCATCATCCCAATATTTTAAGTCCGATTATTGAGAGAATAAGGGTAGTGATGAAAAAGATGCGCCAGAAGGTAGCCGGTTCGTTGAAGAAAACAATTCCGACAATGACAGCACCTACCGCTCCGATTCCCGTCCATACAGGATAGACAGTGCCGATCGGCAACCGCTCTGCGGCTTTTGCCATAAGATACATACTCAATGACAGCGCGACAAGAAATCCTACCCACCACCATGCGAGTTCATGACCGGTAGCCGTCTTGGTCTTACCAAGACAAAATGTAAAGCCGACTTCCATGAGCCCGGCTAAGATAAGAATAATCCAGTTCATAACTGACTGTATTTTAGTTATCCTGTTCGAGGGCTGCAAGTAATCGGCTCGTCTGTACGCGCAAGATTCTCGGCGTCTCCTTCCAAAGGTTATGCAAAATTAATCGTATTTATTCATTCAACAAAGTTTATTCGTATAAATACGAATTTTCCTTCCTTTCTTATTTCTTTGATCAAAGCCCATGGACCCTGTTAGCAATGTTGAAAATCAATTCCACATGGAGTTTCGGAGGGCAAAACGGCGACAAACGGCTGCAAAAATCGGCGTTATAATACCTTGATTTTCAGCTAATAGATTTTAACAAACGAGATTTTCGCCTGTTGGCGATTCGTCCTTTTCGGAGTATTTTTGTACCGCGATTGTACCACGCGAGAGGGGTCACACGGCACGACTTTCTTT